>Ga0187864_10003225_pt1 | contig 13466 bp, 12 predicted proteins | sample June2016WEW_11_4_FD_132985 | JGI IMG/M metagenome (GOLD analysis project Ga0187864, IMG submission 132985) | Peatland microbial communities from SPRUCE experiment site at the Marcell Experimental Forest, Minnesota, USA - June2016WEW_11_40 | ecosystem: Environmental > Terrestrial > Soil >... | reverse complement strand
TTGGTGTCCACAGTCCGCAACAGCCATCACTGGTCAATATCCTTCTGAAGCTGCGTTTGTGATCATTAATACTGGCGGTCGAGACGTTGTTATAAACAAGATTACTATTCGAGGACAAGAGGCACCTTGGGCACAAGTCTACTCTGGTGTTGGCTCGGTTACTGCAGACCTCGCATACGTACCAGGGACTGGCGCAACCACCGGAACCAATGCTGAATCCGTTTTAGCGACGGCAGGTACCGTAACAGGCATAACAATGACGGCAGGCTCGGGCGATATTACGTTGAAATCAGGTGATAGCATGGTTGTTTACGTTGTAGGTCCAGATAGCATTACTATTAACGACATAGGCTTAACTGTTGGAATAACGGTGTTCACTTCGCAAGCGATGTACTATCAAGAAGCCAACGTCCAAGCATACACACCTTAAGAGTGTAGATTAGTAATCTAAAAGTAATCTACCCCCACAACCCCCCCACTCTTTCTTTTTCTTTTTGTAAACACCGTAAAATTTTGAGAAAATCTTCAATTTTCCAAGCTTACCATAATCTTGACTTCTAATATGAAAGTAATGTGTAGATTGCTAATACACACAAACCGCTTAATCCGTTTCCCATAGTTTTTATAGTAATGCATGCTTACGAGGAGATGTAACTGACGGCAGATTGGCATAGTCGATTGTGCAGACGGTTTGTTCGTTCCAAGAAAGCGTTAGCTTTGCCAGTTACATTTCTGATACTGTTGGTATCTACACTTGGCATTATCTCAGTTACTTATTATTTTTCAATTGAAAGAATCAATTCACAGAGCGAGGCTCTCAAAGTTTCCACAGCTCAACAGGACTTTCTATCTCTGGATAATGTTATTCTTTCCACTTTAGGCCAGCCTGGTTCTTCAGCGACTTTTGACTTGGCAGACTCAGGCGGATTAATAAACGTTCAACCAACTAACAACACTCTAGCTATAAACATCAGCGACAACTCATCCATCGACGCAACTGTCTTTAACGCCTCAGTAGGGCAAGTCTCCTATGATCTTCCATTTTCAGGTTCAATCGAAACAGGACTTTACTTGGAAGGTGATAGCCAAACAATAACCAACCAAAGTGGCTCATCACCAAGTCAACTTTTCCTAACAAATGGTGTTCAGGGACCTGTGATCCTGTTGCAATATCGGCCTACTGTGACATATGCGACTGCTGGATTGGAAAATGATCACGCTGTCACTGACATCCGCATCTATTTAGTCAACCTGAACTCTTCAGATCCAATTGCGCTGCAAGGTGCGCTTCCCCTACAAATCTCTTGCGCAAGCACACAAGTAACAACAGAAACCTACCAAGTTTCCAATCAATTTGAAAACTTGGAGATATCTTCACAACTGAACGGTGCTCAGGGAGCAATTTCTGTCCCCATCCAAAGCGGTCCTCAAGGCTCAATAATCAACATAGAAACCGTCATTTCTAACATATCAATTGAGAGGTGGATCTCTTAAATGGTGTCGATTATTCCAAGCTACGTGTACTCGCTGTTTGCAGCCCTCATCGTCGGCACAATTCTAGTTTCAAGCTGCAGCCTTTCAATGGTAAACTTGAAAAATGAAGCAGGAAATCAACAATTATCCAATGTTGATGAATATGTTGCAGCCCAAAGCCTGAATCTCATAGGCCAGACAATCCAAGACAATCAGAATACGACTCAATTTCTGGATCTTCCTTCGCAAATTGGAAACCAAATTTACTGGGTATGCTTGACGAACGATTCGTTTAGTGCGTCGGTTGAATCCGGCTTCGGAACAACGGCCTCCTTGGATCAACCGCAATTGTACATACCAGCCGAAATCTCTGCATCAGGCATTTTCGTTAGCAGTTGGGGCAGGCCTCTGCTGCACTGTTGCTACCAAAACCAAACAATTACATTAACACTAACAAGTGAGTGATTGAATTGAAAATAGGAAAAAAGAAACAAGAAATCCAAGAAAAAGAAAAAACCTCAGATGAGGAAATGATTGCGTACTTAGGAATTCAGGGGTATCAGGTGCCTGAAGGCTACTCGCAAATCGAAAGTTACCCGCTCAATCCACCGTTCTCCTACGCATGGGTATTCCAAGATGATGCCGAAGGAAGTTTCTTCTACGTTGTTGACGAACTTCCCATGTCCCGAGAAGAAAGAGAATCATACAAACGTCTTAAGAATATTCTTGAGTATGAGCTCAAAGCCCCAAGGCTGGATGAAACGCTCATCTCCTCATTTCACAGACAGCTTCCAATCATTCTTGAAGAACACCAAAAAGGTCTCGAAGAAACCGATCAAGTAGGCCTAAGAAAAATCACTTATTATCTTGAAAAAGACTTAATCGGTTACGGAAAAATCGAAGGTCTCATAAACGATCCACTAATAGAAGATATAAGTTGTTTAGGGATAAACAAGTCTATTTACATTTATCACAGAAAATACGCTAACGCAAAAACCAACATTATTTTTACCGACGAGGAAGAACTAGATGATTTCATAACTAGAATAGTGCACCGACAGGGAAAACACGTAAGCATAGCGCACCCAATAGTAGATTTAACTCTTCCAGGAAAACACAGACTTGCTGTCTCATTCGGAAAAGAAACAACCCCTGCCGGAACAAGTTTTACAATAAGAAAATTCAAAGAAGATCCGTTAACAATCGTAGATCTCATAATTAACGAAACAATTGACGAATCAATCGCAGCGTATCTTTGGATGTTAATGGAAAACAAAATGTCAGTCATGATTGTAGGTCCTACAGGCGCAGGAAAAACAACCGCCTTAAACGCTATTGCATGTCTGGTGCGGCCAGAACTCAAAATGATTTCTGTTGAAGAAGTTCAAGAAATTAACTTGCCGCAGGAGAACTGGGTGTCAACTATCGCAAGAACAGGGTTCGGTGGGGAAGGCGAAGGCGAGGTCACCCTTTTCGACCTGATCAAGTCAGCCGTCAGGCACCGACCCGCATTAATTCTTGTAGGCGAAATTAGAGGCGAAGAAGCATACGTTCTATTCCAAGCTTTAGCAACAGGACACGGAGGCCTATGCACAATGCACGCCGACGATGTAGAAACTGTCATTAAACGACTAACACAACCGCCCATGAACATTCCACAAAACATTTTGTCGCTAATGAACTGCGTAATAGTGGTCAAACAAGTCAAAACAACAAACATTAACCCACACGAACGAAAACTATCATCAAGAAAATTCGTAGAAATCGCTGAAATCGATAACAACGGTGTTCCTCACGAAGTCTTCAATTGGAACATGTCTTCAGACTCTTTCCAACAAAACCTAGATCAAAGCTACTTACTTTCTAAGATCGCAAAAAACCTCGATGCTCCATTAAGCGTTGTGCAGCAAGAGTTTGATCGAAGAAAACAAATTCTGCTCAAAATGGTTGACAAAAACCTCCGTGACTTCAGGAGTGTCCACAGAGCATTAAACAGTTCAATTAATCTCTTGGAATTAGCGGCCAAAGAAAAATCAAAGGAGCAATAAAAATGGCTTCTGGAGGCTTCATAGGCAAAATATTCGGTTCACTAACTAAAGCTTCCAGCGAAGAGAAAGAAAAAACTGAACAAGAACTGCCCTTCGCCGTAATGATTTTTACTCTTTTGGCCGCAAGTGGAATATCTCCATATGACAGTTGGAAAAAAATGCGAAAGCTTTTCTTTCTTCCTCTATTCAAAAAGGAAGCAGATGAAGTTATACGTCAAGTTGAAGTTTTAGGCAAAGACCCTCTAACCGTCATGCAACAGCGTTCAGAAACAACGACCTCAAAGTTATACAGAAATTTTCTGGGGGGCTTTGTTTCTTCGATTAGAAGCGGCGGACAAATGACTGATTACATGAAAAGCCAGTTGAAAGCGATCTTTGAACTGCGATACATCAACCTGAACCGATCGATTGAGAGAATAGCTACTTTGGTAGAAGCTTATTCAGTCATGTTAATCGTTGTGTTATGCTCCTACATCCTTTTTGTGGTCTTAGGATCAACAAATGCAGTCTCGCTTCTTTCAAGCAGCTTCGCTTCCAATTCGCCCACATTGTCTTACTTGGTAGCGTTTGTCATTATGCCTGTGATGTCATGCGTCTTCATTATGATGGCGCATAATCTGCAAAGGAGTGCTTTTCCTGATTTAAAAGATCTCTACAGAAAAGCCCTATTCTTTATCCCACCTGCATTCGTAGTAATAGCGCTCTTCGCAATGGTTCCTTCATTGTCACAGTTGATAAGCCCTATAGGATTACCTGCAATCACCACAATATGTTTGGTTGGAGCTTCGTTACCAATGGCTATCCAATATTGGCACATCGCAAAAATCAACTACAACGCAGAAGAATCAATCCCTAGCTTCATAAGAGATGTAACAGAATCACAAAAAACAGGGCTGTCACCAGAAAAAAGCATAATACAAGCAACGAAACGCAAAGATTACGGCCCTTTCTCCAAGTTTTTAGACTTAATGCGAAGCCAAATAGAATGGGGAATACCTTTAAGGAAAACTTTTGACAACATGCGTAAACAAATTCGAAGTTGGTTTGTAACAATTAACTTTTCTATGATGGTGGAAACAATTGAAATCGGCGGCAACTCAATTCAATCGTTAGAGATACTTTCCGAATATAGCGAAAAGGAACGCGAATTACAACTTAATCGAAGGGAACTTTTGAAGCCTTACATTCTTCTTGCTTTGATGTGGAGCGCATTGATCGCCGTTACTACCACAATAGTAGCTTTAACCACTAACTTAACCACTGGTATGATGACAACAATTGACGGCACAGACCTCGGGTCAGTGGCTGCAATATCTATGCAAGGTCAGCTTGGCCTGTTCTCTGTAGGCATTATTATTCAATGCTGGATCTCAGGTTTCTTCATCGGAAAAATAAGCGAAGGCAACTTAGGTGCCGGATTCAAACACGCAGCATTGCTGGCATTAACTGCATATGTATCTTTGGTCCTCTCTCAATTCCTTCTCGCTGGTCTTTTTGGAGGACTAAAATTCAGTTAAAGGAGAAACAATGAGTTGCCTTCAACCGCCATTGACACTTTTTTTGCATGCACAATCATTGTGGCTGCAGCTTTAATTTCGACCGCTTTTCTATGCTCAACATTGCAAACCAGCATAAACGGCACTCAAAACATTAACAAAGACAGTTACCTACAAGCAATAGCCAACGGAATCATAGCAAATCCTGGAGCCCCCATTGACTGGGGATCCAACAAAGGCGTTCCTGTTGACTTTGGTCTAGCAACCAATTCTTCGATACTTCCTTATGAACTAGACATCGATAAAATCACTCGACTAAACAACCTAAACAACTACTCGTTAAGTTATCCTAATATGGCCATTGCGGCTAAACTAAACAATATTGCTTTAGGCATAACAGTCTCTCAGGTTATGACCATAGACATTGAAAAATCAAGCACAACCACAGTAGGCAATAATGAATCTTTTGCCTTTACGATTTTAACAAGTATCGATTCTGAACCCATTAGTGCAAGCATAAACTGCTATGTGGTAGCAAATAATTACCTAAGCAATATAACCAGTAACACCTCAGACGTTGGGGTCGGTCAAGTTACCATTCAAATCCCAACCACTGGAACAAGCAATGCAATGCTTGTAGTGTTCGCGAGGGCAAACTTTGACGGTAGAATAACATCATATGCCGTTTACAACTTCTTCGATTCAAATCAGGAATCAGCACCAAGCGACAATATTCTAACTCTAACCCCCCTTAACTACACGTTAAGCTACTTAACAAATTCAACCGATTTAACACTCCAACATGGTTACGTTTTCACTTATACACATCAGGATAATCTTGCCTCCGTGCAAGGTACAACTCAATACCAAATTCCGATTCAAATCGACAAAAGTCCCTTTGTATTAGTGCTCTGCGGTTTCAACAACGATACCTACTTTCAAGAATGGACTTCTTACCCTCAAATCCCATTGAAAGCAGGTTCAAACTTTGAAGATTCGGAACAAAACGTCTTCAGCTATATTGTTACAATAAACAATGTGCTCTATAAAGTCAACATAAGCTTTGGAGATGTTGTTTCCTGAGGCTGCTAAAAAATAAGAAAGGACAAGTTCGAATAATTGAAGCATTTTTGGCCTCAGTCTTGTTGATGTCATGCCTAACTCTCATTCCTGCATCGCCAAACGTCCAGAATTCCTCGGGAAATCTTGCTTCAACAGCCCAAAATGTTTTGTTAAGTTTAGATGGCAACGGGCACTTGACAGCCTTGGTAGACAGCAAAAACTGGGCAGAGCTTAGAGATTGTCTGGCGTCTGCTCTTCCGCTTACAGTATGGTTTAACTTAACAGTTTTCGACCAAAACATGCGTAGCATAAACCCTTTTCCAATCTCCAACGCAGGCACTTTAAGTGATAAAATTGTTTCAGTAAACTATGTTTGCGCAAGCCAAAACAGTACATATGCAATCTACATCCTGAGGCTGCAACTTTCAGAGGAAGGAATAACATGAAAAGGCGCAGCCTAAAGCACAACAAATCAGGCCAAGTAATAATAATCACCGCTTTACTCGTAGCGTTGCTTTTACTATCCACCTCCATCTATGTCATTGAAACCGAAAAAGAAGTACCACAAGCAGGGACCAACGAAAACACCGTTTTCCCGGCATACAAGCAAAGCACAATAAACACCGTGATAAGTGCATTAGCAAACGCAACTAATGGCGGCGACTCCAGCGTTTTAACCAATGACCTAAACGAATTGAAATCGACCATCTCTTCTAGTTCATACCAAGCCATTGTCCAAATGGATTATAATACGCTGGACGAAGCTCCCTACCAAAATGGCATTTGGATTTCTTGGGGCACAGCTGGTCAAGGCATCTCGAGCGCTTGTGTCAATTTGGCATTTAAAAGCTTAGGGTTTTCAACAAATTCTAACGTGGAATATAATGTAAACATAACGACGGCGGCAGATTTGAGCGGAAAGTGTTTCCAACCTAAAAGCAACTTAACTCAAGTAACATTAACAGTCAACATATTCAACGAAGGTACACCGGCTTTAGCTCAAAACTTAACCTTTTACTTTGAATGTAACCCTGCCTGGATAACTCCAAATTGGGTAAAAGTGAACGCGCCAAGCATAACAGATTTCGGAAATGGAACATATCTGGTGTCTTTTACGACTGAACCAAATCCTTTGAACGACCCTGTTCTTGTCTCTATGCTTTGCCAAGATCAACGCGGTATATTTGTAGAAACAAATGTGACATGTACCAATACAGGATAAAAATTAAAAATGTTAAATCTAAACATAAATGCCTTGCTCTGTTTTAAGAAAGGAGAAGCAGCAACGAATGAATCGCGCTAAAGCTACTAAAATTTTAGTTCTGCTAATAGCCGCTTCAATTATTTTGACTGCAAGCATAAATATTGTCCAGAATTCTTCACCAAAGCTTACTGGCACATCAGTGAGCGTTTCGCCTGCAAGCGTGGTTTGGGAGAAAAATTACGGCGTAGTAGGAGATGACGACCGTGCATATTCCGCTCTTCCGATTGGTGACGGATGTTTAGTTGTTGGATCATCTGAATCGAATAAGACAGGTGTAACTGTTGGTTGGGCCTTAAGGCTTGATAGTAACGGCAACGTTATTTGGAACCAAACGTTCCTCGAAGGATCCGGTACTGAACTTAGATGTGCGCTTAATTTGACTGATGGATTCTTGCTTGTGGGAAACGAATTCTTGCCTTCGGGAGATGAAAACGGTTATGTTGCAAAAATAAATAGTCAAGGATCACTAATTTGGCAAACGCCTATTATTGGCGGAGCAGATGTCAACAAGTTCTTCTCGGCAATTACTGTTCAAGACGGCTTTGTACTCTTCGGGTTAACTTATTCCAACGCAAATGGAGAATCAAATGCTTGGGTAGTCAAAATAGACCCAAATGCAAACGTTTTCTGGAACAAGACATTTGGAGATGCAACAGACACCGCCGCTACAAGCGGCGCTTTAGCTCCCGATGGAAATTATGTGGTGGCAGGTTACGCAAACTCTCGAGGAGACAATAACTATGATTTTCTACTTATGCAAATTGCCCCGAATGGGAACATGGTGTGGAATAAAACCTACGGGCAAACAGGTACCCAAGAAGCCTCTGCCATGACAAAAGCCACTGACGGCTACGCAATAGTTGGAAACACTCAATCACCAGATGGAATAATGCACGCGTGGGTAGTGAAGGTTGATTGGAACGGCACAATGTTATGGGCTAAAACAGTCGGGGGCAAAAACGCAGATTCACCTTATTTCATAACTAATGCTCAAGATGGTGGTTACTTAGTTGGTGGCTTTACTTTTTCTTTCGGCGCAGGAAATCGGGATTTTTGGCTCTTTAAAATAGCCGATTCAGGACAAGTTTCGTGGAGTTGCACTCAAGGCGATTCGGGTTACCAAGAAGCTTATGCCGTTATCCAAACAGGAAAAAACCAATATATTATGGTGGGGTGGACAGACCCTCCTGGGCACCCAGCCTTAATAGGTAAAGCTCGGTACATATTCGATGTTGTAACTATCATCTACCCTCAAAATAACACTTGGTTTTCAAGTTTACAGTTTATCTCTTATGCAACTGCAGGATTTGCTATTGTAATGGCGGTTTTACTTGTGGCATTAAGACTTCGTAATAGAGTGAACATGTAATCAAGCTTCAAAAATTAGCCACAAACTACCAAGCAAAAGCCCGAAGCTACTCCGACTAATAAACTTTTAAAAAATCTTAAATGATGATTGGTTTATTTGTCGTTTATTCTTCATTTAGTTTAGAGAATAGCATTCGAAGAACCTTAACGAAGGCACTGTAGTTTGTCCAGATTGCCGCTGTTTTGTCTTTCTTTTTTACGTCTTCATCGTTTGCTGCGTCTTCATGGAATGCGATCAATACTTCTTTATTATCAGAAATCATAATGCATGGCAAGTTTTGATCATCAGCGATGCGATTAGATTCACTTAACCATTGTAGTTGTCCAATGAAATAAGCGCTTTTTAAAGAGTTATCAGTTACCAAGGTGATGTTTGCTTTGTCCGCTTGCTTTTTGAGTTTGTCCGAAAAGTCACTATAATATAATTGTGCAAGGTAGTCAGCTGAGGCGAAGACTTGGAATTCTTTTTCGGATTTTTCAAGCATTTCATTAGCCTTCATCAGTACCTGCTGTTCACCCTCAAGCATCTGGAAAAGCTCTTTCTTCGCCGCCACGGCTTTCCGCTGAGGCATGGATTGCCAAAGTTCTACAAGACTTGTTTTCTCTTGTTCTAAGAGCCTTATTTTTATTTTTTGTGCATCTACAAGCATGTCAATAGCTTTGTCTAATGGAACAGCTGTGAATTTTAGAGGTTTCTCGAAAATGGAAAACACTATGCCCCTTTTCTCAAGATCCCGCAAGATCCTGTAAGTTTCAGTCCGATGAAGTGAAATTGCTTCCGCTATTTCTCCGGCTTTCATTTCGCCTACTCTTGCAAGGTGCAAGTAAACTTTGATCTCGTTTTTAAGTAGTCCAAACCTTGAGAGTGTCTCTTCAACGGTTGATAATTGCTCAGTGTAAGTCTGATCTTTCTTTACTGTTCTCCATGATTCGTTTTGCTTATTGTACACTTTTATTAGTTCTTGCTTTTCCATTGCGAGTACCATTTTGGGGGTTCACCTTTCTCCATATTTTAGGTCTTGCCTCCTAATTCTGACCATTTATATATAATATGATTACGACTTGAAAATCTGAATTCAGAATTCATGTTCGGTTAAAACTTACAAACAAGCAGCTTTTTGGAGGGGTTCCCAACAATCAGATTAGCAGCGTAGAAGGCTATTTTTAGGTTAGGTTTCAAGTGCTTTTACGGAAGCGTTAGCGTAAACTGACCCGAATTTGTTCACAAGGTCTTTCTGAGTGTAAACTGAAGAGTGCAATTGGAAGAAATTTCCCATTCTTCCCGTTTCTACGCCAATTCCAATTACTATGACGCCTTTGCGCAGTAAATCATCGACGCATTCCTTCAAAGCGATTGGCATGTTTGGGTAGCCATATGGCCAACCATCAGAGATAACAATTAAGACGCGTTGTTCTTCAAATCTTTTAGCCAGCATTTTTCCGGCCATCTGAATTGCGTCGGGAATATATGTTAGCCCTTCAAATCTCAATCCTCCGATTCTGGCCCTGACTTTCTTTGAATACGACTCATTGCTGTCTTTAAGTATGTAGAATTTGTCACTGAAAGCGAAAAAAGTCCAAGACGTTGGGTCCATCATTAATTCTTTCGCTGCCTCAGCAACAGCTATGGCTAACGCGCGACCATATTCCCCTTTCACCTGCATGCTACTGCTGACATCAAAAATCAGGGACCAAGCAAAACTTGGCTTGAGATACTCATCGAGCACGAAAACATCTGTCGCTGGCTTATTACTTGCCAAGGATTGAATTACAGATGCCAAATCCAGTTGACCCATTTCTTGCCTTGGGTCCTCATCAAGATAATTAAACGCTGATCTTAGAATATCGAGAAGTCGCCGACTTGCTCCTTGCACTAGATTTCTGGCTCTCAGATATTGAGTGTAATCTTCCTCTGGAATAGAGACTGATTTGAATCTGGTCATAGTCACATAGGGTTTGATTTTTGAAAGTATTTTTCCTTCACGTTGCTTCTGGTAGCTGTCCGAATTGAATGCCTGTAAGGATTCTGCTTCTTGTTCAGGTCTCCAACATTGGTCAATATTGTCTACGGTAGGCACGTTTGCTCCTAAGCTAATGAGTGACTGTACAAACAGGCCTTCAAAATCGTTATCAACTGATGTCTCCGTTTCACTGTATATGCTGCAGTTCCCATCGCTTTCAGTATGTCGAAGTGAGGGCGCCTCCAAAAAAGGTCCAAAAGGCTCAAGCAAAAGCTTTATGCCTTTTACTTTTTCGTCAAATACCTCTTCTACTTTAATTTCCTGGTCGGCTATTGACATTAAGAACGTTTCTTTAACGGCTGTTAAGTCGTTGAAAAGTTGATTTACCGTTTTCTCCTCTTCAACGCCTGGAGAATTCTTGATTAGGCCCAAATTAATTTTGGTTAGTAAAGCAGCCATAAGTTTTGTTGAGGAGGTAAAGATTCTCTCTGAAGGCTTTATTTTCTGGTAAGCCAACGCATTTGCATACGCAATGTCAAAAAACCTATCGGGATACCATGCCTGAATGTAGGCGTTTACATATGTGTCATTAATTAGGGACTTAGCAAACGCTTCAACTATTGAATCGGACTTCTTTGGCGCAATCTTTTCTTTGGGAAATGGCTCTAAAGTGTGAGTTGTTAGGTGCAGAACAGTTGCCCTAAATAATCTACCAATTTTTGATTTGCCTCCATTGTTTAGGGCAAATTTGTGCCCAAGATACGAAACATTTCCCTCTTCTAAGATTCGAACGGTTGGGAGCTTAATGGTGAACCCAACATTATCAATTTGCAGGGTCGGCTGATCCAAAGTAGCATCTTGAAGTATTTTCACTTTTGTGTTATCTTTTTGTAGTGAAACCGACCAAGCGTAATCAATAAACCCCAAAATGCAATAACTCCTAATTATTGCGATTTATTAAAAACTGCTTCCAGGATCCTCCTCACATCTGCTTGGACTTCAACGTTGTCGCTGGTTAGGCCAATTAAAGTTTCTTCAGCTGCATTCATAGGAGTGTTTCCATCTTTTACTAAAGTAGCCCAGTTGATTAAGTCACCCAACGAGGGTCCATAAGGCAGGTCGCCGGCTTTGTATTGTCTTCTTAATTCAGCGCCAGCTTGAATGATTTTATAAGCGGTGTCCTGATCAATCTTCGTCCTTTTCTGCAACATGTCCACTTCATCTGGAGAGATGGTTTCTCCGACACTTAAGAAATCAAAGTTTATCCAGACAGCCATGCGTCTTCTCATGGCGGCGTTTAGAGGTTTTGTTCCCGAGAATTCAGCTGTAGCGGGGTTCATGCTAATAATCATATACCCGTATTTGTGGCGTTCAATGACTTCGCTGTCTTTCTCATTAAGGACCAAGTGACCTCTTGTGTCTAAAACTGGGTTTAGTCTTGTGGCTACGTCTTGTTTCATCATGTTTGCTTCGTCGAGGTACATAATGCCGCCTTTCCTTAGCCACTGGGTTAATAGTCCATCTACCCAGTTTTCTTTGCCAAGCCCGATAAATCGTCCAATGAGGTCGAATGATGATGTTGATAAGCCGCAGTTGACTTCCCAAATTGGTAAACCCGTAAGCTCAGCTACCAAGTAGACGATATGGGTTTTTCCAGTTCCTGACGGTCCGATTAAGCTGCACTGCTTAAAATAATAGAGCGCGCGTACAATCCGTTCAACGTAGTTAAAGCCATGGTCTAAGTATTCAGGTGTTCCTTTTGGTATCATGCTGTCTAAGTGGGCGAAGCTGAAGTTTGGGTGTAAGTCAAATCTCTGTATGTTGTATTTTTCGTATAATGGGCTCTTAGACATTGGGCGCTCTTTATCAAGGGATACTGTAACCTTGAATTTGTCTTCTTTGAGGGATGATACCTCTTGAACTCTACTTGCTTCAGCTTTTTCTTTTAGCCCTTGATGTCCATAACTCATTTGGCGCCGTCTCTAACGCGATAAAAGTTGGAAACCGAATAAATAAGTATTATGAATTACTACTTGATATGTCATATACACATGTGAATGTGAAAAAGCCTATTCACAATTACTCGTAGATTTCATTAAAGCAAAGTACCTCACGGATCCTAAGCGTTTGGCGTGTAATTTATTTGCGTTTCTTGTTGAATTATGTTCCAAAATATAGTGCAATGTTATAGTGTAGTGCTACACAACGCTTTTATATGGTTATCTTAAGATTTAAGATAACAATATCTTAGAGACGAACCGAAATGGGCACAATCATGATAGTGGATGACGCTTCGTTCATGCGGGCAGTCCTGAAAAAAATAGTCTTACAAGCGGGTCATGAAGTAATCGCTGAAGCTGCAAATGGGGACGATGCTATCGCTCAGTTTCAACAATCAAAACCGGATCTCGTACTTATGGATATAATCATGCCTCCTGGACCAAAAGCCAAAGATGGCATAGAGGCCCTCAAACAAATCGTTGCATGTGATCCGTCTGCAAAAGTAGTAATGTGCAGTTCAATGGGGCAGCAATCATTAATTGTAGAAGCAATAAAGTCGGGTGCTAAAGACTTCGTCATAAAACCGTTTCAACCTCAAAAAGTAATTGAAGCAATCACAAAATACTGCTGAGGCAAATCAGTTGTTTCCTCTTTCGGCGAGTCACGAATACAAGAAAGCATGGTTTAGCACGCCCAGTAAAATTAGGAGCAATCCTAAGGTTGCCTATCAGCGACTGGAGTTAACACCATGTGTGACCATAGAAGCTAATACGGGTCCAATGGTGGAAGAGGT
>Ga0187864_10003222_pt1 | contig 13473 bp, 14 predicted proteins | sample June2016WEW_11_4_FD_132985 | JGI IMG/M metagenome (GOLD analysis project Ga0187864, IMG submission 132985) | Peatland microbial communities from SPRUCE experiment site at the Marcell Experimental Forest, Minnesota, USA - June2016WEW_11_40 | ecosystem: Environmental > Terrestrial > Soil >... | reverse complement strand
CTTTGTGACCTCGCGCGCCGCATCCGGCGAGATTGTGTTCGTGAGGCTGCCCGTATCGATGAGGAAAAGCTTCGAAACGGAATCGTTCAGCTTCGTGGGAATGAGCAGCATATGGCCGAACCGAAACACCGGCGAATAAGAATGCATTTCCGGGGCGATGTAACGGTCGTGGAAGCGCAGAACCGAATTCGAGTCACTCGCTTGCAAGGCCGCTTCGGGCGCGGGCTCGTCCGGCCGCGAAGGCAGTTCGCTCAGCCTGAACTTCGTGTTTGGCAGGTCGATGTCGACCAGAAAATGAGAGAAGACGTCCCCGCCGATCAACCCGTCCTCACCCGCCACGGAATTTCTGTTCATAACTTCCACATTGCAATCGCGAAACTCGAGATCGCCGATTTGAATCGAGTCGGCATAGCCCACGTAGCCACCGGCAGGGCCGCGATCGCCGATCCCGTGGATGTCGGTTTGAACGATCTGCTTGATGCCGGCTTTCTCGGCGATCTTGCGGTCGATGAGAATGCCGCCAGCGCCAGTGTCGAGCATCAGATGGGAGGAAACGCCGTTCAGCCTGACGTCGAGCCCAAAGCCGCGAAGATGGTTCGGATCGATGAGCAGGTATCTCAGATCGGTTTGCGTTGAGCTCAGTTTGGAAGCCATGTGGCATTGATGAGCGGGCACGGTGGGCAGTTGTTGCAGGAGAATCAATTCACGTTCCAGGGCGGTGCGGCTTTCAGCATCGTCGTCCGTATCCTCAGCGAGGTAGTCGTGCAAGGCTTTGACGCGATCGCCGAGCGGCAGCGTCCTCAGCCAATACCGACGGATGTCGGGATCGGAAGGGTCAAGACCGTCAGCCCGGTCAATCATTTCCTTTCCCCGGCGGTAGAGCGAAGCGGCGTTGGATACTCGGGCCAGGCCCAGGTATGCGCGGGCATTGTTTGCGCCACTATTGATGACCTTCACGAAGATGGCTTCCGCGTCCGGGATTCTGCCCTGGCGGTAGTAGACCTCGCCAAGAGCCACCTGCGCATCGGGCGAATTGAGGGCCAACTCGACGGCTTTCGTTGCGGCGGCAAACGCATCGGCAGGCCGCTTCTGCTTCAAATCAACGCGCGCGAGCCCCACGTACGCCAGCGCGGCCTGCGGACCGGCGGACAGCGCTGCGTACTCCTGCGAGGCCGTGTCGAATTTTCCCGTGCGGTACATGCGCTGCGCGTCAGCAAGAGAGGGCGCCGCACTCGGAGCGGCGCCTGGAGCGTTCGAAGGAGCCGCATCCTGAGCCGACGCGGCCGAGGCAACCGCAATGCGGGTCAAGAACAGAAGAAGCAAAACGCCGTGGGCGGGGCGCATAGGTGAGACTCTGCCAAGCCATGTGCGAGGAGTCAAGACCGGGCGTCGTTAATGCTGTTCGGCTAAGGGAAATGAAGGCGTCAGGCGAAATTTACGCCGATCATTTTCTCGGTCCATCGCCAGATTTCACCGGCTACTTTCGGATCACGCGACAGGGGGTTGGATTCGGCGGGCTTTGACTTGACGAAGTATTGTCCGGAGACCGTTGCCACGTCGGGGGAAGTCGCGAGGTAGAGAGACACTTCGGCGCCCTGTTTCGAATTCAGCATGAAGGGTTTTACCACAGCGCCGATCAGTTTGAGGGCGAGCGGTGGATCGGCGCCCCAAATGTTCGTCGCGACTACGCCTGGGTGCAGGCAATTGGCGGTCACACCGGTTCCTTCCAGTCTTCGCGCGAGCTCGAATGTAAACGCGTTCATCAACAGCTTCGATTGTCCGTAGGCGGCGAACGTATTGAATTTCCGGTGCTCGAACTGAATATCGTTCATATCGAGACGCGCGCGGCGCTGAGCTTCCGACGAAACGTTGATGATCCGCGAGGGCGCGCTGGCCTTCAACAGATCGAGCAAGAGAAGCGTCAGCAGGGCCGCGCCCAAATGGTTGGCGGCAACCGTCATTTCGATGCCGTCCGCGGAGAGCGTGCGCGCGCGCACGGCCGCGCCTGCGTTGTTGACCAGCACGTCGAGGCGAGGGCATTCCCGCCGGATTTGCTCCCCGAGTGCTCGCACGGATGCTTGCGACGACATCTCCGCGATCAGCAGCTCAAGGTCGGAAGATCCGGACTCGCGCCGGATCTCTTCCAGCGCCGCTTGTCCTTTCTCCCGGTTTCGGCAGACCAGGACGACGCGCGCGCCCATGCGCGTAAGGCCGAGCGCCGTCTCTTTTCCGATGCCGCTGTTCGCGCCGGTGACGACGCAGGTTTTTCCGGTCATGGTTTGCGGTTGCACCATATTTTTGCCCTTCGCACGCGCCACAATACATTACGCACCGAATGCACTCAAGTAACGATGCCCAACGGTTGGGGCTAGACCAGAGGCAGGTTGGCTTCGGCTTCGAGCGTTGAGTCAGCGCGGTCGCCGGCGAGAAAGCGGGCGTGACCGGCGGCGGCGATCATCGCCGCGTTGTCGGTGGAAAGCGCGCGACTGGGGAAGTAGACGTCGATCCCGCGCCGCGCGGCTTCGGCTTCAAAGCGGCGGCGGAGTTCGCTGTTGGCCGCCACGCCGCCGGAAACGAGCACGCTGCGCGCGTCGCGCTGCTCGGCGGCAGCGAGCGTGCGCGAGACGAGGTTGGCGACGACCGCCCGCTGGAAGCTCGCAATCAGGTCAAGCGTGGACGGCGTGCAGAGCGCGCGCAGTGCGTCCGCGCCGCGTTCACCGCGGGCCAGCGCTTGCTGCCGCGCTTCGATTTCAGGCTGAAGCTGCGGGTTGCGGCGCAGGTGATACAGCACGGCTGTCTTGATCCCGCTGAAGCTGAAATCGTGAGGGTTGCCGCTCATTTTCGGCTCGCCGAAGCGAATCGCCTGCGCGTTGCCGTGGGGCGCGAGCTTGTCGATGATGGGACCGCCGGGATAGCCGAGCGCGACCATCCTCGCGACCTTGTCGTAGGCTTCGCCGGCGGCGTCGTCGCGAGTGCCGCCGATGCGCGCGTATGAGAATCTTCGCGAGCCGTTCTGCGATTCAGAAGTGACATGGTAGAGAATGGTATGGCCCCCGGAAACGATGAGGCAAACGGCAGGCAATTCGGGTTGACGACCGGACGCGTGCGCTTCGAGGAGCACGGCGTGGACGTGGCCCTCAAGATGGTTCACGCCGACGAGCGGCTTTCCAAGAGCCATCGCCAGCACTTTGCCGTAGGTAAGGCCGACGAGGAGCGAGCCGATCAGGCCCGGGCCGCGCGTAACGGCGATGGCGTCCAAATCCCGCAACTCCACTCCCGCCTGGCCGGCCGCTTCGCGGACCACGGGCACGATCTGCCGCAGATGCTCGCGCGAAGCAAGCTCCGGAACCACGCCGCCGTACTTGCGATGAATATCGATCTGCGAGGCGACGACGCTCGAAAGAATACGGCGCCCTCCGGCGACAATCGCCGCCGCCGTCTCGTCACAGGACGATTCGATGCCGAGAATCAGATGTTCACGGGTGCTCACACTCATGCCTCAATCTTGCCGATGCACCAAAAACCCTATGTTAGCATAGCGATCGAGGCACGCTACGCGGACAGAAGGCGAGCCAGCGAGCGCCCGTGATCAAATGACAGGAAAAACCAAGAAAGTGCGCAAGGCAGTGCTGCCCGTGGCGGGACTTGGAACGCGGTTTCTCCCGGCGACGAAGGCCATGCCGAAGGAGATGCTGCCCGTCGTCGATAAACCGCTGATCCAGTATGCGGTCGAGGAGTGCATCGCTTCGGGCATCGAGCACGTGATTTTCGTCACCGGGCGGCGGAAGAGCGCGATCGAGGACCATTTCGATCTGGCGCCGGAGCTCGAGAGTTTCCTCGAGGAGCGCGGGAAGCCGGACCAGGCGAGGATGGTGCGCGAAATCAGCGGAGGCCTGCACTTCAGCTACACGCGCCAGACCGAGGCGCTGGGGCTTGGTCATGCGGTGCTGTGCGCCGCAGAGCTGGTGGGCGATGAACCGTTCGCCGTGCTGCTCGGCGACGTAATCATGGACGGCCCCGTTCCTGCCACGCGGTCGCTGATCGATATCTACGAGGCGACCGGAGCGGGTGCGATTCACGTCGAAAGAGTGCCGCGCGAGAGGGTTCATCTTTACGGGATCATCGACGCGGAGCCGGCGGGGAATGCGCGTTTCGGAGAGCGGCTCCTGCGCGTCAAGGACCTGGTTGAGAAGCCGAGCGCGGACAAGGCGCCGTCGAACCTCGGCGTGACCGGCCGCTACGTGCTGCCGCCCGAAATCTTCGAGTATCTGGCGACCACGAAGCCCGGCGCGGGCGGCGAGATTCAGCTCACCGACGGCCTCCGGCGGCTGGCCGCGGCGGGCAAGTTGATGGCGTACATCTACGAAGGCAAGACCTACGATGCGGGCGACAAGCTTGGGTTTCTCGAGGCGACGGTTGAATTCGGGCTGAGGAATCCGAATCTCGGGAATGATTTTCGGGCGTACCTGCGAGGACTGAAGCTGTAGGATCCGGCGTTACTTCTTCCTTTTCGACGAGGCCTTGTTGGAGCTGTCTGAGGCTGCCGGCTTGGACTCGGCCGGCTTTGAGTCAGATTTCTCCGCGGTCTTCGCCGGGGCGGCCTCGCCGGAGCTTTCAGTGGGAGCCGCGCCGCTGCCTTTCCCCGCGTAGTCGGTTACATACCAGCCAGAGCCTTTGAATTGAATTGCAGGCGCCCCGAACTGCCGCTCGGCCTTGCCGCCGCACTTGGGACACTTCTTCTTCGTCGAAGCCGAATGGCTTTCGATCTTTTCAAAGAGGTGACCGCACTTGACGCACTTGTATTCGTACAGCGGCAAACAAAACTCCTTTCACGGCGACTCAGATTAAGGCTGCAATTTCAGAATCAGGCTTACGCCACGCGCCGCAGGACCGGAATTTTCGCTTCGCGCAAGACGTGCTCAACCACTATCTCCCTCAGCCGAGAAGCATCGTAGTCGAAGTGGAGGCGGTTGGTCTTTTCGTCGAAACGGAATTTCTGGAGCCCATAAGTGTTCGCGAACTGGCCGAGCGCGCGGAACTGCTCCGGCTTGAGCCGGCCCTGCAACTCGTAGGTCACCGTCATGAATGTCATGTGGAGAATTATAGCATCGGCGTGGCGCAGACACAGCGCCGGCGCGCGGAATGGTTACAGCTTCAGATGCCGCAGCCGGAGCGCATTGCCGATAACGGAGACCGAGCTGAAGCTCATCGCCGCAGCGGCAATCATCGGGCTAAGGAGCAGCCCGAAGGCAGGATAGAGAACGCCCGCCGCAACGGGCACGCCGACGGAGTTGTACACGAAGGCGAAGAACAGGTTCTGCCGGATGTTCCGCATCGTCGCCCTGCTGAGAACGCGCGCCCGCACGATTCCGCGAAGATCGCCCTTTACCAGCGTGACACCGGCGCTTTCCATCGCGACGTCGGTGCCCGTACCCATTGCGATTCCGACCTGAGCTTGTGCAAGGGCGGGCGCATCATTGATGCCGTCGCCCGCCATGGCAACGAAGCGCCCCTCTCCCTGGAGCCGCTTTACGATGCCGGCCTTTTCTTCAGGCAAAACTTCCGCGATCACGTCGTCAAGTCCGAGTTTCTTGCCGACGGCCTGCGCGGTGGTGCGGCTGTCGCCGGTCAGCATCACGACGCGGATCCCGTCTTCGCGAAGCTGGAGGACCGCCTCCGGCGTGGTCTGCTTGATGGGATCGGCCACGCCAATCAGACCGGCCACGCTCGCATCAACAGCGAGAAACATGGCGGTCTGACCGTCCGCACGCATCGCTTCCGCTTTCTCGGCAAGCTTGCCGGGATCGACTTTCAGGTCGTCGAGAAGCTTGCGATTGCCCAGGACTACTTCGCGACCATCGACGCGACCGCGGACGCCTCGGCCCGTCAGCGACTGAAACGACTCGGCGGAGGCGAGCGCGATTCCTCGCGCCTCGGCGCCTGCGACGATCGCGGCGGCCAGCGGATGTTCGCTGCCTCGTTCGAGGCTCGCCGCGAGATGAAGGACTCGAGTTTCGTCGAAGCCCGGCGCGGGCTCGATCGAGACGAGCCTGGGCTTTCCTTCCGTGAGGGTTCCGGTTTTGTCCACGACCAGCGTATCCACCTTGCGCATGTGCTCGATGGCTTCCGCATTCTTGAAGAGCACGCCCATGGTGGCTCCCTTGCCGGTCGCCACCATGATCGACATGGGCGTAGCGAGGCCGAGCGCGCAGGGGCACGCGATGATGAGGACGGCGACGCCGTTGATCAGGGCGTGAGCCATGCGGGGGTTCGGTCCCCAGATGGCCCAGATGGCGAATGTCAGAGCTGCAGCGCCGACGACGATCGGTACGAAGTAGCCCGCAACCACGTCCGCAAGCTTCTGGATCGGCGCGCGGCTGCGCTGCGCTTCGCTGACCATCCGCACGATCTGCGCCAGCAGAGTTTCGGCGCCCACCCGCTCGGCGCACATCACAAGGGAGCCGGTGCCATTCACCGTCGCGCCGGTGACGCGCGCGCCCGGCTGTTTTTCGGCGGGGATCGGTTCGCCCGAGATCATGGATTCGTCAACGCTGCTCGATCCGTCGAGCACGATACCGTCAACCGGGATCTTTTCGCCGGGACGAACGCGCAAACGATCGCCGGGCTTGATAATGTCGAGCGGGACGTCGATCTCAGTTCCGTCAGCGCGAATGAGGCGCGCCGTCTTGGGAGCAAGGCCCAAAAGCGCCTTGATGGCGGCGCCCGTCTGACTTCTCGCCCTCAGTTCCAGCACTTGGCCGAGAAGCACTAGCGTCGTGATCGCGGCAGCAGCCTCGAAATAGACCGCGACCTCGCCACTTGGGCCGCGGAAGGAGTCAGGGAACACGTTGGGGAACAGCGCGGCGACAAGGCTATAGAGATAAGCAACTCCCACCCCGAGTCCGATCAGCGTGAACATGTTCAGGCTTCGGTTGACGATCGACCGCCATCCGCGAACAAAGAACGGCCAGCCACCCCACAACACAACCGGCGTAGCGAGGGCCAACTCGAACCACTGCCGGGCCTTCGGCGAAGTCTGGCTCAGCAGCGATGAAAGAAACGGAACGAGTTCGCCCATGGCCGTGAGAAGGACGGGAATCGTCAGGACCACGCTGACCCAAAATCGACGGGTCATGTCGATCAGTTCGGGGTTCTCCTCTTCGGTCGACGCGACCGTTACGGGCTCCAGGGCCATTCCGCAAATCGGACATGCGCCCGGGTGGTCCTGGCGGATTTCGGGATGCATGGGGCAGGTGTAGAGGGCTGCTGTCGTTGCAGGCGGCGGAGCGGGCTTCGCGCCTCCCAATTGAACCATCTGGACGCGGTCCGGCGGCTTCGCGCTGAGATACCTTTCAGGCTCGGCGCGGAACTTGTCGGCGCAACCTGCGCAGCAGAAGTAGTAGGTCTTCCCGGCATAGTCGGCCGTGGCCCTTGCTTGAGCCGGGTCGACCGTCATTCCGCAGACTGGGTCTCGTTCCACTATGTCCGTTTCGATCGGTTCGCCCTCATCATATATCGCTTTGGATTCCAGGCTGAGCGTTCCCGATTCGAGGGAACTTTACGAGCGAGGCGCTGCGATATGAAGGGAGCGCGGCTAGCGCGCGATTCACTTTTCATTCAAGACGGAGTTGAGATAAGCCATCATCGTGGGGCTCGTCCAGTCCTGCGGACCGATGATTTTGCGATCGATGCGACCTTTGCGGTCGATCACGTAGGTCTCGGGGTACATCGTTGTGCCATAGTCGAGCGCGACGCGCTTCGACGGATCGCGATAGGTGGGAAAGTTTACCTGGTAGGTCTTCAGGAAGTTGTCGTAGGCGCTCTGGTCCTCATCCATGCTCACGCCGAGAAGAGTACCGCCGGCAGGCGCAAGCCGCTGCTGCAACTGGTTCAGAGAGGGGGCTTCGTCAACACAAGGCCCGCACCACGACGCCCAGAAATTCAGGACGACGACTTTGCCGCGAAGATCGGAGAGGCGCGCTGGTTTTCCGTCCAAGGTAAGCTGAAAATCCCTGGCGGGGCGACCGCGCAAGCTGGGCTCGCCCTGGCGGTATTCAGGACGAGCGAAAAGAACAATCAGCCCGGCAATAAAGGCGAGAACAAGGCCAGTTTTCAGTTTCCGTTTCAATCCCCCATCCAAGCGCCCTATAATGAATGCAAGACAACAGGGCCACCGTACCCAAACCGGCAGCGAGCAGTTTAGCAGCCCGCGCGGATAGGAATACAAAAACCTTGGTCTCCGCCATTATTCCCGCCCGAAACGAAGAAGTATCGATAGCTCGCGCGGTCGAGTCGGTTGCGGCGCAACCGGAGATCGGGGAAGTGATCGTCGTCAACGACCAGTCGACCGACCGCACCGGTGAGATCCTCGAGCAACTGGCGACGCAAATACCGAAGCTCCGAGTGCTTGCGGCGGGCGAACTGCCCAGGGGCTGGGCGGGTAAGAACCATGCGGTGTCAGTCGGCGCGGCGGCTGCGACGGGCGACTGGCTGCTCTTCACCGATGCCGATACGTTTCATCTGCCGGGCGCGGCACGCCGGGCCCTTGCGGATGCGGTGGACCATGACGCGGTCCTCGTTTCGTACTCCCCCGAGCAAGAGATGGAGACGTTGAGTGAGCGCGCGCTGATTCCGTTTGTTTATTGCAGGCTGGCGGCGAGATTTTCGTTTGCGCGGGTAAACGATCCCGGGCATCCAGACGCTGCGGCCAACGGGCAGTTTGTGCTGTTGCTCCGCGACGCCTACGAAGCGGTGGGAGGCCATGCAGCGGTTGCCGGGGAGATCGTGGAAGATGTGGCGATCGCCCGTCGCGTAAAGGGGCAAGGATACGGCATCTACTTCACGACGCCGATTGGAATCGTGCGGACGCGAATGTACCGGTCGTTCCAGGCGATGTGGCAGGGATGGACCAAGAATCTCTACCCGCTGATGGGCGGGACTCCGCGGTCGGTCCTGATCGAACTGGCGGATGTGTTTCCGTTTTTCGAAGCGCTGACGCTGGTTTTGCTAGGCGCCTTTGTCTTCAAGGAACGCTTCGGGGCGCCCTGGCTCCTGCTGTCGGTTGTGGTAGCGGCGGTCTGTGGGGTGCATCTGCGTTACGGCGTCACGCTGTATCGGAATCTTTTCCCGATTTCCTCCGTCCAATACTATGTGTTGGGAGTGTGCCTCTACACGGCGGCGCTCGGCGCGTCGTGGTGGAAGAACACGCGGGGAACAGTGGTGTGGAAGGGAAGGGCGTACCCGGCGAAGACGCCATGATTCGAGTCACGCGCAAAGTCGAGTTCTCCGCGGCGCATTACTACCACAATCCGGATTTTTCTCCGGAGGAGAACCGGCGCGTCTTCGGCAAATGCAACAACCCGCACGGGCACGGCCACAACTATGTGCTTGAAGTGACGGTCGCGGGCGAGCCGGACCCCGCTACGGGAATGGTGCTCGACCTGAAGGAGCTGAAGGATATTCTGCAACGCGAAATCGTGGACCGGATGGACCACCGCCACCTGAATCACGAGGTTCCGGAACTGGCCGGAAAGATTCCCACGTGCGAGAACGTCGCGGCTCTGATCTGGAATCTGCTGGCGCCGAAGATCACGCAGGGAAAGCTCGACCGCGTGCGGCTACATGAGTCGCCGGATTTGTTCGCCGACTGCACGGCGGAATCGAACGGAACGGGAGGGCGCGCTTGAACGGCCCGCTCAAACTCTCGCTGACGCGGCGGTACAGGTTTTCGGCGTCGCACCGGCTGCACAGCCCGAATTTCAGCGAGGCGGAAAACCAGCGTCTCTACGGCAAGTGCAGCAATCCGTATGGACACGGGCACAACTACGTGCTCGAAGTCACGGTCACCGGGCCGGTCGATCCCGAGACGGGGATGGTGGCGAATCTGGGCGAGCTCGATCCGTTTGTCGAGCGCGAGGTTGTGGAAGCGTTCGATCACAAGTACCTGAACAAAGAGATTCCTGAATTTGGCGGTTGCGTGCCGACCACCGAAAACGTCTGCCGCGAAATCTACCGGCGACTGAAAACGTTTCCGGCGGCCCGGTTGGAACGCGTGCGGATCGAGGAGACCAGCAAGAACAGTTTTGAGTTTGCCGGATAGAATGCCGGGAGCGGTCGGAAGCGAGCGGAGTGCGCGATGGCGAAAACAACGACGAGTAAGACAGCCCTGAAGGAAACGACCGAGATCGTAATTCCAGAAGTTACGGGACCGGGCGGCATCGCCGACCTCGTGCGCCAGATGATCGCGCAGCTCGGCGAGGACCCGACCCGCGAAGGATTGCGGCGCACGCCCGAGCGGTTTGAAAAGGCGCTCCGTTACCTGACGAGCGGATATCGCCAGGACCCGGACAAAATCTTGAACGGGGCGATGTTCAGCGTCTGCTACGACGAAATGGTGGTTGTGAAGGACATCGAAGTCTACAGCCTGTGCGAACATCACCTGCTTCCGTTCTTCGGCAAATGCCACGTGGCCTACATCCCGAACAAGAAAGTGGTCGGGCTGAGCAAAATCGCAAGGCTGGTGAACATGTACGCGCGGCGCTTGCAGATTCAGGAGCGGCTGACGAGCCAGATCGCGGAGACCATCGAGGAAAGGCTCAGCCCGCAAGGCGTGGGAGTGATCATCGAGGCGCGGCACCTGTGCATGGTGATGCGCGGCGTCGAGAAACAGAATTCGACGGCGATGACGAGCGCCATGCTGGGCGTCTTTCGTGAGAATAAGCAGACGCGCGACGAGTTTCTCTCGCTGATAAAGGGCGGCAAGTCGTAGGCCGCCCAAGAATCCCCGCGCCACCGTGAGATGGTCGAGACTCCACGCCTCCTGTTACGACGCTGGCGGGATGCCGACCGCGAGCCCTTCGCGCGGCTGAATTCCGACCCGCGCGTGATGGAATTCATGCCCTCCTGTTTGTCCCGTGAAGAAAGCGACCGCCTTGTGGACCGTATCGAGGCGCATTTCGACTCACGCGGGTTCGGCCCATTTGCCGCCGAACTGCGGCGGGAGCGCAGCTTCATCGGCTTCGTAGGGCTTTCCGTGCCGGACTTCGAGACCAGCTTCACGCCTTGCGTTGAGATCGGGTGGCGACTTGCTGCCGAACATTGGAATCAGGGGCTCGCCACAGAAGGCGCGCGGGCGGTGCTTGCATCCGCCTTCGATGCGCTCCGGCTCGATGAAGTCGTATCGTTTGCCGTACCGGCAAATTTGGCGTCGCGGCGCGTGATGGAGAAGATCGGCATGAGCCACTCGCCAGAAGATGATTTCGACCATCCGCGTTTGCCGGCGGGACACCCGTTGCGGCGGCATGTGCTTTACCGGATTCGCGCGCGAGCCGCGACGGACTGAAAGTGCTACGTCAGGGGTTCGGAGGGCCGACAACGTAGTCGTCGCCGACACGATCGAGGAGCAGCTCCCGGCGATGCTTCAGCAACTCGATCTGGCTCGAGACTTCCACGAATTCCTGCTTTTGTTCCTTCGATAGCTGAGAGCCGAGCTGGTTCAGCTGGTCCAAATGCGCCTGGAGCACGGGGATTTCTCGATCGATGAAAACCGGGTGGATGAACAGGGTCTTGGCCTGACCGCTTCTGACATGGAGGCGGTTATTCTCCTCCCAGATAGGCATAACGCCGACATCACCCAGCTCGAACCGGATTCCCGCGGGGCCGTAATCTTTCTTAACCACGGCGAACTTCGCGATGATTGAATCGCGCGGCTCGCCGTTCTTATCGGGCATCAAACCTCGCACGTAGGACGCGGACTGGTTCGAAAGAAAATTGCCCAGCGAATAGAAGATGACGGTCTTCCGGTGATCCTGAGTTAGGTAGGTCTCGATCGGCTCGAGCACGTGAGGATGATGCCCGATGACAGCGTCGGCGCCAGCCTCCAGTATCTTGTGCGCTACTTCTACGTCCTCGGGACGAGGATCCGGCGCGTATTCGACGCCCCAATGAATTGACACGAGTAGAAGGTCGCACTGCGAGCGCGCCCACTTGATGGCTTCGAGAACTCCTGCTTCGTCGCGGCCGGGCGCGCCGTCCGACTGGCCCGGATACGGGAAGAAGGCGACGTGGGGCTCGCTGTTTTTGTCGGGATTGCGATGGCCGTTGAGCCAGCGCGTCATTCCGATCCAGCCCACGCGAATGCCGTTCTTTTCGAGGATCACGGGCTGCCATGCGGCGTCCGCCGTAGCCCCGGAGCCGACGAAGAGAAGCCCGTGCTCGCGCAGGTGGTCGAGGGTTTCGTCGAAGCCCGGATAGCCTTGGTCGAAGACGTGATTGTTCGCAAAAGATACGATTTTCACGCCGTTCGCTTTCAGCGAGTCGAGCAGGGCCAGCGGAGCCTCGAACTGAAAGGGTTTTGAGCCGACGGAGTGCTTGGGCGCCACCGGCGTTTCAAGATTGACGAAGCCGAAATCGGCTTGGTGGAAAGCATCCGCGACGTCGGCAAAGAGAACGTCCCAGCCGTTGCGATTGTCCGCCGCTGTGTTCTGCGGCGCCGACTTTTCGGTCGATTCCTGAGTGCCGGTTGCTGCGGCCATCGCAGATTGAACCACCGCTTGGTGGGGAATCACGTCGCCGGCGATAGCGAATGTGACCCGGCTGATCTCCTGGGGATACGCAGTCGTCGAGGCTTTGGACTGCGCTGCTTGTGCGTTTGTGCTGGCGGCAGCCAAAACGAAGAAGGCCGTCCACAGCGCGAACGCGCCCGTCGCGACGGTTCTTTTTGAGCAGCCAATGGTGCCAGAAGCCATGCCGGAATCAGTATACCGCGGCACGATTCGACCATTTGACGTGTCCGGCCCGAGATTTCCATGGGAAGCGAACCGCAGCGCGGAGGTCCGGCCGGCGCGACAAAATCCTTGTGGCGTGCCCTAGGACTGTATGCTAGCATTTTGACGTTGAGAAGAGGCTAAAAGCGTAGAGCAAGGGCACGACGTTTCAGCGGGAGGGGCGAGTTGATGGACGCAAAAGTCGGTGTAATCGAGCAGTTCCGGACCCACACGAAAGATACGGGATCGCCGGAAGTGCAGATTGCGTTGTTGAGCGAGCGCATCAACTATCTCACCACCCACCTCCAGTCCCACGCAAAAGATCATGCTTCGCGGCGCGGGTTGATCATGATGGTCAACAAACGCCGGCGGCTGCTGGATTATCTGAATCGGCGCGACCCGGATCGGTATCGCGAGATTGTGGAACGACTCAGCTTGCGTAAGTAGCGCGGATTTCTCGAGCGGCCGCTCCGGCCGCATCTCCCTTCACCGCACAAACCAGAGTTGTCTGCCGGTCTGCGGGTCCTTGGGACCGCGATGCGCGAGTGGGTTTGCCCGCTAGTCTTCTGACCCGCTGGGGCGCGTTTGCCTCGCTTCTTTCCTCTTCGAGATGTTTTCCCGAGAGATTCTCTCGTATCTGATGACCGTTCCCGGTGATCCGGGACAGAAGGAAGTGACAGGATGTTCGAACAAGTGAGTTTGGACCTGG
>Ga0187864_10003221_pt1 | contig 13475 bp, 11 predicted proteins | sample June2016WEW_11_4_FD_132985 | JGI IMG/M metagenome (GOLD analysis project Ga0187864, IMG submission 132985) | Peatland microbial communities from SPRUCE experiment site at the Marcell Experimental Forest, Minnesota, USA - June2016WEW_11_40 | ecosystem: Environmental > Terrestrial > Soil >... | reverse complement strand
GGCCCAGCGCGCCGTAGCCGGCGGTTTCAACGGCATAAAGATGAAGCGCAGCTATCCGCTAGCGAAGGCGCTGGAAATCTTTGCCTCGGTTTCGCCTAAGCTGAAGATCACCGTGGATCTGATGGGCTCCTATCCCGGGGAGTTTCTGCCCGTTGTCAGGGAGCTCGAGGCTGTCGGCAACGTTCGGGTGATTGAGGATCCGCCTCCCACGATCGACGCTCTGGCAGCGTACCGCGAGTTGCGCCAGCAGACGAGCATCCCCATTGCTATGCACTTGTACATCAACCGCGAGGGAGTGCGTGGGATGATCAGCGCCATTAGCGCCGAGGCTTGCTCGGTCTTTAACCTGGGCGCCGGTAACATGGCAAGTTTCGTCGCAAACTCGTACCTTGCGGGTGCGGTCGGCATGCCGGTGTGGCACGGATCGGCGCATGAGCTGGGGATTCTGGACGCAGCCATGCTGCACGCTTGCGCGGCAGCTCCAAACTGCACGTATCCAAGCGACATTCTAAGTTACCAAAGGGTGAATAACCTGCTGACGAAACCGCTTGAGATTCACGACAGCTACGCTGTTGTGTCAGACCGCCCCGGATTAGGTGTCGAGCTGGACATGGATGCCGTAAGGCGATACGAAGTGAGAACGTAACATACGGCCCGCGTTCTTACGCGCAGAATTGGTGAAACTCCGAGCCGCAGGCTCACGTCTAGGAGTTTCCGCGATAGACTCTTGGGTTTGTCAAACTTCTACTGTCACGCCGGCAGAGCCGGGGGGTCTCCTTGAGTCTCTAGCCTCAATTGACGCACACGACAAACTCCAGGTCACAAGGGCGGTAAGTCGACGTACCGTCAACTGACCGCCCGGATATTGTCCGAGTGGCTGACGATCCAGGAGGTGATACCTTCGGTCAACGCTACGCCGACGGAGTTAGTATCGCGATGTAGCTGATGTAGCAACTACCCCGCTGCCCTGCCAAGAGTGAATTGGCAAACGCAGAGCACCGTTCTTGAAAGCGCAGTGTCGTTGCCGCTGGACTCCGCGCCTCTCCCGCATTTGGCTTGCTCCCAGGTAGACCCCCAGTTGCCGGTCCAGCACCATCAGCATTGACGATCTCACATCAAGGTCAGGGGAAATGCGTGTGTCGCGTCAGCTCCCTTGCATTTCACGGCCTCAGTAGAGTAAAAATGCGGCTTCGTAAGGAGGAATGATGCAAAAGTCTCGGTTCGGAAAATTATTCCTAATCGCTACAGCAATCTTGGGGGTATGCCGCGGTGCAGAGGCCGCGGAGCGTTCTTTGATCTTCCCCACGCCTCGTGAAATCGTCCAATCCGGCAGCGATTTCGTTCTCAATGAACAAACCGTGATTGCCATCCCGGCATTTCCTTCGGAGGAAGACTTGTTCCTGGCCCAGTCTCTTGCCGACGATCTTGGTGATCGATTCGCGGTTCATGTGAGAACCGAGCGGGTGGCCAAGCTGGATCCCGACCGCCGCTTGATCGTGATCGGATCGACCGCTAATCCCCTGGTGCGGACGTATTGCGGAATTCATGGCCTGTCCGTGAGCCTGCGCGATCCCGGGCCGGAGGGTTACATTCTCCAAACCAGCCGGAACATCGCGCTCGTGGCCGGCAGCGACAACCGGGGAGCTTTTTACGGGATGCAATCCCTGCGGCAGCTCGCTCGACGCGAACAAGAGCAACTCTGCTTCAAAGGGGTGAACGTGCGGGATTGGCCGGCCAAGCCGTTTCGCGGCATCAAGCTCTACATTCCCGGGCGCAATAACATCCCTTTCTTCAAGCGCTTCATCCGGGATTTCATGGCCTTATACAAATACAACACGCTCATCATGGAAATGAATGCGTCCATGCGGTTTGACAGGCATCCCGAGTTGAACACCGGCTGGGTCAAATTCGCTCAGGATACCAATTACTCCCGCCGCCATTCCCCGCCCGGCACGCCGCACGATTGGGACACAAATTCCACGCACCAGGACACTGCCGATGGCGGTTACCTGGAAAAGGAAGAGGTCGCCGACCTAGCGCGCTGGGTCAAGAGATATCACATCGAGCTGATTCCGGAGCTGCCATCTTTTACGCATTGCTACTACCTCATGACCGCGCACGCGGATCTGTCGGAAACACCCGACACGAAGTGGCCCAGCGTGTACTGCCCCTCGAATCCCGCGAGCTACAAACTGCTCTTCGACGTATTTGACGAGTACATTGACCTGCTCAAGCCGAAATGGGTCCACGCCGGACACGACGAACTGTTCCAGCCGGTCGGACTGTGCCCCAGGTGCAAAGACAAGGACATCGGCGAACGGTATGGAGAGGATGTCCGGATCATTCACGACTACCTGGCCAGCAAAGGAGTCTCGATGATCATTTGGGGCGACAGGCTACTGGAAGGCGTGAGCGGCAAGGGTCTGCACTCCAGGAAGGCCCCGGACGGGTTCACGTATCAGGTAGCGGGTGGAATGACTCGGGAGCAGGTAAACCGCCTCATCCCGAAAGACGTGCTAATCTTCAATTGGTTCTGGTCGACGTTCGATACCGGAGATGGCACTTCACCGACGGGCTGGAAAGAAGATCAGGTCGAAGGTTTTGAGGCCCAACTCGACCAGATGGGATTTCAGCAGGTTTTCGGCAACCTTCATCCCTACGCGGAGAACTGGCAAGCCCGCATGAGGCGTACCTCTATCATCGGCGGGGCGCCTTCGGTCTGGTTCGCGACCAATGAAATCGGCTTCGGGAAAGACCAGCTATCCGACTTTTTGGGCGGCGCGAATATGCTCTGGCGCGACGATGCTCTCTACGGCCCGGATCTTTCCGGCGTGATCCAGTCCATGATGCCGGAGATTCGAACGCGGTTCCGGGGTGAAGAACCACCGAGCGCGACGGAGGCGTCGATCGTTCCAGTCCACATCGCCGCGGCCTTCAATATGGGGCCGGCTGAAACGGGCTTAGGCATCAACTTGGCCGGCCTCGACAGCGCCAGAGCCAAGCTCGGTAGAGTGCCGTTCGAATTATCCGAGAATGCCGGGAAGGTTGCGATCGTTGTCGGAACCGACGGGGCGGAAAAGACGGGACTGCCGAAAGATTCCGGTGCAATTCCCATCGGTGAAGACGCCACCAGCCTGATCTTCCTGCACGCTTCCGCGCGGCCGGCCACGACCCGGCCGGGGTGGGCACTGCTCTGGGACCAGGACGATACCGCCGATCTCCTCGGCTGGTATGAAGTCATCTACGAGGATGGCTTTGTCGCGACCATTCCCCTCCGCTACGGCGTCAATATCGAAGAATGGAATTGGGCGAGCCGCCGGTCGGAGTGGGATTATTGCTACGGCGCCGACGCAGTACCGCTCGGGGGGCAGCGAGAAAATCCTATTACATTCTTTGCATTCGAATGGAAGAACCCGCGCCTCGGGAAGAGAATCACGGAAGTCCGCTTAAAGGGAACCACCGGTTTTCGGGGCGCCGCACCCCAAGGCTTCAGCAGCGACTACGGGCCGGTGATTCCGAAGAATGGAGTCATCCTCAAAGCCATCAGCGTGGTGAAGAAGAGGGGCTGAGACGACACCACCAATTCGCTTCTCGCCTCCCCCGCCGCACAGCGCCTCTCTCCGCCGCCGGGAAGGTGAGAGTCCCTCCAGCCCCGTCGTGTCTATGAGCGCAAGAGCTATCCGGCGTGCGCCAGTTCCTGCCCCTGACGGCATCGACAACATGGTGCATTGCCTCCTGCGCTCGCTTTACGTGAACTTGATCTCCTCCAGGAAGTGGGTCACTCCGGATTGAATCGCAAACCACGCGCTCATAAATAACGCGACCAGCAAGAACGTTTTTGGGGGGGTACATGTAGCCGGCAGCTGCCAGTTTCCGATAAGCCGACAATACGTCCAGGTGCTTGCTGGCTGCGGAGAAACCTGCCAATATTTAAGACCCAGAGGGCCGTTGATTTAGCCCCAAAAGGCCGTTCATTTAGCCCCAAAGGGCCGTTGATTTAGTCCCAAAAGGCCGTTGACTTAGCCCCAAAGGGGCGAAATAACGAAGCCCAGGCCAACGGCCTGGGTTTAGATTATCCCCCAATTTTACAGCCAGCCCTGAAGGGGCGAGATAGGTGTTCCCCCATGCCGCAATCGCTATCGCAACTCTACGTTCACCTGATCTTCAGCACGAAACATCGCGAGCCGATGTTATTGTCGCCCGTGCGCGAAGACCTCCACGCCTACCTGGCGGCGGTTCTCAATAACCAGGACTCCTCGGCGCTGAAGGTCCGAGGCATGAGCGACCACGTTCCTGTGCTGTTTCGATTGTCGAAAAACCTCGCGCTGGCAAAAATCGTGGAGGAAGTGAAGACCAGTTCGTCGAAATGGTTCAAGACGCAAGGGCGCGGCTTGGCGAACTTCCATTGGCAGAGCGGTTACGGCGCGTTTTCGGTGAGCGCGGCGGCCGTGGAAGAAGTCGTGGAGTACATCACGCAACAAGAAAGCCACCACCGCGTGGTCAGCTTTCAAGAGGAATTCCGGAACCTGCTGGACGCGCACGGAATTGCCTACGACGAGCGGTACGTGTGGGATTGAAGAGGATTGTTCCGCCCCTTCAGGGCTCGGGTATCGGTTTGGGTCCCGTTGACCCAGGCCTTCAGCCTGGGCTTTGTTAGATCGCCCCCCTTGGGGCTCAAGGGCCGCGGCGGACTTTGCCGGACTTGGGTTCGTCCGCGCGACATTTCGTTTCCCGTTGAAACGCGGCACGAAAGCCATTGTAGCCAGGAGCTAAACAGTTCACTTTGCCGGTAAACGGCCAAGCAGTACTTGTGCCCTGCACCCGCGCAGGACTGACGTGACCGAGGTTTCTTCTGTCTAGTGAAACGAGAGTGAATTCAGTTGAGGAGGACCCGTCACGTTAAACCCAAACCATCATGTGGTTTGGTGCACGTTCGCCGCTTATAGTCGGCTCTGGGGTTGATTCAGAAGAGTAGACGGATAAGTTCGCGCAAAATCAGCAAAGAGGAGAAGATCAGGGCCACCAGGGCAATCCAGAAGATCTTATCTACACGTGCGGCGAGGTGTTGTAACTGGTTCCATAGGGCCTGATCTTGATCGGCCATCTTCGCGATGAGTTCGGCCTGTTTGGCCTCGCCAGCTTCAACCCTCTCCATTCTCGCGCGCATTTCCGCAAGCGCGGCCGCCGCTTGATTGCCTTGCTCAGGCGGCGGAGGAGAAAGAGCCTCCCGCCTGTCGCTTAGGTCGCTGACGGTTTCACGCAGGTTCTTCGCTGAGCGGACGAGTTCAGCCGCAGTCCCCAAGGCAGCGATAATGGCTCTCCAGCTCATGCCCATGGTTGACCAGAAATTCCTCTTTGGCCTTTGCTGACGGCCTAAACATACCACACTGCTCGTTTTGGAGCGATCTGTTTCGGGGTTCCAGACAGTTGGCCCCAAAAGGCCCCCGAAACGGCCTACCCATTCCTTAAACCGATCTGAGCAGCCCTAGGCTTTGAGCCAGCCGTCGGAGGCGGCTGGCCATGACAAATAACGCAAGATACCGTGGGCGGAAGGGTCCCCGACCGAAAACCAAACTGGGACTACCCGATTTAGATCACGCGAAGGCGGCGGTGCTCGGCAGCCTGCGGTCACCGGAATCGCAGCGGGGCTATCGAGACTCCATCGATGAATTCATCGGCTGGTATTGTTCTGAGCCCCGTCTGTCTTTCAACAAAACCGTGGTTACACGCTACCGAATTCACCTTGAGAGTCGGCAACTGGCGCCAAGTACCATTAACGTGCGGCTCGCCGCCGTGCGCCGCCTCGCTTACGAGGCTGCCAACTCCGGATTGCTGAGCCCGGAACTTGCCGCGGGCATACAGCGCGTGAAGGGCGCCAAGAAACTCGGTGTCCGGCTGGGAAATTGGCTGACCGCCGAAGAAGCTCGTCGCTTGTGGCAGTCGCCGGGAACCGAAACGCTGAAAGGCAAACGCGATCGAGCAGTTCTCGCCGTTCTGCTGGGCTGTGGACTGCGTCGTCGGGAGCTCGCGGAACTGACCCTTGATCTCCTACCGCGTCGCGAAGACCACTGGGCCATCGTGGATTTGGTTGGAAAAGGCGGCCATATTCGAACCGTTCCGGTCCCAGACTGGGTTAAGCAAATCCTCGACGACTGGCTATTGGCGGCAGGCATTGTAACCGGGCGGGTTTTTCGCTGCGTTTGCAGGGCCGGCAAAGCATGGGGCGACGGCATGACAGAAAATGTCGTGTGGGATGTCGTCAAGGAGTACGCCGCAAAACTCAATCTTCCCAATTTCGCCCCACATGACCTCCGCCGCTCTTGCGCCCGCTTGTGTCACGCGGCAGGCGGTGAGATGGAGCAAATTCAGTTCTTGCTTGGGCATGTCTCGGTTCAAACCACCGAAACGTACCTTGGATGCGAGCAGCGGCTTCGGGGAGCGGTGAATGACCGGATCGGCATTGAGCCATGAGTGGAACCACCGGATCCGGGCAGGACTGACTAAGAATCCACACCCCAGAACTTGATTTCGCGCCCCTGCAGGCGGATGATTGGGGTCATGAAATCGATCACGCTCTCTGCATCCTTCCGAATGCTTCTTCTTGTTGTGCTGAGCCTTTCGCCCCGTATTGCCGAGGCACAGAAGAGTGTTCGCCTCATCGGGATTCAATCGGGGTGGGGCGGGTTGGGAACACCTCGGAATGCGGCACTGATCATTCGCTGGAAAAACGGCGCGTTCGAATGCAACGGCAAACCCGTGGATCCGGCACAAGTGCAGGCGTTGATAACGGCGCTCGAAGCACCGCGCATTTCCAAGCCGGACATGAAGAACCTCAGTGTAACTTCAGCATGGCTCAACGCACATGTTGCATCCCAGTATCCGGGGGTTCTGGTCGGCGGCCTTGAGACTACGGCGAACCAGCGGGCGTTGTTTACGAGCTCATTTACCAACCGTGAGGTGATTGCCAATGTGCTGCCCGCCCTCTTTAGGTCTGGCAGGACCGATGATTATCCCTTCGCCCAGGTGGAGGTCAGCTTCGAAGATAATTCGAAACTCATCGCCAAGACCGATTCCTACTTCGTCTATATGCTGCCATGGTCCGTCGGTGGCCAGGCAGGGGATACCTATAACGCGGACATTTCGCGTGCGCTATCGGCACTGCTGCCGCGCCGGGCTGTAAACAAGGAGCGGTTAGCGGGCGATGATTTCGCGCGGGAACTCGCAGACGCGGTGATGCGGTCGATCGAGACGGAGTGGAACCTGCGCGGATCAGAAGATCACGCCGGGGATGCGATGAGGACGCTGCGAAGCCGTTACGAGGTTATCGCATCGGAAATTACCCCGTCGCACCGGCCGGAGTACGGAACTGCGACCTCCAAGGGCGAAGCGGAGGAGATGAACCTGCATGCTACGCTCCGCAAGTCCACCTTTCCGCCCAATGTCACGGATGCGCTTGTGCTGCGGTATGTGAAGGGAGAGGTCGAAGGGGTGGAGGAGTTTCTGAGGACAGTTGGAGAATACGAGGATTTGGCGCTCTCGGTGCCGTTGCTGAACGACTTTATCCAGAAGTATCCGGAGGTCCCGGTCCGTATCTCGTATGTTCACGACCTGTCGTTTGGCCAGAAAGCGATGCGGACCTTTGCGGCCGACATGAAAGCACGCGGACGTGAGGATCTGGTGGAGCAGGTGCGAGCACAACAGTCTCGGATCGCACTGCTCATCATCGGATACAACTACTCGGAATCCTACTGGCTCCTCTTCCCAGACAAACACATAATGCTGTGGCGCTATGGCGGCGCCTCGGGCCTGTTGAAGTGGACTCCTTCGGATTTTCCTCCTGGGGAATGCGCGACGTATCAGTCCAACTACGGCGGTTGCTCTGGTCGCGAAATTGCACCGGATGGCACACTCGCCGCCCCAAATGCCCCGCGAGACCAGATATGCATGGCTGCATACCGCGCAACTCGAACTGCCGATGCATCGCAAACTGATGAACTTTTCCCGGTGATGGACCACGACCGAGGCGGCTTCATCGACCGCAATGGCAAGGTGGTCATCCCTCTCTGCTTCGACAAGGTAGGCGATTTCTCCGAAGGGTTAGCTCGGTTTGAGCGCGACGGAAGCTGGGGATATATCGACGCGCGCGGGTCAGTGGTGATCGAGCCGAGGTTTCCCTGGGCGCAGGAGTTTTCAGAAGGCTTGGCGCGGGTACAAGTTTCAGGTTCGCCCCTTGGGATTAACGGGCGTTGGGGCTTCATAGACAAGAACGGCAAGGTCGTCGTTCCGCCCGATTATAAGGAACCGTTCGGCGGTAAAAACAACATCGGGAGCGACACCAGAGAGGGCGCATTTCACGACGGACTCGCAATGATTGAGGTGGACCGCAAGACGGGCTTTATCGATAAGACTGGCAAGGTCGTCATCCCGCCTGAGTTCGCCTATGCCAATCCTTTTACAGAGGGCCTGGCTGCTGTGACTATGACCTCCACCGGAGACCACCGTTGGGGCTACATCGACAGGGCGGGAAAGTGGGTCATCGCTCCGCAATTCGAGTGGGCAAGTCCGTTCAGCGAACATCTTGCTTCCGTTAACAGCAAGCACGACTGCGCCTATATCGACCCGACGGGAGCCTATGTTCTGCGGCCACCGGTGTCGCCGGGTGCAAAGGACTGTGCCGAAGTGTGGGGAGACTTTGTCGAAGGTCTCTCCCGGTGGAAGTTCGGGAACAAGTACGGCTTTGTTGACCACTCGGGGAAGGTCGTCATTAAACCGCAATTTGACCTGACATTCCACTTTTCCGAAGGGCTCGCAGCCGTCCGGATCGGCGGGAAATGGGGCTATGTCGACAAATCAGGAAAGATGGTCATCAAACCTAAGGCCTGGATGAGTGCAGAGGACTTCCATCACGGCCTTGCATTCATCAACACCAAGGACGGTAGGTACGGCTACATCAACAGATCCGGCAGATACGTCTGGACACCCACGCTCCTGTACAACAATTGAACCTACGCCAAAATGCAAAATGAGATTGGAACTAGGCCCACCAGTAAGCTAACCTCAGTGATTCGCGACGAATAGTGTCGCGTCTTCGCCGTTTGGCCGTATCGCACCGTTGGTTCTTTGTCACCTGTCGCCTCTTACCCCGGCGGCGGATTCTCTCTGAGTTAGAATTCGCTTGTTTGGCGCGGGTGATCCGTGAACACTGCAAGGAACACGCCTTCCTGCTCACCGCCTGGGTGTTTCTGCCGGACCACTGGCATACCATTTTCTATCCGCGCTATCCGCTCACCATCTCCGGGGTGATGGAATCGATTAAGGTGGGCGCGACGAAGCACATTAACCGTTCCCGGCGAGAATCGGGATTGATGTGGCAGCCCCGCTTCTTTGATCGTGCTCTGCGCACAGTGAAGGAGTACAACGAAAAGGTGCAGTATATTCACCTGAACCCGGTGAAGGCGGGGCTGGCGAGCCGTCCGGAAGACTGGCCTTGGTCGAGCGTTCATGATTACACGGGCAGCGCCGCCCGCGCGCCGACGACCCCCAGCGGTCTCGCGGTCGACCGCGTGCTGTTGCCCGCCGACGAACACACACGTATTTGATGCCATGTGGAAGACTTTCAGCAACGGCGGCGAGGTGAAAAGCCGCAGAGTTTCTGAGAAGGGAGACTCTGTGCTGCTGCGCGGCTCTTTAATCGTGAATATTTGTAAACATGTGGATGTTTGTCGTGTTTAGAGCCGCGGAGTAGTGCGCTGTGCGCCCAACTCCGCGCCTGCTCCCGCGGCGTCATCGCCTGCGTGGCAATCAACCCCTTCCGTAATGCATGGTGAACAACGAGAAATATTCGTCGGCATAGCAAGGGGAATCGCACCAGCAGAGAAACTCGGGCCCGAGTGTTTGCTCGAACAGGCCATGCCATTGCGTGCGGAGCATGTGATAGTCGTTGCGTTCGCCGCGCCGTTGGGTGAGGAGCGAGACGGCTTCCGTCATCACCAGCCGGTCCACGCAGGCTAGGGTAAGCTCGATAGGTGCGTCATGCGCATAGACGTAGTCGATCAGCCGCCCATAGGATTGATAGACCGATGCCACGAGTTCGGGGGAATGCAGCTCTGGAAGATCGTTGTTGGCGTCCAGCTCGAAAAGCACCAGGTGATCGATCCACGGTTTAAGTTCTTTCAGATGGATGGCCTTTTCTTCGTAGGGCAAATGATGATATGAGAGCGAACAGAGGGCCATATCGTAGCGGGCGTCCAGTTTGCCCGCAACCTGTTCGATGCGGTGGTTCAGGGTCTTGATAGGCGCGGAGGGGACCGCCTTGCCCACAGTTTCTTTGGCCAGCGCCAGCATGGCGGGCGAGGGATCCACCAGCAGGACTTCGCCGATTTCGTCGATTTTACCGGTGGCCTTGAGGTGCTTTAACAGGGCAGCGGTCAGACCGCCATCACCACAGCCGATATCCATGAGCCGGAACGGGTGTTTGATTTTCGGGAGCGTGCGCCCGCATTGCGTCAGAAAGCACGCCCGCGCCTGCTGCATGATGGGCACGGTGGTGAAGTGCACGTAGGGGCGGGGGTCGGCAAAGACCTTCTCCGGCATCTCCAAACGGTCCTGGTGGCGCTGAAGAAAGCCGTTGAGGTGGGCGCTGAAAAACACTCCATTCTCTTCGATCAGAGCGCCGCTGGTGATCCATGCCCTTCCCAGCTTATCCTGTCCGGTGGCGGTGAGCAGGGCGCCGATATAAAACCGGAACATGGGCAGAAGATTGGCGCGGACTTCGCCGCGGAAATCGGCGCTCGCCAGGCGGCGTTCGGCAATGTCACGGCAGAATTCGGGCCATTGTGCTTTTTCCAGGCTGGATAAAAACAACATCGTGTTGACTCCTCTTTCGCTTTCACGGGCGATCCGGCAAGCCTTTACGCGGTGTCGTCGGATAATCAAAAACGTAAAAGTTATTCTTGGTTCTTGAATGTAGGAGAGGCAGCCCGGGAAGTCAAGAAAAGGACCCGGTGGTAAACCGTGACACCCGCTTTACGTCGAGAGTAGTACCCAATCTAATCCGGTGTAGCCACGGATGTCCCCAAATAGACGTTCTGAAACACAGAACGCCTTCGAACTAGAAATCTCTTCTTGAGTATAAGGCCACCGCCACGGGAATCGACACTCCCCAGAGAAGTATTGCTGCGCCCATCAAAAGGAGCGTGTGCGGGAGATCGCGCGGAAACGGAGAATTACGAACCGCCGAGACCACCTTCATCACCTGATGGGATCCTCCGCTCGGGCGCATTGCTAATATAGATACTGATATTGCCAGAACGGACGCGAGGAGGGGCGTTGTGACGGCCTTCGCTTTCGCGGGACCGAGCTTGAAATAAAAGGGAAAAGTGAACGATGTTGTAAACGCAAGGATCACGAGGACCGTGGCGCAATAACCCAGGGGAATAGGTCGTACCTCGGTTTTACCGACAAGGATGGAAACTGCGTTCGCGAGATAGGCCACGACAAAGTATGCCCCTGCTATCGCCCAGATTTCGCCGTAGCGGGCGAGCACGATATCCCTGCGTCGAACCGGGAGAGAGGCAAAGAACCTTTCCGTGCGGAATTTCTCCTCCAAGCTGAAAACGTTCAGGGTGTAAGAGGAGGCAATGAGGAACACAAACATCAAACTTGAGAAGGTGAGGGAAGAGGCAAAAATAGCACACATCACAAGAAGGCCAACGAACGTGAGTCCCATCGTCTTTTCACTCCACAAGGCGCAGAAATCCTTCCGGATCAAATTCACAATGTTACTTGCCATCTGCCGCTCCTTTCACGCAATACACCATAATGTCTTCAAGGTTCGCCTTTTCCACTATGACATCCTCTCCCACAAGGGCCGAGAGATCCTCTGCCGACGCGCTCAAGGCCTCAAATCCGGTTCGCGTTTCGCGGATTCCGACGCACATTTCCCGCCCGCAAGCGCTCAGGCGTTCCCGCGGACCTTTCACGATCCGATAACGCTCAAGCAAGGCATCCTTGCACTCGGAGAAGACGATTTTTCCGTCCTCAATGAAGGTGATGTAATCTGCGATTCTCTCCAGGTCTGTGGTATTGTGCGTGGAAAAGAAAATGGACTTCCGCTCGTCCTGGATGACGCAGTAGAGAATGTCTACCAGGTCGCTTCTGAACACGGGGTCCAAGCCGCTGGTCGGTTCGTCCAGAACCAGGAGTTCTGCGCCATGCGCAAGCGCCAGCGCAAGCGCGAGCTTCGTTCTCTGTCCCCGGGACAGCTCGCCCGCTTTGCGCGATGGATTCAGACCGAATTCCATGACCAATCGCGCGAATTCCTCCTGGTTCCAGTTCCGATAGAACGGGGCTACTAGCCGTCCGATGGTTCTAATGGTCATATTGCCGTAGAACCCATGCTCGTCGTAGACGAAACCGATCTTCTCCTTGTTATCGGAATCGTCCCCTCCCATCTCACGGCCCAATACCTCCACGGAGCCCGCATCCTTGCGGATCAGCCCCATGATGAGCTTGATTGTCGTGGTTTTGCCCGCTCCGTTCCTGCCAATGAATCCCATGACGGCCCCACGCTCAAGGCTGAAGGACACGGCGGACAGCATGAACCCGGGGTAGTGCTTCGACAGGCCATTAACCTTTAACGCGTGTTCCATGTTTCTCCTCCTCAAAAACGATGGCGAGCATAGTCTGCAGCTCCTCCAGCGTCATGCCGATGAGCTTGGCTTCGGACGCCGCGTGATCGAGCTTCTCCTCCACGTTACGCATTCTCTGCTCCCGGAAAAGCTCCTTGTTACGAACCGAGACGTAGCACCCCTTGCCCTGAACAGGGGTCAGGAATCCCTCGGCTTCCAGATCATCGTATGCGCGCTTCACGGTAAGTACGCTTACGCGAAGGTCCTGCGCTAATGTCCGGATGGATGGGAGCTCCTCGCCATCGCCCAGTTCTCCGGCCACGATGAGGGACCGCACTTTGTCCTCAATCTGCCGGTAAATGGGCTTGGATGAAGACTGCGATATGCTGATACTCACATTGCCCATCCCAACTCCTGTTCTTTACTGTTATATCTGTTATAGTACGCTATATACAGCGTTAAAAAATGTCAAGCAGAAACCCAAGCTCCACGGGGTCCCTTTTGGACACGAACTGGACAACATGTCCTGGTTCGCCAATGCAGACCGCCCGATCCGCATGCGCCCCGCTCAGCGCGCGCCGGCTATTCAACATATATCGACGGGTTCCGATAATCTACGGTCCTCGATGTCATCAAAACCTGAACGTGCTGCACCTATTTGATAGGGATTGCGGTCGTATCAAGTGCTACTCGTGGAAGTGAAATCTTCTTGATTGTCCCCTTCTAGTACTACTACGTTACGTTAAGGTGGACGGTTTCGTTTGCGAATTACACTGCCACAATACGCGCACTCTCCGGTCCAGGTAAACAACAGGCGTTGGATCTCACGACGCGTCTGTGGCAGGG
>Ga0187864_10003216_pt1 | contig 13487 bp, 7 predicted proteins | sample June2016WEW_11_4_FD_132985 | JGI IMG/M metagenome (GOLD analysis project Ga0187864, IMG submission 132985) | Peatland microbial communities from SPRUCE experiment site at the Marcell Experimental Forest, Minnesota, USA - June2016WEW_11_40 | ecosystem: Environmental > Terrestrial > Soil >... | reverse complement strand
GCCGGTCAAAAGGTTCTACCTACCAGGGCCCGGGCACTCGGCTACCATTACAAGTTTCCTGACCTGGCGGCAGCCCTGCGGGACGTCTACACCCCGAAACCAGTGCCTTCCCCACCCAGTCCCAAGCCTGTCGCGGCCGGAGCTGGATCGCAGCACTGACCAGTCATGCCCGTGGCCTCGTCCTGGCACGCTGCAAGGTTGGCCTTGACATGGCCAAACCGCCTCGTGAGATGTTATCGGTTTTGTTGCGCTCGGGCGATGGGAGAGTGGTCCTGGCATGCTGCAAAGTTGGTCTTGACCGAGCTGGAGGGACGGTTTCGAGAAGCGTTTTCTTGTTGCGCGCGATGGAATGAGGTCGCGAGCGATCCCTTTCCCCCCCTTGCGAAGGGGGTTAGGGGGGGGTGGTCCGGGCACGACCGGTCACAAGGTCTTCCCATGCTCTCTCCCTCTCAGTGCTTCTGCATCCCTCTCGCGAGGCGGGAAGAGTCGGTTTCGATCTCCAAGGCTCGCGCACCAGATTGCGACCTGCTCTGGGCGGCAGAATCGCGAGATGAGCTCGAGGTAGTGCTGGTAATCTTCCTCACCGAAGAACGTTTGCTGTCTGCGGTTTCCCCGCTGGGTGACATGGTGGGGCATGCCAGGAGCTATCACACGTGCCAATCGAGCCATGGTGGGAAACTAACCCGGCCACAACTTCGCGGCAAGAGTTAGGTACGGTATCCCCGGAACTCAGACAGCTTTTCAGTGCAGGGGTCAAGCGGTGAACTGGATGGATGATTTCAGAACGGAATCTCCTCATCGTCAAAATCTGTAGCCTCTGATTCGGGAGGCTCAGGTTGGGACGGAGCACTAAGAAAGGTAATCAGACGCTCACCCTGAGCTAGTAAGTGATCGTATATAATTATATTGGTGTCAGTTCTGTTGTCGTTGAAAACAGAACTGACATCAATTGTTTCCTTCAGTCGTCATTGACCCTGCACACCTCAATAGACCTCGATTAACGGAGTCTGGCCGGCGACCGTATCCTTGCTGCTACCGCCCGTTTCGGTATTCTGTGCCTGCACTAATTGTCCCAGGTATTCTCCCAGTTTGATGCGGGTTGCCGCGAAGCGGCGGGTCAGGACATCCGGGTAGCTGTCACGAAGCCTGATGTACTTGGGATCGTCTGATCGGGGTCGAATGTCGGAGACATCGACGAGCTTCAGGGCACCGGCGAAGGGAATCTTGTGCCGTTTGAGGCGGCGAATGGCATCCTCGGAGAAGTCGGGAGGCAGCGCCTCGCCTTCGTCGAACAACTCGGGGTTCTCTGCCTGGGCAAGCTCGACGTAAGCGGCCAGCAGTAGAAGCTCACGGATGGCTTCCTTGAGCGAGGCGACGTGAGCCTTGTGGTTCTGGTCGGCGACAAGATGGTCTTGATCACCGAGTCCCTCGACGTCTTCGACGAAGCGTTCCCGGACCTGATCCATCTGATCGGTCATCAATGTCGGCGGGGGTTCTTCGTCAAGCCGCTTCCGTAGCGAGGCGAAGGTCAGGATGGGCTCGGGCTGACCGTCCTTGCCTGGTCCGTAGTAGCCGACCACGGGCACGGGAGACTCGACCCGGCATCGTGCCAGGAACCCGTCTGCTTCGCTGGTGGCGGGCGGCTCAACGGCTTCCAGCAACTCAGCCAGGAGGTCGGAGCCGAAAGAGAGTAGCGTCAGCGTGTTGGGATGCTCGTCGAAGAGGGTGGGGTTGAACGTGACCTCTTGGTCTTGCCCATTCCAGTCCAGGAGGTGCGCCCCTGAGATCGTGGGATGGGGGTGGAAACGGTAGCGGAGTGCCTGCGACTGGACGAGGGTTCGTTCCAGATCCGCCAAAGTCAAGGGCACGGGTAACACGGCAGGGGCTTCCACGGCGTCACCCGAGATAGTGTCGAGACCGATCCCCGACGATTCTCCCTGCTTGACCAGTCGGTTGATTTCTTCCACGTGCTCACGGATCAGGGCGTCCCGCTGGTCACCGCTCGCCATGACTGCCGACTCGATGGCACGGGCGATCCGGCTGAGGATGGGCTGTAGCTCGCCGACGACGTTCTCGAACGACCCGATCCGGTCGTCGAGTCGCTGGTAGATCGTTGCTTCGACGGTCTGGTCGTAGAAGTAGTTGCGGACCCAGACACGTGGGTAGACCTGGCCGATGCGGTCGATACGACCGATGCGCTGCTCGACCCGCATCGGGTTCCACGGCATGTCATAGTTGATCAGAACGCCGCACGTCTGGAGGTTCAGACCCTCCGAAGCGGATTCCGTGCAGAGCAGGATCTTGACCTCATTGTGCTCCCGGAAGGCCGTCTTGATGTTCTCTTTGCTGGTGCCAGACCAGGCTTTGCCATTCCACTGTTCGCCGCCCCGGCCGCTGTAGCAGGCTACCTGGGCACCGTAGACCTGACGGAGCTTGTCACGCACGTAGTCCATCGTGTCGGTGTACTGAGTGAAGACGATCACCGAATCCCGCCGCTTGAGGAACTCGTTGAGGTGCTGGACAAGCCGCTGGAACTTGCTGTCGGTGCCGATGGTCCTGAGCCCGGCCAGGAAGTCTTCGACGTACTGGATCTCACCCTGGAAGAGATTGCGGGTCTCCGGGGTCGCAAACTGGAACAACTCCGTCACATCGGTTTCGAGGTCGTCCTGGTCGGTGTCATCGTCGTCGGTCAGGCCGGTGTCCTTGCCCTTGAGAAACTCAAGGCGTCGCTCCAAGCTCTTCTGGATGGCGTAGAAACTGCTCGTCAGGCGGCGGCGGTACACCGTCATGATGAAGCCGAGCCCCTTGCGTTCGGCTTCGTACTTCCGGTAGTGGTCCCGGATGTACTCCTCGATCTGGTCATAGAGCGTCTTCTCCTCCGACCTCATCTCGATCCATTCGGGCTTGGGGTCACGGTAGGGCACGTTCTCCTTGAGCAGACCCTTCTCGTGATAGACCCGCAGCAGACGCCGGGTGTTGCGGAAGACGTAGCGCTGGAGCGGTGTCTGCTTCCGTGCCATCGTCACGAGCACTTTCCGCCCAGCGGAGTCGAGCCCCTTGATGGTCGGTTCAGGGTTGGACGACGACGGGAGGTTCTTGATCTGGTCCCAGACGACCGGCCCGAGCGTCCGTTCGGACTCCTCGCAGAAACGCTCGTCCCACTGACCGCCCGTTGCGAAAAAGTCCCGCTGCATGGCGAGCATGAAGGGCCAATCCACATCGGCGAACGGCAGCCGGAACTGCTCGAAGTAGCGGGTGAAGTTCTCCTCCCCGGCACCCCAGCGACCCCCCATGCCCAGCAGTTTGAGGAGATCCCAGACCTCGATGGGGTCGATCTGCATGGGGGTCGCCGTCAGGAGCAGCAGACACTTGGAACGGTCCCGCAAGCCGGGCTTGGCGTTCGTGCCCTGGAGCAGTTCAAGCAGACGGTTGGGGCGGTATTGCTCCAGGTTCAGGAAGTCCTTGCGGCGGGCATGGTGAGCTTCATCGACCACGATCAGATGCCACGGCTGGGCCTCGATCAACTGCCCCTGCCGCTCCCGCCGCTTCGCCAGGTGGCTTGACGCCAGGAAGACCGGATGGGCGTCCCACGGGTTCGTCCCGCTGGGCACCTTGAGTTCCCTGCTGAACACGTCATAGAAGCTGCTGCCGTCGTAGCGGGGGATGTTCAGGATGAACTTCTCATAGAGTTCTTCCTGCCACTGCACCAAGACGCTCTTGGGGACAAGGATCAGTGCCCGCTGAACCCGGCCGGAGAGGACCAACTGGCGGATCGCCATACCTGCCTCCACCGTTTTGCCCAGACCCACCTCATCGCACAGCATGAACGAGTGCGGGAACCGTTGGACGATGGCATCGCCCACCCGGATCTGGTGGGGCCAGGGCTGGACCGTGCTGGTCGCCACGCCCAGCCGGTGGGAGTTCAGGAGGTGGTGCGCATCCCGAAGGAACTGGAAGACGATCCGCTCCTTCTGGGCAGCGTCGATGTGCGGTTTGATCGGCGGTTGTTCGTCCTCGGGCTTGGGCTCACCAACATCACATACGGGAGGTTTCGAGGTGCGGTATTTCAGTAACTCCAGCTTGACCGCCTCGGGCACTGGGACGGCGATCCAGTCCTTTTCCCGGCCCTCCCAGAGCTTGTCGAACTTGATCTGGATCTGTTTCAGGTGGGCGGGGCTGGAGTTCCACGAGTTGAAGACCATGAAGGACTCGTAGTTGTCCTCCAGGGCGGTGGCCGACTCGTTCACACTGCCCGAGAAGCCGACCTGATTCCCCTCGGCGTCGGTGAACAGCCCCTCTTTGGGGTGGTAGTAGCTCTCGGTCTGTGAGGCGGGCAAGGGCTGCCCGTGCTTGTCCGTGGGTAGGACGACATTGATCTCCATCTGCCCGGAGCCGACCAGCCACGCCAGGGCTTCGAGACGCTTCTTGACGAACGTGCTCTCCGGGATCGCCCGGTACATCTTGATCATGTTCACGGCGAGCGTGGCTTCCAGGTCGGCGTGACCTTTGCTGATGGCTTCGACATCCTCTTCGGAGAGTTGTGCCCCGCACAGCAGCCGCATCTTGCCGCCGTTGGCGATGAGCCGGGTCACGCCCGCCGCCGCAACAGCGAGCATGGTGCTGGAGAAGTAGCCTGCGGAGCGGTCGTAGCGGATCGAAGCGGCGAGGGCCGGAATGAAGAAGTCACCGAGCCGGTCATCACTTGGCCCGTAGGCGATACGCAGCGGAAGATCCCGGAGTCCTGCCATCGTGGGTCACTCGTCATCCGACTCCTCGTCGTCGTCCTCGGAGTCTTCGTCGAATTCCTCGTCGGTCTCGTCGTCCTCCTGGTCAGAGGAGGGCTTGCCGAACATGAGCATCTGGGTGTCGATCTTGGGCATCTCCTCCTCGGGTGGGGCAGGGAGGTCGTCCCAGATAACGTCTCGCAGGGCGTCCAGGGTCGTCATCTCGGGGCGCAGGAACCTCCCGTCCTTGCCACGGGTGGTCGGGATCGCCTGCATCGCTGCCTGGACAAGTGCCTTGATCCGGCTGTCGTTCCGCAAGCCGTGGCGGTCGATGAAGACCTGGCATGCCTTTGAGCCGTCCTCCTCGTAAACCATCATTGCCGTGTGCAGGGCGTCGATCAGGTGCGTGAATGAATCGGCCTCCGGGTCCACCATGCCCTTCTTGCGACGGGCAGTGGGAAGGGCGATCGAGACGTTCTTGCCCTTCTTGGCGATGAGTCTTTTGTCACGTACGAGGTTGGCTTCGAGATCAAGTCCAAGAGCCAGAGCCAGCTTGATGGCTTCGTCGGCAGGGAACTCCTGGGCACGGAATGCGTCCCAGGCCATCAGATACCAGTCGGTCACGGGGTCGAACTCGACCGAACGACCGAGGAGGAGACCCTGCTTTCGCAAATTGATGACCTCATGCCGGGCAAGGTCGAGGGCTTCACTGGGCTGGAGCGGGATCGGGTCGCCAGTTTTGGGATCGGTGTTGCTGGTCAGGACCGGCCAGCGTTCCGAAATGATCGAGAGCACCGGACCAAACGTACTGATGTAGAGATCGACGCCCCGGATGCCCTCCTTCTCGAACCGCTTGGCCGTCTCACGGGCGGTTTCCTTGACCTGCCCCTTGAGGTCGTCCCACCAAGCGGGCTCGCACGAGGCTTCCCGCTTTCGGCAGACGAGGAGGATGGTGCTGGAGGCGGCGTTCTTCTTCGCTTGGTGGAGGCTCGCTTCGCTCTCGGTGTGGACCGGCCATGAGGCGTCGATGCGGAACCCTGCCCGCATCAGTGAGGAGCCGAGCGTGTCCCAGGCTTGGACCTGCTTGTGGGTGAACATCACGGTCAGCACTCCATCGGGATGCAAGACCCGATTCATCTCCTTGAAGCAAGCGAACATCTTGTTCTCGTAGTCGGCGGTTGCGAGGGCTTTGGCTTTCTTCCCCATCGCTTTGAAGCGAGCCGCATTCATCACGGCTTCGTCTTCAGAGTTCGCCAACTCCGACGAGAAGCTCACCCCGGCTCTGTCTCCAAGAGTACGCTTCAGCCATACGTAGAAGTAATTAGAACACTCTGCATACATGACATTATCGTAATACGGCGGATCAACAGTGATGCAGTGGAGATGATCGTCCGGGATCGAAGTCAAGTTCTGGGCTGCCCCATTTGTGATCTTGAGTCGATTTACGGGCCTAATCGCTTTATCGGAGATCAGCTTTGGCTCATCACGATAGGACAGCTTGGCAATTTTCCTGAAGGCATCCTCAATCTGGAAGCAGATCCAAGGAACGAGATTTCGACTAGCATCTATTTCACTAAAGCTCCACCTCATACTAAGGTCATGACGCTGAAATGCGTGAACAACTTTATCACGTGTGGAATCATATTGTGTCTGCTTTGAATTGTAGTCGGCCGCAATGTCGAAAGCCAAAGCCATCAGAATCGAAAGTGCCATTGCTCGGTTTTCATCAAGCACTTTCATTTCTGTAATCAATTCACGATAGCTTTCGAGCATGGTCAGAAGCGACAACAACTGACGGGGCGAATAAGTGTCACACCAGCGTGTCGCACCATAGATTGCGCAGGCCCAATCCGCTCTTCCTTCGTTTCTCGGCTCTTCGGGGATTAGCCCTTCTGCTTCCCACTTTGCTCGGAATTTAGCCAGCGCAGCGTCAGCCCGTGCTACTGCCTGAATATCGGTTTCGTTTGGAGGACGAAAAGTGAAGCTCCCGATTCTCTTCAAGCCTATCGCAAAAAGCTGCTGCCCCATTCGCCCTGCTTGAGCCTCTGCCTTGATGTAGTTTCCGTCGATGGTGTCACCAGTCCACGGACTGAGTCCTGTTCCTCGCTTCACCGTCCCCCGATCTGGTCCGATCCGTTTACATGCTGTCATCCCATGAACGATTTCAAACTGACACTGGTCTTGGCTGGGGTCTGCGACAACCTTCACTGCTACAGGATTATTCCCCTGACGAATCCACCAGTTGGGTGAAAGTGGAACGGGCTTTCCTGTTTCGGGGCAGGCGACCGTACGTGCCCAAAGGTAGCACGCTCCGATTGCGTCATCGTCCTGTTGTGAAAAATACGATCGGAGTCGAGATTGCACTTTCTCTGCCCAGCTTCTCCCATATTTCTTGATGTCTTCCACCATCGAGGGACCAAATCGTGCCGGATAGTCAAGGGTGGCCTTGAGAATGACGCTGGCAACCGGATTCAACTCGTTTGCAGTCACGGTCATCCCATACCGCAACGCCTCGAACGGGATGGAACCACCTCCAGACATCGGGTCGCAGAACGAGATATCCCGTGTTCCCCAAGTCCATTCAAGTAGGTCGAAAAGCTGTTCGAGTTGCTCTTCGCTTGGATTGAACGTGTAGGCTCTGGCATGCGTGTATGGGTTAGGGATTTTCAAGCCTCGGTTTTTTGCCCATGCCAGGTACTTCTGAGCGGTCACTGTGTCACCATAGATGCCCACCAATCGACGAAACCATTCTTTGTAGCTGTCAAAGCTTGGGAACAGTGACCGGAACCGATCCGGGAACGGACGGGCATCAGGATCGTCTTTGGTGGCATAAGCTGGCAGCAGGCTCGCCAGGATCGCTGCACGACTTACCGTCAGCGGACGCCGAGCCCACCAAATATGCAGAAAATAGAGCGGGGGCAGCGCCGAGGACGCCCCACGCTCCCGCATGCACTCGGCACCGATCGCCTCAATGGGGAGCCACTGTTCGATGAGCAATTTGGGACTCGACATTGCAGGTCCACACGTGGAGCCGAGTGGTTAGAAGAGCCGCCGGGCTCGCCCTGCGGCCGATCGGAACTCGTTCGTGACGGCTTGCTCGAACGGCACATACCCCCGGGGGCATTGCGTCCGCAGGTCATCAAGCCTGGCGTGGTCTTTCCAGTGATTCTCAACGAACTCTCTCGCAATTTCGAGGTTTCCCCTGCCGTAATAGCGATCGAAGCGATCTGAAAGTTGGGTCAATTCATCGATCGTCCGCTTCGGATCATCGTCCCGCTCGCTCTGATAGCGAGGTTTGGCAAACCGACACGTGGCGGGAAGTGACGACGAAAGTCCTGTCCATGCGAGCGTGTTTGTCCGATCCGCCAGCCACCAGGCTTCGATCTCCTCGATAGCGATCCCGAGAATAAAGCGATCGTGTTTGGACACGAGCTTACGGACTTCCCGCTGGACAGCCTGGGTCCGCCGGTCCAGGAGGATCACATAAAACGCATGGCCATAGACCTGGGTGGAGAGAGCTGAGACCAGGTTGCGGACGGTCTCCAGGACGCCGCCGTGACCTCGCTTACGGATCTGGAAGACCTCGGCAACATCATCTGTGGAGACGGGCCAGTCGTAGTCCGCTCGATCCCGGGCTATTCTCTCCAGTAAAACGGGGAGCAGGGCATGGTCGATGGGCCCCTCGGCGATGATGCCAAGCTTTGTGCTCATGGATACCGGACCCCCGCGGTGGCCCCGATCAGGCCGCTCGTCCAGGCTTCACCGAGCGACTGCTTGAACGCCTTCCGGGCGATCTTGACCTGCGCCGAGTCGCTCAATCGTTGGATCGTGGCCCCAGCCAACGGTCTTGGACGATCCAGGCAGTAGACCTGCTCGGGATGCTGCAGGAATTCGTCCAGCACGTAGGGACTGTGCGTGGTGAAGAATACCTGGCACTCATTGGGCGGCTTGCGCTGGGTGATTTCTCGGAGGATCTGGATCTCCTCCCGTACGAGTTGGGGGTGGACACCGTTCTCCGGTTCCTCCAGAGTGATCAGCGAAGGAATCTCGTCGAGGTAAAGCAGAGAAGTGATCGCCAGAAGCCGCAGGACGCCGTCGCTGATCTGGCGGCTGTTGTACGAGGCTGCGCCGGTTCCTTGGCCCTCCTGGAGCATGATTTCGCGCCAACCCCAGCCACGGCCCGACACGGAGAGTCCGGTCAATGACGGGAAAAGCCGGGTGAGGCGGGAGACTAGCTTCCGAAATGCGTCCGGCTTCTTGTCCTTGAGATGGCCAACGATTGACGCCAGGTGCTCACCAGACGGGCCAAGTTCTCTACGCGGCCCGCGATCTGGGTTGCGGAGGACCTTGGGGTCCCAGATCAAGTAAGAACGGAACCGTTCAATCCAGCGCCGAAAGTGAAGCATCTCCGGGAAACGTCGACGGTCCTCGTCCCTGTCCATCTGGCTGATGGCGCTTGCCGGCAGCCCGATCGCACGAAAACTTTCATTGGTTCCGGACTGTCGGTTGAGCATCTTCCATTCACGCCCATCGCGATCGAGCAGCACCAATTCGGAGCCACCGTTTGGCGTGTACTTGAGTATCTCCAGACCGATGCCCAGATGGAGACGTGGCTGGAGTGTAACCGCGTAGTGATATTGCCCAGCGCCGATTCCTGAGCTGTCAGGCCCGAGTTCCGCCGTGAGTTCCCACCGAATGGTCTTCGACGTTTGGCGTAAGTTAGGGAGATCTTTGTATTCCCAGCCTCGCTCCTTGATGTAGACCTCTACAGAGGACCGGAAGAATGCACGGAGGAAATCAATCGCCTGAAGGAGGGACGACTTGCCGCAGCCGTTCGGCCCTATCAGCACGTTCACGGGACCGAAAGGGATGAGTGATCCATCCGCCGGCACCGACTCCAGGTTCTTGAAGTTCTGAATCGAAAAACCTGTCAGCACTTCACTCCTCCGCCAGTAGCACTCGGAGCGCTCGCTGCGATCGTGTCGCCGTCCGACCGTGTGTGGCCTTGCTGAACCAATAATACACCTCTTCGTCGGTCATGCCTTGAATCTGCTCCGAGATGGCCGACATTCTGGAGGCCTTCCGTAGGGGTTTTACGGCCAGGAGCAGGAGACCCAGGCGAACGCCGAGGCTCTCGGGAATCTGGAACGGGTGAAGGCGAGTCCGTGCCAGTTCCGACGCTTTGTAGCCCGCCTTCTTGATCGTAGCCAAGACCTGATCGAGTACCGCCTTAAGCGGCTGACCGTGGACCCGGACGACCAGTTGCCACTCCTCGACCTTGCCGGTGCGGTCGAGGTCACGGTGGGGCTTCTGGAAGAGGGCGAGACCGTACTGGGACTCCCCGTTGGGCTGGACTCTTAACTCGAAAGCCTCGTCAGCCATCGCTCGCCTCCGGGCTCGCCGGAACGGCTTCGACGGCGATCTTGCCGATTCCCAGGCTCTCCAGAACGTCTCGGATCATCGTGAACTGGTCGCCGCCCACATCCAGGTCGGAGTCGAATTCCGCCCGGAGGACGAGCTTCACGTTGGCGTTGGACGCCTCTTTGCTGAGTTCGTCGGTGAGCGTCTTGACCCGCTTGTACCGATCCCACGACCCGGCGAAAGTCACCTTGAAGCTCTCCCCGCTGCCGAATTCCAGGACCATGTTCTGATCCAGGGTGAACTTCGCCTTGCCCATCTGCGGGATGGCCAAACCCAGCGACCGCACGGCGGTGGCGGCATTCTTGCCTGGACCCTCGACCCGGATGAGCAACCGTCTCAGGCCCTTGATGGCGTGGTCGTGGCACTTGTCAGCGATCGCCTGGAAAGTCTGGGCAGGGGTTCCGTCCACCGTGATCGGGGTCAGCTTCTCGTCGTCGTCATCGTCGTCGCAGACACAGGGGAATTGACCGCAAACGGGGCACTTCTCCTCGACCACGGTCTCCCCCTTGATCTTCACGCCGACACGCTGGGCTTCCTCGGGCGTGTAGAGAGTGACGTTCTCGCTGATCTCGACCAGCGGGGCGGGAGAGACCGTGCCGTAGCCGATCGCTTCCTCGGAGGGGTAGTAGACCCAGATCCCCTTGGACACGCCGTCCTTGATGGTCTTCTTGAGTTGGTTGATGTCCAGCAGCATCTTCAGCCCGAGCCGCTGGGCGAAGGCACGCCGTAGCTCCTCGGTCGTCAGGGAGGGCGTGTTCGTGGGCCACGCCTTCGCCTTGAGGTACTGCGGGTTCAGCGGGTTGTCGTCGGCGGTCAGGACTTTATCGAGGCTCTTGAGGACTCGGAGAATCACCGTGGTTTGGTCGGTCTCGACCTCGCCCTGGTCGGCAGGCTGGAGCAGGTGGTGAGCCAGATTGCCGTTCTTCTTGGGTGCGTCTGCTGACGGATAGTAGAGATGCCGGTACGACTTCGTGATGGCGACCCGCAGGTCGAGTTCCGCCGCCTCAGCCATCTTCTTGAGCTTCCCGACCTGATCCTTGTTGAACTCGGTCATGCGGTCCTGGTCGCTGATGATGCGGTGGACGGCCAGGTATCGCTGGGCAACCTCGATCATCCGCTCAACCTGATCGGCGTCAGCGACCAGGAACACGAGGTTGTTTTTGTAGGTGCGGTATTCCTCCAGGCTCCCCTTGTGCTCGAAGAGTTTGAGAACGAGGTCGGGGGGCGGGCTGGTCTGGGTCGCCTTCACGCTGGCTGCGTCGTAGTGGATGACGGCGAGCTTCGGAGCGGCAGCGTCATCGTCCAGGTCCATCGCCTCGGTGGGGAAGAAGACGGGCGTGAAGATCCCCTTCTTCCAGACCTTGCGGATACGGTCGTCAAGTTCCGATTTGGCCTTGACCTTGCCCACCAACCCCATCTCGTCATCGACGATCTTGCGCAGGGCCGGTTCGGTCTTGAAACGGTAACGCATCCCGTCGTAATCGAAGAACCAGCAGCGGTCTGAGAGCCGCTGCATTGCCTTGTCGATGAGGGCAGGGTCATCGCCGGGCTGAATCACCGCAAGCCGCAGGTCGCCGGGCTCGACGCCGCTCTGCCCTGTCTGGACGATGCTGTGCAGGAACGCCGCCGTGGCGACCCGCTGGGCATACGGCGGCTTGCCCGCCTCCGTCCAGTCCCGATCCACTTCCTGGGCGTGAGACAGGGTGCCTTGGCGGGGGCTCACGATGTCGGCTTCGATGACTTGCTTGAACTGCGGGCGATCCAGGCGGCTGGTAAGGTCGTTCGCCGTCTGATCCGCCCCGAGGTTCAGTTGGTTCGGGCCGATCAAGTAGCAATCCTTGGGGCGTGTCTCCCAGAGGTCATGGATGGTTTGAGCTAGAAGCCGAAGGACGCCCCGAGTCTTCTGGAAGTTAGGAATCGTCGATGTCTTACGGTTGAGCGTGGTGAGCAACTCGGGATGAAACGGGTAGTCTTGGACGATCTCAGCCTGATACTCGGAGCGGGTCGCTCGCTGGGGGAGGTCGGCTCCCTGCTCGATCATTTTGCCAAAGTAGCGGACGTACTCCTCCCCGACCTGTTCGGCTGCCCCGTGGTCCAGGCTGGCGAACATTCGGTGGCCGACGATGGCACTGATCTCGTTCTCGGCGGTGGGCGTCAGAATGTGCTCCTGGCGGGAGGACACGCTTCGAGCCTCGGCAAGCTCTTCCCGCAGTTCATCGGTTTCCTTGCCGAAGGCATCTGACGAGTCCGTGAGCGTGTAGACCAGGACGGCCCGCTGGCTTTCCGCCACGAACTTGATGAGCGACATCAGGAAAGCGACCGTCTGCTTCGCCAGGCTGGTAGAGCCCACCGTGGTGCCCTTCGCTGCCCGCAGGTAAGCAGCGATCTCATCGATCATGATCAGGGCGGGGGCGTCACCGATCAGCTTTTCCCAAACCTGGGTGCCAGGTGACGTGCGTTGCTCATCGCTCTTGCGAACGATCTCATACCCCGCTTGTCCTCCGATCTGGTAAGCGATTTCACCCCAGATCGTGAACGTCTTTAGCACTCCGTGATCGATCCCGTTGGCCACGTCCATGTCAGGACCGACAATACCGGCGATTTTCTGGATCGGCTGCTTGGGCAGGAGTTCGGGCGACACGAACCTGCTGATGAATATCAACTCGATGCCGCCACGGCAGAGGTGCAGCACGGCGATCAAGTTGTGCGTCTTGCCGCCGCCGAAGCTCGTTTCCAGCCTGATGATCGGTGCGTTCGAGAGCTTCGCCCCGCTCAGCCTGCCCAGGGTTTCCCGCAGCAGCGATTTCAGCCCGCCTGTGGGATACGTGTTCGCAAAGAACTTGGCGGGATCTCCATAAACCTCGTCAGCTTCGCCCCGCAAGACCTTAGTAAGCGAGGCTGCGAATTGCTGTTCCCGCAAGTCGCCCTTCAGCACCTCTTCACGAGGCGTGCATGTCTCAAAGATCGTCTTCAAGGACCTAGCCCTAAGCCTTTATTCCGAATGATCGTTCGGCGATACCATTGGGGCTCAGCCAACCGGCCCAGATCGGCCCACGTTCGCAAACATCAAGTTTCGCACGCTGGTTGGGGACTAGCAAGAAGGGACAAGGGCAGAGGCCGCAGGGTCTACCCACGATTCCTGGTGCCAGACAGCGGGACGGAAACAGGGATGCGATTAGTATTGACAGCAATCCGCTGCTCAGGATCCCGAGTAACATGATCGCGTCCCGGTTTCCCACCCCCTCTCGACTGTTCCACTGCTCCATCTTCTCCTGTTCTGAAAAGACCGCGCCGGAAGAGCAAGCCGGCGCGGCCCGCAGTACAGATCGCAGAGAGACTCGG
>Ga0187864_10003215_pt1 | contig 13493 bp, 9 predicted proteins | sample June2016WEW_11_4_FD_132985 | JGI IMG/M metagenome (GOLD analysis project Ga0187864, IMG submission 132985) | Peatland microbial communities from SPRUCE experiment site at the Marcell Experimental Forest, Minnesota, USA - June2016WEW_11_40 | ecosystem: Environmental > Terrestrial > Soil >... | reverse complement strand
TGTCATCCTGAGCGTAGCGAAGGATCTGCTGTTTGCGAGCGTTGACAGCAAAGCAGATCCTTCGGTCGCGCAAAACCGGCGCGACCTCAGGATGACACTCATACGGGTTTTTCAGCAGCCTGCCTAGCGAAGCTAGGGCGGGGTAGTTGCGGTGGGGCTTACCCGGAAGATTGGAGCCGATATGAGTTTCAAGACAACTGACCTTTGCGATCAATTTGAAAAAACCGTACGTGTGTTCACGCCGATCTTTCGCGATTTCGGCGGACGCATCAGTTTCCATGGCGAGGCTGTCACGGTGAAATGTTTCGAGGACAATTCGCGCATCAAGGAACTGAGCGCCACTCCCGGAAGAGGGAAGGTTCTCGTCGTCGACGGCGGCGGAAGTCCGCGCTGTGCGCTGCTGGGAGATGTGATTGCCGCCGACCTGGTTAAGAACGGATGGGAGGGACTCGTGATGTTTGCCTACGTGCGCGACAAGGCCGCCCTGGCCGGCTTGAACATTGGAGTGAAAGCCCTCGGCAACATCCCCAAAAGGTCATTCAAGCGGGCCGAAGGGCAGGTCAACATTCCGATTGAAATCGGCGGCCACACCTGCAATCCGGGCGACCGCATCTACGCCGACGAGGATGGCGTCATCATCCTCAACGAAAGCATCGCCGGCAAATAATCCGCTGCGGCTTGCCGCGAAAGCGGCGGAACAACCCCACTCAACGAAAACCACGTTGGGTGGGCCACCCCGAACGAATAGGGGCTCGACGGTGCCCCACGTTCGCCCGTTGTTGGCTAACGTGGGGTAGTTGCTTGACTCCAAGCGTGTATAGCTAGCAGGCTGGGTGGCCTACTCAAGCTTCTTTTGCTTGAGTGGGGCAGTTTCTTCGAGCGGGCTAATATGATGCGGGTGCCCCATTCAAGCGGAGATTGGGTGGCGGGTGGCCTACTCAAGCTTCTTTTGCTTGAGTGGGGCAGTTTCTTCGCGTGGGCTAATATGATGCGGGTGCCCCATTCAAGCGGAGCTTGGGTGGGGCTTTTCGTTCACCGCACAAACTCTTTCCACTACTCTCTACGGTCTGAGCACGATCTTGATTGCGCTGTCGTCTTTCACCGCGAGGTCGAATGCGGCAGCGATATCGTCGAGCTTGAACTCGTGGGTGATCAGAGACTTGATGTCCACGATTCCCTTGACCACCGGTTTCAGAGCCCACGGCGTCCACACCACGCGCTGCTCCCGCGTGTGGTGAACCAGGCAGGTATTGCGGAACTCCAGGCCGTCATCGTGCCACCGGTTAATGTGCAGTTTGATCGGCGTCGTCACCCAGCTATAGAAGACGAACAGGCCGTTGTGTTTGATCAGTTCGCTGGCCGCGTTGAAGCTCGCCTCGGTCCCGGCGGCCTCGACCACTACGTCTGCGCCGACATCGCCGGTGAAATCCTTCACGAATGCAACCGGGTCCTGCTTGGTGGTGTTAATGCCGATGTCCGCCCCGAGCTTTTTCGCCACACACAGCTTGGTGTCATCGACATCGACCACGATCACCGTCGCCGCGCCCTGCTTCTTTGCACACTGCGCGATCACCTGGCCGGCGAAGCCCGCGCCCATGACCACGACTACGTCGCCGATATTGGTCCCGGAATTCAGCCCCGAAAACATGGCGCATGAGATCGGCTCGCCCAGGCTGACCAGATCCATTTCGAGCCCGACAGGCGCGGCCTGCAGCTCCCACACTTTCGCCTTGAAATACTCGGCGAAGTTGTTGTTCCACCCGAAGCACATGACCTTGTCGCCGGGCTTAAATTCCCGCACCTTGGCGCCCACTTCCACCACTGTCCCTCCACTCTCGTGGCCAAGATAGAAAGGGAACGTCGGAGCCTGACGGAACTCCGCCGTCTGCGGCGGCAGTTGCCCTTTAAAGAAACTCTTGTCGGAGCCGCAGATGCCGACGAGATGGTTTCTGACGATCACTTCATCATCGTCAACCGCCAGATGACGCTCGATCAGTTCAATCTGGTATGGCGCTTTTAGTAGTGCAGCTTTGGTAGTTACACCCATGTCCAACTCCTTAGGTTCTACAAGCTTGTTGAATTAAATGGTTCCTTTGTTTCGCGTCCCGGAAGTTCGCGCAATGTTTGTTTGAAGTGTCATTCTGAGCGTAGCAAGCGAAGAATCTATGTATTTGATTGAAAATGATCGTAATCGGAAGGTAACTCCCTCTCAGAGCGTTGTCAACCGGAGCTGCATCTGGCAGGTGTGGTCAAAATGATACAGCCAGACACACCTCGTGAGTGTCATCCTGACCGCCGCCGGAGTCCCGGCGACAACCGCTCTTGCCGTTGATGGGAAGGAGCAGCGAAGGATCTGCGTCCGGGCTCGGGCCTCTTAACGCTTTATAGACGTATCACATCCTTAAGTGACGCAAATCATGGTCAGGGGGGCGGAATGTGCCTTTAATTTGACCCGGCTGCCGGGATCAGATGTTCCAACAAGTCAAAAGAAGATGTTGAAAGATAAGACCATTCGCACAGAAAAAGGTAACGCAGCTTCGGAGGAAAAAACGCAATGAGTGCTGGAATTATGAACCCGCCCGCAATCAAGATGCTGGGCGATTACATTAAGGAAGTAATGGCGCAGGTAAAGGCAAAAAACCCTGCGGAACCCGAATTTCACCAAGCCGTCCAGGAAGTGCTCGAGTCTCTACGGCTCGTGCTCGACAGACACCCGGAATTCATTTCCGCCCGCATCCTTGACAGGATCGTCGAGCCTGAGCGCGTCATCATGTTCCGCGTAACCTGGGTTGACGATCGGGGCACCATCCAGATCAACCGCGGCTTCCGCATCCAGATGAACAGCGCAATCGGACCTTACAAAGGCGGGCTGCGCCTCCACTCTTCGGTCAACCTTGGCATTTTGAAGTTTCTGGCTTTCGAACAGACATTCAAGAATTCGCTCACCACGCTTGCCATGGGCGGCGCCAAAGGCGGATCGGATTTCGACCCCAAGGGCAAGAGTGACAATGAAGTGATGCGCTTCTGCCAGAGCTTTATGACCGAGCTGTGTCGGCACATCGGAGCCGACACGGATGTCCCGGCCGGCGACATCGGCGTGGGCGGCAGGGAGATCGGCTTCCTCTTCGGCCAATATAAACGCATCACCAACCAATTCACCGGCGTACTGACCGGCAAGGGCTTGACTTGGGGCGGCTCGTTGATTCGTCCCGAAGCAACCGGATACGGCTGCGTCTATTTCGCGTCCGAGATGTTGAAGACCCGGAAAGAAACGCTCGAAGACAAAGTTTGTCTTGTCTCCGGCAGCGGAAACGTCTCCCAGTACACGGTCGAGAAGCTGCTCGATCTGGGAGCGAAGCCGGTAACCCTCTCCGACTCCAACGGCGTGATCTACGATCCCGACGGCATCGACCGGGAGAAGCTGGCCTGGGTCATGGAACTGAAGAACGTCCGCCGGGGCCGCATCAGAGAGTACGCGGACCACTACAAGCACGCTATCTTTATGCCCACCGACGTACGGTTGGATCACAATCCGATCTGGAACCTCAAGGCCGATTGTGCTTTCCCGAGCGCCACGCAGAACGAAATCAACGCCAGAGACGCAGCCAATCTCATCAAGAATGGCGTCGGTCTGGTGGCCGAGGGCGCAAACATGCCCAGCACCCTGGAAGCCGCAAAATTGTTCATCGAGGCCAAGGTCCTCTATGGACCCGCCAAGGCGGCGAACGCCGGCGGAGTGGCAACCTCGGGTCTGGAAATGGCTCAGAACAGTGCTCGCATGAGTTGGAGCCGTAAAGAGGTGGACGAGAAGCTGCACCAGATCATGATCGCCATTCACAAGAACTGCTACGAAACCGCGGAGACCTACGGGACTCCCGGCAATCTCGTGAACGGCGCCAATATCGGCGGTTTCTTGAAGATAGCCAATGCAATGATGGACCAGGGACTGGTGTAACGTCCGGCCCGGCACGCTGACTCACAGGGGGTGGACGAGTTCCACCCCCGCATCTTCCCCGCCGCAAAGATAGCAATGGACCCGCTTTCATCACCCGAGCCAATCACCGATCCGGAAAAACTCCTCGAGGCATTCGAGGAGCTCATGCCCTTCCGGGTGCGCGACATCCTGCTGGTATCGAGCCTCTACGATTCATTCATTCTTCGCGAGGACGGACGGCTCAACGAACTGCTGATTGGCGACTCCCTGGAACTGCACCTCCAGCACATCCCCGGAATCACGCATGTCTCCAGCGGTCCGGAGGCGCTTGAACTGGCACGCTCGGAGCCGCGCTTCAACCTCATCGTCACCAATCTGACGGTTGGCGCCATGAGCGCCGCCGAGCTGGCGCGGCAGGTCAAACAAGCCGGACTTGATGTGCCTGTCGTCGTGCTGGCCTACGATTACCGTCAGATCAAGGATTTCGTCGCCCGTAATCCGGTCACCGATATCGACCGTATCTTCCTTTGGCAGGGCAATGTCCGCATTCTGATCGCCCTCATCAAGTACATCGAGGACAAGCGCAACGTCCTCCACGACACGTCGGCGATGGGGGTTCCGGTCATTCTTCTGGTTGAAGACAATATCCGCTACTGCTCGTCATTTCTGCCGGTGATTTATACCGAGCTGATCACGCAGTCGCGCAGCCTCTTCAGTGAAGGCCTCAACGTGGCGCATAAGCTGGTGCGCATGCGCGCCCGGCCCAAGATTTTGCTGTGTTCCAATTACGAGGAAGCGGTAGCGCAAGCGATCAAGTACCGGGAGTACCTGTTCGGCGTCGTCTCCGATGTGGAGTTTCCCCTCGGCGGCCAACTGACGCCGGATGCGGGGTTCGAGCTGGCGAACATGGTCCGCAGTCTGACGCCCGATGTCCCTATCGTGCTCCATTCCAGCCGCACTAAGTTCATGGCGCGCGCCCATGCCGAGGGCTATTCGTTTCTGCGCAAACGTTCGCCCACCATGCTGGGAGACTTGCGGCGCCTGCTCACCGAGCAATTTGCCTTTGGCGACTTTATCTTCCGCCGGCCGGACCGCTCCGAAATTGCGCGCGCCAAGGACCTGACCACGCTGGAAAAACTGCTGCACCAGGTTCCCGCCGAGAGCCTTGCCTACCACAGCGAACGCAACCACTTTTCACGCTGGCTGAGAGCGCGGACGGAATTTGCCCTCGCCCAGAAACTCAGGCCGCGCAAAGTCTCCGACTTCGCTACCCTGGCGGACTTGCGCCAGGACATCATCGACTCCATCGCCGAATACCGGCGCGAACAGCGGCAAGCTTTGATCGGCGACTTCAGTCCCTCCGTGTTCCAGCCCAACGACACGTTTTTTCTGCGCATCGGCGGCGGCTCGCTCGGGGGCAAAGCGCGCGGACTCGCTTTCGTCCGCCACCTGTTTCGCGAGCGCCAGATTGCCGCACGCTTCTCCGGCGTCCGCATCGCGGTGCCTTCAACGCTGGTGTTGGCAACCGATGTTTACGACCAGTTCCTCGCCGAAAACAACCTGTTGGATTTTGCGATCCGCAGCTCCGACGAGGCGGAGATTGAGCAGCGCTTTCTGGCGGCCTTTCTGCCGGCCCACGTTCGCGAGAGTCTGCTGGCCTTTCTCGCCGAGCTGCACTACCCGCTGGCGGTGCGTTCTTCCAGCTTGCTGGAGGACTCGCAGTATCAGCCCTTCACGGGTGTGTACGAAACTTTCATGCTCCCCAACCAGCACCCCGATCTCCCCGCGCGCCTCAACCAACTGAGCGAAGCCATCAAGCGCGTCTACGCCTCCACCTTCAGCGAGCGCGCCAAGGCCTACGTACGTGCGACGCCATATCGGCTGGAAGAGGAGAAGATGGCGGTCATCATCCAGCAAGTGGTTGGCGCAACTCACGGAAAGCGCTTCTATCCGGACTTTTCGGGAGTGGCTCGATCGCAGAATTTCTACCCTGTCGCTCCCATGACCGCCGCCGATGGAGTCACGGCTGTGGCCCTGGGACTAGGTCGGGAAGTCGTCGAAGGTGGCAAGAGCCTGGCGTTTTGTCCTCGTTATCCCCAGAACCTGATTCAGTTTTCTTCGGTCGAAGACATCCTGGCAAACTCTCAAACCGAGTTCTGGGCTCTGGAGCTGGATCACGCCGCGGGCCACCACCATAAGGCTTCCGATCTGCGCGAGGTGAGATATGGGCTCGGCGTGGCCGAGACAGACGGAACGCTGCACCGGCTTGCCTCCACTTATTCAATCGACAATCATGCCATCTATGACGGAGTCAGCAGGCCCGGCCCGCGCGTAGTCACCTTCGCCCCCATTCTCAAGTATGGAGCCTTTCCGCTGGCAAGCATCGTCGACCAGCTCACCAAGCTACTGGAAGAAGCCCTGGGACGCCCCGTTGAACTCGAATTCGCGGTCCGCTTGCCTCAGCTTCCCGACGAGATTGCCGATTTCGGATTTCTGCAAATGCGCCCGCTCGTCGTCTCGCGCGAATGGGAAGAAGTCCGCATGGAGGATGTCGAACCGGGCAGGCTGCTGTGCGAGAGTTCAAAGGTGCTCGGAAACGGCCGCATTCAGGACCTCAGGGACATTGTTGTCGTCGACTTCCAGCGCTTCGAACGCGCTCGCAGCCAGGAAGTCGCGCGCCACCTCGCCCACCTGAACGCCAAGCTCTCCGAGGCCGGAATCTCCTATCTGCTGATTGGGGTCGGCCGCTGGGGTTCCACCGATCCGTGGCTCGGAATCCCGGTTACCTGGGACCAGATCTCAGGCGCCCGCGTGATCGTCGAGACGGGATTAAGCGACCTGCGAGTGACGCCATCGCAAGGCAGTCACTTCTTCCAGAATCTCGTCGCCTTCCAGGTCGGTTATTTTACGATCAACAGCGATGCCGGGGAGGGATTTGTCGACTGGGAGTGGCTCGCCTCGCAACCCGCGCTCGAAGCACAGGGCTGTGTCCGTCATCTCCGACTGGAATCTCCCCTGCTGATAGTCATGAACGGCAAGAGCAGCCGTGGAATGATCGTCAAGCCCGAAGGCCGCTGAAACAAAAGCGTGAGTGTCATCACCCTTCACACGTGTCATCCTGAGCGCAGCGAAGGATCTGCTTTCCCCGCACACCTGAAAACAAAATCCCCGGGTGCCCCACGTCCCGCCCGCTTTTGGCTGACGTGGGGTAGTTGGTTTCGAAGTGTGCATCAGGTCAGCAATCGAAGCTGAAACAAAAGTGAGTTCCCATTTCACCTGCCCGGAACTATGATCATCGCATGACCCGCGACAATTCATCTGCTGCGCCACTGGTTACCGAGATGCTTGTCATCCCGGTTGCCGGCCATGACAGCATGCTGCTCAACCTGAGCGGCGCGCATGGTCCCTACTTCACCCGCAATATTGTGATTCTGAAAGACAATGCGGGCCGCACAGGGGTTGGCGAAGTCCCTGGCGGTGAGCGCATTCGTCAAACCCTGGAAGATTCCAAGTCGCTGGTGGTGGGGCAATCCATCGCTGCCTATAACAGCATCTTGAACGGCGTCCGGCAGCGCTTTGCCGACAGAGATGCCGGCGGACGCGGCTTGCAGACCTTCGATCTGCGCATCACCATCCATGCCGTCACCGCCATTGAAGCCGCTCTGCTCGACCTGCTGGGCCAGTTCCTGGGCGTGCCCGTGGCCGCGCTGCTCGGCCAGGGTCAGCAACGCAAGCAGGTGCTGGTGCTCGGCTATCTCTTCTACATCGGAGACCGCAAGAAGACCGGCCTGCCCTACCTCAGCGCTCCTGACGCGCCGGATGACTGGCTGCGTTTGCGTCACGAAGAAGCGCTGACGCCGCAGGCGATCGTGCGCCTGGGCGAAGCCGCGCAAGCACGCTACGGCTTTAAGGATTTCAAGTTGAAGGGCGGCGTACTCCCCGGCGCGCAGGAGATGGAGGCCGTCACCGCGCTGCACGAACGCTTTCCGGAGGCGCGCATCACCATCGATCCCAACGGTGCCTGGTCGTTGCAGGAAGCCATCAGCCTGTGCCGCGACAAACGTGATGTGCTGGCCTACGCCGAAGATCCTTGCGGCGCCGAACGCGGCTACTCCGGACGCGAGATTATGGCCGAATTCCGTCGCGCCACAGGACTGCCGACGGCTACCAATATGATCGCCACCGACTGGCGCGAGATGATGCACGCCATCCAGTTGCAGTCGGTGGATATTCCCTTGGCTGACCCGCACTTCTGGACGATGCAAGGCTCCGTCCGGGTGGCGCAGATGTGCCACGAATGGGGACTGACATGGGGCTCCCACTCGAATAATCACCTGGATATTTCCTTGGCGATGTGTACCCATGCCGCCGCCGCCGCGCCCGGCAACATCACGGCCATCGACACCCACTGGATTTGGCAGGAGCATCAGGAGCGCCTCACCAGGGAGCCGTTCAAGATCAGCAGCGGCATGCTCAACGTGCCCGAACAACCCGGCTTGGGAGTGGAACCGGACATGGCGCAAATCGAGAAGGCAAACCGGCTTTATCAAAAGATGGGGCTGGGAGGGCGCGACGACGCCATGGCAATGCAATTTCTGATACCCGGCTGGAAGTTCGATAACAAGCGCCCGTGCCTCGTGCGCTGAGAGGCGCAGTACTGGGTAGGGCGCGGCTTTAGCCGCGCCGCTCAGAGGTGTAGCTCGAACGGGGCTTTAGCCCCTGAGGAAATCACAAGTTGGGTAGTGGCTGTCATTCTGAGCGAAGCGAAGTTGAGGCGTTGAGGCGGCGTCTGAGCCGCCTGCCGAAATCCTGAGCGAGCCGGGGTCCCCGGCGACGGCCGCTTTTGCCGTTGCTGGGGTGGGGGAAGCGAAGGAACACTGAATCCCAGCACGGCGTGAGACTCAGGTGCAGCCAAAAGATTTTATAGAAGAAGCCCGGAGCGGCTTCGAGGAACCCGCAATGACTGAAGCAACTGCTACGTCCAGCGCATGGTCGGAAGTCCGTTCGGCGCTGCTGAATATCGTTGGCGAAAAGGGCTGTCTCTTTGACCCAGGCGACACCGCCGATTACTGCGTGGACTGGCGGCAGCTACGCAAGGGAAGCACGCCGGCCGTCGTCCGCCCCGCCAGCACCGAAGAGGTGGCCGCCGTGGTCCGGCTGTGCGCCGAACGCCGCATCCCCATCGTCCCGCAGGGAGGCAACACCAATATGGTGATTGGCGCCACGCCCAGCGCCGACGGCACCGAGATCGTCTTGTTGCTCTCCCGCATGAACCGCATCCGCAACCTCGACCCCGTCGACCTCACGTTGACCATCGACGCCGGAGCCACGCTTAAGGCCGCGCAGGAAGCCGCTCTCGCCGAAGGTTGCATTGTGCCGCTCACCATGGGCTCGGAGGGCTCAGCGCAGATCGGCGGCGTGCTCTCCACCAACGCCGGCGGCAACAACACGCTGCGCTTCGGCAACGCGCGCGACCTCGTTCTCGGTCTCGAGGTCGTCTTGCCCGACGGCACAATCTGGAACGGATTGCGGCGCCTGCGCAAAGACAACACCGGATACTGTCTCCGCCAGCTCTTTGTCGGAGCCGAAGGCACTCTCGGCATCATCACCGGGGCTGTGCTGAAACTGGTGCCGCGCCCGCGCGATCTGGCGCTCGCCCTCTGCGCTGTCTCCTCCACGCAAGCGGCCTTGGACCTGCTCGTGCTCTGCCGCGCCCATTTTCACGACTCCATCAACGCCTTCGAGTACATGGAAGGCCATGTCATGGAAATCATCCGCAAGCACTTTCCCGAGACGCGCTACCCTCTAGCCGAACCCGCCGCGCACTATGCCTGGGTCGAGTTGGCCGCCGCTTCGCCCGACGCCGGCCTGCGCGAAAAGCTGGAAGAACTGCTGGCCGAAGCCATGGACAAAGGCATCGTGCTCGATGCCGCGCTCGCCGGCAGCTCATCCGAGCGTGCCGCCATCTGGCAGTTGCGCGAAGAGGTCACCGACGCCCAACAGCGCGAAGGCACGTCCATCAAGAACGACGTCACCGTGCCGGTTTCCAAAACGCCGGAGTTCATCACCCGTGCCACCGCCGAGTGCGAGCGCCAGTTCCCCGGCATCCGCGTCATGGCCTACGGACACCTCGGCGACGGCAATACCCATTTCAATCTAACCGTGCCCCTCGGCGGAGATAACGCCGCTTTCAAGGAACGCACCCACGAGATTCAGGCGGTCGTCAATGAAGTGGTTCGCCAGTTCGACGGCAGCTTCTCCGCCGAACACGGCATCGGTGCCCTCAAGCCTTACATGATGGAGAAATGGCGCGGCGGCGCCGAACTGGATACCATGCGCAAAATCAAAGCAGCACTCGATCCCCTGGGAATCATGAACCCCGGCAAGCTGCTGCCGTAGGGGCGCTCCAGTGGATTGGACAGGGCTTTACGAGTTGTTTCACAACTCGGTTTTGAAGGGGCGCGGCTTCAGCCGCGCCGTCCAGAACCAACGGCAATGCGGGCTTCAGCCCCTGAGGGACCGCCCACACTTCATGAGTGTCATCCTGAGCGTAGCGAAGGATCTATGTATTACGAATCAAATGCATAGATTCTTCGCTCCCTTCGGTCGCTCAGAATGACACTTCAACAGATTATTGCGCGAACTTCAGGTTCGACAGGTGCCCCAGGTTCGCCCGCGTCGGGGTCCCCGGCGAGCGCCGCTCGCTGGGGTGATTGGGCTAACCTGGGGTAGTTCCTTCTCGGCACCTAGAATAATTAAACACACTTCATGAGTGTCATGCTGAGCGCAGCGAAGCATCCCAGGGAAACTGTCCCAACCCGCGCGGCTCCGGGCTTTTCGATAAAATCCGTCGACTGCGCCGCAGCCCCATGCCGCGCTGGGATTCAGTGTTCCTTCGCTTCGCTCAGGATTTCGGCAGGCGGCTCAGACGCCGCCTCAACGCCTCAATTTCGCTCGCTATGCTCGCACAGAATGACACCCTGAAACATTCAATGAGCCGGGTGCCCAGGTTCACGACGGGACAGCCCGCGTAGCGGGCAAAAGATGGTAGCCCCATGGCGCAAGCCTGGGGTAGGCTTCGACGTCGAAAAAACAAGCCCGCATAGCGGGCGTAAGATGGCCGGGTGCCGCTGAAGTGGCATTTCCAAAAAACCCTTCATGAGTGCCATCAACACCCTTCGAAGTGTCATGCAAGATACGCAGAATATCGGATTTATCCCGTACAATAAAAACAACTCACACTACTGGAGGAACTTCCGGCGAAGAACTGGGGAGCAGGCCCTGTTTACGCAGATAGTCATCCATCAACTCGTCTGCCACATCCCTTCCCATGCGGTCGTCGGTCCGTGCTCTCGACCTCCCCATGCGTTTCCTCGCCCACTCTTGTTTCGCCAACTCACAGGTTTGCCATTCCCGGTTGAACTGCTTCTCGTCCTTGTAGCCGCGCTGCCAAGGCCTGCGTCCGTACTCATCCCATGCGGACGCGGTTCCATCGCGGTGGCCCACGATGATCTCCCGCGAGAACGGGACCCGCCACAGGTGCGGCAATAAGAACCAGTCATCATCCATCCTTGTCCATTCCGTTGTGGATACGCGAAGCTCGGGATAGAGCCACTCCTCCTCGGCTGCGGCAATATAGCGGGCAGCGCGTCTCTTCATGACGTAGTTGATGCGCAGCACCTCGTCCTCTTCGAGTTCGCGCCCGAACTGTATGTGGCCAAGGTGCTTCGTGGCCGACTCGAAGGAGCGTGCGTTCGTGCGATGCATTGTGGGAACGGACCAGGGATTCCTCACAAACTCCAGGTGTGTGACGATAAGGCATGAGTCGAGTCCCAGGGGAAAGATGGTACGCGTCCCGACTTGCCTGAGCGCTACCTCATTGGGATACGTCCATTCACTAGGGAACACCGTCTTACAGTAGAAGGTCACAGGGTCATCAGTGACGATGAACTTCGTCGGGCTGTGCCTCGCGCGCACGATCTCCCAAACTCCCTCCATCCACATGGTGCTGAACTGGAATTGGCGCTGCATCTCAAAAAGTAAGACGGTGTGATCCAGGCTGCCCGTGCGCTTCTTTAACAAGTCGAGGCCTCGCGGAGTCCTGAATTTCTGCGCGTCCATATAAGGCGCGAGATCTCTTCCCGCACCCCAAGTCGGCTCGATGATCTGCTCGAATTCGGCGAAGTGCATGACTGCCTCGCGGCCTCGACGGTCCACTTCGCCGAAGAAGCTGCGCTCGATTTGGTCGGTGGTCCAACTTCCCAGCTTCACCGTATAGATGTCATCGCGATAAAAACACCTCTCAGGACTCCAGCGGAGCAATGCACGACGCTGGTGAGGCACTCCGTTGCAAACCACGGTTTCCGGGGTCAGGTCTAGGTAGAAGAATCGGGTCTTGCCCGGCGTCAGAAACCTCTTCTGATACCACTGCGGCACGTAGTGGTGTGCACGAGATTGCTGGCCGTTCATCTCAGGAACAAGCTCCGCGACGACTTGTGGGAACAAGTCTCACCAGTTCGGCGGGTGGCCCACTCAAGCTTCTTTCGCTTGAGTGGGGTAGTTCCTGCTCACGACGAACTGGCGTGACCCTGCGCCGGATGTTTCCGCTTGCGTTCTATCTTAAAGGTTGCCGTCGCCTTCGCCACGATTGCTCCGCTCTCGTCGCGCACTTCTCCCTCGACAAAGGCCACGGTTCTTCCCGCTCTCAACAATCGGGCTTCCGCCAGCAAAGTGCCGCGCGCGGGCTCGATAAACTGCACGTTCAGGGTTACCGTGCCCTCGCTCTTCCAATCGTCCGTGTGGCTTCGGCAGGCGATGCCGAGCGCCGCGTCCAGCAGGGTTGCCGTCACGCCTCCATGCGCAACGCCGCGCCGGTTTTTCAGCGCGTCGGTGATTTCCAGCGAAACCACCGCCCTTCCCGGAGACCATTCGACGACCGTCAAACCGAGATGCGCTGAAAACGGCGATCCAGCCAGCGGATTCATCGCGCCTGCGGCGCAATCAACGGAGGGTCCCCGGCACGCGCCGTAGTTGCGCGTGCTGGGAAGGACAGCCCGGTGATGCGCTCCAATTCTTCCGCCGTCAGACCCTCGACGGTCTCCACAACCTTCAGGCCCTGCGGGGTGATGTCAATGACCGCCAGGTCCGTATAGACGCGCGACACGCACCCGATGCCGGTCAGCGGATACGTGCAGCGTTCGACGATCTTGCTCTCGCCTTTCTTGGTGAGGAGCTCCATCATCACGAACACCTGCTTGGCGCCGATGGCCAGGTCCATGGCACCACCCACCGCCGGAATCGCGTCGGGCGCGCCGGAATGCCAGTTCGCCAGGTCTCCCGTGGCCGACACCTGGAAAGCGCCCATCACGCAGATGTCGACGTGTCCTCCGCGCATCATCGCGAACGAGTCGGCATGGTGGAAGTAGACTCCGCCCTTCAACAGCGTAACCGGCTGCTTGCCCGCGTTCATCAGGTCCGGGTCTTCCTCGCCCGGCGGCGGCGCCGGTCCCATGCCCAGCACTCCGTTTTCGCTGTGCAGAATGACTTCGCGGTCCTTGGG
>Ga0187864_10003213_pt1 | contig 13495 bp, 11 predicted proteins | sample June2016WEW_11_4_FD_132985 | JGI IMG/M metagenome (GOLD analysis project Ga0187864, IMG submission 132985) | Peatland microbial communities from SPRUCE experiment site at the Marcell Experimental Forest, Minnesota, USA - June2016WEW_11_40 | ecosystem: Environmental > Terrestrial > Soil >... | reverse complement strand
GGGACTCAACCCCTCGGCATCGCCACAGTTCGTCAACACCCCCGGACAGGTCGCCTTCTCGCCCGACGGTTCCAAGCTGATCGTGACGACCAAGGCCAACGGCAGTGACATCGACGTCTTCAGCGTTGGGTTCTTCGGGCTGCTGTCGCACTCGCCGGTGGTGAATGCTGAGTCGGGGACTGTCCCCTTCGCCATCACCTTCGACTCGGCGGGTCACCTCGTTGTCGCCAACGCCGGAAACAACTCGTTGGCCACCTTCACCCTCAACCGGGACGGGACCGTGACCCTCATCGACTCAGTGGGGACCGGCCAGGCGGCGACGTGCTGGGTTGCTCCGGCGCAGGGGTACCTCTATGCCTCGAACGCCGGGAGCGCGTCGGTGAGCGGATACCAAGCGGCCCCCAATGGCAATCTCACCCTTCTCGCGCCGCCGACGGCCACCGACCCCGGAACGGTTGACGCCTCGGCCTCGGCCAATAGGCAGTTCCTCTACGTCCAGACCGGGGGGAACGGGATCGTCGACGAGTTCCAGGTCCACTCTGGCGGGACCCTCACCGAGATCGGGTCCGTGAACGTGGCCGGTGCAGTCGGTGGTGAAGGCATCGTCGCCTTCTAGCCAGTCCCACGCTAGCGGCGGCACTCTCGGGTATATCGGGTGCCGCCGCTAGCGTCCGGTCATTGAGCTGACGCCGGTAGAAGTTCAGGATCAGGTCGAGCCTTCTTAGTCCTTCTCAGCGTCTTACTCGCCGTCAACCACGCGTGGGATCAACGACGAACGGAACGTGTAGCGACTTCGCTGTCTTCTTCTTGGCCTGCTTTCCTCGGCGGTCGTAACGGGCCTGGCCGTCATTGCTGGTGATGCTCAGGTGCCGCTGTCAGGCCGTGAGTCTGGAAGCTCAGGTCGGCCGGTGCAATACGGCAACGGACCCCGAAGGAGCGCCCCACGTAGGAATGTTTCGGCGATTACCCTACGAAGGCCATGGGGTGCTTGATCGCCATCTTCCTGCTGGCAGCGCTCGTCTTCTTCGGTGTTGGCTTCGTGGCCCATGTGCTGTGGATCTTCGCTGCCATCTTCTTCGCCTTCTGGTTGGCGGGCTACGGCTTCACGAAGGGCAGGCGACGGGCTGAACGACGCAGGTACCGGTGAGACGTGGGCGCTCGGCCCGGAGGTCCAGCTGGTTTCAACGCGAGCGGATTCTTGGTTTGCTATTCGGCTACTCGGTGGAAGGCATCGAACGCTTCGAGACTCGGCATCCGTTCTTCGGAGGAGAGTCCCACGTACCGGTAGTTGACGGGTCGATCACAGTGGCCACACGGAGGTAACTCAGCTCCCACGTGGCGCACGTGAACAATCCATTCTGGTCCGCAGTGCGACGCGTACCTGCCAATCTGCGCGCATTTGTCACCCGTCTTCAGTATTTTGGTTCCTCTCCGCTCAGACCCACCCGAGGGGGACGCTGCACCTCGATATATCACGTTTGGGTACGTCAGATAGACAGTCCGCCGCTAGGAGAGCCATTTCCCCAATCCTCGCTCCCGAAGTCCACGATGGATAGGTGCCGCTCCCGCACGCACGCGCGTCACCATAGCGAGGTGAGGTGAACCCAACGCTACGGACGTGCCAACACCAGGTGAACCTTCCGTGTCCAGCTAGCGCTACGAGCGAAAACCGGATCGCTCACGGAACCTTGATCTAGGCTGGTCTGCCGTCGGACCTCAGTGCTGCCGTTCCTGTCGGCATTAGCACGTTGCGAGTGGGCAACCTCGGAGGAATCAGGGCGCTGGGGTATTCGCTCGGAGCCAGCGTTTGGGCGGCGGATAGACGAACCTGGCGATGGTGGTCGAGACCCAAGCGATTGCCCATCCGGCAAAAACTAAGAGGACGTTGTGCCTCGTGTCGTGGCTCCCCTTAGCGGCCACGAGGGCCAAAAGGACGGCCCAGACCACAAAGCAACCGATGCTGTAGGCGCAGTAGTTCCGATACTTCACCATGTGGTACCACCTTCCGCGAGGCTTTGAGCTTCAGGTTATGCGTGCACATCAGCCGAGATCGCTCCGACGCCGTCATTTCCGAGCGGGTGGCCTCCGGTGAAGGATGGGCACAAGCGGCACGTATCGGATGGCTCAGCGAGGGAGATCTGGGAACCGGAGTCTGGCTTTTTCCTTACTGACGGTTATCCCACGTCGAGCAAGCTCACGCATGATAAATCCTGCTTCGTAGGTGTAGAAGTACCATGCGCCTTCGGAAGTGGTGAGCCGCACGCCCTTACCTACTGAAAGCTGTATCTGCTCCACACCTTGCACATCCCCGAACTTGATCTCCCAACGAAGCTTTGTGAGCAGGGGACGTACCACTACGGATGAGGACGTGATATGGAGGAGGGCAAAAGGCCAAGGACGCCGGAGCCGTCGTCGCTCCAAAGGAAGGTTGCAACCGCCGCCCCAGCGGCGTGGACCCAGCGGCACATCACCATCCTTTCACGACGACGTGAGAAGGACGACGGCCCGGTCGGGATTGCCGGGTACAGGGTGCGGGGCTGGAGGACAAGACCGCACGGTATCGCTCCGGTGAGGTGAACCTGAATACCATCGATGTCGCCTACGCGAAGGATCTGCGGAGCCGACTGCACGCCCGATCGTCCGATCTGAGCGGTTATGCCCACTCACCCTGGGGAGCACGTCGCGCCAGATCAGACGGTTATCTGAAGCTCGGCGCTCGCGGTACCAGCCCTCCCCGTTCAAGCCCTGCCACAGGCTGGGTCACGACTCGGCCCTGTGCAAACAGAAGTTTGAGGCACTCAATGAGCAGATTCCTCCGACAGCTGCCAATGAGGACATCCGCCGACCGTCGATGTGACGATCGGTCCGTGACTCAGCGTCAGATGCCTCCGGCGAGCGTCGCCACAGCAGTGCACCTCCCGCTGTCGAGGGCGACACGACCTCACATGCCTAGCCCGTAGTCAAAGCCACGATCGAGATCCGGTTCATCTGGCCACCGCGACTCCGGTGATAGGACCGGGGTCCGTGCGACACTACGGTCGTCGTCTCGTTGCCGGTCGAGAGCATGGATGTTCTCCCATCGCGTGGCTAGCACTTCCCGCTCGGTTCCGACTCCGCACGCTTCGACGGAGGTGAGGAATCCGCCTGCGCCAACGGTGGCAACAGTCTTGTCCCATTGGGAGCGTTGTTCGGGATCGTTCGGCTCGGGACCGATGCTCGCCGTGCCGGTGATGTTCCAGCGGGTCCGGTATGCCTCGATGGCTCCGGCCGCTGCCTGCCACCGTTCGACCTCGGTGATGCGTTCCGGGAGAGGGCCAAGCAGTGCCGTGACGTGTTCGGGCTGGCTGTAGCTGGCGGCCTGGCCGAGGCGGTACTCGTTGCGCCGTACCGCGCGGTCGAGTCGGGACCAGGTGGTGATCTCGTCTCCGTGATGAGCGACCCATTCGTTGCGGCGGCGCTGGGTTGCGGCGAGCGCTGACAGGTCTTCGAGTGCGTCGTGGGCATCTCGCCCGGTGGCCTCGGTGTGTCGTGTCCGGTCGTAGGCGGCAGCGAGCTGGTCGGTGACATCCGCCGGCGCATGATCGGTGAGCCATCGGCCGAGGGTGGCGTGCTGGCGGTATGTGGCATCAAGATCATCAGGTGACAAGGACGCCCAGACCGGGAGCCGGTCGATCGCCATAGTCTGTTCCCGACTCTGAGAGAGTGCATCGGCGAGGGATCGAAGCGCGTCTCGCTGTGTGATGTCCTCTGCGGCGTGGCCGATTTCCCACCTCGGGTTTTCGGGGGCTGCGACGTAGAGGTTGTTGGACAGTCGGCCCCGCGACAGCTGGGTGTAGCCGGCCTCCTGGAAGAGGCTGTCCCCTCCGAGGCCGAAAGTGTGGTCGACGGTGATCCCCTGGGAGCGGAACACCGTAAGGGCATAGCCAAGGCTGGTCGAGGACTCGGCGTAGCTGCGGGGAAGCACGCCGCGCCGTCCGTCGGCGAGCTCAACGACCAGCGCAGCGGCCCGAGCCCCCAACTCGTCGTTGCCAGCAACGTCACCCTGGTTTCGGAGAACGTCACCCTGGGTTCGGAGAACGTCACCCTGAACGTCACCCTGGGTTCGGAGAACGTCACCCTCCCTGGTCACAAGGTTGCCGAAGGGGTCGATGACACCAACAACAGTTCCGAACGTGCCGTTTCGGATCTGGACCATGGAGGGCCGCCCGGCCCGGTTCGCCTTGCCGGCTTCTGCGACCCGTTGGTTCTTCTCGAAGACGACCCGGTCGCCGATGCTGAACGCCCTGCCATCGAGCCTGATCTCCTCGCCGAGCTCACCGGCGGCCTGGCGCCTTGACCGGACCATGTCGTTCAGAGCAACCACGTCCACCCGGCGGACCGCCAGGATGGCTGTCGTGCGGTCCCGGTGGACCCCCCACCAGTCCTCTATGAGCCGATGCCGTGCCTCATCGATGGTGCCGGTGATCGTGACCTTGCCGTGTTCCACGTACGCGTGGACCGCCGGGACGATGTTGCCGTCGCGCAGCGCGACGAGGGCGTCTCGTTCCCACTGCTGATCGGAGGCACCCTGTCGACGGTTGGTGGTGAGGGTGACGACGTGGGAACCCAACTCGTTCGACATGGACCGCAATGCCCCGCCGGCGTCGATGGAGGACAGCTGACGGTTGTCGCCGACGAGGACCAGCTTGGCTCCGGCCACGTCGACATGGGAGCGAAGCCGGTCGAGGGGGCGGCTGCCGACCATGGATGCCTCATCGACCACGATCACGTGCCGGGAGGTGAGCCCGCCAGCTTTTCGGAGATCGGCGAGGAGCTGGGTGAGCGACGAACTGGGGATACCGGTACCCGCTTCGAGCTCCGCGGCGGTCCTGGCCGCCACGGCGGTACCGATGACCTTGAAACCTGCCTCCTCCCAGCCGACCCGGGCGGCATGGAGCATGGTCGACTTGCCGGTGCCGGCCTGGCCGATCACCAGGTCATAGCCGTTACCTGAGGTGAGCAGCGCCCGGACACCATCAGCCTGTTCACCGTCGAGATGGGCGTAGGACCCAAGAACCTGGTCGACGGTACCGGAGGCGACCCGACCGGTACCTTCTTCTATGCGGGCTACCGCCGAGCGGGTGATGCGCTGTTCGGCGGCCAAGAGCTCGGTGGTGGTGTAGCGCCGGTCGCCGCTGGTGGCCGGAACGAGCTGCCCACTTCTCGTGCGGACGTAGTCAGTGTCTGCAGTTGGGTCGGCAAGGACCCGGACGACGCTGTCCCGGTCGAGGAGTTTGGAAGTAAGCGCCAGGGCCTGATGGGGGGTGACGTCAAAGGCCCTGGCCACCGCACAGATGGCGTCTCGGCGGGTGAACGTCGATCCGAGCAGGGTGACGGGCAGCGCCCGGGTGTCGGGGGCCAGGTGCTCATCGATCTCCCAGTCGTCGAGAGACACGCCGTTCTCGCCCGCGAGGACCCGGAGGATCGCCTCGGTGGTCTTGGGTCCGGATGGGATAGAAGGGTCGTTGCCGAGGGCGGCGGTGAGGTCGTCGACACTCGCCTGCCGAGTGCCACCCTGGCCGTCGGGAAGTTCGATCTCGGCGAGCTGCTCCAACCAGCCTTCGCGCAGCAGATCGGCCGGCGTAGTCCCGGCAGGCTTGCGTTGCCGGGTGGCGAGGGCCGCCTTCGCTGCCGCTGCGGCCGACGTGCACCCACGTTGCTCCATTGCTGCTTCGATGTCGATTCTCCGCTTGGAGAACGCCCGGAGGATCGTCTTCGGGATGTCTCGCAGCTCGCTCAGGCCGTTGCGCCGCACGTGCCAGGCGAGGCCGAGGGGTGCCAGCTCGGCCCGCAGTGCGGACCGGTAGAGGGTTCCGGCGGTCATCTTCCAGGTGAAGAGATGGCGACCGTCGGGGGCGGACCACTGGCCGTCTGCGCCGTGAACCAGGTTGGGGACGACGACGTGCGTGTGGAGTTGAGGATCGCCGGCGCGGCTGGTGCGGTGCCGGAACGCCGCGCCGATGAAGCCGTTGGCTTCGACGAGTTGCCGACCACCAGCTCCTCGCCTGGCGTAGCACGCCTCGGTGGACAGGTGGTCGAGAACAGCGCCGACCGCGTGGTCGTGGGCGACGGAGATCGCGTCACGAACGTCACCCGGTCCGAATGCCCAAAGAAGGGAGATACCTTTGGGAGCTGAGAACGTCAGGTCGTAGCCGGGACGGCGTTCCTCGCACAGCCTGGCTCCCAAGTCATCCCCCGAAGGGGACTTGCCGGCGAGCAGGTTCCTGAGGGCCTCCGGACCGACCTGGCCGACGAGCCCGAGCCGTTCGGACGTCGCTCCGATCCATTGGCCGGGCGCTTCGCCCCGGCCGAGGTAGTAGTCGTCGACGTTGTTCGCGACCTTGTCGAGGTAGTACTCCGCGCCGCCGGTGGTGCCGAGCCGTCCTATCGACAGCATCGAAGCGCCGGCCGGCGGGCGTTCGGAAACAGGCCCATGATCGAATCATCCGGATGGACGTCACCCTGAACGTCACCCTCGCTAATACAGGTCCATCTATCAGGGAGAACGTGGCCCGGAACCAGCCGGGTTTCCGCCCGAAGGGCGGCGCACTCGGCGGAGTGCACAGGTGTGGACTAAACGTCACCCTCTGACGGAGCTGACGGGTGGACATAACGAAGGCCCCTCCCGGGTAGGAGGGGCCTTCGTGTGGGGGCAGTCCGGGTGGGCAGAACCGCGTTACTCACTGTGGATTGTCACGCCAGCGCGGTGGTCCCGGGACGGTGACCCCCGGGACCACCGCGCCAGCCAGTCAGACGGGTGTCGCCTCGTCGGCGAGTTCTTCAGCGGCGCTGTGGCGCTCGACCTTCTGGATCTCGGCGGTGGCGAACCGGAGGCTGGCTCCGATGTCGTCAGCCACGATCTCGACCTTGGCCTTACGCTCCCCGTCGTCGGTCTCCCAGCTCCGCTGCTCGAGGCGACCGCTGACCACAACCCGCGCGCCCTTGGTGAGACTGAGGGCCACGTTCTCGGCCAGCTCCCGCCAGCAAACGACGTCGAAGAACGAGGTGGACTCCTCCCACTCCTTCGTGTCCCGGTTCTGCCACCGGCGATTGACCGCCAGCGACAGTGCTGTAGTCGCCTGGCCATCCCTCGTGTAGCGAATCTCGGCATCCCGGGTCAGATTGCCGGCAACGGTGACGGTGGTGGTTGTCATGGTGTGTCTCTCCTTGGATTGATGGCGGGTGGGGCGCTTGTCGCCCCGCCTGGTCCGTCATCAATCGCTGAAAGCCGATTGCCCACGCCGGAGCCGGCAGTCAAGGGAGCGAGCACAGCGAGAGTGAGAAGCGAAGGCCGGATGGTGAGGCGAGGGACGAGCCGACCCGCAGGGTCATCTTCCGTGCCAGCGCCTCGCAACGTCGACCTTGACGGCCAAGGCGACGGCGTGAAACCAACCGATGGAAGGGGTCCAGAAGCCCTGCCGTGGTACTGCTCCCCCACACCGAGCGCCGATGCGGCGGCGGTGTTCATGTGGCATGCAGTAGGTGCAGTAGCGATATCGATCGCTATTGGCAGGCGACTCCTGGAATGACGTTTGACCGTGCTCGGATGACGTCCCCGGGTCGAGGGTGACGTTGCGGGTGACGTCCCCGGCTCGAGGGTGACGTTGCGGGTGACGTCCCCGGCTCGAGGGTGACGTTCGAGAACCTGGGGTGACGTTCATGTCAGGCTACGAATTCCTGGGGTGACGCGACGGGGTGACGTTCAGGGTGACGTCCGTCTGGACCATGGGAAGGGACCAGGGCACGTCGTCCTGGTACCGAACCAGGGAGATCCGATGCTCACCCGACACAGGAACACCAAGCCCAAGCCATTCCTCAGCGTCGAGGAAGCGGCGATGTTGCTCGGCGAGGCACGTTCGACCGTCTACCGAGCAGTGAAGGCGGGGACCTTCCCCCTACCCGTCGTCCGGATCGGCGAACGCCTACGAATTCCACGCAGCGCTGTCGACCGGCTCATCGCTGGTGACGTCCCGGCACACGTCGATCGGCCCCTGTCCCTGTTTGGACGCTGATGGACCGGAGCCCGGAATCACCCACCACAGCACCGACTCAGCGACCTAATCGAGGCCCTGATACGCCTCGACAAAGACGACACCGAGTGCCGACACGTCGCCGGCTTCAACAATCTCGCCAGGGGACACGTTGCGGAGCCATCGTGCCGTTTGATCGGCGCGATCAACGAACAGCTCCTCCAGGTGTGACACACACCAGGCGCCTAGGTCGGATGGTGCGCTGGCCAGCTCCTTGGCAATCTCGCGGACGCGGTTGGCCCGTAAGAGCCGGTAAACGTCATAGGCGTCGCTCTCGCGCTTGCCGGCCGTGGCGCCGCGCCGAGTCTCGATGGATTGGAGCTTGGCCGCCACCAGGGCGGCAGGACGAGCCAGGCGGAGCTGACACCGTGCGAGGACACCGCCCCCGCTCTCGATCAGATCGAACAAAGTCAGAGTGACCAGTTCCGCGGTCTCGGCCATCCACCAGTGTGAAAGGACGAACATGCGCTGGCGGTCGTCACCGGGCAACGCATCGAGATCGAGGATCGGGTCCACGCCGATAACGTCGACCTTGGTGCCGTCGGGAAGCAACACCCCCGTCGGCGTCTCGCTCTCCGCTATCCCGAGCAACGTGACCTTCGGCTCGGGAACCACTTGGCGCGACAGCGTGTCGATATCGCGGGTAGGTCGGTGGGTGTCCTCCAGCCGCACCATCACTGCCAGACCCCCGATGAGTGCCCAATCCGTCAGCCCGGCCTGGTCCACCTCGCCCAGATGGCCAACGAGGTTGGCCATGGCACCCGTGGCGTCGACTGCCAGGGCGATCTCGGTCGGTTCACCAGACACGGTGAAACCCCTCAGACGGTTCGAAGTCCTCAAGGATTTCCTGACCCCGCGCACCGCTGCGCGTCAGGTCCAGCGCGGCAATCACCGGATGCACCACCGGCCATTCCGTGTTCGACAGCCGGCGTCTGGCCACGTCATAGCGGTGCGTCACTGCGTAGCGCACCGGGGCAACGGTGATGGTGGCGCCCCGGCCGGCATTGGCCGCCGCCTCGCCGTAGAACTGCTTCGCGATACGCAAGGTCCGGTCGTCAGGCACGTAGAAGTCCGGTGGCGCGTCGCCTTGCAGCGGGAACGGGGCGCCCCAGACCGCGGCCGCCACGTCACCCCGCAGCGCCCAACCCACGGTGGCCTCGACGTCGTCGAGGCCGAGACCGAGCTGCGATGTGCGCGTTACGTCGCCCGGATGCGGCGCTTCAATCAGGGCGACGGTGCGTTCTCGTACGCCCCATCGTCCCGCAAGGGCCCAGAACAGTTCGGGCACCACCGGCTCTGTCGACGATTCCCGGACAAGGGCTTCGGCCCGGAGTTCGGTGAGCGCTGTCGAGACCGAGCTCACGGCGACTCCCGTCTCTTTCGCAATTCCCCGCACGGTGAGCGGTCCCGCTGCCGCCAAAAGGCACACCGCGACCGCCTGTCCGGTCCCCGTGTCGAGAGGGCTGCGTCGCGGTACCTCGATCAACGGGTCGATGCGGGTGTCGACGCGTACCCGGTCCAGCCAAAGTCGGATGTGACCCCGCCGGTCAAGGTAGCCCCAGCCGGCCTGTTCGAGGATCTCCTTGTCCATGGACGAGAGGCGGTTGGCTACCAGGATGTGGTGCGCCGGATCGTGGCGATAGCGGGTGACGAGCTGGCGAACGCCAGCCGGAGATGGGGAGTGCTTCACCTCGACAACCAGCGGCTGGTCCTCGCCGCCGAGGTGGACGACCAGGTCAGCTATGCCGTCGACGGTGGACACCTCTTGTCGCGAAGAGGTGACGGGAAGGTCGAGGCGGGCCAGGATGTCCAGCAGGTCGGCGACGCCCTCGGACTCTGTGATCTCAGGCATACAGCCATGATACCCCCTTGTACTGGTGTTCGATAATCTTGAACATCGGTACGGACGACCCGATCCGGAGTGGCTCAGCTGGCAGCTGGCTCCTAGCTCGTCGTGCCGTCAAGCAGGTTCCCCATGTGATCGGCTGCGCGTCGGTCTTCCTCCGACAGGGCGTCGGTGTAGTGCCGGGCCATGTGCGCGGTGGCCCAGCCGAGTCGAGCCTGCTTCTGCCGCTCGGGGATCACGGCGTCGAGAGATGTCGCCTGGAAGTGCCGAAGCGAATGGAGATGGAGGTCGGCAGGAAGCTTCGCCGCGAGACGCGCCTTCAAGAATGCCCGGCTGAGTGTGTCGGGGTATGGGGGCAACTGACCATCCGGTTCGGCCGAGAACACGAATCCGTCGTCGGCGACGGTGACGTCGCCCAGGGCGGCAAGGTCCTCCTGCTCGGAGCGGAGCTTGCGGAGGGCCAGCATGGTGCCCTCGTCGACGGCCACCTGGCGGATGCTCGCCCGGGTCTTCGGCGACTTGATGACAGCTCCTCCATCGGCCGAAATCACCGACTCGTCGATGGTGAGCGTTGCGGCTTCCCAATCGATGTCCGACCAGCGGAGCGCGCACGCCTCTCCTCGTCGCATCCCAGTCGCTGCCACCACACGGAGGGCCACCGAGTAGCGGCCATCGAGAGTGACAGCCGTACCGATGAGCGCCAACACCTCTTCAGCGGTTGGTGCCCGCACCGGCGCCGGCATGTCCTCCAGACCCCACGACGGAATCTCCGTGTCCGTCACCGGATTGTGGAGCTGGTTCCCGCTCCACTTCCGGGCCAGGCGACACGCCCGGTGAAGGATCGACCGCACGTAACGGACCGTCTCGCGGCCCGCACCGTTGGCCTTCAGCTGCCTCAAGTACTTCTCCACGTCGTACGGACTAAGCGAAGCGATTCGCTTCTTGCCGATGGTGTCGTGGATGTGGACCTGCCAGACGCTCTCGTACCGACGGGCAGTCACCGGGCTCAGATCGTCCCAGCCGTTCGCCTTCCATCCGCTGATGGCGTCGTTGATCGTGGTGGTCGGGCCCCAGGGGCGGCTGGCCTCGTCGGGAACGACTTCCGGGTTGAGGTCCTGTTCGAGAACCAAACGAGCCAATTGCTTTTCCGCCGCGCGCTTAGTCCCACGGAAGAACTGGCTCCGATGGCGTATCCGATTGTTGGAATCGCGACCCACGAAGACACGCAACTCCCACGTGTTCGGGCCTCTGTCGGGCCGCTGCCGAATGCTCCCTGCCAACCCTGCCTCCTCCCACGTCCAACGGGACTGGACCAACAATTGTTGGGCCAACTGTTGGTCCAGAGAGTAAGCCGAGTGCCTTGCTCAGGTCAACAACCCCGCTAACCAGGTATTTTGTCGAGCCTGGGAGGGGACTCGAACCCCTGACCTGCGCATTACGAATGCGCTGCTCTACCGGCTGAGCTACCCAGGCGAAGCGATCGCCCAGGCTACTGGACTTCGAACAAAGGCCTATCTCCCACGATCTTCTTCAAACAGTGACCGCAGAGAGCCGGACGAGCAACGCCTCGAGCATGAGTAGCTCGTTCGGGTTCCGAACCAGCTCCGCCACCGCATCCTCCACAGCGCTGATCGCGCCCGCGAGCGCGCGCACCCGGTCCTCGTCGTGGGCGGTGGTCGGTTTCGCGCGCGATGCAACCTGCGCCAGTCGGTCGCGGTAGGCACCTACGAGCACACCCAGGCCAGCTCGCAGTTCGTCGACCCGCCACCGTCTCTCCTCGCGGTGCTGGCGCTCCTCCACCTGCTTGCGTCCTGTCACGCCGACCGCGCCCACGGCCTGTGCGTCGGCGGTCAGCGCCTCGATCTCGGCGCGATGACGTTCCCGCAGGGGCCCTGTCGCCTCCTCACAAGACGCGAGTAGCTCAGACGCCAGAACCGCCGCGGAGCTCCCGGTGCCGTCGAGCCTGGCCGGGACCGAACGCCACAGCTCGCGGCGGGCGACAAAACCCTCGTCTCGGGCGAGAAGGCGCGCCCGCTCGATGCTTCCCCCGGCCGCCTGCGCCACTTCCATCGCGCGCGCGCCCGCAATGCCCTGTCCCTCCAGCCACACCGCCAGATCGGGGGCCGGAACCGGGCGCAAGTCGATGCGGATGGACCTGCTTGCCACCGTGGCAAGCTCGGCCGGGACCAGCTCGGCGAGCAACACGAACACCGACTGGCTTGCCGGCTCCTCGAGCGTCTTCAACAACACCGGCGCTGCGAGCCGAGCCAAATGGAGGTCGGGCACCACGATCACCTGCCGGTGACCCTCGAAGGGCCGACGCTGGGCCAGGCGCACCACACCTCGGGCGTCCTCGACGCTGATCGACGCACCGGTGCGTGTGATCTCCACCAGGTCCGGATGGCTACCTGCCAGGGCCCGTCGGCACACTTCACATTCGCTGCACCCCCCCGACGGACACAAGAGGGCCGCGGCGAAGCCCCGCACCAGCTCCTGTTGGCAGAGGCCGAGCGGGCCCACGAGCAGATAGGCATGCAGCGGTCGACGGGCTGCGGCGCGCAGCTGGGACACGGCATCGGCCTGGCCGACGACGCCGCTGAACAGCGCGAGCGACGGGAGACGGGACTCGTCTTGGTCGGACTGCCTCTCGATCGCGCGACGTGAGGGCACTTTCACCGACCCGAATCCGATGCCGGAGGCCGAGATCTGCGGGTGCCTGTGGGAACCTCCATCATGCGGGGCGACCTCTACTCAGCGCGCGCTAGCGGGGAGCGGGCCCAGTCGCTCCGAGATCGCGGCGGACACCTGCTTCGCCACCTCATCGACGGTGCCAGTGCCGTCCACCACCACCCAACGGGGGTCGGAGGCGGCGATAGTCGTGTAGCCGTCACGCACTCGCTGATGAAACGACTCGTCGAGACGCTCGAAGCGGTCGGCGTCCGCGCGCTTCAGACGCACGCGCGCCACCTCCAAGGGCACGTCCACGAGCACGTTCAAGTCCGCCTCGAGCCCTCCGGTGGCGAACGTCACAAGCTGTCTCAGTGTGTCGAGGTCCAGCCCCCGACCGTACCCCTGGTAGGCGAGAGTCGACCCGGAGTATCGGTCGCTCACCACCCATCGCCCGTCGGCAAGGGCGGGAGCTATCACCTCTGAGACATGATCTGCCCGATCGGCGGCGATGAGCAATGCTTCTGCGCGCGCCGAGACCCCCGGGCTCGCCGAGTCCAGAAGCAGTTGCCGCAACCTCATCCCCAAGGAGGTGGCACCGGGCTCAGAGGTGAGCGCGACATTCGGCTCACCGATCCATTGGGCGAGCAACCTGGCCTGTGTGCTCTTGCCGCACCCGTCGATGCCCTCGAGTGCGATCAGCCGGCCGCGCACGCCTGCACCGGACTAGGTGGCCCCGGGCTCGCCGGGCTCCTCGGACCGCTTCGTCGCCTTCATGATCTTGGTGGCCTTCTTGGCCTTGGTGGCCTTCTTGGCCTTGGTGGCCTTCTTGGCCTTGGTGGCCTTCTTGGCCTTGGTGGCCTTCTTGGCCTTGGTGGCCTTCTTGGCCTTGGTGGCGCGGCGCGCCCTGCGG
>Ga0187864_10003210_pt1 | contig 13516 bp, 14 predicted proteins | sample June2016WEW_11_4_FD_132985 | JGI IMG/M metagenome (GOLD analysis project Ga0187864, IMG submission 132985) | Peatland microbial communities from SPRUCE experiment site at the Marcell Experimental Forest, Minnesota, USA - June2016WEW_11_40 | ecosystem: Environmental > Terrestrial > Soil >... | reverse complement strand
TGGGGTCCCAGAGGGTCCCCCTCGGCCTGCCGCTGGCCGTGCAGGCCCGCCCAGCGGCTTCCAGCAGGCTGGCCGGCCAGGGGGAGCTGCTCGAGGCGGCCCAGGAGTTCGTCCAGGCGGCCAAGAGCCGGGCCACCCGCCGCGCCTACGCCGCCGATCTACGCGACTTCGACGCCTGGTGCCGCGGCCAGGGCCGGGCCGCCCTACCCGCCGAGCCGGCGACGGTCGCCCTCTATGTCACCCACCTGGCCCGCCGCGGGGCCGCGGCCGCGACCATCCAGCGCCGCCTCGCCGCCATCAGCCAGGTCCACCAGCTGGGCGGCCACGTCCCGCCGCCCACCGCCGACTGGGAGGTCCGCCAAGTGGTCCAAGGCATCCGCCGTCGGTTGGGCACTGCTCCGGCCCAGAAGGAGGCGGTGCTCACTCCCACCCTGCGCCGCCTGGTCGCCACCTGCGACCCCTCGACCCGCGCCGGCGCCCGCGACCGGGCCTTGCTCCTGATCGGCTTCGGGGCGGCGCTACGCCGCAGCGAGCTGGTCGCCCTGGACTTCGAGGACATCACCGAGACCGACGAGGGCCTCCGGGTTCGCATCCGCCGCAGCAAGACCGACCCGGAGGGAAGCGGCGCCGAGGTGGGCATCGTCCGGGGCCAGCACCCCGACATCGACCCAGTCCGGGCGCTCCGGACCTGGCGCGAGCTGGGTGCCATCACCTCAGGACCCCTCTTCCACCCAGTGACCCGCGCCGACACCGTGCGCGAGGGACGGCTGAGCGACCAGGCGGTCGCCCTCATCGTCCGCCGCGCCGCCGAGCGCGCCGGCCTCCCCGCCCCCGAGGCCTTCGCCGGCCACTCTCTGCGCTCCGGCTGCGCCACCCAGGCGGCCATGGAGGGCGCCCCCGAGCGGGCGATCATGCGCCAGGGCCGCTGGCGCAGCACCGCCACCGTCCGCCGCTACATCCACTCGGGTGGCCTCTGGCAGGAGAACGCCTCCGCCTGGCTGGGGCTGTAACGCGAATGACAGGCGGCGATATGTTCCCCCGAATCCTTAACGCCAGCGGCATGGGCCTCTCGCGCACCCCGTTGGACGAGGCGCAGAAGCTGGCTGGCTACGACGGGATCCTCTTCGACCCCAACTGGCAGGCCTACCACGGTGGTGTCGAGCCCTATCAGGCTGCCCCGGGCGACGTTGCCTACGGCCATTCCCTCGGCGAGGTGAGCCGGCGCATCCGGAGAATGGAGGCCCTCACGGGTCAGTGCCGCGCCTTCCTCGAGCGCGGTGGCCTCCTCGTGGTACGCGCGCTGGCGCCGGCCGGCCTCGTCTCGCCGCCCGATGTCTACGTCGACACCTGGGCCTGGTTCATGGAAGCGATCGCCGCCCAACGCCTGGGGACGCACCCCCATCCAAGCGCCGCCGCCGAACAAGGCCCGGGCACCGACGTCGTCGTGGTCGATGAGCACCACCCCCTTGTCCCTGTGATCCAGGGTAGCTACGACGCCACGATCGCCGACTGGGTAGTCGGGCTCGATGGCGCGCACGTCATCGCCGAGAACCGCGCTGGTGAGCCCATCGCGGCGGAGATCCCCTGGGGGCGTGGCTGTGTCGACATCGTGCCAACCAGCCGGGGACTCTCACCAGAAACTCACCTGCTGTTCCTGCGGGCCATCCTGCTCGACCGACCGCCCCTGCTCGAGCCGGCGACGACCAGGGAACTCGAGCTCGACGAGGAGGAGGGGCAAGCCCGTGCACAGCTCTCCGGTCGCCTGGAGGATATCGGCCGCCAGCGAGCGCAGCTCGGGCTCGCCAAGCGGGCGCTTTTCGCCAGAGAGCACATCGCCAGGGCCCGAGGTCATCTGCGACGCGCTACCGCGCCCACAGCCAGTGAGCGTACGGCCATGCAGGAACTCTACGCACTGCTCGAGATCGTGGTGGGCGCGGTGGGCGGAGGGCGCGATGCGGTGGCCCGGACGCTCGGCATCGACCAAAGCGTCCTCAACGATATCGGCAAGTTCAGCAACCAGCCGGTGCACGGGCTCCGGCACACGGCCGACGAACCGCTTGAGCCGCTCCCGCCAGGCACCCTGGCGCGCTGCCGGCAACATGGAGTGACGCTGCTGCGCGCCTACCTCGACTGGGAGCTTGCGCGCTAGCCACCCGCGGACCCTCAATGCCCACCGTGGTCTCCGACCAGGCCTTCAGAACCGACAACATGGTGAGGCTACACAGGTGGGGCATTTCCCCAGCGCCCCTCAGGCTCGGCCGTCTCCTTGGCAAGGAGGCGGAGCACCCGGCGACCGTGCGGCGTGAAGCGGAATCGACTATAGGATCGATCAACGCTACGGCTGCCCTCTGACCCTGCGGAGGAGACTGCTCGATTCATTACCGGGTAGATCGACGAGCGTATGGGCTCCTGGTCAATCTGGTCGACCCGTACCTCTTCGATGATCTCGTGCTCGGCCAGGTCAACCAGCGCTGCGTCGGCGTTTGATAACCCCTTCTCCCCATCCACGGGCGGTATAGCCTTGTTCAACCCACCCCTGATCCACTCTTCCCTGACCCATCGGGCAAGCCCAACCTGCTGGAGCGCCTGGCAAACCTCTCCCAAGCTCACCGACCGGCCCTTGTCGTAGATCGGGACCGGCGTCGCCCGAAGCCAGTCGATCAGAGCCGCGACGCTCTCGCCAGATGCGCCGCCGTCTCCAACCAGCTGGCGAAGAACGTCGCGCTGCTCATAGGGGGCGCGGATCAGGCACCACCCAAATAGCAGCATCAGGCCAACCGCCAGTCCGACTACCGCTCCCAGCACGGAACGCGCGACGATGACGAGAGGGGCATTGCTGGCGATGAGCAGGTTCGCGAGCGCCCCTCCGAACGCTATGGACACGGCCAAGACGATCAGCCCCGCAAGAGAGGATGCGCGGGGCAGCACGGTCGCTCGTGCCCACGAGCCAGCGCCCTGTCCCACCGGATCCGGCATCGCACGACCATACGCTCGACCAACCCAAGGGAATGTCGCCCGCGGCGGCCAGAGACGGCTTCACCGCCCACATCCAGTGGGCCCGTGCGTGGTTGAGCCGGTCCGCCTCGACTCCGCCGCTAGGGGTCCGAGGTGCTGCTGGGGGTGTGACTTGCGTCCCGCACACCGCCGCCGCGCATAACCGGGTCCGCCACTACCACATTAGGTAGCTTGTGGATCTAATGAGGCTTTCCCACTATCATGTGGGGCATGCTGCCGGGTATGCTATGCGCAGCCCAAGGCAGTAGCCGCGGGAAGTGAGCCCGGTGTTACCGACGGAGTCGGGAAGCCGGGCTCGCGGCGTTTCTGAGGGCCTCCGTTCTCATCGTCAGATGGTCAGCGGGCAGCCGGGCCAGGAAGCGGTCGTCACCGCGGATATGGGCCATACCGGCGCCTGCGAGAGCATCGGCGAGCCAGAGGAGCGGCTCCTGGTCCGGCCCACTGTGGGCGTAATTGAGGTCTGCCGAGATCTGTCGCGCAACCACCGCCGCGGCGATCACCTTACGATCCTTGAGGTCATTCACCTCCTGGCGGCTCTCGATGAGAAGGTCAAGAGTTGTCCCCGCGGCGAGCTCCCCGAGGAGACCAGTCAGCAGCTGAGTTCGGGCTCGCTCGTGGTCGCGGCGGACTATCGGGCGGCATGCCAGGACGATGAGCCGGACGGCCTGCTCGGCGGCCACACGGAGCATCCGCAGCCGGGCATCGTCACGCTCGTCCTTCCAGTGAAAATGCGTGCCGACCGCAGCCCGTCGGACCCGGCGACGGATAGATGCTCGCCCATCGTCAGGGATGACCACGCAGGCCAGGAGATAGCACCCGTGGCCCGGAAGGAGGATGGACTCGTCGACCAACGCCAGCATAGCGGGAGCCTACCACATTACGCAGTGCTAGTAGTTTCGGAGGCTTCTGTAGTACGATGGCTATCGTGAGCGTCGAGGAGGCTTGGAACAGGGTCGCCGAGCTGGTACGGGAACGCCCAGAGTGGCTCCCCGTCCTCAGGGCAGCGTGCAAGGTTGCGGAGGAGAGCGAGCCCTACGGCGGCCGCTTCGCGGGGCGGTGGGTGCTACAGGAGGCGGGACACTGGGCTCCTGGCCTTCGGGTGTTGGCCAGCTACGGCCTGTTGGAGAAGTCGGGTCAGTCGACCCGGCAGGGGCGCCGCGCCTACTACCGCATGCCTGACTGGCGAGATGTGAGGCAAGCCTTATCGCGGTTGGACACTACCGGTCTAGCTGTCGCTGGCCTTAGGCCCCTGCCAGCCGGCCCAAGAGCGACTTCCGCGGACTATGAGAAGGAGATGCGATCTCGTCTCCAAGAGGCGGCAGAGCGGCAGGCCTTTGAACTGGTACCGCTCACGCAAGCCGAGCGCACCTCCTTCGTAGAAGCGCTTCTCCAGGTGTGCGCCGCCCGCGGCTGGCAACCGCCGGCAGGCGAGCCCCAGCTCTCGGTTCGCAACCCGGCCGACGTGGGCAGCATGGTCTGGGAGTGGCGACCCACAGGCGGAAGCGCCTACGTCATCTCGAGCAAGGATCAGCTTGGGCTCATGAACCTTGCGAGGAGCTACTACCAGATCGCGTCTGAACTCCGCGACACCCCGCTTGGCCGCAACTTCCGCGATCATCACAAGCCGAAGATCTCCGCCCCCGGACTCCTGTAGAGCCCGGCATCAACCGATCGGCTGCCCGATGCGGCGCGGGCAGCAGTCGGAGGCCGAGGTCCGTGTGGCGGCCGCACGGCTGCCGTGCGCTACCGGGTAGTTTTGCGAGGCAGAGCTCACCGATGCCGTGGCACGGCATATGTGCAAGATGCCGCACTTTGGCCGGACTGCATCAAGCTCGGTGGAGGGCGGGAGGACCGGCGTAAGGCTTCGCGGTCGTGGTGGCGGTCCCACGACGCGGTGGGCGCGCTACCGGGTAGTTTCGTGAGGCAAAGCTCACCAATGCCGTGGCACGGCACATGTGCGTGATGCCTTGACGGATCCGGGCAGGTCCGCTTATCCTTCCCGCTTGACGGCACCACACGACGTCCCCCGGGAGCACACCTACTCCATGTCCATGACCGCTCCAGCAGGCCACGAGGTCCGGCTTCACCTCTCCCGCGAGACCCTGGTGCGCCTCGTCGACCTCCAGGCCCGGGCCCTCGCCGCCGGCTACCGCAAGCCGACCTACAGCGAGCTCATTCAGGCGGCCCTGTCGCACATCGACCCCAGCGACCTGGGGACGCTCCTCGAGGGGGCGCGGCGATGATCATCGGGCTCATGGCGGACAAGGGGGGCGTCTGCAAGACGACAGCTGCCCAAAACATCGGGGCGGAGCTGGCGGTCCTCGACCCTCCCGTGCTCCTGATCGACGCCGACCGGCAAGCCGACCTGACCGAGCTGTGTGGCGTCGCCTCCGAGCCGAACATCGGGCTGGACGCGATCCTGCGCCAGGTCCCGACCCCCTCGGCACGAGCCTACATTCGCCCGGTGCGGCCCGGACTCGACCTTATCGGGACCCACCCGCAGATGAGGAAGGCCGACCGGGAGCTCGGACAGAGGACCCGCCGCGAGTACGTCCTGGAGGAGGCCCTGAAGGGAGTGTCCTCGGACTACCGGCACGTGGTGATCGACGTGGGCCACTCGGAGATGATCCAGCTCAACGTGATGACCATCGCAGACGTCCTCGTCGTGCCGTCGACGCCGGCGAAGCTCGACGCGGACCACATCATCAACATGCTCGAGGAGGCTGACCTGATGCGTCGGGACCTACGGCTCCCCTCGCTGCGGGCGTCCGGGCGGGTGGCTGTCAGCGTGACCCGCCGCAGCCCCAGCGCCGGGATCGAAGCCGACGGCCTGGGACTGATCCGCGCCGAGTTCGGGACGATCATGGCTCCAGAGGTGGTCCCTTTCAGCCCGCGGGTCATCGAGGCCAGCGCGCTGCATCTCACCCTGCGGGAGTACCGGGACCGCTACGGCAGCAGCCGTGACCGGACGCTCTCGCTGGCCGTGGACGCCTACGCCGCGCTCGCCCGGCACGTCCTTCAGCTCGCTCCCGAGATGGTGGGGGCAGCATGAGCAGAGCCGCCCGTAACGCCCTGACCTTGCGAACCGCCCCTCCCCGAGACGTCCAGCTGGAGAGGCGGGCGGACCTTCTCTGGATTGAGACGCGCTTCCTGGTGCCGGATCCGGACCAGCCCCGCAAGGACTTCGACGAGGAGACGCTGGAGGAGCTGGCACTGAGCATCGGCGACGTGGGGATCCTCACGCCCCTCCGCGTCCGTCCCGCCGACCCCGAGACGGGCGTCCACATGCTCACCGATGGCGAGCGCCGCCTCCGCGCCGGTCAGCGGGCGGGGGTGGTGGAGTTCCCCTGCATGGTGGAGGGGGCCGATCCGGACCGAGCCTTCTTCGAGGCGTATGCGACGAGCCTCCATCGCGACGCTCTCAGCCCCATCGACGCCGCGGTCGGCATGCAGCGCATCCGCGAGGTCTTCGGCCTCGCCGGCGACGACGCCGTGGCCGAGAAGCTCCGCAAGAGTGTCGGCTGGGTGCGGCAGATGAACGCAGTGCTCGGCCTGGACATGGAGACCAGACGAGCTCTGCGCGAAAGGTCGGAGCCGCTGGCGGTGGCAGTGGGGCTTCGCGCCCAAGAGCCCGCCGACCGAACGCCGACCCTCGAGGCGATCGCCGAGCTCCCCAGCCGCGACGCCAAGGTCGAGTTCATCAGTCGGGTGAACGAGCAGCGCCGGGCCGGTCGGACCATCGACGAGGCGATCGCGGCCGTCAGGTCCGCCGCCGCAGCCGCGGACGCAGCCCCGACCTCGCCGAGACGTGTCCCGCGCCCGGCCCGGCCGTCGGTGGGTCGGCCCACTCGCATCACGCTGCCCTTCGAGTGGCGCCAGATCGGGCCGGAGTGGTGGGACGTCGACGTCCACCCCTCGGTGCTGGCGACCACCCGCCTCGCCGCCCAGCGGTCCGTCTCGCTTCGTGAGTGGCGCGAGGCCCTGCAGGCCGACCTGACCGCTTTCCGGGATGCGAGCGCCGCGGCCGAGGACCGCGGGCAGGCCTGGCAGACGGTCGTCGAGGCACTCTCCGGTATCGTCCGCGCCCTTGAGACGGAGGCCGTGTAGGGGCGGCCATCGGAGCCGCCAGCAGCAGCCACTAGATATGGCGCTGGCTCGGGTGTTCGCCCCAACATCTTGACAGCCAGCTCGAGTCCTGCCAGGATACGGCCGACTTCCGACTTCCAGCTTACGTTCCACAACACGGGAGGCACGCCATGGGGGCGAGCGCACCGGCGAGGATGGGCCTGCTCCGCGCAACGCAGATCGCGCAGGAGATCGGGACACTCCCCTCGACCGTCAAGCACTACCGGAATCTCGGCTTGCTCTCCCCGGTGGGAGCCACCCCCGGCGGGTACCACCTCTTCGACGTCAGCGCACTCGACCGAGCCCGAGAGATCCGGCGCCTCCAACGAGAGGAGCGACTTACCCTCGAGGAGATCGCCACCCGTCTCTCGGCGGACCACCGGTGACAGAGGCACCGCAGCCGGTCAGCCCTGATCTCCTGGAGAGCAGCCGTCGGCTCATCGCGCTGGGCCCGCGGACTCTCGGCCAGGACCTGGCGCTCGCACGCTCGCCCATCTGGCACCTGGTCTCGACGACGCTCAACCCCGGTGACCTCGTGAGCCCCTCCGGCCCGCTGGTCCATGTCGCCGGTCCCTCGCTCACCATCGGGGACCAGCGCGCCTTCGCCGAACTCTTCACGGCCTGGGCTCGTCGCGGCTTCCCCGTCGACCACCGCGTCTCGTACACCATCTCCGACCTGGCCGCCGCCCTCGGCCTGCAGGGCAAGGGCGGCAAGCAGTACGCGCTGGTCAGGGCATCGCTGCGTCGTCTCACCAGCGCCGTCTTCGCGGCGGTCCAGGCGGACGGCGTGTACGAGAGGGAGGCCGGGGCAGCACTCCTCGCCGACTACGAGGCTCGCAGCCGACCCGGAGCGCGCTGCCGGGCAACGCTCAACGAGCGGACCGCCCGCACCCTTCTGCGGTATCCGCTCACGTATCTCCACGCACCGACCTGGGACGCGATCATGGCCCGAGACCTCCTCGCCGCCCGGCTCTGGGTGTGGCTCGAGGGGGAGCGGATTCGCGATGAGTGGCGGTGGAGCCTCTTCCCGGACAGCCGCGAGCCCGTAGTGCTCGGGCTCCAGCCAACGGGCCGCCGGACCACCCCCATCGCCCACCTCCTGACCATCGACACCTGGGCGCGGCGCCGGAAGATTGTCGAGCGGATCCGGGGCGCCTGCTCGGTGGTCGAGGACGCAGATCCTCGCTACGAGCTGCACGTGGAGCCGGCGGTCGGGGACCGCGGCAACTACGTCCTCCGCTGCCGGCGGTCTCCTCGCGCACCCATCTCTGAGGCAGGGGCCGAGGTGGTAGGGGAGCTGGAGGCAGCCTGGCATGTGGTCTCGCCTCGCCGCCGGCTCTCCGCCCGGCAGGCCGAGGTCATGCGCGAGCTGGTGTCGGAGTGGGGCGTCGCCGCGGTGGCGCAGGCACTCTCCCAGGAGAGCGACTCCGATGACCCCTTCGCCGCTGTGGTCGAGGCGGCGGCCGGCTGGCGGCACGAGCGCGACAGCGCTTGGGAGCACGCGAAGGCGACCGAAAACGCCGCCGCTCCGGCTGCTCTGGAGCAGGTCCGCGAGCGCCTCGCGCGTCGCGCGGCCGCGGTCCGAACCAGCGAGGCCCATGGCCAGAGCGGTGTGGCCAGCCTGCGCGATCTGCTGAGCGACGTCCGATGACGTGCACCGACCACGGTGTACCCGCAGGGGCGGCAACGCCCGGGTTCTGTCACGCGCGTGTGACGAAATGGTTGCTACGGCATGACAAAAGGCTTGGTTGGGGGGTTTTCGTCAGCCTTTCATCATCCGGTGAGCCTCCGACAGAGACGGTGTACCCGGAGGGGCGGGCGGAGGTACCCCGGGGGGCGGGTTCGCGTACCGCCAGGGGCGCCGCCACGGCCGCTGGGGGGCGCGGGCTTGTACCTCCAGGGGCGGGCTCCCGATCCCTACGGGCCGCACCGTTAATCTCCACCGTCGGAGTTGTCCGTCCCCATAACCGGCGACCTCTACACGTCGGGCTCGCTGCGCGAGACCCCCTCTCTCCGAGAGGAAGAGGAGCCATGTCGTCCAGCCAGGTGCTCTCGTGACCGCAACGTCTCAGGTCGTTCCTCGGTCCGTGAGCTCCGTGCCCTTGCCGGGTGTATCCGAAGTTGGGCACCCCGCCCTCATCGGGCGCGACACTGTGATCGATCGGGTACTCCGCACCGTCAGCCTCGGAGGCAACGTGCTCCTCTTCGGCGCGGACGGCTCGGGCCGGACGGCCCTGCTCCACGAGATCGCCCGGCGCCTCGCCCTCGGCGGGCAACCGGTTGACCTCGTCGACGGCTCGAGGGTCCACGACGCCGCGCGCCTGCTGAACCTGGTCCTCCGGGTGCGAGGAGCCACCGTGGCCGGGACGGACGACATCCCTGCGATGCTCGTGGACCTGGGCTCCGTAGCCCTGGCGCCGGCCCACGTCGTCTGCCTTGATGACGTGGAGGTTGAAACGGCGCAGGAGCTCTTCGGGAAGTGGCGGCGCCACCTCTGGCGTCTGGGGATCTCCTGGGTGGTTGTGGGGGGTGCAGAGGATCCGACTCCGTACCTCGATTCGGGGGCGGACGCCTGGTGGGAGGACGGCGTCCTCCCGGTTCCGCCTCTTGACCAGGCGGAGGCGCGAGAGCTCGCAGCGCAGCGTCTGCAGGAGGCCGGATTCCAGGGTGAGTGCCCGGGGGAACTCCTCGATGGAGCTCGGGGGAACCCGAGGGACCTCGTTCGGCGCGTGCGCTCCTTCCTCCTAACCCAGTCGGAAGCCGGCACTGGGCTGAGCGGATCCGCTCAGCCGCTCGCGCGCTGGACGGGGCGCGCGAGCGTCGCCCTGCCCGACGAGCTGTCGGCGGACGAGGCCCGGCTCACCGCACTCGTGCGCTCCTCTGGCCCGTTCAGCCTCGCGGATCGGACACTGCCGGCGGAGCTCGGGTGGGCATACGGAAAGGTCCACCGAGTCGCCAACGAGCTGGTCCGGCGCGGGGTGCTGACCCGGACCGAGGCGCCGGGGGAGATCGGTCGGCCCCGCGTGGTCTACTCGCTGACCGTCGCGTAGTAAGGGCAGCCCGAACCCTGCGAGGCGGGGACATCGCTACTCGCTTCCCCCTGGAGGTCATCCCGGGCGTCGTGGTCGTCGCTGCAGAGTCGGAGCGGTCAGGGCCCGCTGAGCCGACGGACGCCGGCGACCAGGTCGGGAGGCCAGACGCAGGAGCTGCGCGGGGCTGCGCGCGGAGGCCGAGAGCATGATACTAGGACGTAGAGTTGCTACCGCCGACCTACTCACCTGTCGTATGCTGGCCCAATGGCACCAGCTGATCCCATTCAGATTCGCATCCGGGCCACCCACCTGGCGGAGTGGCGGCGTGCGCACGGTCTGACCCAGCGCCAGCTCGCCCGCCGCCTGGCCGTCAGCCAGAACTACATCCCGGCCCTGGAGGGTGGCTCGCGTGACCCTGGGCCGACCATGCGCGGGCGGCTCATGCAGACCCTCGGGGTCGGATTCTTCGACCTCTTCGAGGTGGTCCTCGTCGGCGTCGCAGGCGAGGAGCTCCATCTCCAGCCGGCGGCGGAACCCCCCGCCGCCCCGTCCCCGGTCTCACGCCGATGACGCACCCCGGGCGGTCGCTTGTCACCGGTTCGGTTGCTTCTGCTGGGATGCAAACGTCAGTCCGGGGGATGCAAACGGCTAACCGGCCGGCGACGGCTGCATCTATCGAGACCTGCGGGCCATCTGATTAAATGCGCGGGGACACGGGAGGAGGACGAAGTGCAACTAGGCAGACGATGGCGCGCACCCTTTGCCGCGTTTGCGCCTGCGTGTAGGGATCATGCCGGATTCGAGTATGAATCATGTGGGTCTTACGCAGCACATTGCCCAATCGCTTGTCGCAGATCAAACCGACATGGCACCATCTCTCGGAGCCGGGCTGCAGACGCCCGGGGAAGCAAGGGAGGAGCATCGTGAACGGCGCTTGCGGCTGGGCCTCTCCGCAGCGCCATCGCCCCATCCGGCGCCGTCAGCTTCCGCAACTTCTTTCGTTCCTCTGCGTTGCCGCGGCCTTGGGCCTCGCGGGATGCGGATCGACCCGCCCCGCAACACCTACCTCCACACCGACGCCGACCCCTGTCGCGTCCACGCCGACGCCGACAGTCGACCCCACAGACGCGGCGATCATCTACGGGTACGACCAGGCCATGGCCGCCTGGCTCGCCGCCGCCGCCATTCCGAGTCCCCAGTACCCGGGCATCTCGCAGTGGTACGCGGGTGTCGCCTTGACCCTGGCTGAGGGCCGGCTCGGCGCGCTTCAGCAAGTCGATTGGGTCGTAGTCGGCACGTACACGCCGCATCCCGTCGTCATCAGCGTGGACGGGGGCACGGCGACCGTCCAGGATTGCGGCTCTAACACCACTTACGTTGCGGACGAGGGGACCACCACGCCGGCGAGCCCTCAGCCGGCTGCCGGCACGACGCCGTTTGATGGCACGGCCGCGGTCGGCTGGAACAACGTGACCGTGACGATGATCCTGCAAGCCGGAACCTGGCGGCTCAGTCAGGGGGTAACGGAGGCCACACCTTGCACACCCGCGTCACCGTCTCCCTGATCGCCGCCGCGCTCGCGATCGTGGTTGTCAGCCCCGCTGTCCTGGCCGCGGATCCGGGTAGTGGTCAAGGCGGGTCGAGCGGCATCGACTGCGCCCCGCTTGCCGCGCAATGCACGGTTTCCGCGGGCAGCCCTGGTTCCTCGGGTGGCCCTGGTTCTGGCGGTGGTACCACCACAGTCACCTGCAGCTGGCAGGGGCCGCTCAGCACGATCACCACGGGCGATTGGTTCCTCCCGTTCGAGGTGTATGGCGAGCAGACGACGTCAAGCGAGATCGGCCAGTACTACCTCGTCACCTGCTCGCCGGCCCTGGACGGTTTCGGATCATTCCTGGCACTCGTCTGGCCTGCCGCCCCCACCGGACCCACGCCAGGCCAGGTCGCCCAGAGGGCGGAGTCTGACCTGAACCTCCCCGCTCCCACCGTCTCCATGGCCCCGTCCGGAGGCAAGGCCATCGTCAACCTGGAGAGCTGGCTGTGGATCGACCCGGCGGACTGGCAGCCGATCACCGCGACCGCCACCGTCGGCGGGATCACGGCCACCGCCATGGCAACCCCCCAGTACGTGGTTTGGGCCATGGGTGACGGGAACCAGGTGACCTGCGATGGCCCCGGCGTCGCATACAACACCAACGTCCCCGACCAGGACCAGACCACAAGCTGCGGGTACACGTACCAGGAGACCTCGGCCAACGGTCCCGACCAGCAGTTCACCATCACCACGACCGTCGCGTACGACGTCACCTGGACCTCAGTCGGCGTCGCGGGAGGGGGTGACCTGGGCATCGTCCCCGGCGCCTCGACGACCACGGCGGTCACCGTCGATGAGATCGGGACGGTGATCGTCCCGAATCCGTAGCGATGAGCAACCTGCACCTCGCCACGCTCGCCGAGACCCCCGCGCGGCTGCGGCCCCGTCCGCGCCGCATCCGGCTGCCGCTCGCCATCCTCGGATTGCTCTTGGTGGTGGCCTGCGCGCTGGGGTTTGGCACCATCCTCACCCAGGTCGGTCAGCAGTACCAGGTCCTGGTGCTCTCCCACCCCGTCGACGTCGGGGACGTCATCACCGCCTCCGATCTGGGGCTGGCCACTGTCTCCACGGGAACCAGCGGGATCGCCTTCATCACCGCCGGCAACGAGTCGACGGTGATCGGGCGCCCCGCCGCGGTGGCCATGCCCGCGGGTGCCCCCGTGATCGCCGCCGACTTGGGGAGCGTGCCTCCGCCGGCGGGCCAGGCCATCGTCGCCGTGCTCATCAAACCGGGCGACGCACCGCCCTCACTGGCGCCCGGGGCCGCGGTCTGGGTGGTGATCACCACACCGGAGACGCAGTCGACGGGGCTCTCGCCCTCGGCGACTCCCGCAGCCACGTCGCCGGCGCCGGTGTCGGCCACGGTTACCGCCGTCGACACCCCATCGGACAGCGCCATCACCCAGGGGGTCATCGTCTCGCTCAGCCTCCCCGCCTCCGACGTGCAGACGGTCACCACGGCGGCGGCCGCCGGCAACGTCAGCCTCGCGCTGGTCCCCCCGGGAAGCTGACCGCCGTGGCGATCGTCCCCCTCGTCGCGGCCAAGGGATCTGCGGGCGTCACCACCGCGGCGCTGACCCTGGCCGCGGTCTGGCCCGAGGGGCGCGGCGCCCCGTTGGTGGTGGAGTGCGACCCCGGTGGCGGCGACGTCGCCGCTCGCTTCGGGCTGGGGGTCATCCCGGGGGTGGTGAGCCTCGCCGCGGAGCTGGAGCGCTCCGGGCCCGCTGACCCCGCCGACTGCGGGAACCAG
>Ga0187864_10003206_pt1 | contig 13529 bp, 15 predicted proteins | sample June2016WEW_11_4_FD_132985 | JGI IMG/M metagenome (GOLD analysis project Ga0187864, IMG submission 132985) | Peatland microbial communities from SPRUCE experiment site at the Marcell Experimental Forest, Minnesota, USA - June2016WEW_11_40 | ecosystem: Environmental > Terrestrial > Soil >... | reverse complement strand
TCGGCGACCGTCGGCTCGCCACTGATCGCGCGTGCGATGGATTCTTTCACGGCGCGATAGTTGTAGTCTTGAATCTTCTTGTTGTCTTTCGCCTCCCAGTGAATGAACACGCCGACGCAGATGAAGAGGTTGTTGGCCTCGTCCTGAGGAATGACTCCCTCAGCCACGCTGTCGGCAACCGCCATGGCGACGGCATGTTGGGCAGGGCCGAACATTTGAACGGCCTGTTCGGCGCCTTTGATTGTCACCTTGTTGAAAAGAACGGTCGCGGGCTTGCAGAGCAAATTCGGCGCCACCACGGCCAGCAGCGACGTAAACCCATCCTTGTTGTTTGTCAGGCAGTTCGCGAATGCCGTCTCAGCCGCGCTACCTCGCGGACCCATGATGAGATCGATGTGGGCGACTTCATTGCCCTCACCGACGAGCGATTCACCGACACAAAGTCCGTTGATCTTTGCCATCGCCATCTCCTCCCAAGGAAATTACAACGCCGTAAGGCCCATGGTGGCCCTCGTCGTTTCGTTAGCATCTATCCTTGTTGTCAGCGCCCGGCGTGGGGACGTCGGGCCGGTTAGCCAGATAGCGGCGGGACCAGCCCCGCGCGGTGAAGTCAACCACCATTGCGCTCCGACGGCAAGATAATTTGCAGTCGCTTGGCGAAAAGTGTGGCCACTGTGAGATCGGCGCTCGTGCCGGGATTGACGCCATGCGCCTTCAAAGCCGCATCCCAAGCCAAGAGTTTGGGAAGAAGTTGGGCCGGATGCTCCGCGCGCAGCGACGCCTGAAACGTCGCCGCAGTTCGCTGGACCTCGTCGGCGGTTTGGGCGTCGTGCTTACGCAAAATATGGCTGTCGGGGAACGCCGAGAGAAAGCCAAGGTAAGTCGTAAGTGTTGCCCATTTTGGATTGGCGTGTTGCCGGGTGGCCGCTTCGAGCAGAGGCAAGCCGAGATCGAACACATCCGCAAAATTGGTTGCATATTGCCGTGCAACGCGGTCGCGGTTCGCCGCTTCGGTCATCGCTTGCAATAGGCTGACCGTTGCCGGTTTGAACACGTCGTGGCGCGCACTGTGCCCGATCCCGGCGGGCGCGGCCCGGACGATAGCACGAAACGCGAGGTCGGCATCTTCCGTGTCAAGATCATGAAGGACTTTCACGAGCGATGCACGCAGATCAGTGCCTTCCGCATCGGCTGCCGCGGCAAGCGGCGCGCAGAGCAAGATGATTCCGAGATTGGTATTGGCGCCAATCGCGGCGGAGGTCGCCTCGACCGCACCGAGGATGCGGGCACCGACGCGTGTACCTTCCGCCGACAACGAAGGGGCCGCGGCATCGGCGCTGGCGACGAACTCGTCCGCCGTCATCCGATGGCCGGCGGCAAAGACATGAACATTGCCGGGCTTGGGAGCGTCGAGCTCGGCGCGGCACGCCCATATGAAGGCGGGTGCAACGCGCGACGTCACGCCATTGCTCCTCGCGGCGCGCGCACAGCGAGAGCAGCCGTGAGGGCGTCGGCGAAGACGGACGCGATGTTGACGGACGCGACTTTCTGTAGTCCCGACCAGGCGGGCATGCTATTGACCTCGAGCACGGCCGGCCGTTGGTCCGCTCCATAAAGAATATCGACCCCGGCAAAATCCGCCCCGACGGCCGTCGCCGCCTCAATCGCGACCGCCTTCATTTCATCGTTGACCACCGCGACGACCGGGCGCCCGCCGCGCTTCACGTTAGTGATCCAATGGGTGGAGTGCCGTTGCATGGCGGCGATCACGCGACCTTGCACCACGAGCAGGCGAAAATCGTGGAAGCCGTCGCGTTCGACGGCCACAAAGCGCTGCAGATACCATACCCCGCCGGCCACATTCCCGGGTTGCGGCAAGTCATCCGGTTTGCAAATCAGCCTCAGCCCGCGTCCCTGCGATCCAAACAACGGCTTGAGCACCAGCGGTCCATCCGCTGTTTCGCGCTGCGTGATCACCCGTGCTTGCTCGTATGATTCCGTCGCCCACGTCGCGGGCGTCGCGACACCGGCGCGAGAGAGCAGAAAGCTCGTCATCGACTTGTCGACGCAACGCTCGATAGCGCGCGCGTCATTCCATACCAGGACGCCGCACTCTCGCAGCGCGTGCAGAACGCCCAGGCGGAGCGTGACGGCTTCGAACGTTCCACCCGACATCGAGCGGACGACGACAGCATCGGGAAGAATTTCCCTAAATCCATCGATTCGCAGTCCGGTGGCGCTCTGCGTCGCAAATCCGCACAAATGCAGGCGAATGGGCGCCGTATCGATGCCCCGCGCCGAAAGTGCCGCGGCAAGCTCGCGCCCGTGCCAATCCATGCGATCGACTACAAGACCGACGATCGGCCGAGATGCCTGAGGCTCGATTGCGAAGCGTTCAGGCGAAGGACGCATCGAGCAGGCTCAAATCGATTTCCCCCGATTGAAAGCTTTCGCCGGTTTCCAGCGCCGTAACAGTAATCTTCGCGGGACTAAACAGCATCGGATCGATGGCATAGAAATCGCCTTTGACCGCTTTGAAAATTTCCGCAAACGGTCGGCCATAATCGCGTGAAGCTTTGCTGGGAAGCTTGCCGGCGAGCGCACGCGCCTCGTTCGCCGGGCCGGTGACAAAGAGCTGCACTTGCCCGGCGAAGATGATGGCGTCGTTGGTGCGGCCCATCGCCGTGACAAAATCCGGATGCGGCGGACACAGCGGCGCTGCCCCCATGCCGTCGACGACGCGTTCGAGCGGAAACCCCAATTCGTGTGCTTTGTGAAGGGCGACTTCGAGCGCGCGGGCAACGATCTGAGTGCCGCCGGCCAAGCTTTGTGTCGGCGCGAAGATGATCGTCAGATCCTTTGGATCGACCCGACAATCCTGCGCAACCCTGTCGACGACCTTTGCCGGCGGCGGCCGATTGCTTTCGATGACCAGTGTGGCAATGCTGGCAAAATCGGCGTAGTCCAAATCTTCGAACAGCGGTTCGCGTCGCGCCAGTGCGCGGGCCGGTCCTGAGCCGAGCGCGAAGAACGACTGTTCGCCTTCTTTCAACGATAGGCTCCAGCCGGCATATTGACTTGCCAGACAAGCAATGACCGGATTGGAGGAGCGGGCGACGATCGTCCACGGCCAGCGCGGCGTCGCCGCTGACGGCACGAGGCTGACGGCGGCCAGCCCGCCCATGCAAATCTCGGCTATGCGAAGACCGGCGGCGATACTGCCAAGGTTTTTGCTGCCCGCATCGATGAGCGTTTCGCCAAGCTCGCCGCAGCTGACTCCGATCTTCAGCTCAGACGCATCCGCCACCAGCCGCGCAACGAGCTTCGTGGCCCGCTCGTTCACGCCGATCCCGGGCGGCGTGTTCATGACCTCCTCGTACGTGTCCAGGCGAGAACTATTTCACGCCGTGCGTCCGCGAGCGCTCTCGCCCCGGCCGCGGCCGAACTGCAAGCATAGACTGTACACAGCGGCTGACCAGCTTTGATCGCGCTGCCCACGAGCGGCCGGTCGGCGGTCCAGTCCGGCCAGGCCAGAATAGGGACCGAAGGGATTTCATCTTCCGCATAAACGATAGCGGCCGCCTTCGCACCCTCGGGGTAAGGTGACCCCATGACCAACTTGCCGGCACAAGCCGCCATGTGCAGGGCGAAGAGCGACCCCTCCGGCAGCTCGAAGATGTCGAGTGTCGCGCCGGGTCTCGGGTTGATCTCCAGCAGCCAAAAGAGTTCACCGTCGACAAGGAAATCTGCGCTGTTTAGGCCCACCAGCGACATAGAAGCAGCGAGCCGATGAACGGCAGCGGAGAGCAAATCTGCGGTGCGCGGCGCAAGCGTCGCCGGTCGAACCGCACCGCCGTAGCGGTATGGCTGGCGCGGCGTTGGCAAAGACCATTGCGCGCTAAATCCGAGCACGGCGGCGCGTTCTCCGTCGGCGAGAAAAAGTGCAGCTACCGGCGTTCCGCAGACTTTTCGCTGGTAATAAATCTCGCCGCCCACGCTGTGCGCCTGCAGCGCCGGTTTGATATGGGTGCCGCCGGCACCGCCTTTGCGCTTCGCCAGCCAATCGGCCGGCGCCGAGGGCGCTGACAACGACGATTCGGGAAACGGAATACCCAAGTCAGCACAGATTGAAGAAAGGACCTCGGGATTCTTGACGTTGGCGACGGTTTCGGGGCGGTTGCCGAACAGCCGCCAGCTTTGGGCAAGGCGCTGCAAGAGTTGCGCTTTGCCCTCGAATCCGGTGCCACATACGATGCCCAAGGGGGGACGCCGCTCACTTAGGGTCTCCAAGGCGCGAACAAGGGCTCTCTCTTCGAACCCGCGCGCGAGTTCGCCATCGAGGCGGACATGCGCATCCGCCACATTCAACGTGTCCTGATCACCGAAGAAATCGGTCACTAGCGGCACATAGCCGCCCCGCCGCGCCGATGCCGCGAGCGCGCGGCCGGAGATGGCGGCAATCAGGACGGCGGCCTCGTTATCCATTGAGCTCGCGCGCAACGGCAAACGCCTCGCGAAAATCGAATTGCACCGGCTTGGTGGCGGCGATCATTTTCTGGAACAGCCCGAATTCGGTCTTGTACTTGATGTTGCCGATGGCTAATGGACCCAATCCCAAGGCCCCGTGTGGCGTGAACTCGACACCGTTCGCCTGCATATCCAGGCCTTCGACGCCAGCCGGTGGAACCACATTCACGTCGGCGGCAATCAGTAGCTGTTTTGCAGCGGCTAGCTGCACTGTGGAGAGAATTGGTACGCCGGCACGGCCGGCGCACCAAGCGGCTTCGGTCTCGGCCATGATAACCGACTTCTTGCCGTCGTCGCTGCCATCGGCGGCGCGCACGTCGACGTTAAACCGGGTCTTTATTTCTTTCGCACTGTCGCTGACACGCTTAATGCCGTCATAGCCGACCAGCGTGACGTTGCTGCCCTCAAGCGCGGCAATGACCGCTGCGGCGTAACCGACGACGCCGGTGGCCCCGAATACGGCGACCTTCAGCCCTTTGAGGTCGCGCTTTTTTCTGTCCTTCAGGACTTTCTCAACGCAGGCCACCATCGCGGCGGCAGTCGTGAACGAGCCGGCGGGATCGGCAAAAAACGAAATGCCGAACGGCGGCACCAGCGCTTTCTTGGCCTTCGCCAGCATGTCGAGAGCGAGGGTCGCATTCTTGCCGCCGAAAAACATTCCCGTGCGGGCGCCGACCTTGGGCGGCCGCGAGAAGATCGCGTCCTGTACCAGGCCCGTCACTTCGTCGAGCGTCACATTGGTGTAGGTGAGCACCGCATCATAACCAGCATCGAACGCCATGTTCACGTCGAACGGGCTCAGATGCTTGGTCGGGGTGACCATATGAAGGATGTTCTTTTCCGCCATGACCACCTCCCAAACTTCAATTGCTATTGGTCGGACGCATGTGCAGACGTATGAGCGACGATCTCCGCGCCGCGATTGAGCCCCTTGCAAACCCGGATGTCCAGACCCCGCGCGCTCAGATCTCGCCGAGCGATTGTGGCAAGTCGGGCAGCTTCCTCGGACGATGGCGCAAAGGCGAAACCGGTAGGTCCCCAGGAACTTTGACCAATGCCAACCGCGCCGGCGCCGTTGAGAGTGTCCAGAACGGCGGCGACGTCCCGGCTGGTGAAGCGCGAGCCACCCTGAGCCGGGGCAAAATAATCGCCGAGGCGGACCTGCAATTCCTTGATTGCAGCGCCGAAGCTCGCGAGGTCGTGTTCGACGAGGGCCGGCAGCGCCTTCATCAGGACCAGACGGCAAATGTGGGCGGCCTCCGCGTCGGGCATTGGCGGAAGAGCCGCGAAGGTCGTCACTTCATCTGGTCCATGCACGCCATGAAGTTTCGGGTCGAGAATAGCAAGAACGCGCCAACGATCCGGAAACGGCAGATGGCTGACGATCGGCGCCGGCCTTGGTTCATTTCCGCGGCCGCCATCGACGACCAATCCGCCGCGGGAAAAAAGTCCGATGCCGACGCCCGAGCGTGTTCCGCGCCCGAGATGCAACGCGTCGCTTTCGAGATTAAGTGGAAGGTTGTGGAGCCGGCGCAAGCCTGCGGCCACCGCAAGCGCGAGTTGCGTGCCGGAGCCGAGACCGGCATGGGCAGGAACGACTTCCGAAATGTTCACTCCATGCCCGCCTTCGAGCGCGAGCAACCGCTCCATTGTTTGCAGGTATTGCCACACACGATCGCTTTCTGGACCTGTGACTTCGGTGCGTTTTGTTCTTCGGATCGTGATGCTGGTTCCGAGATCGCTAATGGCAAGCCCGATGCTGCCAAAGCGGCGACCGAGCCGTCCGTTGAGATCGAGAAAACCGAGATGCAACCGTGCAGGGACGGCGACGGTAATACCAGCCGGCAAGGAAACGCTGTTGTGCAAGCGCTGGCTCCCGAAATTGCTAACTGCCGGGTTTGTCGGATGGGAGTACGGGGCTACACTGCGTCATCCCGTCTCGGTTGGCAATCTAGGCGGGTTAACGATCAACCGGAGGGCGCCCCATGACCGAAAGCAATAAAGAACGAACCTATTCGGACGAAGAGATTCAACAGCGCCTAAAACACGACTTGCCGCATTGGTACCTCGAAAGCGGTTGGATACGCCGCAAGTACAGAACCAACAGCTGGAAGGGCACGTTGATGGTGATCAACACTATTGGGCATTTGGCTGAAGCCGCGTGGCACCACCCGGACATCACCGCGTCCTACGCCTGGGTCGAAGTGCGACTGCAAAATCACGCCGCCAAAGGGATCACTGACAAGGATTTTGCGTTGGCGAAGAAGATCGAGGACGTCATTCAGTGGCAACCGGCGAAGGAGGGCGGCGCGCTTGAGGGCACGCCGGAAAAGGATCAACGCTTCGCCTATGTTAAGTACGACAATTGAACGCTTTAAAGTATTTGTCCGCGTTCAATGGGAAATCCGGGATGGACCACGCGTGGATTGCTGGCAAGCCCGCGGCGCTCGATAGCGCTATAAGCGAAGCTGCCAAGCTTCTTGACGCAAGCCGTCATCCTCTTATTGCCGGTCTTGGTACCGATGTCGCCGGTGCGCGCGCCGCGATTGCGCTGGCCGAACGGACTGGCGCGGTTATCGACCATATGAACTCGGGCGCATTGTTGCGCGATCTCGATGTCATGCGTTCTTCGGGCGTCATGCTGACCACGCCTCACGAGGTGCAAGTGCGCGCTGATACGCTACTGCTGGTCGGTCCGGATCTCGCTGAAACGTGGCCGGAATTGCCGCGACGGCTCTTGGGAAGAATGCAGCCGTCGCAAAAAAACGTCGGCGGCGGGCGTCGCATCTTTTGGCTATGCCCCGGACGCGATTTGGCAGGTGCACCCGCGGTAACGTCCATCGAGAGCATCGGCAAACAGCCCGGCGACTTACCGGCGCTCCTCGCGGCTCTGCGTGCGCGTGTTGTCGGTCGGCCGACGGGTAAGACTCGCGTTTCGTCCAAACTGTTGGATCAGGTTTCGAATGGTCTCAAAGCTGCGCGATTTGGTGTGGCGATCTGGTCAGCCGCCACGCTCGATGCTCTCACCATCGAAATGATGGGCGGCCTGGTGAACGACTTGAACGCAACAACGCGCTTCTCGGCGCTGCCGCTCGCGCCTGCCGACAATGCAATGGGCGTCCTGCAAACCTGCGGTTGGCTAACCGGCTTCCCCATGCGCACGGGATTTGGGCGCGGATTTGCCGAGCACGATCCTTGGCTTTTCGACAGCCGACGTTTCGTCGACAGTCGCGAAGCGGACTGCGTGCTATGGATATCAGCCTATCGCGCGCTGGCGCCCGCATGGAGCGAGCCGCCGCCGACGATCGCGTTGACGGGTCATGGTGCCGCCTTTCGCATTCCACCGCGCGTTCACATCCAGGTTGGCCGCCCCGGTGTCGATCACGCCGCGGTGCAGCATCTGGCCTCGACCGGCGCGTTGACGGCTGTCGAGGCGACGCGGCCGAGCGACACAATTTCGGTCGCCGACGCGATTGCGCGCATTGCTTCCGCCTTTCCTAAAAGCGGAGAGCGCCAATGCTGACGCGGATTGCCGGCGGGCGCGTCATCGATCCAGCCAATAATCGCGATAGCGTCGGCGACGTTTGGATGCGAGACGGCAGAATCGTCGACGCGCCGCAAGGCGCGCGCGCCGATGCGACTTACAATGCGGCGGGAAAGATCGTCATGGCCGGCGCCATCGATATCCACTCCCACATCGCCGGCTGGAATGTGAACACCGCGCGCTTGCTGCTGCCGGAATACCACTCCGCGGCGGCGGCGCGGCCCGCTGAGACGCCTTTGTCGAAGGTCGGGTGGACCACACAGGAGACTGGATGCCTTTATGCCGCCATGGGCTTCACGACTGTCGTCGAGCCGGCGGTCTCGCCGCGCCATGCTTTGCACGCCCACCTTGAGCTTGCCGACATTCCGATCATCGACAAGGCAACGCTCGCGATACTTGGCAACGATGATTATTTGCTCGGCCTCCTACAGGCGAAGGAGAGCGACGCCGCCGTCGCGGACTATGTCGCCTGGACGCTCGAAACGTCCCGCTCGCTCGGCATCAAGGTCGTGAATGCAGGCGGTGCCGCGGCATTCAAGGAGAACGTACGCGCATTTTCGTTCGATGATGTCGTGCCATCCTATGGCGTTTCATCGCGCACGATCGTGAAATCCCTTCAGTATGCGGTCAATGCGCTCGGCGTCCCTCATCCGCTGCACGTTCATTGCAACAACCTTGGGCTTGCGGGAAACGTCGAGACTGCGCTGACGACGATTGCGGCTGCGGACGGGCTACCGCTTCACCTCGCGCATCTGCAGTTCTACGGCTACGGCAAAGACGGCGAGCGCGGTTTCTCGTCAGCTGCCGCGCCGCTTGCCGAAGCCGTGAACGCGGCGAGAAGCGTAACGATCGACGTCGGCCAGGTGATGTTCGGGCAGACGGTGACGATTTCGTCGGATGTGCTCCGGCAGTTCAATGCCCGCAATCAGGCGAAGCCGAGAAAATGGGTCATCCTCGACGGCGATGCCAATGGTGTTGGCGTTGTTCCTTATAATTACCGACGGAACGATTTCTACAATGCCGTGCAGTGGGCGGTCGGACTCGAATTGTTTCTGTTGATTGAGGATCCTTGGCGTGTCTTCTTCACCACCGATCATCCAAACGGCGCGCCGTTTACGACCTATCCGGAGATCTTCGCCCTGCTGATGAGCCGGGATTTGCGGGCGCAATGGATGGCAGACCTGCCGCCTGCGGCGATGAAAGTAACGACTCTTTCCTCGATTGCGCGCGAATATTCCTTCACTGAGATTGCCACGATGACCCGTGCCGCGCCGGCAAAGCTGCTCGGTTTGACGGATCGCGGACATCTCAACGCCGGCGCCGTCGCTGATGTCGCCATCTACGAAGACGACGCCGACCGCGCCAAAATGTTTCGCGCCGCCGCGCTGGTGTTCAAGGATGGCGAACTGGTTGTTCGCGACGGCAGAGTCACGAATTACCGCTGGGGTCGCGCACTTACCGTGCGGCCTGAACGTGACCGCGCGATCGATCGCCGCATGCGCGCCTATTACGAGGATCGCTACGGGCTATCGGATGAATTTCTCAAGGTTCCCGAGCATGCGCTCGGGCGGCCCGAACCGTTCGCAGTCGTGGCATGCGTGTCCTGACCGTCAAAGGCGTGCGGATCGACGACACCTTCGCCGAGGCCTTCGGCATGCGCGCCACCGCGCTGATCATCACTGCCGACACCGCGCGCTGGGCGCGCCAGGCGGCGCTGAACATGACCGGCTTTGCGACATCGGTGATCGGATGCGGGTGCGAGGCCGGCATCGATTGCGAGCTTACAGCCAAGCAGACGCCCGATGGGCGACCAGGGGTGCGGGTTTTGCTGTTTGCAGTCTCGACGGCCGAGCTACAGAAGCAACTGCAATCGCGCGTGGGGCAATCCGTACTCACCAGCCCGGGTTCAGCCTGCTATGCTGGAATAGAGGGCGAAGAAGCGCTCCGGCTCGGCAATGGGTTGCGCTATTTCGGCGATGGTTGGCAGATTTCCAAGCGCTTTGGCGCCAAGCATTTCTGGCGCATTCCGGTCATGGACGGCGAATTTGTCTGCGAAGCGACAACAGGCCTTACCAAAAAAGCGGTCGGCGGCGGCAACCTTCTCATTCTCGGCCGCACGTCAAAGACAACCCGCGCCGCTGCCGAAGCCGCCGCGGCGGCAATCGCCAAAGTGCCGGATGTCATCGCACCTTTTCCGGGAGGGATCGTGCGCTCGGGCTCCAAGGTCGGCTCCAAGTACAAGGGTGCGCCGGCTTCGACCAACGATGCTTATTGCCCGACGTTACGAGGCGTGGTGAAGACTTCGCTCGACGCGGATACGGGCGCGGCACTTGAGATCGTGATCGACGGGCTGACGTCCGACGCAGTGGCAGCAGCCATGCGCGCCGGCATCGCGGCGATCATCAAACTCGGCCCAAAGCGAGGCGCCACACGGATCAGCGCGGGAAATTATGGCGGCAAACTCGGGCCGCATCATTACCATTTGCGGGACCTTGTGCCGTGAAACCGCTCACATTCACGCTGCGCCAGCGCCCCGCTGAGCGGCTCGATTTGTCACCGCTGGTCCCACACCTTCTTGCCGGCAAGACCGCGGCGCAGATCGAGCGTATCGAACTGCAGACGACACGCGTGCGCGTCGATGTCGGCGAGATCTTCCGCGTGCGGGTGGGCGATGCCGAGCAAATCCGCATCGAGGACGCCTGCGACCGTTTCGACCACGTCGGCCAAGCCATGACCGGTGGCGACATCGTCGTCGACGGCGATGTCGGCATCCAGGCTGGGCGATTGATGGCGGGAGGTCGCCTGACGCTACGCGGCAACGCCGGTCCCTGGGCCGCAGCCGGCATCAAGGCTGGCGTAATCGAAATCCTGGGCGCAGCTGGCGACCGGCTCGGCGGACCGCTGGCCGGAGAGATGGCCGGAATGCGCGGCGGCGTGGTCGTCGTCCGTGGCAGCGCGGGCGAGCGTGCCGGCGACCGCATGCGCCGGGGCACCATCATTATCGAAGGCGAAGCCGGAGCCCACGCGGGCAGCCGGATGATTGCGGGAACCCTGGTCGTGGGGCAAAAGGCCGGACCGCTTCCCGGCTTTCTCATGAAGCGCGGTACTATCGTACTTGGTGCGGGTTGCAGCGCGATGTCCCCGACATTCGTCGACTGTGGCCAGCACGATCTTCTCGCCATGCGACTGTTGGCGGGGCTTATCGATCCCTACAGCAGGCATGCCGCCGCGTTGCTCAGACGGCGCCTACAGCGGTTCGCCGGGGACATGGCGGTCCTAGGGAAAGGTGAGATATTTATCGGAAACCGGAACTAGCCGTTTGCGTATATTATTGCATGAAAGCGTATAAGATTCGGTGAGAGCGTATATTCGATATTTCGGCGGAGCGACGTCATGGAAATGATAGCGATCGTCGTCACGGTTTGCGCGTTGGCGCAGCCGGATCAGTGTCAAGATCAGCGTCTTGAGTTCAGCTGGCAGGGCTCGCTGAAGCAGTGCGTCATGAACGCCCAGCCCTACATCGCCGAATGGATCGGCGACCACCCAAAGTGGAGCGTCAAGAGCTTCCATTGCGAATACCCCCACATGAAAGCGAAGGCCGATGCGCGCGGACCAGCGCGCCAAACGTGACGCATTTCTCGACAAGATCGGCAGTCGTCCGGTCGTCATGGGAATCCTCAACCTGACGCCGGATTCCTTTTCCGACGGCGGGCGGTTCGTTGCGGCAGAAGCGGCGCTGTCCCATGCCAAACGGATGGCGGCAGAAGGTTGCGACATCATCGACGTAGGCGGGGAGTCGACTCGCCCGGGGGCACTACCGGTCGCCGAAGCCGAAGAGCTTGCCCGCATCGAAGCGGTTTTCACCGAACTCGCTGGCAGGCTCGACGTGCCGCTGTCGATCGATACCTACAAGGCGAATGTCGCCACGCGCGCGGTTGAGCTCGGCGCCGTTCTGGTGAACGACGTTTGGGGCTTGCAGAAAGATCCGGCCATGGCCGATGCCGTGGCTGCTGCTGAAGCGGCGGTCGTGGTCATGCATAATCGGGCCGAAAAGGATCCATCGATCGATATCATCGCCGATATCCGACGATTTTTCGCTCGGTCATTCGCGCTCGCTGAGAAGGCCGGAATTCCGCAATCGCGCATCATCCTTGATCCCGGAATTGCGTTCGGCAAGACCTCGCGCCAGAACGTCGAAGTGATCGCGCGACTGGGCGAGCTTAAGGAATTTGGCTGCCCCATTCTTATCGGCGTATCGCGCAAGAAGTTTCTCGGTTCGCTGATCCAGGGCGGGATCGAGGGGCAGCTCATCGGGACGATTGCCACAAGCCTCGCCGCGTTCGCCGCTGGCGCTTCGCTCTTTCGCGTTCACGATGTCGCGGAACATGTCGCGGCCTTGAAAGTCTTTCACGCCGTTCAGCCCCACCGACGTGAAGACCGCCCTGGCCGGTCAGCTTCCTGAGCCTTGCGGCAAGTTGTCGCAGGCCGAGTGCTGCGATGCGATCACCGCCGGCAACTCGCTCATCGAAGACAGCACCTGCCGCGCGCCCGCGGCCGAAAGCTTTTGGGCGAGGTCACTGGTGGCGTGTGCACCGCCGGCGAAGCCCACGACCGTCATCCCGGCGGCGACACCCGCCTTCACGCCGACAGGCGAATCCTCAACCACAATGCACTGGCTGGGAGTGACACTCATCGTTCTTGCCGCGAACAGATAAAGGTCGGGCGCGGGCTTGCCATGAGCGACCTGCGTGGCGCTGAAAACGTTGCCGTCGAACAACGACGCGAGGCCGGTAACTTCGAGCGATAGCCGGATGCGTTCGATCGAGGACGATGACGCCACGCAGCGCCGATAGGGGAGGTTAGCGATCACCGCTTTCACCCCCTCGATCGGCTTGAGGTCGCGCCGCAAGCGCTCCGACAAGCGCCGGCCGAAGCGCTGGCCCACCTCATCGGGAACCTTTCGACCTAACACGCCCTCAATCAGCGCCAGAACATCCGTCAAACTGCACCCGGTAAATTTCTGGACGGCGTCGGCCGTCGTCATAGGGTGGCCCAACTCGGTCATCATACCCGCGAGCAGCTCGTTAGCGAGGATTTCAGAATCTACGAGAACTCCATCGCAGTCGAAGATTACAAGGGTCATGATCCCTCGAACGCCCGTTGCGGTTTCATCCGCCGCCAAGATATCTTGATCGCGTTGTCGTAACGTCGAGAACGCAAGGCGAAGTATCGCTCTGTGCGACGGAAAGCGCGAAGGAAGTTGCTGATGGCTCCTGTAACAAGATCGCTCGCACTGGGTATCACCCTGTTCGTCGCTTGCGCCGCGCACTCATTCGTGCAGGCCGACGATCTCAACGATTATCCAACCAATGCGCGCGTCGATTATGTATTCGGGTGCATGAAAGCCAATGGCGAAACGCAGCATTCGCTCGATCAGTGTTCGTGCTCGATCGACATC
>Ga0187864_10003204_pt1 | contig 13533 bp, 27 predicted proteins | sample June2016WEW_11_4_FD_132985 | JGI IMG/M metagenome (GOLD analysis project Ga0187864, IMG submission 132985) | Peatland microbial communities from SPRUCE experiment site at the Marcell Experimental Forest, Minnesota, USA - June2016WEW_11_40 | ecosystem: Environmental > Terrestrial > Soil >... | reverse complement strand
TCGATAAGCGCCATGGGCGCCGCATCGCCCTTTCTGGGCCCGAGCTTGAGGACCCTCGTGTAGCCGCCGTGGATCTCGCTGTATCTCGCGCCGATGTCAGAAAAAAGCTTCTTCACCGCTTCCTTATCTCTGAGGTATGCGAAGGCAAGGCGCACCGCATGGGCGCTGTTGGTCTTCGCGAGGCTGATGAGCCTATCCGCCACACGCCGCAGCTCCAATGCTTTGGGGTTGGTCGTCTTGATGCGCTCATGATAAAAAAGGGCGGCGGCCAGATTACGAAAAAGCGCCTTCCTGTGGCTGGACGTTCTGCTCAGTTTCCTGCCTGCTTTCAAATGCCTCATGATACACCCTCTATGCTTGATCTTTCCTTCTTTGCGCCATCCTGTCAAGGTCTTCCCTGGGCGGGAAGTTCTCCAGTTTAATGCCGAGCTTGAGGCCCATGCACGCAAGTATCTCTTTTATCTCGTTGAGTGACTTTCTTCCGAAATTCTTAGTCATCAGTATCTCTTGCTCGGTCTTCTGAACAAGCTCGCCGATGTACTTTATATCGGCATTCTTCAAACAATTGGCGCTCCTGACCGAGAGCTCCAGCTCATCGACGTTCCGGTAAAGATTGTCGTTAAACTCCTGTCTTTCGCCCTCTTTCAAGTCGCCCGCTTCCAGGTCCGCCGGCTCTTCGAAGTTTATGAAGATGCGCATCTGTTCCCTGATAATCTTCGCCGCATAGGAAAGCGCGTCGAGGGCGCTGATGCTGCCGTCCGTCTGTATCTCCATGGTCAGCTTATCGTAGTCGGTCCTGAAGCCGACTCGCGCGGGGCTCACATTGTAGCTCACCCTTTTCACCGGAGAAAATATGGCATCTATAGGCGTTGTCCCGATAGGCTCTTCCTCCTCCCGGTTTCTTTCGGCGGGCACATAGCCTCTGCCCACTCTTGCCTTCATCTCCATGTAGAGTCTCGCCTCATCACTCAAGGTCGCGATGTGGTGCTCGGGATTGATGATCTCCACCCCGCCGTCGTGGGTGATGTCTCCCGCCTTCACCACGCCTTCACCGCGCGCATCTATCTTCAGAATTCTCGGCCGGTCATCCTCAATCCTGAGCACTACCTTTTTCAGGTTGAGAATGATCTCGGTTACATCTTCCTTAACACCCCTGACCGTCGAGAATTCGTGATCTACACCGTCGATCTTGACAGAAGTGATGGCCCCGCCCATGATCGAGGAAAGGAGTACCCTCCTGAGTGAATTGCCTACGGTGATGCCGTAACCGCGCTCAAAAGGCTCCGCAGAAAACCGGACATAATAGACGGAGCATGTCTCTCTTTCTATGTCAATCTTCGTCGGCTTAATAAGTTCCTGCCAATTTTTTTCGAACATATACATGGCTCCTCCTTCAGGGAGAAAGAAACTATCGGGAGTAATACTCTACGATGAGCTGCTCCTTTATGGGTATCGAGATATCCTCCCTTGTCGGCAAAAGCTTGACCCTGCCCATCATCGCTTCCTTCTCCAGTTCCAGCCAGGAAGGAAGCCCTCTGCGCACCACGGATTCCAGGGCATCCTTCACGGAAGGTAAATTCTTGTGCCGGATCGCAATTTCATCCCCTTCTTTCACGAGGTATGACGGGATGTCCACAGTCTTACCGTTCACCGTGACGTGGGTATGAGATACGAGCTGCCGAGCCTCTTTCCTCGAAACAGCAAGCCCCAGGCGATATACCATGTTGTCCAGGCGTCTTTCCAGAAACACAAGCAGGTTGGTGCCCGTGACACCTTTCGCCTTCTCGGCCATCGCGAACCACCGCTTGAACTGGTTTTCGCTGAGGCCGTACATTCTCTTCACCTTCTGTTTCTCACGGAGGCGAATACCATACTCAGTCACCTTTCTCCTTGTCTCCACGTGGACGCCCGGGGGATAGTTCCTCTTCTCCACCCCGCACTTCTCCGTGTAGCACTTCTCCCCTTTCTCGAAAAGCTTCATGCCTTCTCTTCGGCATATCTTGCAGACAGGTCCTGTGTATCTCGACAATTTCTCCTCCTAGACTCTTCTTCTTTTTGGCGGCCTGCAGCCGTTATGGGGTATGGGAGTCACATCTTTTATAAGATGGATCTTCAAGCCGGCGCTCTGGATTGCGCGCAACGCAGCCTCCCGGCCGGCCCCGGGACCTTTTATGTAGACGTCTACCGTCCTCATGCCCTGCTCGATGGCCTTCTTTGCGGCATTTTCGGCAGCGAGCTGTGCAGCGAAGGGCGTGCTTTTCCTGGAGCCCTTAAAACCTGCTATGCCTCCGCTCGACCAAGAAATCACATTGCCTTGGGGGTCCGCTATGGTAATGATCGTATTATTGAAGCTCGACTGTATGTGTACTTCTCCGATAGGAATATTCCTCTTTACCTTTTTCTTGCCGGTCTTTCGCACCTTCGCCATTTCGCCCCCTTACTTCTTTCTCTTCATCGAGGTCTTGCGCGGTCCCTTTCTCGTCCTCGAATTCGTTCTCGTCCTCTGACCCCGCACCGGCAAGCCCCTCCTGTGCCTCAGACCCCGATAGCAGCCTATATCCATAAGTCGCTTTATATTTATGTTGTTCTCTTTACGCAAGTCGCCTTCTATCTTGTGGTCCTGCTCGATAATATCCCTGATCTTCGCAACCTCTTCCTCGCTGAGCGTATTTGTCCGCTTGTTCGGATCGATGCCGGCCTGCGAAAGTATCTGGTTCGATAAGGACCTGCCGATCCCGTAGAGGTAGGTAAGGGCGATCTCTATCCGCTTCTCTCTCGGGATATCAACACCAGCAATTCGTGCCACTATGACCTCCTTAACCCTGTCTCTGCTTATGCTTAGGGTTTTCGCATATAACCCTTACAACCCCTTTTCTCTTGATGATCTTGCACTTATCACACCTTTTCTGTACTGAAGGCCGCACCTTCATGTAAAACCTCCTACTTCGCCCTGTAGATTATCCTTCCTCTCGTCAGATCGTAAGGCGAGAGCTCGACGATGACCTTATCACCGGGCAAAATCTTTATGTAGTTCATGCGCATCTTGCCGGACACGTGGGCGAGCACTCTGTGCCCATTTGGCAGTTCCACCCTGAACATGGCGTTCGGCAGCGGCTCCACTACCGTCCCCTCTACCTCTATCCCTTCCCCTTTAGGCATACAACCTCATAGTGCGCTCAGAATCTCCGTCCCTTTATCCGTAAGGGCGACAGTATGCTCGAAATGAGCAGAAAGCTTTCCATCTCTGGTCGCCGCCGTCCATCCATTTTCCTTGATTACCACGTCGCTTCCACCCTCGTTTATCATCGGCTCTATGGCGAGCACCATGCCCTTCTTCAGCCGGATGCCGGTGCCCCTTACGCCAAAGTTGGGTACCTGCGGCTCCTCATGCAAACGCCTGCCGACACCGTGGCCTACAAACTCCCTCACCACGGAGAACCCTTCCGCTTCCACGAAAGACTGGATAGCAGAAGAAACATCATGAAGCCTCGCTCCCTCCCGGACCTCGCCTATGCCCTTGTAGAGAGACTCCTTCGTGACTGCGACCAGTTTCAGCGCGTTTTCCGTTACCTTTCCCACCGGATACGTCAGGGCGGCATCGCCATAATACCCTTTATAGATCGCCCCAAAGTCGAGGCTGACTATGTCCCCTTCCTTCAAGAACCGGCCGTCGGAAGGCATGCCGTGGACGACTTCATCATTCACCGACACGCAGAGGCAGTACGGGTAGCCATTGTATCCCTTGAAGGCGGCCTCAAAACTGTCTCGCTTCCCTATCATCTCCTCGCAGATTCTCTCGAGGTCCGAGGTCTTGACACCTTCCCTTACATGGCGCCCCAACTCCAGCAGCACCTCCATAGCGAACTTGCCGGCAGTCCTTATCCTGCCTATCTCTTCTGCATTTTTCAGTAGTATCATCCGTCAGTGCCCGGCACCCTCCGGACAACCCAACACACCCTATCTTCTCCCCTTCATTTTTGCCGTCTTCTTCACAAGGCCATCGTAATGACGCAGAATAAGATGAGACTCGATCTGCTGAATCGTATCGAGGCCGACGCCTACGACGATAAGCAGGGCGGTCCCGCCAAAATAGAAGGGGGCGTTGAATTTCTGGACCAGTATGGTCGGCAGCACGCAGACAAAAGATATGTAGACGGCGCCGGTCATGGTGATCCTGGAAAGTATTCTTTCAATATAGTCGGCTGTCTTTTTGCCGGGACGGATCCCCGGGATGTATCCCCCGTATTTTTTCATATTGTCGGCAACGTTGTCGGGGTTAAATACAATTGCCGTGTAGAAAAAACAGAAAAATATGATGAAACCGATGTAGAGCACCTCGTGAAGGATGCTTCCCGGGGTGAGAAGCTCGCTAAACCGCTTCATATAGGGGTGTTGGATAAAATTGGCGATAGTCGCCGGGAACATGATGATGGATGACGCAAATATGGGCGGGATCACACCGGCCTGGTTGATCTTCAGCGGCAGGTGCGTCGACTGGCCTCCGTACATCTTCCTTCCCACCACCCGCTTTGCATACTGGACCGGGATCCTCCTCTGAGCCGTCTCCATATAGATGATGAAGGCCACCACGAGAAACATCATGATTATGAGCAGGATCACGACGAACCAGTTCATCTCGCCCGTGTTTACGAGGCTGGCCGTGCTTGCCAGCGCATTCGGCATCCTCGCCACAATACCCGCGAATATGATAAGGGAGATGCCATTCCCGATACCTTTTTCAGTGATCTGCTCGCCAAGCCACATGAGAAAGGAGGTGCCGGCGCAGAGCGTCAGCATGGTCATCAGTCTGAAGGCCCAGCCGGGGTTATAGACAACAAGCTCGCCGCCTGCCCCGCGCATCTGCTCAAGCCCGACTGCAATGCCGAAACCCTGGATCAGGCTTATGACAACGGTCCCGTACCTCGTATACTGGGTGATCTTCCTGTGGCCCGCCTCTCCTTCCTTGGAAAGCTTTTCGAGGGTCGGCACGACCACCGTAAGGAGCTGGAGTATGATCGACGCGCTGATGTAAGGCATGATCCCGAGGGCAAAGACGGACAGCTTCTCCAAGCCCCCGCCTGCGAACATATCGAAGAAACCGAGGAGTGTCCCCCTCGCGCGCTCGAAGATACTTGCCAGAACAGTCCCGTCGATACCAGGCGTCGGGATATGCACCCCTATACGGTATACGGCGAGGAGCGCAAGGGTCATGATGATCCTGCGCTTCAGTTCGGGGATTCTCCCGATGTTCTGGAAACCGCTCATTGTTGAGCCACCTCTACCTCGCCGCCTTGAGCCCTTATCTTATCGATCGCCTGCTGCGACGCCTTATGAACCCGCACTTTAAGAGCAAAGTCGATATCCCCGTTCCCGAGGAGCTTCACGCCGTCCTTCACCTTGTCCACCAGACCGCTATCCATAAAATCCTTGAGCCCGACTTCTGCCCTGCCTTGAAACGCCTGCAGGTCGCCCACTTTTATAATAGCGTATTCCTTTCTGAAGGGGTTCTTAAAACCCCTTTTCGGTATTCTCCTGGTGAGAGGCATTTGGCCGCCTTCGAAGCCCTTCCCCTTGGAGGCCCCTGCACGCGCCTTCTGTCCCTTGTTTCCCATGGTTGCCGTCTTGCCATGGCCGGAGCCCGGACCCCTTCCGATCCGCTTCCGCGCCTTCTTTGAGCCAGCATGACCTGTCAAATCCTCCAGCTTCATCTATCTCACATCCTCCAGCACCTTTACCAAGTGCATCACTTTTTTGACCATGCCCCGGATCTCCGGCGAGTTCTTCACTGACCGCTCCTCGTTGAGCCTCTTGAAACCGAGGCTCTTTACCGTGCTCCTCTGGTCGTCCGTGCACGCGATGGTGCTTTTCACCCACTTTATCTTAAGATGCGCCACGTTCTGCCTCCTCCGGCTTCGGTTTCCCTGTCTGCCTTGCGCCCGTATCCCGGGCCTTCAGCGTGGAGAGTCCCTGCAGGACGGCTTTGACTACATTGTGCGGATTCCGCGACCCATAGCATTTCGTGTAGATATTCCGGATGCCGGCTACCTCCACCACAGCCCGCACCGCGCCTCCGGCGATAACTCCCGTGCCTTCGGACGCAGGTTTTATGAAGACCTGGCTGGACCCGTATACACCCGTAATCTCGTAGGGTACAGTGCCGCGGTTGATGGGAACCTCTATGATATCCTTCTTGGCCCGTTCCACGGCCTTCCTGATCGCGTCGGGAACCTCGTTGGCCTTTCCGAGGCCGAAGCCCACGTGACCGTTGCCGTCTCCTACCACGACGATTGCGCTAAAGCTGAATCTTCTCCCGCCCTTCACAACCTTTGCCACGCGGTTTATATGCACTACCCTGTCAACGAGCTCAAGCTCCCCCGGGTCAATCCGCCTTTTCTCAATCAAGCCAAAACCTCCTCTAAAAGATTAATCCACCCTCCCGGGCGCTGTCTGCAAGTGCTTTGACCCTGCCGTGATACTTAAACCCGTTCCGATCAAAGAGCACTTCCTTTATGCCAAGGGCCAGCGCCTTTTTTGCCACCGCCTCTCCAACCTTCTTTGCGCTTCCCACATTGCCGCCGTAGGTCATCCCCGCTTTCACCTCGACCGTCAGGGTAGAGACACCCGTGATCACCCTGCCCGCGGCGTCATCGACGAGCTGGGCGTACATATGCTTCAGACCTTTGTAGACACATAGCCTGGGCCGCTGTGCAGTCCCCGCAACCTTTTTTCTTATCCTCTTCTTCCTCTTCAGCCTTGCTGCTATCTTGTCTCTTCTCTCCATTACGGTTGCCCCTTATTTGCCGGTCTTACCCGCTTTCTTTCTCAGCACTTCACCGGCGTACTTGACGCCCTTCCCTTTATACGGATCGGGTTTCCGCAGATCCCTTATCTTGGCGGCCGTCTGGCCGACGAGTTCTTTGTCTATCCCCTTGATGGTGACCAGGGTCTGCTTCTCTATCTCCGCCGATATACCGGCAGGAAGCGGAAAATTGATGGGATGGGAATAGCCCAGGAAGAGAGCCAGGTCGCTGCCTTTCAGCTCCGACCGGTAGCCTATGCCCACAATCTCGAGTTTCTTCTCAAAACCCTTCGAGACTCCTTCAACCATATTGGCGACCAGGGTCCTCATGAGACCGTGATAACTTCTCGACCGCTTATCATCCCTCATTCGCCTCACGGTAATTATCCCGTCAGCCATATCCATCTCAAGGCCTTCAAGGAACGGCCTCTGGAGCGCGCCCTTCTGCCCCTTCACCGACACCAACCCATCCTTCAGCTCCACCTGCACGCCGGCAGGCAGGGCAATAGGTTTTTTTCCTATCCTTGACATCTCACACCTCACCAGATCCGAAAAAGGAGTTCTCCCCCCAATCGGTTCCCGATCGCCTGCTTATCGGTCATAAGACCCTTGGAAGTCGATACCACCGCAGTGCCGAACTTGCCCTTGCCCCGCCCAATCTCCTCAGCCTTCATATAGACCCGCCTGCCGGGTTTGCTGACCCTCCTCAATCCCGAGATGACGCTCCTCGAGTGCTCGTCATAGCCGATATAAACCTTGATGAATTTCATCCTTGAATCGTCGACAAACACCTTGTAATTCCGGAGGTACCCTTCCTCCTTCAGAAGCTTGGCGATCGAAAACTTTGCCGTGGAATAAGGTATGTCGACCCATTCATGGCGCACCATGACGGCGTTTCTTATCCGCGTCAGCATGTCGGAAATGGGATCTGTCGTTACCATTGCTCCTCCTACCAGCTCGATTTGATGACTCCGGGCAGCTCCCCTCTGAGGGCGAGCGACCTGAAGCAGATCCTGCACATTTCGAACTTGCCGATAAACCCGCGGGGTCTCCCGCAAATATGGCACCTGTTTCTCGCTCTCACCCCAAACTTCGGGGTCCGTTTTGCTTTTTCAATCATGCCCTTTCTCGCCATCGTTCCTCCTTAGCTCCTGAAAGGCATGCCCATGAGCTTCAGCAATTCATAGGCCTCTTCATCTGTCGGCGCAGTTGTCGTAATCGTGATATTCATTCCCCTGGCCCGATCGACCTTATCATAGTCTATCTCCGGGAAGATGATCTGTTCCTTCAAGCCAAGCGTATAATTTCCTCTTCCGTCGAAGGACTTCGGGGAAATGCCCTTAAAATCCCTTACCCTCGGAAGAACAATGGTCACAAGCTTTTGATAAAACTCATACATCCGCTCCCGCCTCAGGGTCACCATGCACCCAATGGGCATGCCTTTTCGGAGCTTAAAGGAGGCGATCGACTTGCTCGCCTTCGTAATGACAGGCTTCTGGCCTGCGATCAGGGTAATGTCGGCGGATGCCGCGTCGAGGGCCTTGATATTCTGGATGGCTTCTCCGAGACCGACGTTTACCACAATCTTCGTAAGCTTCGGCACCTGCATCACGTTCTTGTACTTAAACTTCCTGATCAGTGCCGGAGCTATCTCCTTTTCGTACTGCTCCATGTATGCCGTTTTCACTACCCCTCCTACTTGTCCAGGACCTCACCGCATTTTCTGCAATATCTCGCTTTTTTGCCGTCTTCGAGCACTTTTGTCCCCGCCCTCACGGCTTTTGCGCACTTATCACAATAGATCATGACATTCGATACGTGGATCGCGCCCTCCCGCTCCATGATGCCGCCCTTTGTCTTCTGGCTGGGCCGCACGTGGCGCTTGATCATGTTCACCTTTTCCACGATGATCCGGTCGGTCTTGCGGTTGATGCGGAGCACCTTCCCGGTCTTCCCCTTGCTTTTCCCCGCCATGACCATGACCGTGTCGTTTTTCTTCACATGATATTCTTTTTCCATGATGCCTCACACTACTTCAGGCGCAAGGGAGACGATCTTCATAAAGCGCTTCGCCCGAAGCTCCCTCGCCACAGGCCCGAAGATCCTGGTCCCCACCGGCTCGTTATACTGGTTTATTATGACGGCTGAATTGTCGTCGAAGCGCACGTACGAGCCGTCAATCCTTCTGATTTCCTTTCTGGTGCGGACGATGACGGCCTTGACGACTTCCCCTTTCTTTACTTTGCTGTTCGGGAGCACCTCTTTCACGGAGCAGACGATGATGTCACCCACAGTGCCGTATCTCTTCCTGGAGCCCCCCAGGATCCTTATGCAGCCAAGCTTTTTGGCTCCGGAATTGTCTGCGACCTCAAGCTTCGTCCTTACCTGTATCATGGTTAAACCACCTCGCTCGCCTCAGGCACTGCCTCTTCTTTCACGATGATCTCTTTGACCACCCATCTCTTGTCCTTACTGAGCGGCCTCGACTCCACGATCAGCACCTTGTCGCCGACCTTCGCCTTATTCTCCTCGTCGTGGGCCTTGCACGTCGTTTTTGTCCTCAAGTATTTGTGATACTTCGGGTGCTTCAGCATCCGCTCGACTTCAACGACAACGGTTTTGTCCATCTTGTCCTTCACCACGACGCCTACCAGCTTTTTTCTCTTGTCATCCCTTTTCCGTTCCATCGCTATACCTGCCTGCCGGACGCCTTCTCGTGGAGCACCATCGTGACGCGCGCAAGATCTTTCTTTATTATCTTCATGCGCGACGTGTTATCGAGCTGCCCGGTCGAGTGTTGAAATCTCAGGTTAAACACCTCTTCTTTGAGGTCCTTGTGCTTCTTGGCTATTTCCTCTGGGGTCAGTTCCCTCAATTCTTTGGCTTTCATTCCACCTGGCTCCTCATCACAAGCCTCGTCTGCACCGGAAGCTTCTGTGCCGCAATGCGCAGCGCCTCGCGCGCCTTGTCTTCAGGCACGCCTTTAATCTCGTAGAGCACCTTTCCCGGCCTTACGACCGCGATCCAGCCCTCAACAGGTCCCTTGCCCTTGCCCATCCTTGTCTCTGCCGGCTTCTTGGTAATCGGTTTATCCGGGAACACCCGTATCCACAGCTTCCCGGTCCTTTTCACGTACCGGGAGAGGGTTACCCGGGCGGCCTCTATCTGGCGGGCTGTAACCCACCCGCACTCCGTCGCCTGTAATCCGTAATCCCCAAAGCTGACCTCCGCGCCCCTGCCGGAGACGCCTGTCATCCTGCCCTTTTGCTGCTTTCTGTATTTGACCCTTTTCGGTGCGAGCATTACCTTGCCTCCTGATAGACTTCACCTTTAAACAGCCACACCTTGACGCCGATCACCCCGTATTTTGTCCGCGCAATCGCAGTCCCATAATCTATGTCCGCCCGGATCGTCTGAAGAGGGACCCTGCCCTCCCTGTACCATTCGGTCCTTGCCATTTCCGCTCCGGCCAGCCTCCCCGCGCACATGATCTTGATGCCCTTCGCCCCGAACTTCATGGCTTGGGAGACATTCCTTTTCATGGCCCTCCTGAAGGAGACCCTCCGCTCCAGTTGAAGCGCCACATTCTCCGCAACGAGCTGCGCATCGACCTCAGGCCGCTTCACCTCGGTGATATTGAGCAGGATTTCCTTATCGGTCAGTTTCTGGAGATCTCTCTTCAGGCTCTCCACCTCGACGCCCTTTCTCCCTATGACAATACCCGGCCGAGACGTCCAGATATTGATCTTCGCCCTCTTGTCCTTATTCGCCGCCCTCTCTATCTCCATCTTCGATATGCCTGCCTGATAGAGCCGCTCCTTTAGGAATTTCTTCATACGGATGTCTTCATGGAGAAAAAGCGCGTAATTCTTGGAGGCAAACCACTTTGAATCCCACGTCCGGATTGTTCCAAGCCTGAAGCCGATAGGATGTGTCTTTTGACCCATTTAATCCCTGCCTTTATGATTCATCTAATATTAACGTGACGTGGCTCATCCTCTTCCGAATAGGCGTCGCCCGGCCCATCGCCCTCGGGAGAAACCTCTTCATCGTAGGGCCTTCGTTCACGACTACGTTCTTCACATAGAGCGTGTCCACATCGACATACTTCTTCTGTCGCGCGTTCCCAATGGCGCTATCGAGCAGCTTCTTGAGAATAACCGCGCCTTTCCTCGGGGTGAACTGCAAAATTCCCAGTGCATCGTTCACATTCTTCTTTTTTATAAGATCACCCACGATCCGAACCTTGGTAGCCGATATCCTCATCATTTGCGCCTTCGCCACGATTTCCATTTCCCGCTCCTTGCAATTATTGGGGTTCAGCACCCCCTCCATGAGCTTGCTCATGGACCTCCCCGCTCACAAAAGCACAAGTGTTACTCTTTTCTCTTCACTACCTTCGCCTTCCTTGCAATTATTGGGGTTCAGCACCCCCTCGTCGGGCAAAGCCCGCCGAGCCTCCCCGCTCAACTCGCTTCGCTCGTTACTGGGGCTAGCGTCGTCCCCTTGTTACTCTTTTCTCTTCACTACCTTCGCCTTCCTGTCCCCTGAATGGCTGTGGAAAGTCCTCGTGGGCGCAAATTCGCCCAGCTTGTGGCCCACCATCTCTTCGCTCACAAAAACGGGGATAAACTTCTTTCCGTTATGGACCGCGAAGGTCACTCCTATAAATTCGGGTGTAATGGTGGAACGCCTCGACCAGGTCTTGATGACCTTCGACTCCCTCGATTCCTTCGCATGCTCCACCTTCGCCATGAGACTATCATCGACGAAGGGCCCTTTCTTTAAAGACCTTGGCACGGAAAACCTCCTAACCCCTCTTCTTGACGATAAACTTATCGGTTCTCTTGTTCTTCCTCGTCTTCAAACCCTTGGCCAACTGTCCCCACGGAGAGCAGGGATGCCTGCCTCCCTTTGTACGACCCTCTCCGCCACCCAATGGATGGTCAACCGGGTTCATCGCGGTCCCGCGCACGGTCGGTCTCACGCCGCGCCACCTTGACCTGCCCGCTTTACCCCAGTCCACGTTCTCGTGGTCTATATTGCCTACCTGGCCGATTGTGGCCGTGCAGGAGAGATTAATAAGCTTCACTTCCCCCGATGGGAGCCTCAGGTGACCATAACTGCCCTCTTTCGCCACAATCTGGGCATAGTTCCCGGCGCTCCGTGCCATTTGCCCGCCCTTGCCGGGCTTCATTTCCACATTATGGACAAACGTGCCGAGAGGGATCATCTTCAGGGGCAGGGTATTCCCTTCTTTAATCTCCGTATCACCCTTCCTGCTCGAAACCACCGCATCTCCAACCCGGAGGCCCGCCGGCGCCAGGATATATCGCTTCTCCCCATCCACGTAATGAATAAGCGCAATATTGGCTGACCTGTTGGGGTCGTACTCGATGGACGCCACCTTGCCGGCCACTTCCAGCTTGTCCCTCCGGAAATCGATGGCCCGGTACTTCCTCTTGTGGCCTCCGCCGATATGTCTCGTGGTGATCCTGCCCAGATTGTTCCTGCCGCCTGTCCTTTTCGCGGGACTTATGAGGGATTTTTCCGGCCTATCCTTCGTGACTTCCTCGAAAGTCGCCACACTCATGAACCTTCTGCCGGCCGAGGTCGGCTTATATTCTCTCACTCCCATCACGCACCTTCAAAGAAAGAAATTTTATCCTTCCGATTCACCTTGACAATGGCCTTCCGCCAGTCGGGACGTTTCCCCGAGAACTTTCCGAGGCGCCTCTTCTTGCCCTCCATGTTCATGACGTGTACCGATATCACCTTCACCTTGAAGAGCCGTTCCACCGCCTTCGCTATCTCGATCTTGTTCGCCGTCCTCGCAACTTCAAACACATACTGATTCCCTCCATCCTTCAGGAGAGAGCTCTTTTCCGTTACTATCGGCCTTACTATCACGTCATACTGGTTCATAATGACAATGCCTCTTCTATTCTCTGAAGCGCCTCGACGGTCACGACGAAATGTTCGTGCCTCATCACGTCGTAGACGTTGAGACCTTCGACCCTCAGCACTTTCGTGTAGGGGATGTTGCGCGCCGACTTCTCCAACACGTCATTCTTCCCGCTCACCACGAGCAGGGGCTTCGAGAGACTGAGCGTTTTCATGACGCCGGCGAAAGCCTTCGTGCTGATCGCGTCCAGGTCCAGCGTATCGAGGACCTTTACGGTCGCATCCAGATAACACTGGCTTAGCGCCGAGCGGAGTGCCGCCTTCCGCACCTTCTTCGGCACGGACACATGGTACTCCTTCGGCTTCGGTCCGAATACGGTCCCGCCGCCGACCCACACCGGGGAGGTAGAGCTTCCCGCTCGTGCCCGGCCTGTCCCCTTCTGCCGCCACGGTTTCTTTCCCCCACCGCGCACGTCTCCCCGGGTCTTCGTCGAAGACGTGCCGCGACGCCTGTTCGCAAGCTGCATCACCACCACATCATGCATCAGATAGGGCTTTATATCGGTTGCCCAAATGGCATCGTTCAATTCGACTTCGCCCACCTTCTCACCCCGAATATTTACGACATCCGCTTTCGCCATAAAAGACTCCTACGACTTGATCTCCACATCGACGCCGGCCGACAGCTCAAGCTTCATCAGGGCATCCACCGTCTGCTGCGTGGGCTCCACGATATCTATCAGTCTCTTGTGCGTCCTGACCTCAAACTGCTCCCGGGATTTCTTATCTATATGGGGCGAGCGCAAGACGCAGAACTTCTGGATATTTGT
>Ga0187864_10003203_pt1 | contig 13534 bp, 12 predicted proteins | sample June2016WEW_11_4_FD_132985 | JGI IMG/M metagenome (GOLD analysis project Ga0187864, IMG submission 132985) | Peatland microbial communities from SPRUCE experiment site at the Marcell Experimental Forest, Minnesota, USA - June2016WEW_11_40 | ecosystem: Environmental > Terrestrial > Soil >... | reverse complement strand
CTAAGGGAATTTGTAGGGGCTTGGGTGAATTGGAAAAGAGCTCCGCAGGCATTCGGAACTCTTCGTTGCCCAAAGTCAGTGACGAGTGTCACACACTCCTGAAGGAGGCCACGGTCGAGGGCGAGAGATTGCTGTAGCCAGGTCAAAGAGTCCACTCGCCCTGTTTCCTCGCGAATGCTATCCCCACTTGGCTGTGTAGTTGATTAGATACCGTCGTCGGCTCGTGGCGGCATGAGCTACAACAGGGAGAGTGGCCAGTAATATCGGGCGTGCTACCGGTTAGCGCGCGGTTCCTTTGGACTCCACCTTGCATCTAATCTGTTTGAAGGCAGGTGGAGAGTCTATGAAGACTGTCTTAACCCAGCTCAAGGCGGTCGCAAGTGCCCTGGTTAGGAAAGCAAAGGTTCGCAAGGGAGTGCTGTTGATTCTCGCGGCGTTCTTTGTCTTTCAACTCTATTTCGTCCGCGAATTGCTCGCAGCGGAATTGATTTTTGGGGTCGCGTTCGCGGTGGTCCTTCTCCTGGTCGGAATCTTTTACTTCGTTGGCAGCCTTGGCCAGCGGGGCCTCGAATTGACGGAAGCGGGCGCCCGCGTGATCGCCAGTTCGGCGCGACGCGGCTACAGCACCGTCGAAGAAATCAGTAAAAAGCCATTCCGCCATCCACATTCAGAGTCTGCCTAGTAATCGCACTCGCGTTCTTCCGCCAATTCGTGCCCTTGGCTGGCTTCGCCCGCTCGCCAGATGGCACCGTGCAGGTGGTCTATAAAGGTCTGGGGACTTCGTAGCACGAACCATGTGCCTACAGGTCAAGCTCCGCCGTTTGGGCGTCCCTGCGATTCGTGGAGGGAGGTTCGGTGTGGGACGATGGAATTCCTAGAGCCGCTAACCACGCCATTCTCACCGAACGAAACTGAGTCCCAACGCGAGATAGTCCTCAACTCCCAGTATCCATCCTTCCTGGCCGTCAATCCGAATTTTCAACCAGGTATCGTTGGCGGAGTCATGTTCATCCGGTGGAGCCGCAGTGAACCGCGCCTTCAATAGCTCGACACGCGATTGCGGCGTGAGGTTCACTGCTACGGGAGTCGTCTTCCCATCTGGTGACGGGTACACGTGGATGGGCCGTTCTGATTCAATATCTGGACGTATTTTGTAAGGCGGTTTGTCAGCCACATCGAAATCACCGGAATCCTGCTGTTCCAGGCGGAAGTCTTTCCAGTTCACTCGGACAGGAGTCACGATGTAAAAATACGTCGTGAGCGCATAAATTTGCAGGGTGTCGTTTTCCAGTAAACGCCTGGAATTCTTCGAGTGCCCGGGTGGCAAATCGGCGAGTCCGCCATGAAATTCCAAAGGTTCCAAATCGAGTGGTTTCAGCGTCCCATTGAGTAAGCCGAAAAGCTGGATGGCTTCCCCTGTTCTGGGTGGTGAGGATACATCCTCGTATGTGAGTTCGAGCGCCTGATGCTCGCGGCCCTCCAGCAGCGTCGCGTCTACAAGATGCCTCCCAAGCTCGTGCACCAGCGGCACAGGAAAGGACTTGCTGAAACGACTCTTTCCGTTTTCGTCCACAATCCTCACGGAGCTTACCGTCTCTTCGTCGTCCTCATTGCACACTCCCTCGTGCTGCGATTCCTTGTAGCAAATTACGTTCAATTTCACGCCGAATTCATGCCCTTCGATTGGGAACGGCCCTAAAGTGCGTACATATCGGGTCGGCGCTGGTGAGGGCGCATCATCTTGCTGCGCCGCCGCCGGAACGAGCATAGTGAAGCACAGCGCTATAACCGCCATATTCGGCAACGTAAATAGACGGCTCATCCTTCGCAGTATTTTCTTCCTGCCATCACGCATCCTTGTTGCCCCGGGTTGAAACACCCTCGTCCTGACCTCTTTCGGTCACCTTGAACCGGAAAAAGTTTACATCGAAAGCCTGATTTCGGTGGCTGGGTGGCTGTGCTGGCGTGTGAGACCTGACCTTGTGAAAGAAATGCATCGCGGCCCAGAATGTCTGCCGGAGGAAACCATGCCGACGACATATCGAAATATCGAACGAGCCAGAGAAGAAGTGGCGCAACTGCACGGAGAACTTCGTCAGTTGGAAAAGCGTGTGAACTCGGTGCGCGAATCGCTTGGTAAGGCAATCACGGAACTCTTCGGGCCAGACCGCCAAGCATTCCCTGCATTGCACGAAGCAACGTTGGCGGTGAGAATCGCGGAGTTAGTGCTCTCCCGGCTGCCGATTCCGTCACCGGCTCCTACCGCTCGGAAGCACTACATCAGGGAACGAGAGGCAGCCGAATACATGGGAGTCAAAGTCTCTACTCTGCGTGCGTGGAGATTGCTTCGTTCGAAGAACGGGCCTCCGTTCACTCGTGTCGAGCGGATCGTGTTATATCCAATGGCAGAACTGGAGAATCACATGCGGGCGTGTCTGGTTGCGCGTCGAGGGTGACTCGCCTACCGGGGAAATCTCCGTTGTAAGATCATAAGATGGTGCGGGTTGAACTCAGCAGCCATCGGGCTGCTGTCGTTCGCAACGTGCTTCGAAACAATCGGTCGAAGCGGACGGTGCAACTTGCCGTGTGCTTGGCCTTGGCCCACCGAAGGAGCAGTAGATTTGTTGGACGAGGCAGCGAATTGAGCGGGGTCAAGATCGGTCGAAACGATCCGTGCCCATGCGGCAGTGGCAAGAAGTACAAGAAATGCTGCCTTGGGAAGCCGACAATCCGAAAGGAAGAGAAGCCGAACATCCGAATGAATCCCGGTGGCCCGCCTCCAGAAGTCTTGATGAAAACCATTCAGCAAATCACGCAAAAGCAGCGTGCAGAGGAAGAGTGGACGGCTAGGTACGGTCATGTGCGACCTACCGTCAGTACTGATAACCGGGGTAAGAAATTCATAGCGATTGGAAGCCGGATCGAGGCCTCGGAACGTTGGAAGTTCATACCGGATTTTCTGCTCGATTATGTTCCTCACGTTTTCGGCAAGGACTGGTGGGATGCGGAGGTAGGCAAGCCAGAGCCAGAGAGGCATCCGCTATTTCAGTGGCGCACGGCTTGTTATCGCCAGAAACAGGCCGCTGGTCCCGGCGACAAAGTTGCGGTGAGGCCGGATGGTATGGCACTAGCTTACTTGTCGTTCGCATTCAATCTGTTCGCGATAGAGGACAACAGCCGATTGGACGACTTGTTGCTTCAGAGGTTGAAACATCCAGAACAGTTTCAGGGTGCTTTGCACGAAGTATTCGCAGAGGCGACGTGTCTACGAGCAGGATTCAAAATCGAGAAGGAAGACGAGAATGACCGAGCCATGCGGCACGCAGAGTTTACGGCAACCCATAAGATGACAGATGAAATGTTCTCGGTTGAGGCAAAGAGCAAACATCGAGCGGGTGTTCTCGGACAGGCAGGCAGACCACAGCCGCATGAAAAACTCAAACTCCAATTTGGACACCTTATAAATGATGCTGCTGCGAAAAATCCGAAACACCCTCTGGTGATCTTTCTGGACACCAACCTGCCATTCCGTTCAGCGCACCACGTGTACGGCAACGATCCAGCCGTTCCGTCCAGGTACATCAGGGGATTTTGTGATCGTGTCCGCCGTGAGCACGGCGACAAATACCCTTTTGCGATGCTGGTGTTGACGAACACGCCGAGCCACTACGGCCTGCCAGAAGAGCAGCCGTCGCCGAACCACGTTCACGCCATGATGACTGAGCCTCCGGGCACGAACCGACGAAACGCGTTGCAGGCTCTTTATGACGCTGTGCCGCTCCACGGCAACATCCCGAACGAGTTTCCAGACTTTTAGCAATTCATGCGCCATGGCTGGCTTTGCCTGCTCGCCAGACAGCCCTTGGCGGTGGTTTATAAACCTAGCTCAAGTTCGGCAGCCGTATAGCATGTGCTCCGAATCCACTCCGAAAGAGTCTGCTTGTTGGCCTTGGCTGCGGCTTCGATGGCCTTTAGATCGTCGGCACTGAAGCGTACAGGCACAATGCGGGCTTTTGCGTGACCCTTGGCAAGCGCGGGCCGCCCTACTTTCCTAGGCTTCTTCTGGTGGCTCAAGGCTTCCTCCCAACGAAAATAAGTGCATTACGGTACCACAGGTGGCCAAGCGGAGAGAGGTGCGTGGGTGGTCAACAGCCGCGAGCTTGGGACTTACGTCGTCGCTACTCTTCGCGGGCAGCATTTAGTTGTTCAACGAAGGCTGCTCGGGGTGATTCACCAAAACTCGCTTGCGGCGAGCACATGAACCTGGCGGCACGATGTTCGGCTCCTTCCTCCCGAACCTTGGTCGTCATGCAACCAAAGTCTACTCGGGTCGAGGGAGCCGACATTGTTATGCAATCAAGTACCGGTCAATGGCCACAAACCGGGTTCTGAGAAGCGAAAAAGCGAGGTTCCTGGACGTGTAGAACACACCGTAGCCGCGTGCGCCATTTTTAGCCGACGACGATGAGGACTCCCCGGCCTTCTAGGAAGTTGAGTCGGGACGTAAAACCCGGCGAAATATAGGCTCGCCCGGCGGGTCGCGACCTATTCAGCCCGCTGGCTTGAAATAGTCAGCATTGATTTGGGTATAGTTGGCCCACTTATCAGGCAGATCTTCGAGCGGGAAAATGGCTGTCACCGGGCACACTGGAACGCACGCGCCACAGTCAATGCACTCCTGTGGGTTTATGTAGAGCTGCGGTACTTCGTCGAAGTTTTTTGTTCCTTGGCTCTCTGGCCCACCGTGATAATCGCGATTCTTAGCCGGGTGGATGCAATCGACGGGACACACATCCACACAGGCGGTGTCCTTCGTGCCCACGCAGGGTTCGGCAATTATGTAAGCCATTGGTCGACTTCCTCCTTCACCGTATAGCCGGTCAGATAATTTGTCAACGTCCGCCTTTAGAAAGTCTATATTGTGAAAAGTGCAGCCCGGAACTAAAATATGCGCATGGACAAGCCTGCGCCTATCAGCGCGGCCGAACGGCGCGTTCTCACCTACCTGAAGCTCGGCGGCCGATCCGAGGTCAAAACCATTGCTCGTTCCCTCCGGGTGACAACCATGGCTGTTCGCTACCATTTGGCGGCGTTGGAGAACGCAGGTTTGGTCGAGACAACCTTAGAACGGCGCGGCGTGGGGCGTCCGCACTGCGTTTATTCTTTAACTGCCAGCGCGGATGCCTTTTTTCCGAAGGATTACGGGGCGCTAGCGAGCCACCTCATCGACTCAATTACTGAGCTGGATGGAAAGACCAAACTGGCCCGCATCTTCGGGCACATGAAAGATGCGGCGGTGGCCCAACACTCCCCGCGCGTGGCGGGCAAGCGACTGCCGCAACGCGTGGCCGAAATGGCCAAAATAATGACCGAGGCGGGCTACATGGCCAAATGGGAACAACTGGATCACCGCACGTTTCAGCTTACTGAGCACAACTGCGCCATTGCCTGTGTCGCGCAGCAGTATCAGCATGCTTGCGTGTGCGAACTAGCGATGTTCGGAGAGCTCCTTCAGGCGACCGTGAACCGACAAACGCACATAGTGGCCGGCGATCCGTGTTGTCGCTACATAGTTCAGGCCCAGCAAACGCGCAAGCCGACCAAAGGGCGAAAATGGCAAGCGTCAAGAACTAGAGCTATTTGATTGCTCGTTGTGGTCCGTCGCCCCCAACGACGCGGCCCATTGGCCATATTTGATAGGCTCTTGGTGATCGTGGCGCGAGCAGGAATAGATGCTTCGACCTGTTCCGCGCGAGCATCTAAAAAGTGGAGGAACGGAAGGGGAGGGTCTTATGCAGCCTTTGTACGATCGAGAAGCCGTTCGACCGATGTGGGAGGAACTTGCGCAATGTGGTGTCACACCGCTCAGAACGGTTGCTGATGTTGATACCGTTCTTAACAAGCCTGGAACGGCGCTTATTGTCGTGAACTCAATCTGTGGCTGTGCCGCCGGAAGCGCCAGACCGGGGATTACCAAGGCGCTCCAAAGTCCGGTCATCCCGGATCACTTGACCACGGTTTTTGCAGGAGTTGACCGGGAGGCGACCGAACGCGCTCGCGAGCGCATGGCCGAGGTGCCGCCGTCGTCGCCGTCGGTTGCCCTGTTCAAAGACGGCACGCTCGTCTACGCGCTCGAGCGTCGGCACATCGAGCGCATGGGCGTCGATGAGATTGCTGTAGAGCTTGCAAGCGCGTTCCGTCAGCATTGCACCCGAACGGGGCCATCCGTGCCTGCCGATGTCTACGAGAAGGTAGTTCACACGCGGCAGTGCGGATCGCAGATCCCGAGTTTTAGGGGCTAACGCCAAAACGTGGTCATGCGCAACGTTGGAACGCCGCTCCCGTTATACACACCCGCAGACACGGCTCGCGCGGAAAGGGAGAGTGACGTTTCTGCCGAGGAAATCGTGGCGACCTACCACGAGCGAACGAAGCACCATTACCACCGTTTTGCCGCATCGCGTGACTATCTCGATTGGGCTACGCAGCCTGATCCGTTCCGTCGCTACCAGGGAGCGCCGCTGATTCGCCTTCCTTTTCCTGAGTCAGGGCAAGCACTTCCGTATTGGCAGCTCTATGTTACGGGCAGAGTAGTGCCAACCCCGCTTTCGGTTGACTCGATCTCGTTGTTCCTTCGCTATGCCCTCTCGCTGACCGCTTGGAAATGTGCCGGCGAAACGACATGGTCACTGCGCGCCAACCCCTCGAGCGGAAACCTGCACCCGACGGAGGGATATGTTCTCCTGCCTGCCCTCACTGCCATCCATGATGGTCCCGGAGTCTACCACTACGCACCGAAGGAACACGGTCTGGAGCGTCGGGCAGATATTGATCCTTCGGTCTGGACTGCCCTCATAGCCGGGTTTCCGGAGGGCTCATTTCTCGTGGGTCTTTCGTCGATTTTTTGGCGAGAGGCCTGGAAATATGGGGAGCGCGCGTTCCGCTATTGTCAACACGACGTCGGTCATGCCCTTGGGACGCTACGCTCGGCGGCTGCTGCACTGGGCTGGAAACTCTTCCTCCTCAACCATGTGGACTTTGCGTTTACGTCGCAGCTTCTCGGGCTCGACCGTGAGACCGACTGCGCCGGCGCGGAGCAAGAACATCCTGAACTATTGGCGCTTGTCGCCCGGGACGACTGGGCTACTGACGGGGGCGTATGCTTGTCCAGGGCGGTGGTAGCGCAAGAAGCCGCCTCACGATGGTATGGCACCGCCAATGTACTGAGTCCGGATCACGGCGTCGACTGGCCGGTGATCGACCAGGTGGCTGCAGCTACTGCGAGTCCGACGGTTGCGATTGATGAGGATTTCTCGGGGTTCCCCTCGGAAGACGAACTCTTTGAGCCGCCAGTCCGATCCGGTGCCTCCACTGCAGAAAAGGTCATCCTAGGGCGCAGAAGTGCGGTGAGCATGGACGGATCCACTACAATTTCAGCGGCGACGTTCTTCAGGATGTTGGCTCGTCTCGTGCCCACCCGAGACCGGCGGTCCGTGCCTTGGGATTCTATTTCCTGGCGACCACGCATCCACCTGGGTCTCTTCGTACACCGGGTGGACGACCTTTCTCCTGGTCTTTACGCGCTTGCTCGTGACCCGGGCAAGGTTGAGCCACTTCGGCAGGCGATGCGGCGCGAGTTCCTGTGGAGCCGTCTTCAATCATGCCCGCATGGGCTCCCGCTGTATCTGCTCCAAGAAGGGGACTGCCGCGCCCTGGCCGCCAACGTATCCTGCGGTCAAAGCATCGCCGGAGACGGGGCTTTCAGCCTAGGGATGGTCGCCGACTACAAGGCCAGCCTGGCTGCCTATGGTGCTCCGTTCTACCGAAATCTCTTTTGGGAGGCAGGTCTCGTGGGCCAGGTGCTGTACCTCGAAGCTGAAGAGACAGGTATTCGATCGACCGGGATCGGCTGTTACTTCGATGATCCCGTTCACGATGTTTTTGGCATCTCTTCACGAGACTGGCAAAGCTTCTACCACTTTACTGTGGGTGGTCCCGTCGAGGACAGCCGCCTCACAACATTACCAGCGTACAAATTCGAAAAAATCGATCGCAACAGACGTTTCGAATAGACCACGTCCATTCCACGGGAAATCGTGCCCCTTGGCTGGCTCTGCCCGTCCGCCAGATGGACCGTGAGGGTGGTCAAAAAACCTCAGGAAGCCCCCGGACCACCAGCCTGCGCTCCAAGGGTCATGCCCGCCGGGCGAGCGGTTCTGCGACCTCCAAATCGGCTCCCTGAATTCAGTTCTCCGGCCGGCAGGCATGCCGCTCGGAAACACGGTAACTCTCGCGCGCATGCCTGACCGCGCCACGCCGCCGCTCAGGGCTTAGAAGTTTCCCTCCGCGACATCCTTCAGAATTTGCTTCTCCAGCGACAGCTCCGCCACCAAGCGCTTGAGCTTCGCGTTCTCCCTCTCCAGTTCCTTCAATCGTTTCGCTTGATCCAGCTTCAGGCCGCCGTATTCCTTCCGCCAGCGGTAGTAGGTCTGTTGGGTGATTTCGGCTTCCTTGCAGGCTTGCGGGGTAGTCTTTCCGTTGGCGATTTCCACTTCGATTTGCCGCAGCACCGTCACGATCTGCTCCGGCTTGTACCTCTTCATTGGCATGACCGGTCTTCCTCCCAGGTGAATTCTCTCTCACTTCACCTGGTACAAAAATCCCCGGTCAGGTCACCAGGACCTGCCCCCTAGGGTACGTCTCCAGGCCTCCCGCTGGCTGGATCGCTTCTGCGGACGCCGTCGCGCACGGGGACTATCAATCGAGCCTTGGCTATACGCGATTTACTGCGGCCAGGCGAAACGGCTCGCCCTTAACCCTCCAACGTCATCCTGGGGCCGCTCGCTGCTGGCCAAGCGTGGTGGCTACGCCGTCCAGCGTAAATACGTGCTTGAGGGCAGAACAGGTCCCCGCCATCCCGCCCGCAAGGCTGCCCGTGTGAGCGCACAGAGACGCAATAGGAGAAGAGCTGAGGAGGATCGCGCACAATTGGGTTACCCACCACCAGCCAACCACGGATTTACAAATATGGACGGAATCTAGGCCAGCAGAATCCCCATTCACACACACTCACGCTATCGCAACGGCCAAGTGGGTATGTGATCCAGTGGGATTCTCGTGCCAAGCGGCTTAGGATGTTCCTCACAGCAGCGTCCATGTTAAACGTTCGCTCCCTTCGCCACGGCACTCAGGACAAGCTGGCATCCGCCGCGGCGGATCCGCTCCCTTCCTTCGTCAGGGCAGGCAGGATGAAGATCCGTGCCGGAACCTACGGCGGGTGAACTTGCGGAAGCCGGTGCGCGTTGGTACGCTGCGCGCAGTTCAGCCCGGAACGACGGAGGGTATCCATGAAAGCGATAGTGTTGATTGTGTTCGCGGTTTTTCTGCTGGCGTTGGTCGGGGTCGCTGTGGCGGTAGGACAAAAGAGGGACGTCACGGCCGAGGTCCACAATCTGAAAGCGCAGGTCGCGCAGCTTCAGAAGCAGGCGCAGGCCGCGCAGGACTACATCGCCATTTCGAATCTTCAGACTGCGTACGGATATTACGTCGACAAATGCCAGTGGGACCAGGCCGCCGATCTCTTTGCGAAGGACAGCACGCTCGAAATTGGGCTGCGCGGCGTCTATGTGGGACAAGACCGCGTGCGTGCGTATCTGCACAAACTTCCCGAGCTCAAATACGGAACGCTTTTCAATCATATGCAGCTCCAGCCGAAGATCGACGTCGCTCCCGACGGCTTGACCGCCAAGGGGCGCTGGCGCGCGATCATGCAGGTGGGCGTGCTCAACCAGAGGGCGCAATGGGGCGAAGCAACCTACGAAAACGAATACGTGAAGGAAGATGGCGTGTGGAAAATCAAAAAGCTCCACGCCTACTTTACCTACTACGCGGATTACTACAGAGGCTGGGACAAGGGAGGCGATCCGCCGCCGGGACCGATTCCCGGCTTTCCACCCGACCGGCCGCCGACGGAAGTCTACAAACTCTATCCGGATGTCTACATTCCGCCGTATCACTATCCGAACCCTGTGACGGGAAATTATTAGCGTGCGCCAATGTGCCCTGATCACGGCGCATTCGGAGATACTCCACTTGGTCGCGGTAGGGACGACCATCGCTGATCGCCCCCCGCACAGAACCGTACGGGCGGCATTACCGCATACGGCTCCCACCTTGGATGATTGGCGAGGAGTGCTGCTACTCGCACACCGCTCAATCCGTGGAACACTCCATCCATCCCCGCACTGTGTCGGGTTGGTGTTGGGTTGAACGATGTTCTCCTTGGCCCGCGCCCTTCTCTCCCCAGTCTCCGCCGAAGATCGCTCTTCTTTGTTCGTCTGGTTCATCGATACTATGGCGCGGTCCGACTCCTCCAGAGCGTGCGCGTCCGCCGTGTGGCTTTGGGCCTTCGCGGACCGGCCTCGTTTCCCGTTTGGGCCGAGGCGCTCCAGAGGTCTCCCGGTTCTCGTGCATGTTGTTTCTCAGCGTGCGCGGGTTCTAAGACTACGCAGGACCGACTGCTCGCTCGCGTCTGTCGCGAGCAGCCGTGGTGCCTTCCTCCATCAGGAAAGAGTCGGCGTCCTGTTTTCGCGTTTTTCGAAGCTCAATAGCCCGGCCCACCGATACCCCTGTCTACGCTTCAAGCGACATCTCGCGATGCCTCCTGCAAGACTGAGGGCCAAGATGGAGTCGCTGTCTCCTTTCCTGTAGGACTCTTTCATTCCTTACAACATGCCGGTTTATCCCGGCGCACCCTGATAAACGCGGTGACCGGAGAAGTCCTATAAATTCGCATTCGCTTTATTTCGCGGGGTTTCCTCGAACTCTTTGCCGCAGCTTTAAGCCGGACGCGCCGTCGCGTTAGAGACTTACAAGCTAATACGATGAATAAAGCTGATATCACGGCAGCTATAGTAGGCACAACGGGCCTAAGTACCAGGAAGGCCAAAGACGCTCTCGAAACGATTCTGAAGGCCATGAAACAAGGCTTGAAAGAAGACCGTTCTATTGACCTCGGCCGGCTGGGAAAGCTGAGAACGGCTAAGTTAAGCCGTGGCAGGCGCATTTCTAGAGGACTGCGAAACGTGGGTACTTCGGTTTTTGATTACAGCAAGCACGCCAAGACAGTGAAGTTGAAGTCTAAGCTCGATCTCTCCAAAGACCCACTACCTACGATCGTTCACGCTGCGCCGGCCAAACCAGAGCCTGTCGTGTTCATCAGGAGGTCCTGTGCCGTAGCTTATCCACGCTGGAGGAGACGCAACACGCGAGGGTAAATCTAGTGACTGTGTGGTTCAGCCTGAAAGGGAGAGAGGCGCTCTCCGTTAGCGAATATTCCGCCCGTCGGACGGGGATTCTCAAGGCACGAGGGTCTACCGATCCGAACGAAGCCGCCCGGCCATGATCGGCGGCAAGCTCCCAACACAACTTCGAACTTCCCACAACCGGACTTCTGGCCCGGAATAACTTCCGGTTGCGCCGTCAGTCGGGACCAGTCGTCGAGGGATCAGAAGCGTCCACATCGGCGGAACTGAAATACCTCACGTTTTCTCTTCCAATCGACGGAGCCGACACTGTTCCACTAACTTGTTTCAGAAGGTGATTGTGAAAGAAGGCCGCGAACAAATTGATTAGCCGATGAGACTCGCGGAAGCAAAGTGGCCGAATTCAAGATGAAAGTCATCTCGGACGAAACGTGAATGAAGGCGGCGAGCAGAGGGTTGAGAAATCCGAAGGCCGCGAGTCCAACACCGATGCTGTCGACCACCAGCGTTCCGACGAAGTTCTGCATAATGGTACGATGGCAGCGCCGCGCCGTCTGCAGGGTCTCGACGAGCCTCGATAGATCGCTCCCAATCAATATGACATCGGCACTCTCACGTGCAACGTCGGTTCCTGACCCCATGGCCACTCCGACAGTGGCTTGGGCGAGCGCTGGTGCATCGTTTACCCCATCTCCCACCATTACAACCTTCTTGCCCTGAGCCAGCAGTCCCTGTACGCGCTGAAGTTTTTGCTCGGGCAGCAGTTCGGCAGCGATTTCGTCCACTCCCAATCCTTTCCCAACAGCCTCCGCAACTGTCTTTGAATCGCCGGTCAATAAAATGGTTTTTAGACCCATTAATTTGAGGCTCTGAATCGCAGCCCTTGCTTCGGGGCGCAGCAGATCAGCCACATGGATCGATCCGAGCAGATGTCCGCCGCGAGTCACCAGCGCGGCTCCATCCGATGCTCCCTGCACAGCATCCGCACCCTGGATTCTTTCATCTCGAAGGTGCATCCAATTACCTACCGCGATCTCTTCGCCGCCAATTTGAGCAACGATCCCTCTTCCGGGTGTGTAGTCGAATTTGTCGGGCTGACGAACACGGATGCCCATCTGAGATGCCTTGTTCAGAATCGCCTTTGCCACGGGATGTTCGGATTGGGATTCCGCGATCGCCGCGGCTTCGAGCAAAGACTCCGCACTCACACCGTTAGTGGGCCGAATCTCCATAACCTCCGGTGTTCCGTAGGTCAGCGTCCCTGTCTTGTCGAGCAGAACCGTATCGACCTCGGCAAGCTTTTCAAGGTACAGACCACCCTTGATGATTGCGCCGTCTTGAGCAGCCCTGCCAATAGCCCCGAGGATTGCGAGCGGGGTTCCCGCCGCGATCCCGCACGCCCCCGCCACGATTACAACCGAGATGGTCGAGCGCGTGTTGTGCGTGAACAAGAAGGTGACAGCGGCGGCAGCCAACGCGAAGTACACGAGATAGCCTGAAAGTCGGTCCGCGATTCCTTGAATCGGGGCACGTGACTTCTCAGCCCGTTCGACTGCCTCGATGATCTTGCCAAACGTCGTATCGCGACCGAGGTGTTCCACGCGAATCGCGAGTGCTCCCGAGTGATTAATCGTGCCAGCGTAAACAACGGCACCCGCGCCCTTCTCAACTGGCATGGATTCGCCGGTGATCGGCGCTTGGTCAACAAAAGAATGCCCACCGATAACCCTGCCGTCAATCGGGATGCGTGCTCCTGGACGAGCAAGAACCTCGTCGCCGATGGAGATTTCAAGGATGGGAACGTCCTTCCATTCCCCCTGCCGGCGTACTGCTGCGCTGCTCGGCAGCAGATCGATCAAGCGTTGAATGGCTTGGCGCCCTCGACCGACCGTTAGGCCTTCCAGGATCTCCGCCACGAGGACAAAAATCGTGATGATGAGAGCGGTAAAGATTTCGCGAATGGCAAGCGCGGCTACGATAGCGATGGTCATTGAGAGCTCCATCGTCATGCGGCGCTGAGTGATGTTTTCGTACGCTTCGTGAAAAATCGGAAAGCCGCCAACCAGAGTGCACGCCACACCGATGGCAGTAATGTAGGGATTCGACGCGCCGTGAAGAAGCCAGATAGCCCCCGCTGCCGCCGCGATGAACAAGACGCGGTTAATCTCCCGCCAATTCAGCGCATGTCCATGGTCGTAATCGTCTTCGTGCTCATCATGGTGAGATGAGGCATGTTCTGGATGTGCTCCAACAGACATTCACAGCCTCCG
>Ga0187864_10003202_pt1 | contig 13534 bp, 12 predicted proteins | sample June2016WEW_11_4_FD_132985 | JGI IMG/M metagenome (GOLD analysis project Ga0187864, IMG submission 132985) | Peatland microbial communities from SPRUCE experiment site at the Marcell Experimental Forest, Minnesota, USA - June2016WEW_11_40 | ecosystem: Environmental > Terrestrial > Soil >... | reverse complement strand
GGTCCACCCTGAAATAGACGTCTGTTCCGGCCTTGTACGCAGCGCCCTTTTCGACCAGCTTGCGGACGATTTCGATCATTTCAGGAATGTGCTCGGTTGCAAGAGGCTCAAGAGTGGGGCGCAGAAGGCCCAGGCTGTCCATATCTTCATAGAAGGTCCCTATGTACCGGTTGGCAATCGTACGGTAATCGGTCCCCTCTTCGGCTGCCCGCCGGATGATTTTATCGTCGATGTCTGTAAAGTTGCGAACGTAAGTAACCTGATAGCCGAGGCTCAAGAGAAACCGGTAAATAACGTCGAAGACAATGGCGGAACGGGCGTGTCCAATGTGGCATAAGTCATAAACGGTGATCCCGCACACGTACATTCGTATGCTGCCCGGTTCCAGAGAAACGAATTCCTCTTTTTTCCCAGTCAGGGTGTTATAGATATGCAAAGCCATTAACCGCCAATCCCCTTTTGAGCTATCCTCTGAGCAACCGAAGGAAGTTATTTATCATTTGCTGGATTTAATTTAAACCTTTACGGAGGTCCGAGCCACCGCCTTCTTATTGCTCCCCAGGTTCCTCGACGAGGGCGACCGCATATGCCGCAATCCCCTCCTCACGTCCGGCAAACCCCAAGGTCTCTGTCGTTTTTGCTTTGATATTGACACAGTCTGAGGTAAGCCCGATTTGGCCGGAAATTCTCTTGACCATTAGAGGTATGAAAGGAGATAGTCTTGGCCTCTGGGCCACAATTGTGGAGTCGATATTTCTCAGCCGAAACCCTCGCCCTGTTAGAAGAGCCGCCGTCCTGTGGAGTAGTATCATGCTGGATATGTCTTTGAATTCGGGACTGCTATCCGGAAAATGAGAACCTATGTCTCCCAAGGCGGCCGCACCGATCATGGCGTCGCAAATGGCGTGGAGCAAAACATCAGCATCCGAGTGGCCAAGAAGACCATGTTCGAATGGAATTTCAATCCCTCCGAGGATCAGCAGGCGCCCCGGAACGAGCCTGTGCACGTCATAGCCGAACCCAACCCGCATCAGAGCCCCCCTTTCCCGGTTCTTACGGAGAGAAACCATTCCGCCCACTGGAGGTCTTCCGGGGTTGTTACCTTTATGTTTGTGCGCTCACCATGCACAATGGATACGGGGACCCCCATGCGTTCGACAAAAGAGGCGTCATCGGTCCCGGTCCATCCTGCCGCGACCGCTTTTTCATAGGCGGCAACGACGATCTGCTTCCGGAAAACCTGGGGCGTCTGCACAAGCCAGATTTCATCTCGAGACAAAGTCTTCCGCACTACACCGTCACGGGCGTGTTTTACGGTGTCCGTTGAGGGAATGGCCGCTATGCAGGCGCCGAACGTCCTGGCGCCTTCCCACACCGATGTGATAAGGCCAGGACTTGCGAAAGGGCGCACAGCGTCATGAATCATCACCCAGTCACATTCGGCCGGAAGCTTTTTGAGTCCGTTATAGACGCTGTCCCTCCGCTCGGCGCCTCCCGTTGCTATTGAAACCTCTGGCACGCTCGAAGCTCGTTGGCGACTCCACCCGTATACAACCTCCCCGGCATCTGGAATATGCCCTTCGGCAACGATTAGAAAAATGATGGAGATAAAGGGCAGGTTTGCGAGCGCGCTCAAGGTATGAGCCAGTAACGGCTTTCCGGCCAACTGGATAAACTGCTTGGGTATGGCGCCCCCCATCCTGGTCCCGCTTCCCGCAGCGGGCACGATGACGCATGTCTTCCGCATGTTAACAAATAACCAGCGAGAAAAAATTAAAGGGACCCCGGAGCAGGGCATAAGCCGGGTTCTGTTCCCTGAACGCCCTAAGACAAACAGGGCATGATCATTCCTCTGGCCCCGCCGTTACCGGCGGGATCAAGCGACCAACCCGAGAGCATCGGACGGGCAGCCCTCAAACGCTCTCCTATTCGGTCTTGCTCCGAGTGGGGTTTGCCTGGCTCCCGGTGTCGCCACCGGGACCGGTGAGCTCTTACCTCACCGTTTCACCCTTACCCCTCGCGCAAGCGCGGGAGGCGGTCTGCTTTCTGTTGCGCTTTCCTCCTCGTCACCGAGACTGGGAGTTACCCAGCACCCTGCCCTGTGGAGCCCGGACTTTCCTCCAGCCACACTGAAACCTGACCGGCGATCATCTGCCCTACTCCGGACACACTTTTAGCTCTCCCGGAGGGCAATCCCTTTCACTATAATATATTAACAGATTTACCATTTTATGTAAACCCTCCTGCAGCCTTCTCGGCTTGCCCGGTGATTTCGTTGAGGGTTCGTTCTAGTTGGACGCGGTACTCTTCGATTTCAGCCGATGAAGCCCCCCTCTCGACCTGTATCCCGGGGCCCCAGGAGATAGCCACTCTGGCAAAAGGCTTCGGGAGCAGCGTCTTGTCCCAGGTTCGGAATCGCCAGCACCTGTCGGCGGCCACGCTGACCGGCATTATCGGACAGCCTGAATACCTTGCCAAAAGAAGCAGCCCTTTTTGTGCAACCCGCGCGGGCCCTTGAGACCCGTCCGCGACGAACCCCCCTCCGGGACTGCAAAAATCGGAAATTATGCCTTTCAGCGCGGCGGCCCCACCCTTTCCGGGCGACCCCCTGAAAGGAAAGTATCCAAGGCTTCTCACAAACCTTGCGGCAAATTCCCCGTCGCGACTCCGGCTGACTATCGTAAGGTAGCCCTGACCCCGGAAGAAATACATGACGGTAGGATAGGCGAAATGCCATGAAGTGGGGATTTTGGGTCCTTTGATCTCATTAAAGGCCCGGTAATTTTCTTCCCCAACAATCTCAATCCGGCAGGTCCTGTGAAGAACTCTCAAGGCCATGGCGGCAAGCGGAGGCAAAAACGGCATGGATTCCGCAATACTTCGGCGTTTTTGCGGTTTATCGTGTATATTTAAAGATTGCGTATCCATATTTTCTTTGCATGTGTTTTGGTGCGTGTCGGACTTTAAATGAGACAACGCAATATAGCACTTATTGGATTTCGTGCAACGGGCAAGAGCACGGTCGGGGAAATTCTTGCCCGGAAACTCGGCAGGGAATTCGTTGACATGGACCAGCGACTTACCTCGGAATCCGGGCGCGACATAGCGACCTGGGTGAAACAGGACGGGTGGGATTCTTTCAGGAGATCAGAATCAGGGCTGCTTGGGATCATCAGCGAGCAAAAAGGACTTGTGGTCGCCACGGGAGGCGGAATTGTCCTCGATCCACAAAGCCGCAGAGTGCTCCGCAAGCACTTTTTCACGGTCTGGCTGAAGGCCACGCCTCAAACAATTTACGCTCGATTACGCTCAGACCCTGGATCGCTTCGAACACGCCCTCCGCTCTCCGAGCTACCGATGAAGAAAGAGATCGCAAAAGTGCTTTCCGAGCGCAAACCGCTCTACGCCCAGGTTGCGATCATCGAAATCGATACAGAGGGAAAACAGTCGATCCAGATCGCCGATGAAATTGTAACCCTTTTTAATCGGGGATAAGTAGAGCGCCAGCCAGCTCAATCACAGAGCCGCGTCGTACGCCGTCAATGTGGCCTGCCGGCAAAACCTCACAGTACTCCCCTCGCAGTATCCAATGCGAGCCGCGCGACCCGGCCGGATATGCCGGGGGCGCCAAGCTGACTGTGAATACGCCCCAACTCCCGACGCTGCGCACTCAGAAGGTCCGGGTTCTTTAGAAGCTCGATTGCGCGCTCGGCGACGCGTGGCGCGGTAGGCTCCTCCTCCACGAATTCGGGAACTATTGCCTTGCCGGCTATCACATTGGGCAACCCAACCAGTTTTAGACGGATGAGCAGTTCGCCTATACGCCTGCTTAGCCTGGCGACCTTGTAGAGTATAATCATGGGGGTCTCGAGAATCGCGGCTTCCAGGGTCACCGTGCCTGAGGCGGTCAAGATCAGGTCGCTCGCCCTGATTGCGCCGTAAGTGTCGTTTGCCACGACCCGTACGGGCAGGGACCATCGCGCGGCCCGGCTTTCTATATCCCTGGCATCCAGGGAAGATGCAACGGGAATTACGAACCTGGCCTCCGGGAGCGACCGGGAAATGATTCGGGCGGCATCCATCAAGATGTCAAAAAGGAGCTTGATCTCGCTTCTCCGGCTCCCTGGGAGAAGTCCGACAAGAGGTCCTCTGAAATCGTGATAGAGCCGGTCGCATTGAGTTTTGTCCGGCAAATCAGCCATTATGTCCACCAGCGGGTGGCCGACATAGTCGACCTCGATACCGTAGGAGGCATAGAAGTCTTTCTCGAAAGGCAGAATTACGGCCATCCGGTCAACGAGCCTTCCGATTTTTTTTGTGCGCCCCTCCCGCCAGCCCCAGACCTGAGGGCTGATGTAGTAGAAGACTTTGGCGCCGATTTTTTTGGCGAACTTTCCAAGAAACAGATTGAAATCGGGAAAATCGATCAATATGACCAGTGCGGGACGGGTTGCCAGAAGGTGAGCCCTGATCTTTCGCCAGGCGCAATAGAAGGCGCGGATATGAGCGGCGATTTCCGAGACGCCCACAACGGAAATGCTTCGATTATCGACGATGGCCCGAACGCCTTCGGCCTGCAAGTGAGGTCCCCCAAGGCAGGAAAGGCGCGTTTGGGGGGCAATAGACCATATTGCGCGGGCAAGTTGGGAACCGTGCAGGTCCCCCGAGGCTTCTCCGGCGCTTATGAAGATTTCCAATTCCCGCTCTCCGGGAAAATGCGTTTAGCGCGCATTTGTTCCTCGATCCGGCTCGATATTTCAAGTGCAACGGCAAGAGCCCGGCGCCCCTGCTCGCCATCCACTTCAGGCCGGGCAGCCGTTCTGACAGACCTCAGAAAGGCGACGATCTCTTCTTCAAGGGAATCCTTCTCGATTATTTCGAATTCTTCCATCGAAAGCTGGGGAAAGCCGTCCTCACCCGACTCGGGTTCCCTGTAGACGGCGTAGGCGCGTTTGGTAGCATAGTCGGCCGAAAAATAGCAATTCTCCTGGAAGATGCGCAGCTTCCTCATGCTCTTGATCGAGATTCTGCTTGCGGTGAGATTAGCGACGGCGCCGTTGTCAAACTCCATTCGAACGCTTGCGATATCCGGAAGAGGACTGAGGGCGGAAACGCCGGAAGCATGAACATCCTTGAGAGGGGCATTGATGATGTTGAGTACGATATCGATGTCGTGAATCATCAGATCAAGTATGACGTCTACTTCGAGACCTCTTTCATTAAAAAGAGCGAGCCGATGGGCTTCGATGAACATTGGGTCGCGCAGGCGCGGGCGAATGGCCGTAAATGCGGAGTTGAACCGCTCCATGTGACCGACCTGTAAAATTGCGCCGCTCTTTTTTGCCGTTGCGATAAGTTCGTCGGCTTGTTCCAGGTTTTTTGTCATCGGTTTTTCGAGAAGAACATGCACCCCCGCTGAGAGGAATTCCTTTGCGATAGCAAAGTGCTGGGGCGTGGGCGTAACGATGCTGACCGCATCGACCTTGCCGATGAGGTCCCTGTAATCGGCTACGGCTTGGGTATTAACCTCTTTTGCCACCTGCAGCCCGCGTTGGCTGTTTATATCGACTACCGAAACGAGATTGGCCTCAGGCAGCCTGGCATATTTTTGAGCGTGAAAGCGGCCGAGGTAGCCAACTCCGACCACGGCTGTGCGCACGGCGTCAGGGCGAGGGCTGCGGACCAAAATGGCTTTTGGGGGTTCGGTTTGTTCTTCTATATGCTCCGCACGCCGCCTTCCGTTCTGATCGAAAAGACTCGATTCCAAGACCGCCAGCGCGTCTTTATCCTGGTTTTCCTGGGGCCGAAATCCCTCATTTTGGACGAGTATTGAAATCCCGGCAGAATCCGCAGCGTCTATCATTTTGTCCCGGTCGAATATCACCGTTTTCCCTGCTTCGAGGACAAGCACCCGTGCATTGACTCTTTTCATCACCCCAATGGTGTCCGAACCAACGGCGGGGACATCGAAGCGCAAATCCTGCATGGGCTTGCTAACCTTGACGACTACCGCGCCTTCCCGGCAAAGATGCCCCCCTCGCATAATGGTGGCGTCGGTACCGTCTATTCCTTCAACGGCGAGCACAGCCTGGTGTTTCACCACGAGGCATTGCCCAATATCGAGCCTGCCGATCTCCTTTGCCAGGGTCCAGCCGAAAATGATGTCCACGCGCTCGCGCCGGTTCGGTTTGCGGCGTGTGAGGATTCCTTCGGGCGCCAGAAGTTCGGGCAGGAAAATGGTGGATGGCTGGATGAGTATTCCCTCTGACTCAAGTTCATCTGCTAACGCCCTCAAAAGAAAGTCGTCTTTCTTATTGCGAAGCCTGCTCAGAAAGCGCACGGCCCTCCAGTCCGGACGGATTTTCGTATACATGCGGGTCTTGTTGATTGCCCCGGCCATCGCGGCATGGGTTATTCCGGCGTTTCTGAAAGTTCCGACGAGACGGTTGAGTTGCCCGAGTTTGAGCATGTGGAATTCATCGACGTATTTGGCAAGGGCGGGATCGGTTTCGCCATCGAAGCCGACTGCAAGGACGCGGACCGAAGCCTGACGGGCCGCATGGGCAAAGAGAAGCGGAAATTGCCCGCTGCCCGCAATGAGTCCTACGTGCCTGATCCTGTTATCCGGACTATCGGTATTTCTCAGGGCCATCACCGGGTTATTCCTCTTTTGGAACTTGAAACAAATTCGATCAGCCTTTCAACCTCAGGAACGAGTTCAACCTCCTTGCGGGTTTTTTCAATCGCCTCTTTCACGGTGAGACCCGAACGGAAGAATATCCGGTAAAATTTCTTTATCGCCTGGATAGACTGTGCTGAAAAGCCGTGTCGTCTGAGGCCTATGAGGTTAGGGCCGTGGAGAGTCGCTGGCGCGCGTGAAGCCAGCATATATGGAGGGATGTCCTTGCCGGTCGCTGCGAATCCCCCCATGCAACTGTATTCCCCCATTCTCACAAACTGGTGAATAGCCACCATCCCACCGATCACAGCGCCCTCGCCCACCTCCACGTGACCTCCCAAGGTTGCCGCATTTGCCATTATGACCCCGTTACCAATCTGGCAATCATGAGCGACATGAGCATAGGCCATCAGAAAACTCCCGTCGCCGATCCGGGTGGTGCCGGCACCACGGGGAGATCCCCTGTGGATCGTTACGTTTTCGCGAATTATATTGTCGTTTCCGATAATTACCTGGGTATCCTCACCGGCGTAGGTAACGTCTTGCGGAGAAAGCCCTATGGATACGAAAGGATATATCCGGTTATTCCTGCCAATCGTAGTTCTGCCATCTATCACTATATGCGGCCCCGCCACGGTCCCCGAACCAATGGTAACATCAGGACCGATAATGCTGTATGCCTCTATAGTAACGTCTTCGGCAAGTTCAGCTTTCGGGGAAATTATTGCAGTAGGGTGAATCGGCATCTTGTCTCCACTGTTTTTGAAACAGGATCTTAGGCCAGGCGCAAACCTTTCTAGTCGCCTTCAGTCTCCCCTGAGTTCAGATCGACGTTTAGCATCATTTCAGCCTCGGCCACCAGCTTATCATCCACGAAAGCTTCACCCAGCATTTTGAAAAACACGCCGCGTTGTTTCTGAATTTTGGCTTTCATAACAAGCTGGTCTCCCGGTCTCACGGGTTTGCGGAAACGGACCTTGTCCAAGCCCGCAAAATAAAAAGGCTTGTTCTTAAACTGGGGGAATAGCGTTAAGACAAGAATGCCGCCGGTCTGGGCCATGGCTTCCAAGATGAGGACGCCGGGCATAATCGGATCGTTTGGAAAATGTCCCTGGAAAAAGGGCTCGTTGACTGAAACGTTCTTGATCCCCACTATCGCCTCGGAGGTGCATTCGACAATTTTTTCCACGAAGAGGAAAGGATAGCGGTGTGGAATGATTTCCTTAATCTGAATTATGTCCATCATCCTTTTTCAGTAGCTCCTCGATTCTGTGCACCCTTTGGTCCAGCCGTTTCAAGGCTTCCCTGAGCCTGGGGAGTCGCTGTATATTAGCGAAAGTTTTGAGCCACTCATCATGGGGAACGCCAGGGTAGCCGCCGGCAAAAATTTGGTTGGGCTTGACGGAATGATGAATGCCGGCTTGTGCGCCGACTTTGACTCCGTCTCCAATCTGAACGTGGCCGACTACTCCGACCTGTCCGGCCAGGACCACCTGGTTTCCAAGTCGGGTGCTGCCCGAAATACCCACTTGCCCAACCAGAAGACAATCCTCACCCACTACGACATTGTGCGCGATCATGACGAGATTATCGATTTTTGTGCCGCGTTTTATCCATGTCCTGCCAAAAGTTGCCCGATCGACCGTAGCATTGGCGCCTATCTCCACGTCATCGTCGATCTGCACTATGCCGGTCTGGGGGATTTTCACATGCCTGCCCTGTTCGTCCTGTGCGTACCCGTATCCATCCGCGCCGATTACAGCGCCCGCGTGGATAATAACCCGGTTGCCGAGGATGCACCCGTCGAGGATGGAGACCCTGGGGTGTATCAGACACCTCTCGCCCATTCGCACCCCTTTGCCCAGGTAAGCGCCAGCACCTATCCTGGTCCCGGCACCTATCTGCGAATAGTCTCCAACATGCGTAAACGGGCCTGCCGAAACTCCCTCGCCGAACAACACACCCTCGCCGATAAAAGCGGCCGGATGTATTCCGGCCTTCTCTACCGAATCGGGCAGAAACAACTGGGCCGCTTTAGCCAGAGCCAGGTAGGGATTCCTGGCGATGAGAAGATTGAATTCCAGTTCCTGAAATTCCGAAGACACAATCAGAGCCGATGCCCTGCATCCTGGGACCAGATGACGATGGCCGGAATCAACCAGAAAGCTCAATTGCCCGGAGGTTGCGCTCTCCAGCGCCCCTATGCCGGTGACATGCAAATCCGGGTCCCCCTTGACCTCAGCATCCAGCAGGCGGCTAAGTTCGCCAAGCGAAAAGGATTCCCTGCCCTTTAGATTACTGTTTGCACCGGTTTCCATCTGGCAAAATAGACCACTTAGAGGAAAAATAACCCGTAAATCGGGGTATGGCCAGCTCCTACACTATCTCCGCAAGGCATCCCTCGACCGCCCAACGCGCACGATAGACCCTTCCGGGGATGCCTTACGCACTACGCGGCGGACCTTCCGCCTAAAGGCGGTAAGTTGAATGACCAGATTACCGCACAGGGTTGTTTATAAGTCTATCATACGAGGAATCATCGCAGCCCGGCATCAAAAGGGCGGGACCACGTCCCGCCCTCTACAGGAAATCGGCCTCGATAATGCTCAATCATTTAGGGGACGATTTGTCCAGTTCGGCAGCGACCCGCTTGGTCAGATCTTCTTTATCATTACCCTCGAAATACAGAACGTTCTTTTCAAAAATAAAATCATACTTTTCATCTTTACCGATCTTTTCCGCTACATCATGCACTTTCTTGAGAATAGGCGCCCTGGCGGCACTTGCCTGCTCATTGAGCTTAGCATTTGATTCGGAGCGCATCTTCTGCAACTCCGTGTACATCTCGCTTAATTCTTTCTCCTTGCGCCCCTTTGCTTTCTCGTCCATTGCGTCTTTTTTCTTCTCGTATTCATCCTTGGCGGTCATAAAAGCGCGCCCTTTCTGCTCCAGCGCGCTGTTGAGATTTTCCTCCTGCTTTTTCATTTCCTCGAGAAACTTTCTACCCGTCTCTGATTGCGTTATCGCTGTCTGGAGATCAAAAAAACCAATCTTCAGCGAACCACCGGCGGCAACCGCATTCACAGAAAAGGCCAAAGTAATGCCAGCCGCCACCAAGACACACCCAAAAAATCTCTTCATTTTTTTTCGACTCCTTAAAAGAATGCTCCGGCAGTAAACTGAAACTCCAAAGGCTTGTCGCCCTCACGTCTGTCAAGGACGTACCCAACCTCGATTCGAAGTGGTCCAAACGGCGAATTCCATCGGACGCCTGGGCCAACGTCTTCCCTGAATCTCGAAGGATCTATACCATGACCCTCGGCGAATGCATTTCCGCAATCGAAGAACAGCACTCCCCGTACGCCATACTTTTCAACTAAAGGGAAAAGGACTTCGGTGTTGATGACCGCGTACTTGTCGCCACCATAATTCAGACCGTAAATATCCAACGGTCCAACCTCACCGAAACGCCAGCCGCGAAGTGAATTTATTCCTCCCAGGAAATAGCGCTCAAAGATAGGATAGTTGGGACGGATGCCCCCTATTGGAAAACCATTCCTATAAAAAGCAACAATTCCTTCAGGGGACTCAAACCCTACCTCAGCACGCAAATGCCCGACGAATTTCCAAAAAAGCGGGTAATAAACGCCCGCACGGTACTCTTCCTTAAAAAGGTCATAGTCGCCGCCCAATGCTTTAGAGTCGTACTCGAGATTGGCGCCTAGATAGGTGCCTTTGGTGGGCAGGAAAGGATGGTCGGTTGTGTTTCGTTCGAACGCAAAACCAAACCCACTCTTGGCCTGGAAGCCGGTCTCACTGTTGCGGAAAAGGGGATCGTACTGAGCCTGCGTATCGAGGTTATCAATTTTTGCTACTTCCCACCCGTAGGACACGGTCACATTGGTGTACCGGCCTACAGGATATCCGACACGCAACTTGAATCCGATGGAGTCCTTTGTAAAATCCTGATATGCCCTGATCCAGTCGTATATGTCAATTCCGCCTGACAGAGGAGTCCCAAAAAGCCACGGCTTGTTATAACTTAACATGTAACGTGAGGCCAGTTGACCCAGGTATGCCTTGATAGAGATAAAATCGCCTATTCCAAAAAGGTTTTTCTGCTGTATCTGGCCCGTCGCAAAAAGACCGTCCTCAGAAGAGTAGCCGCCGCCAACGCTTATCGAACCGGTCTGCTTTTCTTTGACTTTTACATTCAGATCCATCACGTCCTTTTGTGGCGTATCGACCGGAACAATTTCGACCGTCTCAAAGTAGTCCAGCTTTTTGAGCCTGTTCAGGCTAACCTCTAATTTCTTCCCGTCGAAAACATCGCCTTCAAATATGTTCATCTCGCGGCGAATGACCTTGTCCCTCGTTTTCGTATTACCCGTAATAAAAATCTGACCAATCCGCACCTTCCCCTTCATATCGACATTGAAAACGATATCGGCTGTATGTGTTTCAAGATCACGTTTGACTCGAGGGTCGATCTCAACCCGCGCGTAGCCTTCGTTCATGTAGGCCATCTTTATCAGGTCCATGTCGTGCCGGATTTTTTCACGGCTGAAATAGCCTTTGGGTTTGATCTCTAATTGTTTCACTATCTTTTTTTCGTAACCAGCTATAAGGTCTCCGGTCAACTTGACATCGATAATTTTATATCTCTCGCCTTCCTCAACGGCTATGCTTATGTGAAATCCGTCTTCTTTGAGAACGGTATTAGGCGAGCTAACCTTAGCATCCATATACCCTTCGTCATGGTAATATGCAGTTACCCGATCAATATCCGTTTCAAGAATGTCTTTTTGGAGAATCCCCCTGTCAGTTAGAAGTGAAAGTATGCTCTTGACCTTTGTTTGCATCACTCCTCGCAGTTTCCCTGCGGAAATATTCTTGTTGCCTACAAAGTCTATCGATTTTATGTAAACTTTATTCATTTCCTGGATATTGAAACTGACTACTGCCTTGCGAGGGTCTTTGGGAAAATCAATTTTAGAGGTAACTTCAGCGTTGTAATAGCCTTTTTGCTGATAGAGCCTGAGTATCTTCTGAACATCGTCGCTGACCACGTTACGCTGCAGAATTGCATACGGTTTTGTGACAATTGCAGCCAGGATGTCCTTTTCCTTTATCTTCTTCTGGCCGCTCACTTTGACTTCCTGGACAATCGGGTTTTCTTGTACGACAAACGTCAGGGTCTTTCCGGCAGGGGAGTCGCCGACTTCAGCGTCCACTTTCTCGAAAAAGCCCATCTTGTAAATAGCCCGAATATCTTCACTCACCTGTTCAGGCTTGAGCAATTCACCTTTCTTGCTCTTGGCCTCTCGTTTTATTGCCTCGGCTTCGATACGGTCATTTCCTCTGACTTTCACATCCGCGATCAACGCCTTCGAAAGTACATGGACGCTCATCTGCTGCACAATTTTCCCAACGGCCAAAGCCAAGTTTTCGACCCCTTTTTCTTCGGCTAAAAGGACAACCGGCTTTTTGCGACCGGACACATCCACCAGCATGGCGTCGATACTGATGGAATTGCCGATCTGATTGAAGCTGCCAAATACTGCATAAGCAACTCCGAGCCTGCTCCCGATGGACCGCGCCTGTTCTTCGGAACTGACAGGACCGCCCGACGCTTTTTGAACCTCCTGGGGCTCGATCAGTTTGATGCCTTCCCGAGCACCGAGCTTGGCGAAAACCTCATCGATGGATTCTTGCGTTTTACCGACATCTTGCTGGCCATGCATCACGAAAGGCAAGACGACGACTTTTGGCTGTTGGTCCTCAGACCACGCCGGCTGAAGGGCCAGAACAAAGAAAACAAAAAACCATACAATTCCCCCCGCTTTTTTCCTGCCCATCATGATATCCGGCCCCTCCGCTAAAGCGCGTTCCCCTCAAATCCAAGCCCGAAGCTGCGCACCCCTGAATCCGTTTTAAGGCAACCGCACGCCTCGTGCTCCCTCTAATACCACCTTCTCGACGCAAGCCCAACACAATTTTTTCATATTGAAGCTGTCGAGCATACCTCAGATCGATCCCGTTCCTCTTTGAGATGAGCGTCCTTAAGGCGTAAGACCCGGTGCATCATGGAGGCAAGCTCCTGGTTGTGCGTAACGATTACCATGGTCAAACCGAGCGTTTCATTGAGCGAAACCAAAAGTTCATGGAGAGTGCGCCCCGTGCGGCTGTCAAGATTACCGCTCGGCTCATCGGCCAAAAACAATTTTGGGCGAAGCGAAAGCGCCCTGGCCACTGCAACTCTTTGCTGTTCGCCGCCGGACAACTCTCCCACTCGGTGCTTGAGCCTCGCGGACAAACCGAGCCTGTCGAGCAGCTCTTCGGCCCTGGACTTCGCCTCCGCCCTCGGAAGAGCGGCTATCAAACCTGGCATCATCACATTCTCAAGGGCGTTGAACTCCGGCAGCAGGTAATGAAACTGAAACACAAACCCGATATTGCGGTTGCGGAAATTGGCCAACTCCCGTTCGCCCCACAGAAATACATCCTCTCCACCGTAGAGAACCTTTCCTCCGGTCGGTTTTTCCAAGGTGCCCAGTATATTGAGCAGGGTGGATTTCCCGGCGCCCGAACTCCCCACGATGGCGATCCTCTCCCCCCTTCGGATTACAAGCTCGAGGTTGTTGAAGAGCTCGATTGAATTGTTTCCGCTTCCGAATATCTTCGTAAGTCCAAAAGTGTGGACTTCTATGCTCTGCCGGACATCATTCATATCTTAAGGCTTCCGCCGGATCGAGCCCGGCAGCCTTGCGCGACGGGTAAAGAGTCGCTACCAGGCTTATGCAGATTGCCGCAAAGGCAATAGCCGCCAAATCAAAAGCTTCCATTTTAACCGGG
>Ga0187864_10003201_pt1 | contig 13535 bp, 12 predicted proteins | sample June2016WEW_11_4_FD_132985 | JGI IMG/M metagenome (GOLD analysis project Ga0187864, IMG submission 132985) | Peatland microbial communities from SPRUCE experiment site at the Marcell Experimental Forest, Minnesota, USA - June2016WEW_11_40 | ecosystem: Environmental > Terrestrial > Soil >... | reverse complement strand
TTCATTGCTACATATTATGACAGTTTACTTCTATATGTATCACTTATACCACTTAGAGTCGGATGGTTTACAATCATTCTATCGGCGGCGCTGATATCGTTTACTTTAATAGCCAGAATGGCCAGTGTTTGGTTGGTAGCGTTGCTGATATCGATTTTTGTAGGACCTATATTGCCGCCCATCTTAAATAAAGTAGCTGATGGCGTTGTTATATATCCCTGTATGGCAGTGTTTGGTTTTTTACCTATTGTCATTAAAAAAGATGCATGCCGCAGTAGAATATGCAAGGCAACGCTATGTATATTTTTACTTATTAGTGTTGCCGGAACTGTAAACAGGCTCTATGAATTAAACAACAGGATTCAATCAACTGACGATAGTTTACGCAGAAGTGAGGACAAGTTGATTGAGGAAATTGCCAGGCTCCATCTTCCTGAGCCTGTGTACATATCCGGCTTTCACTCCGACGGGGTCGACCCCGCTACTCTTGTTTTCCTGGCGCGAACAGAAAAAGGATTGCCCTTTGATTATGGAATTATGGGCGCGCATCCATCCGAATTTGGCATCAAGGAAAAAGATACGTCAAATTTGGACAAAAATACTCTTGATCGTTGCGTCGAGACGGTTATGGAAGCAGTCTTCAAAAAGGGGGGGCTGATAATCTTAGTTGATCCCGAGAAGGTTAACGATGTCCATTTAGCCCAAAGTACCTTTTCGCACAGGATAGAGCCTTTGATTGTCAAGAAATTTATTGACTCTGGAAGACTCACGGACCTCAATATAGGTGTCGCGGCCCCAGTGCCTGTGAAGGTATATTCAGTTCGATAAAAAAGGGCGTGCGATGGGGTCGCGCCGGTTTGTCAGGCGGCCGGAGGGCAGGCTATAGATGGAATGCAGCTTGTAGGCTTTCGACGATGCGGTTCACAGATCGAGGTCAAACATGCTCGTCAACCGGTATAGGCAATTTGACAGCAATATAAACCCCACATCACGCTGGGTCTGGCTGATTATCGCTTTGGAAGGCCTTCTGTTCTGGCGTTATGTTACTACGCAGATCGCGCCATTCTATGCATGCAACTACGATCAGACTATCTATCTTTCATGGAGTTATCACCTTTTTGAAGCCATGCGGAGCGGCAATTTCACGCCCATTGCCGCTGAGATTTTTGGGCCTATATATCGTCCGACCGGCATTACTTTTCAGATACAGGGCGCGCTGCTTGCGCTCCTCCTGGGCGCAGGCCGCGCGTGGCTGCTGTCATTGAATTTCCTCTATTTTGCCGCTCTGCAGGTTGTCTTGTTTAAAACGGTGCGATGGAAGACCGGCAACTCACGGCTGGCCCTTATAGCCGTTGCACTGCTCCTCTCCCAGTCTACATTTATGAGTATGGTTGGCGGAATTCTTGATTACCGTCTTGACTTTGCAACATACTGCACGTTCGGGCTCTGGACTTGCTTCGTGCTCCGCTCCGGCTTGTTTAAAAACCGGCGCTGGTCGGTGGCCGCCGGGTTTACCGCTGCATTGCTTATGTCAATGCGGTTCCTGACCGCTGCCTATTTTGTGCCGGCTATGGCCGCCATCTTTTTCTTCCTTATTGTTCAGTATGGCTTCGCAAAGAGCATCTTGCGCAAAGCTGCATCCGCCCTGCGCATTTCTAACTTTTTCATAGCGGCTGCAATTCCCGGTTTCCTCGTTCTGCCCCTGTACTGGTTCAAGCGAAGCGCAATTTATTCATACTATGTCGTGGGGCATGTGACCGGGCCTGATAGGCGCCTCCGTGAATTGGAGGCAGGCGTCAAGAGTACTGCGGATTTGCTGACCTATTATCCCAAATCGATCATGAACGAGCACCTGGGTGCTCTGTTCCTGTCAGCAGTATCTATTTTGTTCGCTGCGACTTTTCTTCTGACAATCATTGCCAGGCTGCGCGGTGACACCAGGTTGCGCCCTCAGCTTCATAGCTTCGTTCCTGTGCTGGCTGCCATTTTGGTTCCATTAGGCGTCCTGACCCTCGACATATCCAAATCGCCGGTTGTCGGTAGTATTGTTTGCGTACCCTTGCTGCTCCTACTCATGCTGGCCTGTTCCGTGCCGCTCGATGCCTGGCCCCCTCGCCTGCGCCCCGGCCTATTGGCGTGCTCGTTCTCACGATCAATAATACAGACGCTCACGATGGCGCTTATCCTGATTGTTGCGTTGGGAAGCTTCATAATCCATCTGAACGGGCGGCCCATTTTCCCTTACCGAAACGATGACCTCAGGCTTGTCAATGAAGTTCTGGATTCTGTGGTCTCCATTGCTGCAGTCAATAATTTGTCGAAGCCTGTTTTGTCCGTAGATAACGTGAGTGAGGCATTTCAGCCTGGTACAATGACAGTTGCTGCATATGAACGTTTCGGGAAGCTGATCGATTTTGAGGGGAAGCTGGGTTGTGATAATAATATGATGTTGCAGACGGATCGCGACACTACTCTCCAACAACTTGGGGACAGTCACATAATCATTTTGACCGATATGCCCAAAAGAGGGGTTTACCCTATCAATGAGTCAATACGCAATTACTGGGACGACCTCTGGGAATGGTCTAACAGCCATCTAATTCCATACAAGGTTTTCAAATTCTCCTTTTTTAAGGCCTATGTATTTGTCCGGCCATTCGCAGAAATTGTGGGTATCATGTCCGATGGATGGATTTCAAGCTCAGGTATAACACTAAAGGCTAATGCGGCCTATTTGAGGCGCTTTCCGATATTTATCCTGGAAGGAAACGCAGATTTAAGCGTGTTTCCCCGTCTACCGGAGCCTAAAGCGGAACTTCTTGACGATGACCAACAAGTGGTAGAGACCCTGCCGATTGCGTTCAAACACGACGGCGTCCGTTACTCGATCTCTATTGATGGCCGTTCTGCCTTGTCCTCGGACCAGGATTACGTGCAAGTGCGCCTAACCTTTGATATTTATTTTGTCTCAAAGCTGCTTGGCACCAATGATGATATCCGTGAGCTGGTGATCCAGGCGCCGGCCTGGGCCAAGTTGATGACAGCGGAGGAAGCGGGACTCCAGCAGAAATAACCTCGATTTGCTGATGAAGGACCTGAGTGTAACATATGATGAAAAACGAACCGGCAGCAAAGAGTCCTGAGTTATCCGTTGTGGTTCCCGTATATAAGGAAGAACCCAATATACGGCCCTTTCTCTCCAGAATGGAGAATGTTCTTGACTCCATGGGCACTCCCTACGAGGTCCTATTTTGCCTCGACCCTTCTCCGGACCGAACAGAAGAAGTGATTCTCGAAGAAATCAATCGCAATCCGAATATCAAGCTGCTGGTTTTCTCCAGGCGCTTCGGCCAACCCGCTGCTACAATGGCGGGAGTCCTGACTTGCACCGGGCAGTCTTGCGTGGTTATAGACGTGGACCTGCAAGATCCTCCGGAACTGATCGTTGAAATGTATGCGAAGCTGAGAGAGGGATATGGGGTCGTCTTCGCCAGGCGCCGTTCGCGCAAGGGCGAAACATTGTTGAAGAGAGTAGTCTCAAAACTGGGCTACTACGCCATCAATAAACTCAGTGACGTGCATATTCCTCGTGATACGGGGGATTTCAGAATTATGACCCGCAGGGTTATCGAAGAGCTTCGGGGTTTGCGGGAGTGTCACGGATTCTTACGCGGGCTGGTTGCCTATGTTGGTTTTAGCCAGGCTTTCGTCGAGTACGACCGGGATGAACGCGCCCATGGCCGCGGCAACTATAACCGGTTCACGGGATCTCTGAAAATAGGGCTCAACGGCCTAATCAGCTTCGGCGGCAGGCCATTGCAGCTTATGTCCCTGGCGGGGCTCATTCTCTCCGGGTGCAGTTTTCTGCTCGGCGCGTGGTATGTTTTGCAGAAGCTCATCGGGGTGGAACTGACGCCAGGTCTGTCCACTACAGTCCTTGTCGTTACGTTTTTCTCGGGCGTACAGCTTCTCTCACTCGGTGTGATGGGTGAATACGTCGGGCGGATTTATGATGAGGTCAGGCGAAGGCCTATGTACATTGTAGATCGAAAAGTGAATTTATGAGTTTCCCGTTTACTCTACCACCTCAGGGACCCGGTAAACCAAATCCCCAATGGATGGGAAACGGTTTTCAGGTCGGGAACAATATCTGCCGCGTTCTGGAGTACAGCTCCAATGACATGGGATGGAGCGACGATCTTACGTCTCTGCATGAAGATGCGGCCGGTTCGGATCACTTTATCGATCGTGCTTCACGCCGGCATGCACTCCAACAGCTCCTGAAATATGCCGGGGAAAAGCCGCCGGTTGTTCTGGAGATCGGATGCTCCTCCGGGTTTCTGGTGCGCCAGATATCGGAACGCCTCAAGGATTCCGTTGTCATCGGCTCTGATATTGTCCACAAGCCCCTGGAGCAGTTGGCTTCAAGTCGCCCCGATCTTCCTCTATTCCGGTTCGACCTTGTCAGGTGCCCGTTCCCGGACAGCAGCATCGATGCTGTTATCATGGTGAATGTATTGGAGCACATCGAAAACGATCGTTTGGCAATGCAGCAGGTCTACCGGATACTAAAACCGGGGGGGATCGCCGTAATCGAGGCGCCGGCAGGGCCTCACCTGTATGATTTCTATGACAAATCACTGATGCATTTCCGCAGATATACTATGATGGGACTCACGGCGCTCGTTGAAGGCCTGAATTTTCGTGTCCTAGAGCGCTCTCACCTGGGATTCTTCTTGTACCCCGGATTCTCCTGGGTCAAGCGTCGCAACAAGAAGCTGGTTTTACAGAGTGAGGATATCCAGAAACATCTCACCGAGCGGAATATCCGCAAAACCGGCGCAAGCCGCCTGCTCGACATGCTCATTCAATTTGAACTTGCAATGGGGAAATTCATTTCTTACCCCGTCGGAATTCGGTGCCTGGTCACGTGCATCAAGCCCGCAGTGTGATTTTTTAATGTACCGCGCTCTTTGTAGAAGGGCACGTATGGTTGGTCTATCCGTGACAAACCGAACTCAAGAAATCAGACAATTGATGAGCTTCGCGGGGGTAGGGTGTGCTACGGCCATAATTTATTTTTCAATTTTTGGCCTGATGTTCGACATCTTGCGTATACACCCCAGGATATCAGTATCTGTAGCATATTTCATCTCCGTGGCTTTCCATTTTAGTGCGAACCGGCTTTTTGTTTTCCAAGCACATACTAAGACTGTATATAAGGATATTTTTAGATATTTGTGTGTTCTATTGCTTAACTATCTAATCACCATAACTGTTGTCGAATTTGTCAGTAACTCTTTATCACTGTCCCCATACTTCGGTGTGTTAGCCAGCGTGGGTATAACTGTTATGACCGGCTTTGTATTGATGAAGTTTTGGGTATTTCAGTCTTTGCTGAAAAAAGGTCCCGCTGCCCAAGGATAGAGCAGCATTCATTCAAACATCGGGTGTAAACAATGAAATTCGAAAAGGTCATGGTAACCGGTGCGGCCGGATTCATCGGGAGCCATTTGGCTGACTGTCTGCTCGAAAAGGGGTGTTCTGTTACCGGTTTTGATAACCTATCAACGGGATTCACGGAAAATTTGGATAAGGCGGGGAGGTCCTCCAATTTCAGGATTGTGGAAGGCGATGTGCTCGATCTACCCGCTCTGACCAAGGCTATGACCGGTTGCGATTTTGTCTTCCACCTCGCCGCTAATGCAGATGTGCGCTTCGGGACCGAGCATCCCCGAAAGGACCTTGAGCAAAACACCATTGCCACCTTCAATGTACTCGAGGCCATGAGGGCAAACGGCATCAGGCGCATTGCCTTTCCATCGACAGGATCGATCTATGGCGAGCCGGATGTATTTCCAACTCCTGAGGACGCTCCCTTTCCGGTCCAGACCTCCCTTTACGGGGCCTCCAAACTTGCCGGAGAGGGCCTGATCCAGGCATACTGTGAGGGCTTTGGGTTTACAGGATGGATCTTCCGCTTCGTCTCTATCCTGGGCGAGAGATATTCACACGGGCATGTTTTTGATTTCTACAAGAGTCTTCTGGCAGACCCGCGGCGGTTGCGCGTGCTTGGTAACGGCAGGCAGCGCAAGTCGTATCTATACGTCCAGGATTGTATCAACGCCATGCTCATTGCCATTGGGAAACCCAAAGGCAAGGTCAATATTTTCAACCTGGGAGTGGACGAATACTGCCTGGTGAATGATTCGATCGGCTGGATCTGTGATCATCTGGGGGTCAAACCGGAACTCGATTACACAGGGGGAGAGCGGGGATGGATCGGGGACAGCCCGTTCATATTCCTGGACTGTTCCCGAATCAAGGAGCTTGGCTGGGAACCAAAGCTTAAGATCAATGAAGGTGTGCTCAGGACCCTGGAATACCTTCAGAATAATCACTGGCTGCTGGAGAGCCGCGGATGAACATAGCAGTGCTTGGAATGTGGCATCTTGGCACAGTCACTGCCGGCTGCCTTGCCGCCGCTGGATACAGTGTCCTGGGCTACGACCCGGACGAGGGGACTGTACGCGCCCTGAATGAGGGTGAGTTGCCCGTTAAGGAGCCCGGTCTGGAGGAGTTGGTTACAGCCGGAATGCGAAAAGGTCTCCTGCGCTTTTCCTCTATTCCCGAAGAAATCTCCGGATCGGATATCCTTTGGGTTGCCTATGATACTCCCGTGGATGAGGAAGACAGGGCTGATGTCGATCTTGTCATCGATGGCGTTTGCTCACTTTTTCCTCACATCAGGGCCGGAGCGCTTGTCATCAGCTCTTCGCAGCTTCCGATAGGTTCGGTGGGCTTACTGGAGGAAAAATTCAGGCGCAACTATCCCGATAGGCCGGTCTCTTTTGCCTGTCTCCCTGAAAATTTGCGCCTGGGAAAAGCCATCTCCGTTTTTACGAACCCCGATCGAGTGATTGCGGGCGTGCGCTCCGAGAAGGACGGCAAACGCATTGCGTCCCTGTTGAAGCCTTTTACCTCCAATATCATCTGGATGAGTGTAGAATCGGCGGAGATGACAAAACACGCCCTCAATTCATTCCTGGCCACATCCGTGACGTTCGCAAACGAACTTGCAGCCATTTGCGAGCACTACGGGGCCGACGCAAGCGAGGTCGAAAAAGGTTTGAAAAGCGATGCGCGCATTGGTCCAGGGGCATACTTGAAGGCAGGCAATCCATTTGCCGGCGGTACCCTTGCAAGAGACCTCAATTATCTTCTCTCCCTCGGGCAAACAAAACAAATACCCACACACCTCTTCTCGGCGGTACTGCAAAGCAACAACTCCCACAAACTCTGGGCCAGACGAAAACTCACAGAAGTTCTCGGAAACCTTGGAAACAGGAAAGTGGCGGTTCTGGGTCTGACCTACAAACCCGGTACGAACACTTTACGCCGCTCGGAATCAGTGGCGGCATGCAGGTGGCTTAACGAACAGGGGGCATTAGTTTCAGCATACGACCCTGCTGTGAAAAGTCTGCCCGAGGACCTGGCAGAATTCATCCTCCTTGCCCCTTCAGCAACCGAGGCGCTTCGAGACGCTCATGCAGTTGTAATCGCTACCGAATGGCCTCAATTCCGTGCGATTACATGTGACGATATTCTGGGGTATATGGCTCTTCCGGAGGTATTCGACCCGGGGCGCTTCCTTGATTCTTCCCTCCGGAGTGATAAAAGAATCCACTACTTATCGGTAGGAAGTCTCACATGAAACTTTTTAATAAAAAAGCCTTAATAACCGGATCCAACCAGGGATTCGGGCTTGCGGCGGCTCGCACCTTTGTGGACTCCAGAGCGGACGTGGCGCTGTGCGCTCGGGATGAGAAAAAACTGATCGAGGCCGTGGATGAACTCACTGCCAGGGCTTCGGGCAAAACCAAGGTCCTGGCGGTTCCCGCTGACGTTTCGAGCCGGGATGACGTGCGCAGGCTGGTGAGCACGGTTCTCAAAGAATTCGGCGGACTGGATATCCTTCTATGCAATGCCGGGATCTACGGTCCCAAAGGACCGTTTGACGATGTCAACTGGGACGAATGGGCCAGGGCCATAGAGATAAACCTGATGGGGACTGTCCTCCCGTGTTTGGAGGTGTTGCCAGAGTTAAAGAAGCAGGGGCAGGGGAAAATCATAATAATGTCAGGCGGCGGGGCAACAAAGCCCATGCCTTATCTGAGCGCTTATGCCACATCCAAAGCGGCTGTAGTGCGGTTTGCCGAAACAATTGCAGAAGAGGTCCGGCAGTATGGGATCGATGTCAATGCAGTTGCCCCGGGAGCGCTCAACACGCGTCTTTTGGATGAGGTGCTGGCTGCGGGCCCGGCCAGAGTAGGGCAGGAATTTTATGATCAAATGGTCAAGGTGAAAGCGCAGGGCGGCACGCCGCTGGAGGCAGGGACATCGTTATGTGTCTTTCTTGCCTCATCACGAAGCGATGGAATCACGGGAAAGCTTATAAGCGCTGCATGGGACCCCTGGAATGAACTGCCGGATCATTTGGATGACCTCAAAAATACCGATATCTATACCCTTCGCCGTATAATACCCCGCGAGCGCGGCAAGGACTGGGGCTAGAATGAACGTTGCGATTATCGGATGCGGCTTCATCGGGGACAAAAGGGCCGGGACTTTGTCCGGCTGCCGATTGGTTGCTTGCGCCGACATTGTTCGGGAGCGCTCTGTTGAATTCGCTCGGAAAAGGCCCGGCGTGGAAGCCATGCCCCAATGGCGCTCGGCAGTTGAACGCCCGGATGTGGATATCGTCATAGTGGCTACCACTCATGACGCTCTGGCAGAGGTGGCCCACGCTGCCGTGCAGGCCGGAAAGCACGTTTTGGTAGAGAAGCCGGCTGCGCGCAATGTCGCTGAAATCGAGCCGGTGATAGCGTCCGCCCTGGAGAATGGGGTGCTCGTAAGGGTCGGCTTCAATCACCGCTACCATCCGTCTTTTATCAAAGCCCGGGAAATCATGGCGTCAGGTGAGTTGGGGGAACTCATGTTCGTGCGCGCTCGCTACGGACATGGCGGCCGCATCGGCTACGACAAAGAATGGCGGGCCGTAAAGGAACTTTCGGGCGGAGGGGAGCTTATCGACCAGGGCGTTCACCTGATAGATCTGGCGCGGATGTTTCTGGGCGACTTCAATGAGGTCCAGGGGTTTGCGCATACCTACTTCTGGGACATGCCCGTTGAGGATAACGGTTTCATGCTGCTCAAAACGCCCAGGAAGCAGGTGGCTTTGCTCCACGCCAGTTGGACCGAGTGGAAAAACACGTTTTCTTTCGAGATATACGGCCGGGATGCGAAACTTGAAATATCGGGACTGGGCGGAAGTTACGGAGTCGAGCGGCTGGCCTGTTACAAGATGCTGCCCCAAATGGGGCCCCCCGAAACCGTGATTTGGGAATATCCCCTGCCGGATAGCTCCTGGCCGATTGAGTTCGCAGAGTTCATCGAAGACATACGGCTCGGGCGGCAGCCTGCAGCGGGTTTGAAAGATGCACGGGCAGCATTGGAGATTGTCGAGAAAATTTACAAGGAGTCAGGCATATGATTATCACGCGCAGTCCGCTCAGAATCTCTCTTGGCGGCGGAGGCACCGACCTCCCCTCTTATTACCGGGACCATAGTGGGTTCCTGATAGCGGCCGCTATTGACAAATATGTCTACATTACCCTTCACCGTACATTTGTCGACGAACTGATCATCAAGTACTCGAAGATGGAGCGGGTCAAATCCATAGAGGATGTACAACATCCCATTATCAGGGAATGCCTTAAGCTTACCAAGGTGCTGGCCCCGCAACTCGAAATAACGAGCATGGCGGACATACCGGCAGGCACCGGGCTGGGGTCCTCCGGAAGCTTTACTACCGCTTTGCTCAAGGCATTACATACATTGAAAAAAAATCTCGTCCATCCGCGCGAGCTGGCCGAGCAGGCATGCCATATCGAAATAGACCTCCTCGGGGAACCCGTAGGCAAACAAGATCAGTATATCGCCGCCTTCGGCGGGATTACCTGCTTCCGGTTTTTGCCAAATGGGCACGTTGAAGCCTGGCCCCTTGGGATTGACCAGGATACGCTCTACAGCCTCGAGGACAACCTCCTCCTGTTCTTTACCGGCTATGCGCGTTCGGCTTCCGCTATCCTCAAGGAACAGGATGATAAGACCAAGAAGAACGACAAGGAAATGATCGCTAATCTGCATTTTATGAAGGATCTCGGGAAAGAGAGCCGGAATGCACTGGAATCGGGCGATCTGGACCGATTTGCCGAACTTATGCATGTTCACTGGGAACATAAAAAGAGTCGCTCCGGCAACATGAGCAACGATTCGATAAATGAATGGTATGAGACAGCCCGCGCAAACGGGGCGCTGGGCGGTAAGCTCGTCGGCGCCGGCGGCGGCGGTTTTTTTATGTTCTATGCCCAGGACAAGGCAAAACTGCGGAAAGCGATGAGGGAGATCGGTCTGCCCGAAGTTCGCTTCCGCATCGATTTTGAAGGAACGAAGGTGATTGCTCAGTCATGAAGGCGAAGTTGCTTCCGGTGGCAATCCTCTCCGGAGGTCTGGCAACCCGCCTGCGGCCTCTGACCGGGACTATTCCCAAGGCCCTTGTGGAGGTGCAGGGTGAACCGTTTGTTTCTCACCAACTGCGGCTCCTCGAGCGCAGAGGGATCGAGCGCGTAGTTATCTGTGCCGGCTACCTCGGGGAAATGATCCGGGATTTTGTCGGCAATGGCGATAGTTTCGGGGTCGAGGTGGAGTTTGTTTTCGACGGAGACCGTCTTCTCGGGACGGGAGGAGCTATCAGGAAGGCCTTGCCGCGACTGGGCGACTCATTTTTTGTGCTCTACGGGGATTCGTACCTCACATGTGATTACGCAGCAGTTCAGGCTTCATTCCGGGAGAGCGCGAAGCTGGCATTGATGACGGTCTTTTTCAACAATGGCCAATGGGATACGAGCAATGTCGAGTTCATAGACGGGAAAATCCTGGACTACGACAAAAAGAAGCTCACGCCCCGTATGCGGTACATTGACTACGGTCTGGGGGTTTTCCAGGCTTCGGCTTTCGAACCAATCCCGGATGGAGAGCCCTACGATCTCTATGAGCTTTACAAGCTCCTGCTGTTGAAGGGAGATCTTGCTGCCTTTGAAGTAGGAGAACGGTTCTATGAGGTCGGCTCGCTGGGCGGGATTGAGGAATTGAGCCGCTACCTCGAACAGTCCGTGGAATTAATAGATAAGCATTAATAACTGAAGCCACCGTCAACTTCGGAATACGGGAGAAAACATGGGTTTTGCAGATCGGTTTTTGCTTGAGGCACAGCAGGTCATCGAGCGTATCGATAAGGAGGCCGTGGAGCGTGTGGCCGTCTTGATCGCGGATACCAGGAAGAGGCGAGGGCGCCTCTTCATTCTTGGAGTGGGCGGCGGCGCAGCTAATGCATCCCATGCCGTCAACGATTTCCGCAAGCTGGCCGGCATCGAGGCGTATGCGCCTACGGATAACGTCTCAGAACTTACCGCCCGCACCAATGACGAAGGATGGGCAACCGTTTTTGTCGAATGGCTCAAAACCAGCCACCTGAGTGAAAACGATCTGATTTTGGTGTTTTCCGTCGGGGGGGGTAATGTCGAGAAAAATGTGAGTCCTAACCTTGTTTCGGCGCTTCAGCACGCCAAACAGGTCGGCGCAAAGGTTTGCGGCATTGTCGGCAGGGATGGAGGGTACACCGCGCAAGTGGCTGATGCCTGCGTGCTCATCCCAACTGTCGAGCCGGCACGGATCACTCCTCACACCGAAGCGTTTCAGGCTGTAATCTGGCATCTGCTTGTCTCTCATCCCCTGCTGAAGTACGCTCAGACCAAGTGGGAATCGGTAAAATGAGAAGGACGTCTGTGCGCGCCGTTTTCCTGGACCGCGACGGGGTCCTCAACCGTTCCGTGGTAAGAGGCGGGAAACCGTACCCGCCCGCATCGGTATCTGAAGTCGAAATACTGCCCGGCGTTGGCGAGGCGTTGCAGAAGTTAAAAAAAGCCGGATTTATGACCATTGTAGCCACCAATCAGCCCGATGTGGCGCGCGGGACCCAGACCCGCGAGGCCGTGGAGCAGATCAATGATTTCCTAATGGCGGAGTTGGAGTTAGATGAAACAATGGTCTGCTACCATGATAACACAGACGCATGCCGTTGCCGCAAACCCCTGCCGGGACTGTTGGTTGCGGCGGCAGAAAAATATGGCATCGACCTGTCTGCCAGCTTTATGATCGGAGACCGGTGGAGGGATATCGATGCAGGGAGCAGCGCCGGGTGCAGAACGATTCTGATTGAGTACGGGTACGCTGAACGGGCTCCCTCGATCCCCCCGGACTTGAAGGCCAAATCCCTTTTGGAGGCGGCCAAGTGGATCATTAACAATCAAAATCTTTAAACTATGAAGGCTATTATGAAAAAAGTAGAGGACCTGAAGGTCAAGATATTTGCGGATGGCGCGGATAAGGCCGGCATGCTCGACATGTACGGCAGATCGTTCATTAAGGGATTCACCACGAACCCCACTCTCATGCGGAAGGCCGGGATACGCGATTATCGGAGTTTCGCGCATGAAATTCTTCAGGCTATACCGGACCGTCCCATTTCCTTTGAGGTTTTCTCGGACGAGTTTCATGAAATGGACCGCCAGGCGCGGGAGATCGCGAGCTGGGGTGAGCATGTCTATGTCAAGATTCCCGTGACGAACACGAAAGCGGAGTCCTCGGTTAATCTGGTTGGCAGCCTTGCCAAAGCCGGTGTAAAGCTCAATGTCACGGCCATGATGACCCTGGAACAGGTTCGGGATATGGCCGGCGTCCTGGCGGGAGGCCCGCCTGCGTTTATCTCCGTATTTGCCGGCAGGGTAGCCGATTCCGGCCGCGATCCGGTACCCCTCATGGCCGAAGCGGTTCGAATGATCGCCGGCCACCCGAATATCGAACTCATCTGGGCCAGCCCCAGGGAGCTGCTGAATATCTTCCAGGCGGACGATATCGGCTGCCAGATCATCACCGTAACCAACGACATATTGAAGAAGCTGAGCCTGGTGGGAAAGGACCTAACCGATTTCTCACTCGATACGGTCAAGATGTTTCGTGACGACGCCGTCAACGCCGGCTACCAGTTATAAGAAAGACCGGCGTATGCAGCAGGATCGCGATCCTCGATCTGATGGAAGGTGTCTTCAATCTGCCGGGAACTCTTGTAGTAATCCAGAAAGGAACTCTGGCAGGTGGAGCATGTTTTCCGGGACATGAAATCGGTTCTGGAGACCCGGCCCATTTTTCACCGCCGCGATGAGACCATTCGCGGCCATGTGTTTTGCAGTTTCCTTTTACCGCCTGTAGGCGGAAGAATCTGTTCATTCAACTTATACCAAGTTGCGTTCAAGTTGATGTAGCATAGGGCCTTGTGCCCGTCCGCACTTCCAAGCGCCCACAAGGGGCTATACTACTTTCGTATGCTCGCTTCTCGCACGTTCTTGAACGCAACT
>Ga0187864_10003198_pt1 | contig 13550 bp, 10 predicted proteins | sample June2016WEW_11_4_FD_132985 | JGI IMG/M metagenome (GOLD analysis project Ga0187864, IMG submission 132985) | Peatland microbial communities from SPRUCE experiment site at the Marcell Experimental Forest, Minnesota, USA - June2016WEW_11_40 | ecosystem: Environmental > Terrestrial > Soil >... | reverse complement strand
TAAACTATTGCCTCATCTTGGTTACATTAGCTCAAACTGACGCTCAATACCCATTCTATACTATACAAAGCGGTGCCGTCACCACTAACCCGCAAGGTATGGCCTACGTAGCATTCCCTAGCGTAACAGATGCAAACCAAGTTTACGCATTTATCGCCTACGCACACATGGATGATATTGTAGGAGTAGGCTATCATACACGCGTCTCATCCACAGACCAATATGTGGTTCCCATCGTACAGGATATTGCCTCACAAGAAGTTGCTTTGGCACATAACTATGACCTAAACAATTCTCTTCCAAACGGGTCTCCTCTGCGGTATAATGCAACTTTTGTTATTTTAACAGAAGATTACACGCTCAGCGCCTTGTCTCTTGGCTCTTCCAGCAGCGTAACGAACATAACTACTCCCGGTAATACCTCTCCGACTGTTTTCTTGCCAACTTATGCAAATGGAATTTTGATAGTTACCTACCAGCAAGAGAACTCAACTCAAGGTGGAGTAGTGATGATGCCTTGGGGCGTAAATTCATTGGCTTTTCCAGTAACCTTCGGGGGAAACCCTCAGCATCAGGAATGGGTCGCAACTGACATGCGACAAGTCATGGTTGGCAATGTTGCGTACCAGGCGAAGCTATCGCTGTGGAGTACTCAAGAAACACAGGTGACAAGCTAAAATGATGCGCACAGTTGAAGTCCTAATAGTAATAATCATTATGACCGGGGCTTTCATAGCAACTTCATTCTTTGCTGTTTTACCTTTGCCGCGTCAAGTCTCACCGCTGAACCTCAATCGCCTCTCACTCACAACAATGGAGATGTTGGATTCAAATCATGGTTTAAGCCAAGCCGCTTTTGACACTAACAACTCAACACTTATGGCTGAGTTACAGGTCGCCCTTTCAGCTTCCCTGCCGCCCAACGTACTATACAACCTGACAGTCTATAACGTAAACAGCGGCCAAGACGGTGCCACACTTTACAATGCTCAAAAATCCATATCAAATGCTAAAAGCTTAGGAATCACTTCAGATGCATCATCTTACCTTGTTGCTTCTTCCAACGCCACTTTTGACGTTACCCCACAAAAAATCGGAGAAAACAATGGCGGCGGAGGCATAACCCTCTACATCTTGAACTGTAGTGACTCGAACGGCTGGTGGATTACCGGATATACTTCTCCGAGCTTAGCAGAGAACGTGTACCAATTGCTGTCGCCATACTTTGCAAACATCGTGATGGTTCAGAACACAAAGCAACTTGCACAAATATTGAACGGCACTGCGTTGCAAGGTGAAGCAGTTAAAAACGCCGTTATCGTTAACACGTGCGGGGAGGCGGTTCCAATTCCCTCAGGGTACTACGCGAGTCCAGGAGTCGGCTACGATTCTGCCAGCGGCTCCTATGCACGATACTCCTACAATTTGGGCCAAAGAGTTCTCGAGTACAACTGGACTTGGGTAAGCATAGTTGGCTACCCACTCTACTACGTCTCAAATACCGCTCTGTTTCCAAATACACAGAACACTTGGGGCATATATGGAATGAACTTGGTCGGACCGGCGGGACTGAACGCGTTCCTGGAAGGTTTAGATAATCAACCATACTCGTATAATGACAACTGGATTACTGCTGATTTGTCCAATCCTGTCTATTTATCAAATGAAGCTATAAACTACTGCAATTATTACGGTATCTATCCCTCAGTTTACCAGAGCGCCACAAGAGCTTTGCCAACATCGATTTTGAACACTTACAATTTGAACGTTACAACCTACGTGTTTAACACTGCGCTCGGCGGATGGAACGCAGGTGCAGTTTACAGGCACAACATCTCTGTAAACGGCGAAAATCAATTTCAAGGAGGATTCTTCGCGCTAGGTTTAACGAGAACTCCGGACATCAGGCTCACGGCACTGGGTTTATTGTGTGATTACCAACCGAGGCTCTACAGTTCTGACTACAACAGCTATGATACTTCACGTTTGGTTGTTTTGCAGCTTGGTCTAGTTGGTGGAACCTAACAATGAACAATAAAGGTCAGTTTTCAATTATTGCGGCTTTGTTTGTCGCTGTTATCCTTATCTCAAGTGTCATGGTCACATACTCCGCAATACGTTACAGTTCTAACCAAGACCAACCGCAAATCATAAGCGCTGTAGACGAAACTAACCTTGCCTTAAAACAAGTGCTTGGCTTCACCGTAGGCTACTTTGGTTCTGTCCTGCAGGTTACAGGCAACTCCTCTTACGCTTATGCGCAATCCTCGAATTATCTTAACAGCGGCTTAGCCAACATAGTTGACATGAATCCAGAATGGGGCACCTCCTTCAACGTTACTGCCTTATCACTAGGTACTAACTGGTTTACGAATGATAGCTATAGCGAAGGAAATCTAAACGTTACATATGACCTGACAGGATTAGGCATAACTGGTATAGGCTACTCGGTATCCTGTTCATTAGGCGTTCAAATTCTCCCTTCTGCTTCCAAAAATCAAGTTTATCTAACCGTTACCCAAGATGAAAATGAACTGGTAGTTGATTTGAGCACATCAAATTTCAAATTCTATCTTTACCGGTATTCGAACTTGACTTGGGCAATGGTGAACCCGCCCAATGAACCCGTTTCATCCAGCAACGGAACATACACTATAGATATCCCATCTGGAATAAACCCTCAATCCTACATTATCCAAGTGCAAGACGCACGCGGTATTATGGTTGCAGCTTCCTCGTTTAGCCAATACACAGGAAGCCTAACATTCAACACCACCACAGTAAGCGGCGGCGATTACGTAAACCAATACGATTCAAAGGTAGACTCTATCCCTGACCAAGGTACTCACAGCAACTTCATAGCACAACAACAAGCACCAGACAGCGCCTTTGACACTTTAACAGAAGCAGACACATCAAGCCAGACTCAAAATTATTTCCCTAATGCATACAGCACTCAAGGTGGAACCACGTTAGTTTCAGGAAGTTTATCCAACCTAGACAACAACAATTTGCCATACATGAGTTTTCAAAGTTATGCATCTGCGTACTCGCCCACTCAATACAGTACAATAACATATGATAGTTCCAACAGCGCTTTCACAAATGGTGCAAGTTCGATTTCCTGGAAACATACTACAGGAACAGAAAATAACAGAATTCTGCTAATTAGCGTAGACACCTTCAATTATAATGGAGCACCAACAACCGTTAGCAGCGTGTACTACGGTTCAACTCCTGTAACTGCGAGCTTCACGGCAATGTACTCTTCGAATCCTCAGGTCCGCAGCTATGTCTTCCACCTTGTCAACCCATCCGCCGGCACTAACACCATAACGGTTAACTTTGCATCCTCAACCGCCGCTGTCGGCGGTTCCACAACATACTACAACGTAAACCAGATCTCCCCAATAATTACATCCAGCACCGCCACGGGCTCTAGTTCAAGCCCATCAATCTCCCTGAGCGCCTCCGGAACATACAGCAAACTGTTATATGGGCACATAACCACTCAAATTAGCTCATCTTACACGGTCGTCGATGCTGCTCAACAAACTAACCGTTGGAGCAATTCCGGGTCCTATAAGCATGGGAACACAAACTATTACTGCACAGGAAGAGGCAGCGACAAATCCGTCACAAGCGGCCCAGTCAGCTTATCGTGGACAAGCACGCACTCAGTAAACTGGGTCGCTATCGCCATTCTTCTCCAACCAGCTCAGCTTCCAACCCAAGAAACTTGCCAAATAATATTTAGCGGACCATCAAACACGCTCAACTGGAACAACCTTATCTGGGCAATTGACGGCTCATCCACCACTAGTACAGGCGTCACCTTGCAGCTTTTCAACTACAATACGGGGCAATATGCAACATCAGGCAACGGATACATAACAGGCAACCTTGGAACAGCAAACAGCACGGAGCAACAAACCATAACTGCCAACGCAGATAACTTCAGGGACACCATTGGAAGCTGGCAACTTTGCCTCACAGCCACCGCATCCGTTTCATCTCCCTTCACCGTCAACTTGGACTTAGCACGTTACGCACCAAGCACCGCATTATACGGACTTAATCTTGAGGAACAGTGGACTAACCTGAACTATGCCTCGCTTCTTAATCCAGCACTATGCATTTACGCGGGCACAATGGGCTCCAGCAAACTAGCAGTTGACGCTTGGTATGATGGTTCATGGCAGCCTCTCTGTTCATCGCTTGTGAGCGGCTGGAACAACATGTCTATTAATTCCTATTTAACTGCTGGCTCGACAATTTTCACGATCAGATTTACAAACAACGATGCCGGAGACAATTCACCAATCAGCTGGCAGGTAGATGCCGCATTGATTAGACCAGAGTCTGATCAAGACCTTTTCACGTCACTGCAAAGCCCAGCTGCAACAGTTGCCGTTGAGCTCCTTCAAAACGGAACCATGATTTGGTTAGGCCAAAGCCTGAAAATCACCACCCAAACCATTCCTATTCCGCCTGTTCCTGTAAAGGCCATTCACATCAACGAAACCATAGACGGCGTCAATCAACAAGTACCGTTCCAAATTGAGGATTGGGCATCTTCCTACACTGTACCATTAGGGTTAACAAATAACGCCACGGTCTTTGGTAACATGCAAATGATTGTTTTTCTATTAAACACTCACGTTTCCGATTTTACCGTGTGGTGGAACGGCAGCGACCAAGCAATCCAAACCCCCTTAGCTTACGCCAGTCCATACTTTAAAAGCGATAATCCAGCTGCCAACACACTTAGTAATGGGCAGTTAAGTCTCCAATTCAGTTCCAGCTTTACCGTAACCTCAACAGTTGTTGGCAGCAGCACCTCTAGCACGGCAACTTTCATGCGAATAAACAATCAGGAAAGCTCTTACGGATCAGGAATAGACTGGGTCGTGGTTAACGGTGTAGTTCGAGATATAGTGCAACAGGAAGCCGAATGGTCAAACGGAGTTAATAATTGCCCAAACCTCTATGCTGATATCGTGCTCACTTTACCTGCTAACGCGACCTATTTCACATATCAACTTAGTCTCATGTTTATGACTTCGCAGCAAACCCGAACAATAACTGACCTGTACCCCATTGCATTGTCTTCTTCTGTTGGGCAGTTGGAGACTGAAAACGGAACAGCACAGGGTGACCCCGTTATTGCCAACGGCACACAAACTTTCAGCTCCACAGGAACCTGGGTGCATCACTGGAGCCAATTCACCACTGGCACTCAAGGTGCAGGCATAATGTTCACTACCCAGGCTAATCACATGCTCTATACTTTTGATTCGATGTCTCCTCCGATTGCACGAGGCGCACTAAGTGCAAGCTCATCAGCTCAAACAATCTCCCTGCTCCCAGTAACGCTCAATCCTGTTTCGTTCCAAAATGCTTTGGATGTGACGTGGGATGGCGCAGTGGTAACTTTTGACAGTTCCATGCCACCAATTTATAGTGGATACGATCAACCTGGACTGTGGATACTGGCTGAGATGCCTCCGACGATAACTGTAACCACTGGCAATTAGCATCTGTATCGATACTTATTTTCGATAAGTATTTGATATTCATATTCAATAAATAGTGATTAAGTAGTTTTTATATAAAGTTGAAAGGTGAAAACTATTAACATTAAACAAACAGGTAGCATAAAAATTTCCCTCTTTAATTTCTTCCAAGCAATTATGGCACATTTTATTAGTGCGATAGGAAATCATCAGAAACACAAAAAGGGATTAGATTGACCTTCCAAGCAATCTTCATGGCGGCACAGGTGGCAGTTTCAGCAACCTTGCTCACTTATGCATCATGGAGCGACTACAAAACTCGTGAAGTAAGCAACCGCGTTTGGGCGATCTATGCACCTATAGCAATCGTGCTCTCCCTATCAGAGTTACTCCTCTATGATTCCTCAAAAATTGTCCTATTCGGGATTAGCGTAGGCTTAACCGTCGGGTTAGCTTTTCTTTTGTTTTATTCAGGTGCATTTGGTGGAGCTGACTCAAAAGCTCTCATGTGCATCGCTTTTGCTTTGCCATTCGCTCCAGTAACCCTGTTCACACCCATCTTAGCCGAAGGTTTGTCCCCCATATCCCAAGTCATATTCCCATTAACCATATTTAGCAATGCCGTCTTATTCGCAGCAGCAAGCGGCATATACATGCTACTGCTCAATTTGGTTTGGCACAAAAAAAATGGCAAAAAATTGTTTACAGGAACACTTGCACATGAATCGATGTGGAAAAAAGCAGTTATCTTGATAACTGGTTACAAGGTGACGGTTGCAAGGTTAAAGGAGAAATGGCATGTTTTTCCGATGGAAGATGTAGACGACCGAGAGAATGCTTTACAGCGAAAACTGGTTGTTATTCCAAATGATGAGGGGCGAGATAAAATTGTTGAACGCTTATCTAATGCAGTTCAGGCAGGAAAAATTGATACTTATGTGTGGGCAACTCCCGGTTTACCAATGCTTATATTCATAACTTTAGGTTTGATTGTTGCGTTACTATGTGGAGATATGGTTTGGTTGCTAGTTAGATTTATCCTCGGATAAAAAATCAAGAGTTTCGTTGAACATGTTTTTGCCACGTTTTGAATAAGAGAAGGATGCAGTCACCATAAGAACGAATCCAAAACTAACAAATGCAAGGGCATATCCTTGGTATGGATAAGATGCCCAATTTAGACTAAAATTTGAGCCACCTGTTTGGTAAGAATAAAAGAAAGCGCTTATCACGAACAATACAAGCGCCAATGATAGTAAGCAGACTTCCGTTTTAAACTTCATACCCTATCTCCTCTTCTGATCCCCGTGAGTCTATCTCTTTAATCAAAAGGTATTTTAGCTTTTTGGAAATACACCCCTACAGGAGCATTCTAATGTACACTTCGGAGTGCAAAAAAGAACTGCAAGGCTTTCTAATGCAAAAGCCGAAAGAATGCAAAGTCGCCGTGTTACCTGATTTCTTCCTTGACCGACTCATAAACTTGAACTGGAATCCCTCAGAATTCTCAGAATTAATCGAGAATGTAGCTAAACGGAAAGGCGGTAGCATCGATGGCATCACACAAACCGATGTGCGAGGAGGAAACGCCATTAACGTGGCATCAGCCCTAGCCAACCTAGGCGCCATGGTAACTCCGATTGTTTGCACAAGCGAATACGGCTTGCAACAAATAAAATACCACTTAAAAGACACTCCAATCGACGCATCACACGTAAAAATCCGAAACAAAGCCTCAATAACAACCGCCTTAGAGTTCAAAAATAAAGAGCAGAAAACAAACGTTATGATCCGCGATTTAGGGTCCTTAGCACATTTTGGTCCTGAAGATTTGAACGAAGGCGATTATGCGTTAATTGAGGATGCCGATTACACGTGTCTTTTCAATTGGGCTGGCACATTAAAATTTGGCACAGCGCTTGCCCAAGCCGTTTTCAGCAGAGCAAAAAAGAAAGGCAAAGGCAAAACTTACTATGACACTGCAGACCCTTTACCTAACTTGTCAGCAATCCCCCAATTGATGGAAACGGTTCTAAAATCCAGCCGAGTGGATATTTTAAGCGTAAACGAGAATGAAGCAATCATTTACGCCGAATTACTGGACAAGACTCTGGATGATAAAAAGGAGCATTTTACTTTTGCTGAGTTAGCGATGGAAGCTGCACGCGTTTTAGCAAAGCACTTGCCCACGAGAATTGACTTGCATACCACGGTTTTTTCTGCCACTTTAAAGGGCAAAACTGAGAGAATGGTTCCTACGTTTAAGGTTAAGGTTTTACGTGCAACCGGCGCAGGAGACGCTTGGACTGCAGGAAACATTTTAGGCGATAGAAACGGTTTGTCGGACGAGTGCCGTTTAATGCTGGCAAACGCGGTTTCCGCCTACTACCTCTCCGACCCAAAAGGCAAGCATCCGTCCCAGAGTAAACTTTTGAAGTTTATTCTGAAATCAGATAGCAAACTAAACGTTTTTTCGTTTTAACTTTTTCAATTTTTACATTATTTCTAAGAGCAAATTCTTGATCTAACTGCTTTTTAATTGACTGAAGCTTAACGAGCATTTCTCTTAACTCATCCACTCTGCTTTTAACCGCTAGTTCGCTCTTTGCTTGCAAATTTACTTACTGTTTTTTTTTCGAGTGTTTTTAATGTGGAGACATTTGATGCTCTTGTTCAAGGTTTTCCTTCCTCAGAGTTACCCAGTTTTTGTAGCGTTGCGATGGCGTGGTAGGTGTCTTCAAACGTGGATATGCCGAGGTCTGAGCGGGCAAAGCCACCGTTTTTGTTTTGGCACTTCAATATTCAGTCTATCGTTTGTGATGGGTATTTGCTTTTTTCGCCGAGTAAGTCAAGGGTTATCACGCCGTAGTATGTGTGCTCCTTGTAGGGTGAATAATTCATTGGTATAACTGTGAAGCCCCCATAAGGTTTTTCGCATGCCCTCACAAACGTGACGGTTTCATCTAAATCTCTTAAATTCACCATAAGAAGATTCAGAGAAGCGACTGCATAATAGGTAGAGTTAATGTTCGATTGTCCTTCTATTCCAAATCCGCCAATCAGCATTTTTAAAACCAAGCAGCCACTTCGTTACATCTTTTGTGTCAACATTTATTTTCAGCAGGTACGCGAGTTCTAGTGCCATGAAGGTTGTCGTGAACTCTGAGGAAACCTCAGAAAAAGAGGCGCTGTAACCAAAATAATTCTTGGAGTTGAGAATTGAAGCAAGGTTTTTTTTCAACTTTGCTTCGAGGTCTTCCCCTATTAGTAATGAAGCTTTAGTGACGTAATAGATCGAGTAAATGATGTCCAAGCAAATATCAGCTATGAATTTAATTGTCTCCTGTGGGTTAGGAAAATTTGTTTTTAGTAAATTTAGAATGGACAGCCCGTAGTATGTGTCTTGGGCGTTTGATTCTGCACCTTGGCAAAAAGTGTAGCCGCCATCCTTATTCTGTCGATTAACGACGTAATTTACAACTTTTGAGCGTAAAAGATCATTTAACCGTCTTGCTTTAATCAAAATCATCACCACTCTTCCACTTTGAATATCCTAGAAGCTATTATCCTATGCTAAATGGCAAAGGCGGTCAAAGGCGAGCCTCATCGCCGCATAGCTTTGAAAAGTAGCCGGATAAATAAGCGTTTCTTTGTTATCCTAAATATCTAAAATAAAAATTATTTTAAGCATGTAGTCTTTTACTTTTGCAGGTAACGATTACATCTCAAGAGTTGGCGCAGATGGCTAAACTGTTTGGAAGTTCAGGCGTTAGAGGCTTAGTAAATGTTGACTTAACACCGCTGTTAGCGTGCAAGGTTGGTTTAGCGGTTGCTGCGTGTGCAAAAGCCAAAAAAGCAGTTGTAGCCCGTGACACTCGAGTTTCAGGAGATATGCTTGAGGACGCTTTGGTTTCGGGTTTGCTATCAAGCGGCACAGACGTTTATTTGGCGGGCATTGTTCCGACGCCCACTTTAGCTTATGCCACAAAAGCGTTAGGAGTCGATGTCGGTTTTATGCTTACTGCCTCGCATAATCCACCCCAATATAACGGAATAAAAGTGTTCAAGAGCGACAGCCTCTCCTACACTGACGAGGATCAAGACACTGTCGAAAAAAACGTTTTGGAAAGAACATTTGCGCTGGCAGATTGGCGCAGACTCGGCAAAACCATACCTGTCGATGCAAGCCAAATCTACATGGAAATGGCGCTGAAGACTGTCGAACTTTGCAAGCAATGGCGTGTTGTTGTTGATCCTGGATGTGGCGCCACATTCAATGTTGCCCCTGCAATGCTGAAAGCCATGGGGTGCAAAGTCACCGCTCTTAATGCTCAGCCTGACGGGTATTTTCCAGCCCGAAAATCTGAGCCGACCGCTGAATCTCTCAAAGATTTAGCAAGCGTAGTGAAAACTCTTGGGGCTGAAGCAGGCGTTGCTTTTGATGGTGACGGTGACCGAGCAGCCTTCGTCGATGAGAAAGGCGTTTTTGTCAGCTTTGACCGTTCATTGGCTGCGTATGCTGCTTATGCGCTTAAGCAGAGTGGCGGTGGAACAGTAGTAACAAATGTTGAAGCCTCCATGTGTGTTGAAAAGATGGTGCAAGCGCAAGGCGGCAGGGTCATTCGCAGCAGAGTTGGGGACATTTATGTTTCAGAAGCGATTAAGCAGTCGGGTGCAGTTTTCGGCGGTGAACCGTGTGGCGCATGGGTGCATCCGCAAAGTCATTATTGTCCTGATGGACCGCTTTCTGTAGCGCTAATGTTGAAGGCTTTGGAGGAGGAAAATAAAAGTTTAAGCGAGTTCATCTCTGCTGTTCCAGAGTACATTACTCGAAGAGAAAACATTACCTGTAAGAATGAGCTTAAGTACAAGGCGGTGGCAAAAATTGGGGTTACCCTAAAAACAGAGTTTGCGGATTACACCGATTTCTCAACAGTTGACGGCGTTCGGTTAGCGCTAAAACGTGGTTGGTTGCTGATTCGGGCTTCTGGAACGGAACCGCTTATCCGTTTAACTGTTGAAGGAGAATCTTTAGCAGTGGCAAATAATATAACTGCAAAGGCAACAGCAGTAATAAAGAAAGAAGTTGAGGCTGAAATGAAATGAAAGCTGTATTACTTGCGGCTGGCGAAGGCATCAGGCTTTTGCCCATAACGGCGACGCGTCCTAAACATTTGATTAAGGTTAGCGGAAAACCAATTCTGCAGTTCTGCTTGGAAGCGGTAAAAAACGCTGGAATTACTGAGGCAATAATTGTTACGCATTACATGGGTGACGCGATTCGCCAATTCTTCAGCGATGGCGAAAAACTTGGCTTACGCATCAGTTATGTTGAGCAAAAAGAAGTTCTTGGCACAGGAAACGCCGCTGCTTTAGCTGAGCCGTATGTGGATGATGATTTTGTTCTCGTTTACGGCGACTTATTGTTCGGTTTAGATGCCGTAAAGAACGTTTTACAATCATATGAGCCCGGGAAAACCGTTGCGGTCATGGGTGTTGTTCAGGTTGATAAACCTGAAAGCTACGGAATAATCGAGTTAGATGAAGAGAAAAAGGTTAAGCGCATCGTGGAGAAGCCTGCTGCTGGGATGGCGCCGTCAAACCTCGCTAATGCTGGCGTATACGTTTTTTCCAAAGAGGTTTTTGATAAGATAAAGCTAACAAAAGCTTCCGTCCGCGGTGAATGGGAACTCACCGATGCCGTAACCTTGCTGGCTGAAGAAAGCAAAACGGTTTTAGCTGCCGAAATATCAAAGGATGACTGGTTTGACGTGGGCAGGCCTTGGGATTTGCTGGATGCTAACAACTGGGCTCTGAAACGCATGGAGCTCCAAGTTTTAGGCACAATCGAGCAAGGAGCACACCTCATCGGTCCAGTTTTTGTTGCGGAATCAGCCCGCATCCGCTCGGGCGCATACATTGAAGGGCCCGCCTTTATAGATGAAGACTGCGACGTAGGACCGAACTGTTATATTCGGTCGGGCACGACTTTAGGCAGAAGCGTGCGTATAGGTAACGCTTGCGAAATAAAAAACAGCATCATCATGGACCATACACATGTTGGGCACTTATCCTATGTTGGTGACAGCATCCTTGGCGAACGCTGCAACTTGGGCGCTGGCACTGTCGCGGCTAATTACCGTTTAGACGCGGGCGCAATTAAAATGATGGTAAAAGACCAGCTCATCGACACTGGCAGGCGGAAACTCGGTGTAGTTCTTGGTGATAACGTGAAGACGGGGATTAAATCGCTGTTTATGCCCGGCATGAAGGTCGGCGTGAACAGTTGGGTAGGACCAAACTTCATGGTTGAGCGCGATTTGCCCGCTAACTCAATGGCGTTTCTAAAGCAAAAATGCGAAATACAAAAAAAGAAACCCTGAAGGACATATTCTGTTCGCGTTGAAAACTCGAAGATGCCCAAAGGATAGGATTAGAGAGACAGAGACAGACGGAGGGGGGTCCACGCACACACAGTCCAAAGAAGGGCACCCAAAAAATGCATTACCGTTAGCTCTTTAGGCTATGAATTTCTTGATTCTTATAAAAAATTAAACCTTAAACGGCTCACAGCCAGAAAGGCCGACCTTGACCATGCCGTAAAAGACGCAATGTACGCCTCTAGGCTCGCTGAAAACGGTCCCTCGACATTTCAGGTTTTCATGGAGCTAAACACCATTGCCAGCAATATTAAGAACTCTTCATAGGCTAATCGCACTTTTCGATAAAAACCAAATCGATTACATGATAATAGGTGGTTATGCGTTGCCTTTCTATGGCAGAATTCGAACAACCGTTGATCCAGACATTGGGGTCGCAGTTAAAACTCAGGAAAAATTTGTGCTCTGCTAAATTTACTTAAAGCATCTAATTTCGAACCAACCCTCTGTTCACCAACTAATCCCCTAATAGTAGTAGTCGACCGCCAAGAGCAAATTGAGTTTAAGCTTTGGACTAGACCCGATGGTTTTGTTTTTGATGAAGAAACCCTAAGGCGCCGTAGAAAAGCGCAGCTAAGCGAAGGCATTTCAGCTTGGGTTGTTTCTGCTGAAGATTTCATTGTAACTAAATTAGCTAGACCGGACCGTGGCGTAGTAGATGAGCAGGACGTGAAAAGTGTGCTGGTTAGACAAGAAGGCAAGCTATATTGGAATTACCTTGAGAAAAGAGCAAAAGAAATGCAAGTGCTTGCGATTTTAAAGGCTATTCAAAATGCATAAACGCGTTTTTAGCTTTTGACAACCGTTGCTGGTTGGTTTAGGCTTTGAGCGAAGGCTTCCGCTTGCTTAATATCGTCTTTGTTGGGTCTTTCTTTGTTTACGCCTCCCACTATTTTCATAAGGCCGTAGGTGTCAAGTCCTCCGCAGTTGAACTCTCCAGTAATAGTGTAGCCTTTGGATTGAAGTTTTTTTCTGAGTTGCTTGTGAAATTTAGACGTGTTTCCTGTTCGACCGCTCGTGGAGAATATGAATGCTTTCTTGTCGGTTACTTGAGGCAGATTGTCGGCAAGGTTAAGCAGAGTTTTATGGTGTTTTCCAAAGTAGATTCCTGAACCGAAACCGATAAGGTCATACTCGGAGAGACCATTTGGATTAACTTCTGGTGGCGTTTTAATTTCTGCGTTAAGAGCGCTTGCGAAAACCAAAGCTATTTTCGCGGTATTCTTATGGTGATAAGAAAAACAGATGACTAGTGTTTTCATGATTTCACGAACAAACAACCTTTAAGTGTCAAGCTAATATATTTTTTGTTTGGTGTGTTTTTAGCTAGAGCCTTTTTGATGGGAACTATTTGTGTTTAGGCTTGTATTTTCTGACGGTATTAATGTTAGAAAAAACACGCAAAACGATTTTCTCCCTAATTTTCGTTCTGGTTGTTTTGGGTTGCCTTTTTGGTTTAGGGTCTGAAATGTTTGCAAGCTGCGTACATAGAAGCACACAGAAGCACACGGAAGCACACAAAAGCATAAGGAAGCACACGGAAGTATTTTTGCGTCCCGAAGCGTCTTTTAGGAAGTTATGGTTAGGTTGCTGT
>Ga0187864_10003196_pt1 | contig 13560 bp, 7 predicted proteins | sample June2016WEW_11_4_FD_132985 | JGI IMG/M metagenome (GOLD analysis project Ga0187864, IMG submission 132985) | Peatland microbial communities from SPRUCE experiment site at the Marcell Experimental Forest, Minnesota, USA - June2016WEW_11_40 | ecosystem: Environmental > Terrestrial > Soil >... | reverse complement strand
GGCGCTCGGCAGCCTGCGGGTGCTTTTCGAGAAGCTGGACATTGCGTACGATTCGGTCACCATGGATGCCACGCCGCGACGCCTGGTGCTACGCGCGGAAGGCTTGCCGGCGCGCCAGGCCGACAGCGAGGAGCGCGTGCTGGGTCCCGCCAAATCGGCGCCGCCGCAAGCCGTGGCCGGTTTCGCTCGCAAGCACGGCGTAGCGCCGGAAACGCTCACGGTGGAATCCACGCCCAAGGGCGATTACTACACTTTTGTCAGAACCGTGGCCGGCCGGGCCACGCGCGATATTCTCGCCGGAGCGCTCGGCGGCATCATCCTGCAAATCAACTTTCCCAAGACCATGTACTGGACCGGCAAGGGCGGCCCGCGCTTCATCCGGCCCATCCGCTGGATCGTGGCTCTGCTGGGCGAGGAGATCGTGCCGTTCGAGCTCGCGGGCATACGCTCCGGCGCGGTTACTAGCGGCCATCGCCGATTGGGTGCGAGAGAAATCGCCGTCACCACCGCCGACTACGAGCGGCGGCTGCGCGAGAATTACGTGATCCTTTCGGCGGAAGAGCGCCGCAACAAGATCCACAACGAGCTCGCCGGCGTCCGCGTCAAGCCCGACCCAGCGCTGCTGGAAACCCTGGTTTATCTCACCGAGCACCCCACACCCATCGTGGGCAGCTTCGATGCGGAGTTTCTGGCGCTGCCCGAGGAAGTGCTGGTCACCGTGATGCGCCACCACCAGAAATACTTTTCGGTGGAGGATGAGCGCGGCAAGCTGGCGCCGCAGTTCGCAGCGGTGATGAACATTCCTTCCGATCCGGAAGGCTTCGTCCGCCGCGGCAACGAGCGCGTGCTGCGGGCGCGGTTCAACGACGCGCGCTTCTTCTGGGAAACCGATCAGAAGAAATCGCTCGCCGCGCGCGTGCCGGATCTGGCGCATGTGACCTTCCAGGCCAAGCTGGGCTCCTATCTCGAAAAGACCGAGCGCGTGAAAGCGCTGGTGAGTAAGCTGGGCGGCGATGCACACGCGGTGCGCGCCGCGGAGCTGGCCAAGTGCGATCTGACCACCGAGCTGGTCAAGGAATTCACCGAGCTACAAGGCGTGGTCGGCGGCCTCTACGCGCGCGCGCAAGGCGCGCTGGACGCGGTCTGGCAGGCGATCTACGATCAGTACAAACCGGAGAGCATGGAGGACGCGATACCGCGCAACCGCACCGGCCAGATTGTGGCGCTGGCCGATAAGCTCGACACGCTGCGCGGCTGCTTCGGCGTTGGTCTGATCCCGACCGGCTCGCGCGATCCGTTCGCATTGCGGCGCGCGGCGCAGGGTGTAGTGAAGATTCTGGTGGAAGGCAAGATCGATATCGATCTTGCGCCCTTGGTGAATGACGGAAGCGACGGGGCGAAGGCGTTGAGCGAGTTCCTGCTGGATCGCATCCGGTATTATTTCAAGGACGTGCGCGGCTTCCTATACGACGAAGTCAACGCCGCCATGGCAGCCGGCTGGAGCAACCTGGTGGATCTGGAAGCGCGCCTGGTTCGCATCCGGGACCTGCGGTCGTCGCCCGATTTCGAGCCGCTCGCCGCGAGTTTCAAGCGCATCCGCAATATCCTCGACCAGCAGAAGTTCACGGAGGCGAGCGCCGCGGCGATCGACCCGAAGTTATTGCAGGACGGGCCGGAACGGGATCTGTACGACGAATACCGGCGCATCGCGGGCCAGCCGATTGAATCGGTGGTATCGCAGTTGCGGCCCAAAGTGGATTTGTTTTTCGACAAGGTGTTAGTAAATGCGCCGGAGGACGACATCCGGCGTAATCGCTTGATGTTACTCGGCACGCTATTACTGGAATTTTCCAACATAGCGGACTTTTCGGAAATTGTAACTACATCATAGGAGCTTAAAGCATGAAGAAGTATGTCTATTCGTTCGGCAACGGAACCGCCGACGGTGACGGGAAGATGAAAGATACGCTCGGTGGCAAGGGCGCCGGGCTGGCGGAAATGTCGCGGGCCAAGCTGCCCGTGCCTCCGGGTTTCACCATTTCCACGGAAGTGTGCAACATCTACTTCCATAACGACAACAGCGTGCCGGCGGAAATCGACGCGCAGATGATGGAGGCTCTGAAGACGCTCGAGGAGCGGATGGGCCAGAAGCTCGGCGACGTCGCCAACCCGCTGCTGGTCAGCGTGCGCTCGGGCGCCAAGTTCTCCATGCCGGGCATGATGGATACCATCCTCAACCTGGGGCTGAACGATCAAACCGTGAAGGCGCTCGAAGCCAAGGCCAACAACGCCCGCTTCGCGTACGATTGTTACCGCCGCTTCATCCAGATGTACGGCAACGTGGTGCTGGAGATCCCCAAGGACGAGTTTGAGGCGATCTTCGATGGCCAGAAGAAAAAGGCCAAGGCCAAGCTGGACACGGAACTTACCGCGGCGGACTTACTGCAAGTGATCCAGGGTTATCAGAAGCTGGTGCTGAAGAAAACCGGCAAGCCGTTTCCGCAGGATGCGCTGGAGCAGCTCGCCGGCGCGCGCAACGCCGTCTTCCGCTCCTGGTTCAACGACCGCGCCAAGCACTATCGCAAGATGAACCAGATTCCCGACGACCTGGGCACCGCGGTCAACGTGCAAGCCATGGTGTTCGGCAACCTGGGCGAGACTTCGGCCACCGGCGTGGGCTTCACGCGCAACCCGGCCACCGGCGAGAAGGTGTTCTACGGCGAGTTCCTGGAGAACGCGCAGGGCGAAGACGTGGTCTCCGGCGTCCGCACGCCGCACCCGATTGCCGAGCTCGAGAAGTGGAACGCCGCCGTCTACCAGCAGCTTCGCGAAATCACCACGATGCTCGAGAAGCACTATCACGACATCCAGGATTTCGAGTACACGATTCAAGACGGCAAGCTCTACATGCTGCAAACCCGCAACGGCAAGCGCACTGGGCCGGCCGCGGTCCGCATCGCGGTGGAGATGGTTCAGGAAGGCCTGATCGACAAGCGCGAAGCCATCCTGCGCGTGGAGCCGCAACAACTCGACCAGCTTCTGCATCCGGTGCTCGACCCGGCATCGAAGAAGACGCTCACCAGGCTGGCCGTCGGCCTGCCGGCATCGCCCGGCGCCTCGGTTGGCACCATCGTCTTCACGGCCGATGAGGCGGTGGAGGTGTCCAAGAAGTCGCCCGTGGTCCTGGTTCGCAAGGAAACCGTGCCCGACGACATTCACGGTATGGAAGTGGCCAAGGGCATTCTGACGGCGCGCGGCGGCATGACCAGCCACGCGGCAGTGGTTTGCCGCGGCATGGGTACGCCCTGCGTGGCAGGCGCCGAATCGATCACCGTCGACGAGCACAAGAAGCAGGTTTCGGTCACGGTCGGCGGCAAGTTAGTAACACTCAAGGAAGGCGACTGGCTGTCGCTCGACGGCTCGACCGGCGAAGTGTTTGCCGGCAAGGCTAACACGCTCGATGCCGATCCGTCTTCCGGCGTTCTGGCCAGCTTCATGGGCTGGGCCGACGAATTCCGCGGCAAGTTCGGCGTGCGCGCCAATGCCGATATCCCGCGCGATGCCAAAGCGGCGCGCAAGTTCGGCGCCGAGGGCATTGGCCTGTGCCGCACCGAGCACATGTTCTTCGCCGAGGATCGCATCGAACATATGCAGGCCATGATCCTGGCCCCCGACGAAAAGACCCGCCGCAAGGCGCTGGCCAAGCTGCTGCCGTTCCAGCGCAGGGATTTTGCCGGACTGTTCCAAGCCATGGACGGTTTCCCGGTGGTGATCCGCACGCTCGATCCGCCGCTGCATGAGTTCCTTCCCAAGCGCGAAGAGTTGATGGTGGATGTCGCCATTCTGCCGTACGCCGATCTCAAGAAGAAGAAGGAACTGGTCGCCACTTACCAGCGCTTCGGCGCCGAAGTGAAGACCCTCAAGACCGTGCTGACCGCGTTGCTGAAGCGGGTGGAAGAGCTGCATGAGTTCAACCCCATGCTGGGCCTGCGCGGCTGCCGCCTGGGTATCCTCTATCCCGAAATCACCGAAATGCAGGCGCGCGCCATTTTCGAAGCCGCGGTGCAGGTGGCCAAGAAAGGCGTCAAGGTAATTCCGGAAGTCATGATTCCGCTGATTGGCGGTGTCAAGGAACTGGAAGACCAGAAGAAGATCGTGGTTACCGTGGCCGATGAAGTTCTTGGTAAGGCCGGCATGAAGGACCTGAAGTACATGGTCGGCACCATGATCGAGATTCCGCGCGCCGCGCTCACCGCCGACTTAGTCGCCAAGGAAGCCGAATTCTTCAGCTTCGGCACCAACGACCTCACGCAGACCACCATGGGACTTTCGCGCGACGATTATACGAAGTTCCAGCAGGAGTACAAAGACAAGAAGATCTTCGCCGCCGATCCGTTCGCCGTCCTCGATCAGGAAGGCGTCGGCAAGCTGGTGAAGATGGCGGTCGAACTCGGCCGCAAGACGCGGCCGGATCTCGAAATCGGCATCTGCGGCGAGCACGGCGGCGAGCCGAGCTCGGTCCAGTTCTGCTACCGGGTTGGCATGAACTACGTTTCCTGCTCCCCGTACCGCGTACCCATCGCCCGCCTGGCCGCCGCGCAAGCCGCGATCTCAGGCGACAAGTCCGAAACGCAGCGCACGGCGTGAGCTGGCGTTGAGTTACCACCGTGCTGACCGCCCCTATGGTCGCGGCTCCGATACGCTCCAACGCGTTCTGAGCCGCGACCGTCAGGGATCGGTCGCATGTCCGATTCACCGGTCAGGGCTGGAGGGGAAGGTGGATATGATGGCGAAGCTTGAAAACGCCATTTCCACGCGTCCTGCGGTTGCGAGTTTCGTAGCCAGCTATCCCTGAGTTGCCGATAATAGATAAAGGCATGGTCTGGCAAACCCGGCCACAAGCGGTAGAGTTCGGGCAGAATCAAGCGGTGCTGAAAAAGGGAGCCTACGGTCAACATGAACTCTCAGGCTGAAATTAACCGCACCTGTAAGTTAATGCTCGTACCCGTTTTCGTCTTCCTCACGTGCTTTTTTTCGTTTGTCGCTCGCCATCGCTTTATTGATGGAGATGAAGGATTCTATCTCCTGGCGTCGCGACTGGCGCTGAAGCACAAAGCACCTTATCTGGATTTCTTTTATACCCAGGCTCCTCTGTTGCCTTACGCGTATGGCCTCTGGATGAAGCTGTTCGGAATATCCTGGTTCTCAGGCCGAAGCTTTTCCGCAGCGCTGACGACCATCCTCGGTCTGCTTATTTACGAGCATGTCTGCCGTGAAACCCAGAAATGGATCGCCGGCGCGGCAGCGGTAGTTTTGTTCGCCTCGAGCACCTTCATCTTTGCGTGGTTTCCGCTTGTGAAGACCTATTCGCTGGCGGCCCTGTTTCTGCTCGGCGCTTATGTGATTGTCACTCGGCTCTCGCCCGCATCTTCACCATGGCTGGTCGCGGTTGCGGGACTGTTATTTGGGCTGAGCGTGGATACCCGCTCGTATGTCGTCGGGCTCGCGCCAGTTTTCCTCTGGTGGATATTTCGCCATCCTGAGACCCGCAACCCGAACTCTCGCATTCTCTGGTTCCTCGGCGGATTCACGTTCGGTATTGTGCCGTGTCTTTATCTTTTTGTCGCCTCTCCCGATCTGTTCCTATTCAACAACCTCGGGTATCACGCCATACGCTCGAATGCGGGGCTGATAGGGATGTGGAGACAAAAGTTAGTCGTACTTCGGATAGTTCTGTGTGGCGGCGAAGATGGCGGTCAGTTCATGATCCTGTCGGCAGTGTGCTTCGTCGTGATTCTTGCGTCGCGGATGCGCAGGGGCGCTGCGCTCCTGGCTTTCTTGATCGCATTCGTTCTGGGACTCATTTCCCTTCTTCCGACGCCCTCGTTCGTTCAATATTTTTGCATGGGCATGCCGTTCCTCATTGTGGCTGCCGTATGCGCGACAAGCGACTACGTCACTTTGCTGCACGCGGCGCCGCCAAAGTCGATCGCGGTGCTCAGCGTCGCCATGGTGCTGTCATTCACTGCCTTATCAGTGCCAGGTTTTCGGCGGTATCTCGTCACTGGCGATAGGGTCATCGGCGTCAACAATATCTACGATGCTCCAAACTGGACTTTGGACAAGGTGAACGCGGTTTCCAAAGCGATTAACCAGTTGGCTGCGCCAAACGAAGAGGTTGCCAGCTTCTGGCCCGGCTACATCTTTGCATCCAAGGCAGACCCGTATCCGGGCCTCGAGAATGACTTTGGCGGGGAAATCGCGAATAAGCTCACGGTTGACCAGAGAGCGAAATATCACATCATTGCCCGCTCCGACATCGAGGCTGATTTGGCAGCTCAGGCTCCGCGAATCGTCGTTTTGGGGAACCAAGCGATGCACGGACTTCCCGCTATAGCCGAGTACGCAAGGATACTGCGCACCAATGACTACACTGCCGCGCGAACCGTCGGTGATACTTCCATATTCGTGTGCTGTTCCGCTAGGCAGTGAGGCGCCTGGGCCACCATGAACGGTTACCCGGGGTAATTCAGGCAGAGGCTACGAAACTCCGCATTTGGAAATGACGGATAATGCTCCGCTTCAATTGGGAGTTTCGTCCCTCAATTGCTCGTCAGTACCGTCAACCCTCCCAACAGCTTCTCGTACGCGTTGGTGGCCGCGTCCCAGGCGTGACGTCCGAACGGAGCCACGGCCGTGAGGGAGTGGTTCACCATATAAAGCGCCATATCACACGGTCGAGACCTAGCGAGTCTTTACCGCGGCGCGCCGCCGGGCGCGCCGCAACGGGCGAGAATATCGAGCTCGAACGTGGCATCCGGCGTGCGATCGTCGCGTAATGCCTGCGTCAGCTCGCCGGCGGCGGCGCAATACTGGGCCGGGTCGGGCGCGCGTCCTTCGGCCAGCGCTTGTCCGGCTCGCGCCACGGCCTCTCCCTGCGCGTCGCCGAGCCCGTGGCAGGCGGCCGCCATGGCCTCGTACAGCGGCGGAAAACGAGGCGCCAGAATGCGCGCGTAGCGAAGCGCGTCCAGGGCCTCGGCAAAGCGGCCCAGGTTCAGATAGTCGTCGGCCAGGTAAAGGTAGAGCAGCACGAATGCCTGGCGCGGCGCGGCCGGCCTGTTGTGCGCCAGTTGCGCGTTATCGAATAACTGTTCGCCGGCGAGCGAAATCTTGCGCGCTTCCGCCAGCACGGCGACCGATTTTTCGCGCCAGGCCCGGCGGTCGGCCTCCGGCGCGAGCGCCGCTCTCTCCGCGTAGTAAATGCCCAGGCGGGCTGGAATCAGCTCCGAGGATTGTTCGGGATCCAGGTCGCGTACCAGCTTCCACGCCGTCTCCTGTTCGGCGATCGCGCGGTCGAGGTTGGCGCGCGGGTCCCGGTCGAACCATGCCTTGGCCAGCATGTCGTGCAGGCGCGCGCTGCGCGGCGCCGTTTCCACGTCGGCCAAGCCCAGCGTGAGGTTGTCGCGCCAGTCCGCGTTGCGCGCCCAGGTGCGTCCCGTGTAAAGCAACGCCAGCACCCCCAGCGTGGCCCATGCCACGCGGGGACTCAGGTAACGCCACGCCAGGCCCGCCACCGCCATGGCGAATGCCACCGAGGGAAGGTAGAGAAAACGCTCCGCCATCGCGCTCGCAATCATGAGAGCCAAATTCGACGTGGGCAGCAGAGCCAGCCCCCAAAAACCGGCTAGCCAGAACACCAGCGGGTGGCGCCACCGCATGGCCAAGGCCAGCGCGAGCAGCGCCAGCAGCGCCCACAGCGAGATCCATGCGCCCGCATCCGTCCATGCCGCCGGGCGAATCACGTCAAAGGAACGGTCCGAAACCAGATGCACCGGCCACACCAGCAGGCACGCGTCCATGCCGACGATCTTCTGCACGCTGAAAAGACGCTCCCAGCGATCCAGATCGCGCAGCACGTTATCCATGTAGAACGCGGGCGGCCACGCGAGCGGCGCAAACACCACGACGCGCGCCACCAGCAGCGTCGCGACCGACCCCAGGGCCGCTCCATACGCCGCCAGCCGCTGGCGCGTGCGGATGCCGCCCGGCACGCCGAACGCGAGGTCGGACAGCAGCATCAGCGCCGCCAGCATCACGGCGTTCTCTTTCGAGAACGCGCCCACGGTTGCCACCGCGAATAACGCCAGCCATCGCCGCGGGCCGGACTGGGCCGTGGCTCTGCCGTAAATCAACAGGCCCGCCAGCACCGCCATGGCCGCCAGCAGATCGGCGCGGCCCACCACGTTATCCACTGCTTCGGTGGCGATGGGGTGAACCGCAAACAGCGCCGCCGCGCACCACGCCGCGCGCGCGCTCAGCAGTCGGCTGGCCAGTTTCCAAACCAGCCAGACGTTGAGCGCGTGCAGCAGCAGATTCACCAGGTGATACCAGAAGGCGCCGCCGGCCGCGCCGGCCAGAGCGTGATTGAACAGCAGGGAAGCCGTGGTGATCGGGCGGTAAATCAAGTCGCCGGCGACAGGCCACCAGTAGCTCTTGCTAATCACCAGCCACAGATTGCCCGCGGTCAGGCTTTGCAGGCGGGGGTCCTGGGTCAGCAGAAACTGGGAATCCCCGGCCAGGCCGAGGCTCAGCGAGTTGGCGTAAGCCAGCAGAGTGAGTGCGAACAGGCCAGCCGGAGCGAGCCACCGGGGATACTGCTGGCCGGTCTCTTCTCCCGGGCCCCGGCCGCGCCTGGCCGCTGGCTCTTTTCGCGAGGGCTGAACCATGCACACAATCTAACACCTGGCAGCGGGGCGGCCTCTGCCTTCGGCGGTTCTGAGTGGGCTAGTCTTCCCACTCAGGCAGCCCCTGCAATTCAAGGAATATCCGGCGGCGGCGATAAGGTTTTCGTGAATGCGTTTCTCAGGAATGCCGAAGAGCTGTTTCGAACCGCCCGGCAGGTCAGCGGCGAAGATTGCCAGTTCTCGGTGCTGGTAGGCTCCGATGGTGGCATCCACATGGTGTTCGGCTCGGACTGGAGCCTGGAGCCGCTGCGCCAGTACCATGGCGCGCGGGCGGCTTACCGGGTAACGCGTTCGGCCGGGTCGGTGGCCCTCGAAGGGCGCTCCACCGGCGCTTCCTGCCGGCTGGAAGCGGCGCGGCCAGCGCGTGTTTTGCTCGGTCCGCTGGCCGATATTCCCTGTTACCAGACGGTCTCTTAACCTCCGCTCGCGTTTCGCCGCCTTCGACCGATAAGAAACTTGACACCGGAAACGCCCGGCGATTTCTTTCGCCGGCATGGATCCGGTTCAGGAGCCGTTATGGAGATCAGCGCCATCAATCGCACAGACCCGGCCCTCCCCGCGGCCGCGGTGAGCGTCCCATCCGAAATCGCCAGCCAGAACCGCGAGGTGGTCCAGGCCGTCAAGGCCGTGAATGGATCGGAGATGTTCGGCCAGGACGAAGAGTTGGCCTTTCAAATGGATTCGGCGACCAAGCATCTGGTGGTCCAGATCATCAACCGCAGCACCAAGGAGGTAATCTCGCAGGTGCCGCCGGAATACGTGTTGCGCATGGCCCAGAACCTCAAATCCCCTTAAGAAACGGCTCAAACCCCTAGTTTTGGGCCGATAAGTGGTTTGGGAGAACGAACCAATGTGGAATACCGCGCAAGACGCTTATCTCGAGAGCAGGGTTCTTTCGGCAGACCCCGTGGAACTGATCCGCCTGCTCTATCAGACCGGGGTGAGCGCGGTTCAGGATGCGCGGCGATACCTCGCCGAGGGAAAAATCATGGAGCGGTCCAAGGCGATTACCAAAGCCAGCCGGGTGCTCATCCAGTTGATCACCGCTCTCGATCACGAGCGCGGCGGCGAGATCAGCCGGCGCTTGGCGGCGCTATACGACTACATGCTGCGCCGGCTCACCGAGGCCAACTTCCGGCAGCGCGACGAACCGCTGGCCGAGGTGCTGAGCCTGCTCGCCACTTTGGCCGAAGGCTGGGAAGGGGTCCGGCCCGCGCCCGCGCCGGAGCCGGCCGCCGGTCATCCGTGGAATCCCGAAGTGACGCCGGAACCCGCCGCCACCAGCGCGGAGCACGCCTGGAGCTTCTGATCGCCTGCCAACAACTGGGCCGACCGTCCTTTCGGAGCCGCGACCGTCAGTACCTACATAGCTAGGTTCTTGTCGAAATCGGCAGAAGTTCAGCGGGAGGGCGCAGTAGCAAGCTCCGGGATGATGACCAGCTCCTTGAGTTTGAGACCCAACGCCACGACCTGTTTGCCGAGCACCGTCAGGTAGTACTTGTAGCAGTGGCTGGCCTTTTTGATGAGCCGGTGTGTGCGAAGCCTGCGTAGAATCCGGGACATTTGACCGCTGTTGTAGCGGGGGAACCGAGCGCGTAGCGCCTTGTTTTGCACGCCACTGACGGTGAACTCTCCGCGGGCCAGCGCCAGAAAGAGGGCTTCGTCGTCCTGGTCGAAGAAGTTGAAGCCGCGATAGGGCCGTGCCTCCTCGTGAACGGTCCGTGTGATTTTGTGAAGCTTGTCGATGCCGTTGCTGGGGTCGTCGATGGCCGACAGGAATTCCAGGTAGCGGCGGTTGGCGGCGCCCAGCGCTTCCCGCAGCGCGCCCAGGCTGTAGATGGTTTTCTTCATCGGTGCGAACTTCATCACCGATTCGCCGTTGCGTTGTTCTACCTCGCGGTAGTGTTTGAAAAAGGGGATATCCTTCGCCGTGGTTTCGATGCGGAAAATCTGGCCAAACTTGTCGTACATCTTGATGGAGGCCATGCCCATCGAGTGGCGGACCCGCGTGCCTTCGATGCGCACGTTGTAGCGGTTGCCCATCTCATCCTGGTAATTGCCGCTGAGCTTCTTGCCCAGGAAGGTGGCGACGTCGTCGGGTTTGACGGTGTGGATGGCGGTCCGGATCAGTTGTCCATAAATGGCCTGCAGGTCCGCCTGCCGCCGGAACACGATGTCGGTGGCGTATTCGGCTTCGTCCAGGCTCCAGTGATACGATTCCTCGATCTGCTTCAGGAGGGGACAGAACCGTTGGGCGAATTCATCCTTGCGATGCAGGCTCGACGGGTCCCAGCTGTCCGCCAGCGCCTGCGCCGCCGCCCAGTCCTCCATGCCGGTGAAGGCGTTGTCCAGTTGCGTGTAGCGGATCTTCTTGCGGTCCAGTTGCCGCGCCAGCCAGTTGTGGCCGTTGCAGTAGAACTGCAGCCGGAACGGGCACCAGGTCGGCACCCGCACGTAGCAGAGCCCCAGTTCTTCGTCGATGAAGTAGAAATAGTAGTGCAGGCATTTGCCGTCGTCGTACCGCAGGTATGTCCGTCCACTCTGCTTGTCGTGCCAGGGCTGGTAGGTCGTGCACGGCTCCAGGGCCGAGAAGATCCATACCAGCCCGGGCTGCGTTCCCCGTTCTTGGAGGACTGCCTTGACTCTGTCCTCTTTGCGGAAGTTCTTCTTCCGCACGTAATCGATGTTCAGGCCGTTGGCCGCTGCCAATGCCTCGGCATTGGCCTTGATGGCGTCCGTCGGCGGCTTGGCAAACTGAGTGAAGTCAAAGATCCGGATCCGCCGTTTCGTCAGGTACGCCGTCATCCCATCGGCGTAGCAGAACACCGGTAACGTCCCTTGCACGATCACACGGTCGTAGCATGACAGCACGCCAGCGATCTGCTCGGCGTGACGTTCGGTCAGTAGAGCAAGGCCCATCATCCACCTGCCTTGGTGGATAATATCGGATTACGCTCCTGTTTGGTTCCGGCTACGCCGGATTAGGGAGCGGTTGTCACGACTGTTATGAATCTATCCTAATGCTCCCCGGAGATCTGATATGCAGTTTGGATATTTCGACGACATCAACAAGGAATATGTAATTACGCGTCCCGATACCCCCAGGCCGTGGAGCAACTACCTGGGCAGCACCGAGTATGGCGCCATCATCACCAACAATGCCGGGGGATATAGCTTCTATAAGTCGGCGGCGCAGGGGCGCTTCACGCGACTCCGCTTCAATTCCGTCCCCTTGGACCAACCGGGTCGCTATATCTACCTGCACGATCACGACGACGGCGACTATTGGTCCGCTTCATGGCAGCCGGTGGGCAAGCCGCTGGAAGCATATAAATCTGAGTGCCGTCACGGCAGCGCGTACACCATCATTTCTTCCGAGTACGCGGGCATTCGCGCGGAAACCACTTACTTCGTTCCGCTCGGCAGGGACTTCGAGTGCTGGCGCGTCCGGCTGACCAACGTGAGCGGCAAGCCTCGCCGGCTCAGCGCCTTCACTTACGTGGAATACGCCGGGAACTGGAGCGCCTATGACGACCTGATCAACTTGCAGTACACACAGCACATCGTGAAGATGGCCGTCGAGCGCGGCATTATCGATCATGGAACCAATGTCAATCTTCCCCTCATGCCGGATAACTTCGAGGAGAAGGACCAGGGACGCCATACCTTTCTCGCCCTGGTGGGTTCCGAGGTCTCCGGCTATGATACGGATCGCACGGCGTTCCTCGGTCCTTACGGGAGTTATGCCAAACCCGCGGTGGTGGAGCGGGGCGAATGCTCCAACTCCCTCGCCGCCGGCGATAACGGCTGCGGCGTGCTACGGAGCCGGATCAGTCTTGAGCCGGGTGAGACACGTGAGTTCCTGGTACTGATGGGCGTCGGCACCGCGCGTGTGGAAGGCCGCCGGGCCGCGGACGAATTCGGCAGCCCGGGGAAGGTCGCCCAGGAGCTGGCTGCTCTCAAGAGTTACTGGCACGCGCGCATCACCGGCATCGACGCGGAAACGCCAGACGCCGAGTTCAACAGCATGCTGAACATGTGGAGCCCGTTCAACTGCCTGATGACCTATGCGTGGTCGCGCGCCGCCAGCCTGATTTATGCCGGCGAGCGGGACGGCCTGGGTTACCGGGACACCGTGCAGGACATGCTCGGCGTGATGCACACCATCCCTACCGAGGCCGTCCGGCGGCTGGAGTTGATGATTACCGGCCAAGTGTCCACCGGCGGCGCCATGCCGGTGGTCAAGCAGTTCGCGCATCGCCCCGGCTCGGAGCACGCTCCGCGCGAGGAGGACTACCGCTCCGACGATTGCCTGTGGCTGTTCAACGCGATCCCCGCATATGTCAAGGAGACCGGCGATCTTTCCTTTTACCGCAAGGTTCTTCCCTACGCCGACGAAGGCACGGACAACGTGCTGGGCCATATGAAGCGAGCCATCCTCTTCAGCCTGAATCGCTCCGGCGCGCATGGACTGCCGTGCGGCTTGTTCGCCGATTGGAACGACTGCATTCGTCTCGGCGATCGCGGCGAGTCGGTCTTCGTGGCCTTCCAGCTTCGCTACGCGCTTTCGGTGTATCTGGAGGTAAGTCGCTTGCTGGCATCTAAGGAAGAGGAGGCATGGGCGCAGAGTAACCTGGACCGCCTCGATGAGGATCTGCGGAACCACGCGTGGGATGGCGAATGGTATCTGCGCGCGTATCGCGCCGATGGTTTCCAATTCGGATCGCGCTCGAGCCGCGAGGGCCAGATCTTCCTCAACCCGCAATCGTGGGCGGTGCTGAGCGGACACGCCGATCGAGGCCGGGCCGCATCCGCG
>Ga0187864_10003193_pt1 | contig 13571 bp, 19 predicted proteins | sample June2016WEW_11_4_FD_132985 | JGI IMG/M metagenome (GOLD analysis project Ga0187864, IMG submission 132985) | Peatland microbial communities from SPRUCE experiment site at the Marcell Experimental Forest, Minnesota, USA - June2016WEW_11_40 | ecosystem: Environmental > Terrestrial > Soil >... | reverse complement strand
TAATTCGCAGCCAACGTTGTTGATTCATAAGTGCAGCGGCGCTAGAGCTTTGTATCAGGCCAAACCGGGCGCGTCCATACGAATACTCACCCTTCGGTTTCCGAGCTCGACCGTTTTTATTTATTTTTTTCCGCACTTTTCTGCATTTCTCCGCACGCAGGCTCGTTTTTAGGCGCCGCGAAACAATAACTTGAGCAGCTTTGGCTGGTTCGTTTGGTCCCGACTGGTCGGGGTTGCCCGCTCGTCACAGATCCAGGGGGATGTGTTCCTCGCTCCCGCCTTGCCAGCCGCCAAAATCTCAGCGTCATAATTGCTCCGGGAGAGTTTTCGCACAATCCGGGGCGGGCACGCAAACGCTCCATTGGCTGTGTTGGCTGCATTGGTTCTTTTTGCACGCGCGGGACTGCCGGTGCCGCTGATCGGCAAATCGACATCAGTTGGAGGCGGCGCTCGGAATGGTCTTGCCAGAGGCCCGGCCCGCGTCTAATAGTACCCCCGGATGACACTGTTGCAGATTGAAAATCGGGTCAAGGCTTTGGAAAGGACGGTTCGGGATCTGGCGCGCTCGAAGGCCGTGAACCGGCGCCAATGGTATCGGACGGATGCCGGCCGATTCGCCAACGACCCGGTCTTCGAAGAAATCTTACGCTTGGGCCGTGCCTACCGCAGGTCGCGACGGCCCGCCAGTTCGCGGGGTCGAGTGTGATCATCCTCGAGCACGATGCGCTCCTGCTCTCGAGGAATCTGGCGGATTTCGGAAAGGTCCCTGGCCTTCGCGTCGGCGACTGGACACTCTCGTGAAGGGTCGGTTCCTTTCGCGGCAACAAAGGCCCGGAGTTGTTCCTGGTGACGGCCTGTTTCCGGTCGACGCAGCGCAAAAGCCACTTGGCTCCCACGCATTTTCAGCCCGCCGCCATCCCTCAACTCCCAACGCTCGCCCCTCACTACTCCGGCAGCACGACCTCCCCGGACCGTTCCAATTCGTCCACGTCGGCGAACAGCGCTTGACGCAGCAGCGCGATCTTCTCGGCGTTGGACATCGGCCTCTCGGCATTCGCGCGCGCCTCTGCCTCCGGGAACCATCCGCGGAACAGGCCGCAGCACCCGCGCTCGAACTTCTCCCGAAGCGGGCCAAGCCCGTCCCCTTTAGCCTCCAGCCCCGCCCGCCGGAACGGGCCAACGAGGTTCCGATTGACGCCCCCCAACACATCGGGCGGCGGCCCCTCCTCATCCCGCAGCCCAAGGGCCAAAGGCTCGACCAGGCCGACGCCCTCCTCGAGTGAGGAGTCCAATCGGCACCCGGGCTGGCCGGACCGGCCCGCCCGCCCGGCCGAATCATTGTCGAACGTATTCATTTCCTCAGATCACCCTTCATTTCCCTCCAGTTTTCCCATACCCGCGGGCAAACAGCAAACGCTCCATTGGCTCCATTGGCTCTATTGGCTATTTCTTACGCCACCCGATCCCCCGGAGCCAACCGGCGAGCCCCAAGCGACGCCCGAAACGCCGGTTTGCCTCGAATACCTGCGGCAGTGGTCTGGACGTAGGCCATTTCGATGATGGAGCCGTTGTCAAATTCCTTGTAACCTAAATTCTGCCGCAGCTTGGTGTCGCGCTGCTGAAACCGATTGGCCTGCTCGATTTCCCGGAATTTGTTTTGGTAGGTGGCAAGCTGATCGGCTCGGGGCACGATGTAGAGAGACTTGAAGGACCGAAACATCCGTGCCATCATCCACTGCCGGCAGGCGAAGGACGTGCTTTTGGAAATCTGGCGACTCCCCCGAAAGACCATGAAGCCGCCGGGTTGGTAATTAAACATCTGATAGGCGAACGGGAAATCGGCGTAATGGAGTGGCTGATCCTTCGGATAGGCGGGCCAGAAATAGGGCGTCAAATTGGCCAGGTTGAAGCGGCAGTGCTCGATATAGTCGAAGAGGGCTTGGTGGTAAGCGTCGATATAGGCGCAATTACGCAGCGACAATTCATCAAGCTCCGCCAGCCGTTTCTGGCGGCGCTGGAGTTCGGCACGGAACGTGCTGTCGGTGCGAATCCGATATTCGAGATCCAGGTACATATTATGCACTCGGGAAAGCATAGGCGACTATGCATTGCCGGGCAAGAAAAATGTGTTGATGGGTTTGCATATGTGTATACATTGGTTTTTATGCGACCATCTCTAGGAAAGAGTTGCTTGGCGGTTTTGAGGTCCATTGCTGGTTTAACCCAGGGAGAATTGGCCGAGCTGGTAGGAACCTCACGACCGACCATTCAAGCCGTCGAACTGGGAAAGCTGGCCTTGAGCCGGGGACTTGCCGACCGAGTCTCACTCCATACCGGGGTTAGCAGGAGCTGGCTCTTGGACAACAAATACAACGTCCAGCCGACTTGCCAGCGTGACGCCCATGAGTATACCAAACGGATCTTCGAGATGACTCGGGCCGAGATCGACGACCCGCGCACCGATCCCGTGGACCGGTTGGTCCAGTTCAAGACGCTCGGCAGCGTTTATTGGCGGCTTGGGGCAATGCTTCTCGAAGCCTACCGTGCGAACAAGACGATCTACTTCCACCACAAGTTGCGCCTTTTCCTGGAGGACGTGGAGATCGAATTCCCCAGAGCAAAGGATCTCCCAGTGTCAGACGACCCGAAAAGGACCGCGGTCGATCTCCGGAAGCTGCTCAAGGAGGCAAGCGAAGCGAAGCTAACAGGTTTGAAGGCAGAGGGATAATCGGCGGACTTTGACGGGGGCAAAGCCGTGTCAGCGGCGTCAGCGGTGTCAGCGGTGTCAGCGCATTGAACCTCGTAAGCCTTGCGGCAACCTCGAGTAGCCGGACGAAGAGTTTTGCGGCCTGATTCCCCTCCCATGGCGGAGACGGCTTGGGGTCGTCTGGACCGGTGCGGAGCCGATCCGTATGAGCAAGTGCTGGCCGCATTGCCCTTTGCGCCGGAGGACAGCCGGGGACGGGTCTGGAGGCTGGAAGCTGGTGCTCGCCCCGCCCATTCCGGCTCCGCCCAGGAAAGCAGGCGAGCCAAAGCCAAATGTCCGGCAAACACTGAATCCAAGAACACTGAACCCAAGAAAAGAGACCGCTCCATGAGATCCGACGATACCCCATCCCTACCTCGCCCTGACCCTGACATTCCTCCCTGCCCGCCGCCGCAGGCCGAACTCAAGTCTCTACTGGGTGTCGTCCAGGAGCACGTGGAATCAGCAATGCACGAGGACGGACGACTGATGCCAACGCTCTTCACCGCCTCGCCTGATGGCGTGTATTCGTTCGAAACGGAGCCGCTGGGCAACGGGGCGGAGGCGAAGCAGTTCGCGATGACTGTCCTACTCATCTGCGCGGCCCAGGCCGCCCGCGCAGCGGTCGTGGTCGTGGAGGCGTGGGTGGTCCCGACCCAGCCGAGGGTATGCCACCCATGGGACACATCTTCACCAAAGTCGCCTCGTGGTGGGGACTACGTTGTGCTCACCGGCGAGGCCGCCGATGGAACTTACAAGCAGTGCTTGATGCCCATTTTCCGCAACCCGCACGGCCACTTCTCGGCGTTGGGACAGGCCGTGGCACCGCCTGCCCAACCGACTGAGCCTTTCCTGGCTCGGGTGTTGCCGGAGGGGCCGCTTACGCCAGAGGTTCGCGCCTTCGCCAAGTCCTTGCTCAAGGACAGCATTTGCCTGACAGATGCCGCTGTGTCAACGACGCCGGATAGCGGCCAGAACGCTAATCCGCGCAACTGATTGGCCCGCCGTCCGTCTCGGCCAAATCGTGCGCCGAACACCAAGAAAGCGGGGCTGATTTTATGCCACGACGAATGAATTACCGGCTGGAGGCGAGGAACTGCCTGGATGGAATGCAGGAACTGGCGGCCGAATCGGTGGACGTGGTCGTCACGTCCCCTCCTTACAACCTGGGTGTGGACTACGGAACGTACAAGGATGACCTGCCCGAAGACCAGTATCTGCGATGGCCGCGGCAGTGGATGGGGGAGGTGTTTCGAGTGCTCAAAGCCAAAGGGAGTTTGGTTTGGGAAAGGACCTGGCCAGAAACTGCATCCTGATCCACGGCGCGCGCAGAGACCTTGTGGTGCTCGATCCGTTCCTCGGCATCGGCTCTTCGGCTCTGGCCGCCCTGGATTGCGGAGTCGAGACCTTCATCGGGTTTGATCTCGAAGAGGAGTATGTCCGAATCGCCAAGGCCGCCCTCAACAACGCCACTCCACCGCTGTTCGGCCCCGAGGCCTTCTGACCTCGCGCCGACGGGGTGACGTGGCAGTTCGGGGGCTTTGCGCCGCCCCAAAAACCGTGCCGAAGGCCAAAGCCGCGGACGTCGACGCCCCGCCCCGTAGGGCAACCAGCACCCTGAACCAGCCCCCCCTCGGCGCCTGGCACGACCCAACCGCCGGCCCCTCTCCACCGGGTGCCCCAAGGCCTTATACCTACGAATCCTGTGACGACGCAGACCCGATGCCCGATTACGAAAATGTGCTAACGGATTGAGAATCACCCTCTGGAAGGCTGGTTCGGAGGCGGGCCTTTACCCGGCAGCGGCTTCTTCCCGGCTCGGTCGTCACAGAGCCGGCATCCCTGCCGCGCAACTTTCGGCCGCTGAGCCGACCCTCAGGCCCGACCACGCGCCAGAGCCCCGCCATGATGCGCCGTAATAATCCCAAAACCGGCAAAACTTTCCGCTTGACCCTCTGGTCCTCCTCTGAAAGAGTCTGGCCGCAATGAGTGAGACAGAAGACCAATTCTCCCTCACCCGGGTAGCGTCAAAACCGCCGGCGCGGCAAAAAGCCAAATTATCAGTATCAGTTAGACCTCGCTGGATCGGCCTCACGCTCCTGCTGGCCTTGGCCTGCGACTCCAGCCCAGCGCAAACCGTTTACGAGCCTTACACCTTCACGACCCTCGCGGGTGTGGCGCCTGGCAGCGCAGACGGGACGGGCAGCGCCGCGCGGTTTAACACGCCTCTCGGCGTGGCGGTGGACGCTGCGGGCAACCTCTACGTGGCTGACAGTGGCAACAGTACGATTCGGAAGGTGGCACCGGCGGGCGTGGTGACGACGCTGGCCGGGCTGGCTGGCAGTGAGGGCAGTGCGGACGGGACGGGCAGCGCCGGGCGGTTCGATGACCCCGGCGGCGTGGCGGTCGATACGGCCGGCAACGTCTATGTGGCGGACAGCAACAACAACGCGGTTCGGCGGGTGACGCCGACGGGCGTCGTGACGACCTTGGCCGGGCTGCCCGGGAGTGCTGGCAGCGCGGATGGGACGGGCAGTGCCGCGCGGTTTAGCAGCCCTTCCAGCGTTACGGTGGACACGGCGGGCAACGTCTATGTGGCGGACCGCGGCAACAGCACGATTCGGCGGGTGACGCAGGCGGGCGTGGTGACAACCCTGGCAGGGCTGGCGGGCACTCTCGGCATCGCGGACGGCACGGGCAGCGCCGCCGGGTTTAACGTGCCTGCCGGCGTAGCGGTGGACGGAGGTGGCAACGTCTATGTGGCGGACTACGTCAGTTCCACGATCCGGAAGGTGACGCAGGCGGGCGTGGTGACAAACCTGGCGGGGCTGGCGGGCTGGTGGGGCAGCGCCGACGGGAATGGGAGCGCCGCGCGGTTTAACAGGCCTTCAGGCGTGGCGGTTGACAGCGCAGGCAACGTCTATGTGGCGGACACTGACAACAACGCGATTCGGAAGGTAACGCCGGGGGGCGTGGTGACGACTCTGGCTGGGCTGGCTGGCAGCGCGGGTAGCGCGGACGGGGCAGGCAGTGCCGCCCGGTTTAACGCGCCATCCGGCGTGGCGGTTGACAGTGCCGGCAACGTCTATGTGGCGGACGGCGGCAACAACACGATCCGGATGGTGACGCCGGCGGGCGTGGTGACGACCCTGGCCGGGCTCGGTGGCAGCGAAGGCAGCGCGGACGGGATGGGCGACGCCGCGCGGTTCGACGACCCCTCCGGGGTAGCGGCGGACGGAGCGGGGAACGTATATGTTGCGGACTCGGCCAACGACACGATCCGGAGAGTGACGTCAGCGGGCCTGACAACGACCCTGGCCGGTCTGTCAGGAGGTATGGGTAGCGCCGACGGGACGGGCAGCGCCGCGCGCTTTGCCGGCCCCTGCGGCGTCGCGGTGGACAGCACCGGCAACGTCTATGTGGCGGACCGATGGAACGACACCATTCGGATGGTGACGTCGGCGGGCGTGGTGACGACCTTGGCCGGGCTGGCGGGCAGTGCGGGCAGCGCCGACGGGACGGGCAGTGCCGCGCGGTTCGACCAGCCCAAGGGCGTGGCGGTTGATAGCTCCGGCAACGTCTATGTGGCGGACTCCAGCACGGTCTTTGTGACGGACTTCGGCACCTACAGCCTGGGCAACAACACCATCAGGAAGGTGACGCCGTCCGGCGTGGCGACGACGCTGGCCGGGCTGGCGGGCAGTTATGGCAGCACTGACGGGATTGGCAGCGCCGCGCGCTTTAACGGGGCATTCGGCGTAGCGGTGGACAGCGGCGGGAACGTTTATGTGGCGGATCAGGGCAACAACACGATTCGGAAGGCGACGGCGGCGGGCGTGGTGACCACCCTGGCAGGACAGACCGGCAAGGACGGCAGCGCGGACGGGACGGGCAGCGCCGCGCGGTTTAACATGCCCCTCGGCGTGGCGGTGGACATGGCCGGCAACACCTATGTGGCGGACACTGACAACAACACGATCCGGAAGATAACACCGGGGGGCGTGGTGACGACTCTGGCCGGGCTGGCAGGCAGCGCGGGCAGCGCCGACGGAACGGGCAGTGCCGCGCGGTTCAACCAGCCCATGTGCGTGGCGGTTGATAGCGCCGGCAACGTCTATGTGGCGGATAGCGGCAACAACACGATCCGGAAGGGATGGGCGGCCTCAATCGGGCGCACGGTCCTGATGGCGCCGGTTGTGTTGGGGGACGGTTCGGTGGAGCTGAGCCTCAGCGGCCTCGCAGGGCTGAGTTGCACGATCCAGGTCTCGACGAACCTCGTGGATTGGCTCCCTCTCGAAAGCTTGATCAACACGAACGGGACCGTGACAGTGACCGACCGCGGAACGACCAGTTTTAGGTCCCGCTTTTACCGGGCAGTGACGCCGTGAGCGCTCCGCAGGGAGAGATGCGCCACAATCACCTCAAGTGCAACGCTTCCTTGCTGTGACGAGGCCGCATTGGCTCGCGGGCCGCCTGCTGGCCTTCTCGTGCAAAAGCTGCTGGCTCCGCGCCTCCTGCCACCAGAAAAATGTCCAGACCACCGCCCGCTTCATCATGGACAGGTGGTCGCGCCGGCATCCCACCGCCACTATGTCCTGGCCATCCCCAAAATGCTCCGGCCCTATTTCCAACGCCGTCGGGACCTGCTCAAGCGGCTCTGCACCGTGGCCTACGAGAGCCTCACCGAATAACTTCGCACGGCCCTGGAGCGCCCCCAAGGTGCGCCGAGCATTATCATGACCCTGCACACTTTTGGCGAATACCTTGACTTCCACCCCCACATCCACGCCCTGGTCGCCGACGGCCTCTTCCGTCGCGACGCGCCGCCGCCCCAGCCTGGAGCTCCAACTCCGTCGAACCCGCCAACGCCAGGCCTCGCTTCATTCCACACCCTGCCGGACGCTCCGATCCAGCCCCTCGAAGAACTCTTCCGTGCCAAAGTGATCAACCTCCTCGTCGAGGAGAAACTCCTCCCGCCCGAACGCGTCCAAGTCCTCTATTCGTGGAAGCACAGCGGCTTCACCGTCCACGCCGGAGACCGCGTCGCGCCCGAGGCCAAGGCCGACCTGGAGGATTTGGCCCAATACACCCTGCGGAGCCCCTTCTCCGTTGAAAAGATGACCCTGGAATCTCCCACGGACACCGTCATCTACCGCTCCCGCCTCAATGCCAAGATCAACCGCAAATTTGAGGTCTTCACCCCCACCGACTTTCTGGCCGCCATCACCCAGCATATCCCCGACAAGGGCGCGCAGATGGTCCGCTACTACGGTTGGTACAGCAACAAAATGCGCGGCGTTCGCCACCGAGGGTTGCCCTCGGATCTGGTCCCGCACCGCCCGGGCCTTTCGCCACCACCGCCCCTCAAACCCCCTCCAACAGGTGGCGGAACCTGACCTGTCCCGCCGTAGCTTCAGCGAAGGCGGATCCTCCGCGTCTGGCATGTTGACCCGCTACGCTGTCCGGTCTGCCAAAACCCGATGCGCGTTATTGCGGTGATCGACGACCCGCGCGTGGTCGAGAAGATTCTTCGCCACCTCGGCGCCCGGCACGACCCAACCGCCTGCCCCTCTCCACCGGCGTGCCCCAGGGCCTTATACCTACCAACCCTGTGACGACGCAGACCCGATGCCCGATTACGAAAACGTGCTAACGGATTGAGAATCACCCTCTGGAAGGCTGGTTCGGAGGCGGGCCTTTACCCGGCAGCGGCTTCTTCCCGGCTCGGTCGCCACGGAGCCGGCATCCCTGCCGCGCAACTTTCGGCCGCTGAGCCGACCCTCAGGCCCGACCACCCGCCAGAGCCCCCATGTTGCGCCAAAATCATCAAAAACCGGCAAAACTTTCCGCTCGACTCTCTGGTCCTCTTCTGGCAGCATCCGACCGTAATGAGCGTGGCCAGAAACCAATTCTCCCTCACCCGCGAAGCGTCAAACCGGCGCGGCGGCAAAAAAGCAATTTCTTATCAGCTCTGGGCAATGCCCTGGCCGTCCAGCACCACCTCGAGGCCGCCATCCAGGAATACCATACGGCCCTGCGCCTCAAACCCAACGATGCCCAGGCCCAGAACAACCTGGCCAACACCCTGGCCGTCCAGGGTAAGCTCGACGAGGCCATCGCCCATTACCACGAAGCCCTTCGCCTCAACGCCGATAATCCCGAGGCCCACGCCAACCTGGCCAGCGCCTTGGCCGCCAAGGACAGCCTCCAGCCCGCCGTCGAGCATTTTCAGACCGCCCTGCAGTCAAACCCCAACAATCCCGAAGCCCACTACCGCCCGGCCGGGGTGCTCCTCAAGCAGGGCCGGCGCGAAGACGCCGTCGCCCATCTCACCGCCGCACTCCAACTCCGCCCCGCCTTTCCCGAGGCCAGACGGCAGTTGGAAATGCTGGGGACGCAGGGGCGGCAGTGATCAGCTGTAAGGCTGTCACCCGGCAACTCAAGCCGGCCGGCACGGGTTCGTGTAGGCCAACTTTTCGCTGTCGGCTTCCTCCTCGAGCTCCCGGCCGAGGCCATCAAGGTCCGGGAAGAGAGCGCCCTCGGTTAAGCCGTAACGTCCTATTCTATCTAACAGGTCCTGTTTCAGGCGGGCGCGTACGATGATGGAACGTTCGACATACCGGTTGAAGGGCTCCGCCGGATTCTTACTTACGGTAAAGCACGCAGCCTGCGCAGGTATTCGCGGGGAGATATGGGGTGGCGCAATGTAGTAGTCCTCCTCCACGTTTGGTACATCCGACTGGCGGACATCTGTTTCCAACCTGGGAAGGCTTCGCGCAACGTAAACCACGCCATTCTGAGTCCCATCGCCGCCTCGGCATGCGAAGAAAAGCGCAACCAGAGGGTTGGTTGTCCAATCCAGCAGGCGCGTGGGTACCCCATGATGCTGGGCGAGCATGAGCCAGTCCCAGTCGTTGACTGGGCGGAAGTGGGAGAGCCAGGGGAAGGCGCGGCGCTTAAACTCCATAAGCAACTTGCGTTCAAGCTTGAGCAGCGGAAAGGTGCCCTCCTTCCAGCGCCTGGCAACAGATGGAACCAGATAATACTGAACGCACGGCACACCTCTGAAAAGGAAAGAGAGAGGATCCTCCACAATCTTCAAGTATTCTTCAAGGCTGGCGATTTGGTGCGGCGGTCCGCCCGTGCTGAGCCCTTCCAGTTCGAGCTCTGGAGGCGTTCTGGGGCTTCCTGGATCGTGGGCTTCTTTCATATCTATGCATCATTGCCGCAAATAGCCGACCGTGGCAATTGCAGCTTGCTCCACTTATTGCAGCCGCCAATGCCGCCATCACCTGTGCCGGGCTGTGAATTCCAATTCTTAATCCGGCGCCGAGCATGCGCGATGCGTTGCGCCTGCCGCTGGGCTGCGAATTCAATGAACTTCCGATCTGTGTTTGGTGCTGTGCCCAGTTGGGTCCAATCGGCCAAATTCGTTGAGCCGAGAATTGTCCCAACTCGGGGCTACTTTCACTGACAGTTTCACTGACAGTTGCCCGATGATTCCAACTGCCGAAGGCGCAGGCGGGCCTGCGCGATGAGTGAGGCGGCCTGCGGTTCGTTCTGTGGCGACGCTATCTGAAGGAACTTGCGAAAGCTGCTTGCCGCTTCACGTCGGCTGCCCAGGGTATCCTGCAGGACTGCCTTGCCGATCAGGGCGCGCGGGTATAGAGGCTTGAGCGCCAGGGCCTTCTCGAAGCAGGCCAGCGCCTCTTCGCACCGGTGGAGTGCCATGAGCGCCATACCTTTGTTGTTCCAAAGTATGGCGTTTCGAGGGTCGACCGCCAGTGCGTTGTCGTAGCTGGCAGCCGATTCGCTGTGCCGACCAAGGGCTGCGAGCGCGCCTCCCCTGTTGGCCCAAGCGAAGGCGTGCTGCCGATTGATGGCTAGGGCCTTGTCGCAGCATTGGACCGCCTCCTCGTGCCGGCCAAGGGCACAGAGGGAAAAGCTTCGGTTAGTCCAAGACTCTGCGGTCTGCTCTTCCGTCTGGGGGGTCTCGAAGCTCTGCCCCGTCCTTGACTCCCAGATAGGCTCCAAGTCCCGGCGCAATTCCCGGAAGGTGCCGTAACGATCCGACGGCCTGGGGCTCAGGCAGCGCTGGACCACTGAGCGGAGCGGACCCTCGACCCGGGGCATGCGGCCGGAGATCTGTAATTCGTAAATCCCTCGGCAGAAGCTACCAATATCACCAGTCCATGGCACTATGAAGGGCGGCAGTGGATTGCCGGCGGCCATCTGCGCAAGGACCAGGCCGAAGCTGTAAATGTCACTTCGCATGTCGGCCCTTTCACAACGATAAACCTCCGGTGGCATGTAACCGGGCGTTCCACAGGTCACTTTGCCGTCCGCTTGCACCAAGCTAAAGGAAAACCCGCCTTCTTTGCCACCAGCCATGAATGGGGGGCCGTGCCCGCTCCTTGTTCGCCAGGCCGCCTCTGCCCCCGCCGCCAGGCCAAAGTCGCTTATCTTGAGCGTTCCATCCCGGGCGATCAGGATATTCGCTGGCTTGATGTCGCGGTGGAGCAGAACCCCGTGCGCCTGGGCGTGCTCCATGCCTAGGCAAAACTGGATCGACCACCTCAGCACATGGCTCGGGTCAAGGTGTCCGCCAGCTCGCGCGAGATGGTCTGCCAGGGTTACGCGGCCCTGCGCGTCGGGGGCTATGAACTCCAGCAGCACGAAAAGTCGGCCAGAGTCCTCGGTGACGAGCAGTGCTGGGACGATGAAGGGGTGCCTCTCCAGATTCAACCACAGGAGGGCTTCTCTCTTGAGCGCATGGCGAGCGGCGGGATCGGCGAGGAACTCGTTTCGAAACGTCTTGAGGGCGCCGACCTCGCATGTCTTGCGGCTATAAACGAGCAGAACGACGCCGAACCCGCCCGTGCCAATGGTGCGGATAACCTCAAACTCACGTGCGATGAGGTCGTTCATGTGTCCTGAGGACGGTAGCTGGCGTTACGCTTTTGGCTGCCGCGCCTGCTGGTAAGAGCAGAGGACCATGAAAATTCTGCGCGCGTCGTCGCGTGAGATTTTTCCGTTTGCTCTGCTCAAGATGCTTTCCACCATCCGGTTTTCGCTCTTGTCCCCAGGCAGCGCGAATAGAAATGTGACGGCTCCGAAAATGAACTGGCACTCTTCCATCGTTAGCCGCCCGTCGACTGCGTCGTACACTCTTCTGCTCCAGGCTTCGATGTCTGCCTTTCCTCCCGGGATGATTGCCGGCGACACGGCTCGGAGGCTCCGCACCAGTTCGGCCTGCCGTTTTTGTTGCTCGGATTGCGGTTTCAGGAAATCGAGGAGTCCCATAGGTTTTCTTCTGTTGACAGGTCAATGTTTGAGTTTCTGTGTTCTGGTTCGGTCTTCAGGTGATGCCCCTTCACAGGCCATGCACCACTCCTAATGACGCTTCTTGAAGTATTCTCTGCAGGCGGTGGCGACGCAAGCGCATTTCTTCCGTTTTCGGGTGCAGAACCGGTGCTGTTGCAACGTGTCGGAACGTCGCAGCGCTCGGCCGCGGCGCCTTGGGTGGTGGGCCTGCCCGGCCAACCGCGAAACAAGAGTGAAGTACGAATCACCCGCGAAGCGTCAAACCGGCGCGACAGCAAAAAAGCAATTTCTTATCAGTTCCACTGATACATGAGGATCTTGGATTTCCAGTCCTCCTCCACCAGGACCAGGTATTCAGCGTTCGAACGGCAAATGGCCTGGATGGCTTCGGGGATGTCCACCCAGCCGACGGCCTCGCCGGGCAGGTCCCCGCCAACCTCCAGACCTGGTTGTAAATGGCCGACACTGGCGCCGGTCTGCGCATCATACACCTCGATACGCCCGCCCACGACATACGCCACGAACCCACCAACCCCACAATGGTGGCGCGTCCTTTCCTCCGTTGCTCAGATACTCAGGGGCATCGAAGGCACCGTTCCCATTGCCGTCCCGCCAAATCCATTCCCCTTTGTCGGGTTGTCCGGGCGGCCAGGCAGGGTCCTGCTTCTTGATATGGCTCTTGGCGAAGAAGACCGAGGGCACGGCGGTTTCTCCGGACTCGGCCGAATCGAAGCGATAGACCTGGAGGGCCTCTGAATACAGATGGAAACCTCGTTCGCCCCAGCGCAACTGACATAAAGCCGATGCTCGTCGGCGCAAAGGCCGGCGATGCCGTCGCCGGCCTTTTCCGGGGCCTCGATGACGACCAGGAAGCATTCCTTGAGCGTGTCGCCTTGGCCACCCTTGCCTCCGGAAAACGGCGCACCCCGGGTCACGTCCGCCCGCAGGCGGCGCGAGACGCCGTACCAACTCAACCCCTTGGCAGGCCAGGTATTGGTGCCTTTGAGGTTTCCGCCCTCGTTCCCCACGCGCTGGGCGATGAACATAGGACTGCCTCACGGTCCGCCTGGGGGCAAGGGAAACCCTCCTTCCAGTCTTCCGGTTGAGAGGAAAGCTCCGCTCAAGTGAACCAGCGGACGCGGGGAAGCCAGCCAAACGAAAAACAACAACCGCTCGCAAGAGCACAACAAGAAAGGAAGACAGATGAAGTTACAGGCAATTCGGTTGACAGTTATCGGGACCGCCGCGGCGGTCATCAGGAGGCTCACGTCCACGCAATACGCTGAGCAACCGGTCGAAATCATCGGCTTTGACATCGAGGCGCCCGGCGCGCAGCCCAGGCCACGCGCAGTGGAGGCTACCGCCGGATTGGTCAAGCCCAAGTGCCCGTTCGACAGGTCGATCCCCGAATCGGCGCTCCCGCGGGTCAAGGACAACCCGAAACTCCTGGATGTTCAGGCCGGGCTCAGGCTGATCGGCTGTGAAAACCCTGACGAGTTGT
>Ga0187864_10003192_pt1 | contig 13574 bp, 12 predicted proteins | sample June2016WEW_11_4_FD_132985 | JGI IMG/M metagenome (GOLD analysis project Ga0187864, IMG submission 132985) | Peatland microbial communities from SPRUCE experiment site at the Marcell Experimental Forest, Minnesota, USA - June2016WEW_11_40 | ecosystem: Environmental > Terrestrial > Soil >... | reverse complement strand
GCACCTCCCTCCCCTCGGCCGCGTTTTTGAGCTGCAGGCTGAGGGAATGACATCGAAATGCAAGACCGAGCAATTAACGCAGGATTATCTCGCACTGACCGCGGCGTGTAGTGCAACCTCCACCGGGCGCGTCGTCTGCAAAATATCCTTCACCTTGGCCACCTCGTCCGCCGTGCCGTGGGCCAGGACGAGGAACTTGTCAGACTTCAGCGCCGCCTCGTATTTCACGACGCTGTCCTTAGGGATACCAATGCTGTACAGCCCCGCGCCGAGCGCGCTCAATCCGCCTACCACCACGGCGCCCTCGAGAGCGCCGACAATCCAGGCGACGAGAGGGCCGGCTACCAAGACCGGGCCGAGGCCTGGAATGGCGAAGAAGGCGGCTCCGAACAACATCCCCCAGAGCCCGCCCCAGAAGGCGCCGAGCTTCCCCCAGTGTTTCATGCGGTCGCCGGTGTTGTAATACCCTACCACCTGCTCTTCGGTGTGATAGTCCCTGCCGACGATAGACAGTTTCTTCATGTCAAACCCAGATTTCTGAATTTCCTTCACAGCCTCCTCTGCTTGAGTGTGGCTGTCGTAAATGGCTACAACTGCGTTCGTTCCTGACATGGCTTATTCTCCTTTTTCTCTGGATGGATTGTGTTGCTTGTCTGCGTGATTTTCATTATTAAACCGGATTAGGGAGGCACTCTTCTTATACCGTCCACCAGCCCTCGCCGCGTGGGCAAAGTAATGATCTCCGGAAACCAGCCTATATAGTTATAGGTGAAGGCGCTTGCTATGGCTGTTGAATATTGCACACCGTGCTGGTCAAAAGTGCTCATCATCTCTTTGACGAGGGCCTAACGTGTGATCAGGTCAGATGAACCTTCTGTGCCCGCGATCCCCGCCCCACGTCTGAAACTGACGGCACTTATGGCACGAGAACTGCCGCGATTCGAACCTGCCGGCGCGGGATCCCATCGATCCTCCCGACGTTCTCGTGGCCAGGAATGATCGGCACCTGCGGCTGGGGCAGATCGCTTCTTCTTGAACGACATGCAGGCTCGTCGGAAATTCGCAATGGATAGGGATCGGCGTTAAAAATTACCTTGTGCGACTAATAAGTATGCCCGCGCGGCGGAGATGGTTTTCCCGAGCGGGAGATCTTCTTATTGTATTATTCCGGAATGGCGAAAAACTTGAACCGCAGGGCGCCCTCGTATTCTTTCTTGGCCGCCTTCGCCTTATTGCGGAGTTCTTCTTCGTGAAAATGGGCATGTTCCCAGCGATCGATTTCCGCCACCGAATGATTCACGGAAGCAAGAGCTTCCTCTTCCCGGATCGCGACGATCCACGCCTCAACAGCAGCCTTGTAGGCGCTCTGCATTTCATCAAGTCGTTTGATCTCTTGTTCCATGGTTTCCCTCCGCTCTACAATCAGTTTGGGTTCCCGCGCGCGGCTGATCGGCACACCCAAAGGCTTTTCCTATTTGGTCCCGAACAACGATTCAATTCTCTTTCCTCCTCATCAACCAGCAGGATTCTTCGCTGCTTAGGTTCTCGCGCCGCTGCTCCAGCGCATGATGCTTTAACCTCGTCGAATCAGGCGGAATTTAAGTGGAAGCCAGGGCTTTCACAATCCTCATGCGCTCTGTACGGTCCCATGTCTGACATGAGTCCTCTACTTCTCCCAAATCGAAAGAGTCTGCTTTGGTCGGGTCGCGAGATCTGGGTAATATCGGCACAGCCCTCTTCGGTATACGCAGCGTTGTGTGGCTCTCTCCGCTAATGGTGAGATTGCAGTTCTTCGATTGCACGAAACCAATCTTCTTGCGATGATCCCTCAGGACAGCCTCTAGCTTGCCAGAGTTTATAAGCGAGGGCAGGGATGTCTTCCTCTCTAGCTTCCTGAGCGTGCACGACGACGATACGGTCGGTCACGGCCTTCTGATGCATCCCCAGTGAGTGTTGGAACGCCGTATTTGAATGTTCCAAGGCTTGTCTTGAGTGTTCATGCCCTGTCAAATGTTCTTCTTGACCATGGTGCAAGGCAGCCGTGCGGTGGGCCTGGGCGGCAAGGTTATGATATTCAGCGGCCTTCTGATGCGAGTCGTGCATGGGATTCCTCCTATGACAAATTCTCCATCCGTCCCGATTTGCGGTGTACCCCTTGTGCAATTTTAGAAGCTTGGTCCGAGTGCCCATGCGCTCGGTCGAGATGCCAATTTCCGGTTTCGTTCTCGCCTTTTTCGTTATGCTCCGCAGCAGTCCTGTAAGCCTGGGCGGCAAGGTCGTGGTATTCAGCGGCCTTTCGGTGCAGACTCTGAATGCTGTGGCGTAGCTCATGCATGGTGCTCCTCCTAGGTAAAAAGTCTTTGTCCCTTCCAATTCGTTGTGAACTCTTTATCTAATCCATCGCGCGCCGTGGCACGCCCCCACCACCAACATTCTGTCCGTCATTCTCTCCGCTGTCTGTATTGTTTTGCTCGTTTCGCTGGTCAAAATGAGTTACTGCCCTTAACTGCGGTAATCTTCACCGTGGCTTTAGCCCATAGGAAGATGTGCATGAATTTCACAGACACCCGGTGACAAACGGGCACACGGCCGCCTTCGTTACGTCGACATACTATTTTGAACATGAAGGGGCGGTGCCTGCGCGGCGGAGAAGTTTACGGACTCGACGTGGTCGATACCACGAGCGCACGCCCGAAGTGGCTGACTGTGATTGGGGGGCACTATGTAGATGGACGTAAGGTACCGGCAGACCAGGTCGAGAAAGCAATAGGTTCGATGAATCTGATCCTGGATGCTACTGGGATCGCCGCGCTGGAGTTTAACCTGCTGGATGCGCTGGCTCGTAACGGACTTTATGTGCTCACTGGCATTCCCGAGGGCGATAGGCCACTACAAATTCCAGGTGCGGAATTGATCCGGCAGTTGGTGTTGCAGAACCAGGTCATGCTGGGCAGCGTCAACGCCGCGCGCGGCCATTTCCAAATGGCCGTGGATGACCTGGCGCAGGCTCAGCTTCGCTGGGGCGCACACATTGCAGCCTTGATAACAAATCGGTATCCGTCCACCAAGTTCGCAGAGTCGGTCAGCCATCATCCTCCCGATGCCATCAAGGAAGTCATCGAATGGGCGTAAGAGGCGTGGGCAAGGACAGGGCGGCAAGGCCTGGCTAAAGCGGTCGGGCGGTATAAATCAAATACACTACTAAGATAGTTCCGAGAAGCGTGGCAATTACGGCAAGATTCCGCTTTCCGAATCGAGTGTCGATACAATTGCCGGCGGTATGCTTGCAAAGGCAACCCTGGAACAATTGGTCGGTCAATAACGCTCATCTTGGGTGAACCGCGCCGGCGAGCGCTGGCGGGCGTGAAAGGCCGCGGGTCGTGGCAGTCCATCAGGCGTCGTTCACCCCGCGCCGGCAGTTCGGACTTGGGTGGGGTGGCGGTGGAGGCAAATGGCGTGAAGGAACCATCGGAATTCCGGTTATCGACCCAAGGGATAACCTTTCGTTTGTCGTCGGACGCAATGTATTTGATACATCCCAAATGCCACCCATGAATGCCCGTATACTCCAGCGCCGGGCTGAGCCCTCCGAATGCATCAGGAGAACGGTCTTGAATGTGTGCCTTTTTGTACAGGCCCCTGATCCTTCTTGGACAGACATGCTCTTCCCCAGTGTTTAACATTTACATCAGCCGCTGATCCGAAGATTGGGAGAAGAAAATGGCGGCTGCAGCTCACGGGTGTGCACACCCACTTGGAGGGAGATAAGTAAATGTTAAAACGTATTTTGATCGGTACTATGCTAGCTCTGTTTGTAAGTCTAACTGCGGTCGCCTCGGACCGCGAGGATGATGTTAATCGCACCAACAAAGCTGCCCAGGTCCTCCAGGAGATCATGAACACTCCGGATCAGGGCATCCCCTCGGATCTCCTGAGATCGGCGAAATGTATTGCCATCATTCCAGGGGACAAGAAGTTCGCCTTTATATTCGGCGGCAGCTACGGCAGGGGACTCGCAACCTGTCGCACCGGGCATGGCTGGAGTGCTCCCATGTTTGTGGCGATTGACGGCGGGAGCGTGGGATATCAGATCGGGGGCTCTTCCACTGACATCGTGATGCTCTTTATGAACGATCACGCCTTAGGAAGCCTGCTCAGCGACAAATTCAAGCTCGGAGCCGACGCGTCTGTAGCCGCCGGACCGGTGGGTCGGAACGCCGCCGCTGCCACCGATCTTAAATTGCATGCGGAGATTCTGTCTTATTCGCGGGCCAAAGGCGTTTTCGCCGGGGTGAGCCTGGATGGCGCCGTCATGCAAGCTGACAAGAGTGGAGACGAAGCCATGTATGGCCACGATGTAAACCGCCATGAAATTCTGAACGGCAAAGTTACAGTTCCTGCATCGGCGCGACCGCTGCTGCACGAAATCCGCGGATATGCAGGGTAAGCCAAAGTTACATCGGGAGCTCCAAGCGGCGGGGCTCTAAATTGCTCTGGATTTGAGCTTGGCACCGAGGAGGAGGCGAAGTTTCGAAAATCAAGAACTCGGCTCCCAGAAGCCATGAGCTGGCCTTCGGTGGTCTGATGCTCGTTTGTCGAAGAGGAGATCTAATGCGTATCCATGCTATTCGTTCGCCGTTGTTGGCCTTAGTTACGCTATTCCTGTCGACAGCGTCCTTCGCGGGAGTCGGCGTATCGGTCAGAATCGCGCCACCTGAGTTGCCCGTATATGAGCAGCCTCAGTGTCCCGGCGACGGTTATATGTGGACGCCTGGGTATTGGGGTTGGGATGATGACTATTACTGGGTGCCGGGCACGTGGGTGATGCCTCCGGAAGTAGGGTACCTCTGGACTCCGGGTTATTGGGGTTGGGGCGACGGCGGATATTTTTTCAATGACGGCTACTGGGGCATGGCCGTGGGTTTCTATGGTGGGATCGACTATGGCTTCGGTTACTTCGGTAATGGTTATGAAGGCGGACGCTGGAACAACGGGCATTTTTTCTACAACACCGCGTATAATCGCGTGGATACCCAAAACTTCCACAACGTTTACAACGCAAGGGTGAATGAGGGCGCGAACAACCGCGTCAGCTACAACGGCGGTAACGGCGGAATTAACGCACACGCCACCGCTCAAGAAGAGGCTACTGCTCATGGGAGCCATATTGGGCCTGTTGCCGCTCAGACTCAACATGCGTGGGCTGCCCGCAACAACTCCCAGCAAAGGCTTTCTGCGAACCACGGCACGCCGGCACTTGCTGCGACTTCTCGCCCCAACCTTGCCGTCCATCCCAAGGACCTGCCGCCCGTCGAACGCCCCACTGCTGCTAAAACGGGGAATTCGAAGGCGGAACAGAAATACCAGAAACAACAGGATAAGCTGATCGCGAAGCAGAACCAGGAACGGCAGAAACTGCAGCAGAAGCAGGACAAGGAGCATCAGCAGATCGCGAAACATCAGGCGAATGAAGCGAAAACGCAGCAAATGGAGCAGCGACACCAGGGACAGACGCAGCAATTGCAGCAAAGACACACGCAGCAAATGCAGCGGTCATTTGGCGGCGGAGGATTTCAGGCTGGTGGTGGCGGAGGATTTCGCGGCGGTGGTGGCGGTGGCGGGCATCATTAATCGAAGTTTCGTTAACTCCCCCAGCGACGAAGCTCCAATTGCTTCGGATTTGAGCCTGGCATAGCCGGAAACCACGTTGTATGGGAGGATTACGATGCATAAATCCTGCTTTACATTTTTGCTTTTCAGTCTGCTCTTGTCGATTCCCCTATGGGGGCAGGAAGTATTCGTCAGTGGTGATAATCAAGCAGCGATGCAAGTGAGAGCTTAGAAAACACCAAGGCTGCTGGCAGCGCTGCCAGTTAGGCCCTGTCCAACATGCCCGGCGACGCATGCACAGCCGACCCCGCTGAATTCAGTGGATCTTTTTCAGTACGAGGCGTACGTGAGCCCGGTGCCGTGGAGCAGGGCAATCCTGAAGTACGCCCAGACTGAAGTTAAAGCGAAGGAGCCGCCAACTGCCAAGGCAGGGAATATCGTAGCCTGACTCAACGATGACGACGGCTAGGCATACCTTTCCGTCTCGTTGCCGAATCCGACCACCACGCAGTCGGCCGCCCTCACGGGCCACTTTCCGCCCCGCCCATCCCGGAGCCTGTACCCGCCGCTCAGGCAGCACAGCGAGCCGGGATGGTAGTTGACGGCCACGATTTTCCCCCCGAATTCCTCGGCAACGTCCGGGGCCAGGCCGTTCCGCAGCAGCCCCTCGCAATTTGGCAGCCTGATGCGCCTTCGCCGCCAATCGTGCGGAATCCTCCACGCCTTCCCTGATGGGCCTTTCCAGAGGACCTTGGGGATTTCGCCGGGCGCAACGCTTACCTCGACGCAGGCAGCGCCCGGCTCCTCATCTTCGGCCGACACGTCTTGAATATTTACGTCCCAGAGGTCCCACAACGTCGGCGGGCACCAGCTTTCGAGCCAGCTTAACTCGTGCGTGACATTGTAGCGGCTGGCGTCGATCACAGGCGACACGCGTTCCGTGAGCCAATGCCGTGGCAGTCTCCACACACGGCCGCTGGCGTCCGTGTATAGGACCCGTGCGGGCCAGTAAGCATTCCATAAGATGCCGTCATCGCCGACCAGGAACGGCAGACCGTCTGGAAGGGCGTTAAGGTTGAGGCGGAGTGTCCCGGCCGGGACTTCGGGATGGACCTCGGCGTCCACTGTCTGCCCAGCCAGAGCAGACGCCCGCTCCCCGGGCATGTTTATCTCCTCCAGCCTGAACCTCTCGCTGGGAAGGACGATTTTGCAGGTCGGGGTCATTGGGGGTGCCAAGCTATGCCGGATGTGCCGCCAAGCGTTCTCCCAAACCGGGAGTGAGTCTCTGACAGTATACAGTGCCAGCCAAGCATATTCCGGGACACTTGGGGCGACGGAGCGGGCGTCCTGTTTGGGAGGGTGGACACTGCTCGGGTTGGGTCTCCACGTGGGCGGTGAGATTGAGCGCCACGAGCCCGCCGCCTTCAGAGTGATCGATTATGGCGGCAAATATTATTTTGCCCCCTGCTTGTCCAACTAGCCTTCCGCTATGCCCAAACTATGCACCGAACAGATCGCAGCAGCTACGCAAAAAAGCCGAAGCCGAGGCTCTCGTGTATCCACATGTATCAAGTAAAGGGGTTAGCGACCGAATGTTATGAGGAAGTTAGCTTTGGAAGGCTTGCACTGCCTGAAACGGCTTAGGAAACCGTTGCTCTATCCGTCTGAGCTACAGGCCCAAGTGGCTTATTTATCATCTACTTACAGAGAGTCGACCTCGTTCAAAACCGTTGGTCGACGACGCAGACAAGGGAGAACTGGGGCCGTTTTTCGCGTACGCAACCACGTCTGGAGAAAGAGGTTATGCACTCATTTGCCCTCGACGCGACCGCGTCCATTGCCCGAGCCTGCGACAGTAGCATCCGACCATATTAGCACAGACCACCATCACAACGTGCGCTCTCAGATTTGATGCTTTCGAGCGTCCGGGGTGCCAGGCGGAAATATGGGGGAATTCATCGGAACTCCACTGAATGCCCATTTCGGCGCGCGAATGGCCGACCCAGATGGGAAGACGTGTGGGAGTAGGCTCTCGGGGAACTCCAAGGGATAGGGCTCCTCAGCCGGACGAAATCGTGGTTGCGGGCAATCTGCTTGCCCCAGTACTGGTTCTGAGTTGCACCTTGCTCGTTGATGCCACAATGGCTAGAGGGGTTTCACTAATTTGACCTATCGCGGCACAGATGGCGCTCACACGAGGGGCGTAGCTCAAGGCTTGCGGGGTTTGGAAGAGACTTTCGAGTCGAAGGCTGTGAGGTAGCCAGATTGTTGGGATTAGTGACAGACGAATTTGTCCGTCGCGGCTTAATAGAGCTATGCCGTAGATAGCGCGGTCGCCCAACCGGATTCGGCAGTGGGGCCACTGATTCGCCGGACAAGCGGTTGCCGAGGAGCCGTGCCGCTGTTTTGTCTCGTTTGCCACGAGATCAATGAGAACTTGTGTGCGTGATGTGTGCCTGCTCAAGACCGTTTAGGAGAGCGTGCTGATCGTTCGTGTGCTGGGGAGGGACGTCAATTATTGCGTTGACGTCCAGCTTGGGAATACGCCAATAAATTGGAAACAAAGAACATAGCGTTTCCGTGCACCTCGTTCTGGCGATAGAGAATACCGCGTTTTCACTCTGGGCTCTCTTCACGACTCAAACGGAGCACAAACGAGCCCACGAACGAAAATGGAGTGACTGCCCTTAGACCTTCGCTCTTGGCGCTACCGCGAGACACATCCTGCGACTTGCCAAATGCTGGGTCTACGCTGGAATCGTGCCGCGCGCTCTGGCAAAGGCTGACGATAACCCGCCTCCAACCACCCCACTCAGTTATACCGGCTGGCCCGAGGACTTTTTCAGCCCCTCGCTAAAAACTCGCGAGGGCAGCGGCCTCATCCTCCGCCAGTCCGAGGACTTTGTCCAGGCGGACCATCCGGAGAACCTGCGCCACCTGTTTTGTGGCTCCAAAGACTCTGAATTCGCCGCCTCTTTCTTTCAGCGTCGAAAAGGTGTGGACCAATGAACCGACGCCCGAGCTATCGAGAAAAGGCACTCCTCCAAGGTTTATAGCAAGCTTGGTGGCCCCACTGGAGAGTGCGTTGCCAACGGCGTTTCGAAACGCCTTGTCAGCTTCACCAGCCTTGAAGGAGCCGTTGAGGTCGAGAATGGTCGCCTGCTCAACTGTTCTGATATTAATGGTCACGGATCCCTCATCCCTTCCGCCTCGCCTCGGAAGCGCAGCATGAGATTCACGGAAGACCCAATCTACCGCGACTCGCTCGACAAATCAAGGCACCAGTGAGATGACGCAGGTTTCGTTGAAGAAGCCTGCTGGCTGGCGGGCCGGGTTCTGGACGCTTTGCGCGCGCGCGAGCAGGAAAAGTGGTCGAACCTGCAGACCATTGGTTCCCGCCTTAGACACACTAAATTAGGTTTGTTTTTCGGTTCGTTTTGAGTTCGTTTTCCGAACGCACCCTTTGTTTTCAATAACATACTGGCTTCGTTCGTATTATTTTTGTACTTTTCTCGCGAGGCTCCGGGCTTTCGAGACCGGATCGCTTCTGTGCCCCTACCCATTTCGAGGCGCAACCCTCCCGCTCGGACGCGCGCCTGGGAAAGCTCACTATTTGGGTTCAACCTGTGCATTTGGCGCTCAAAGTCGAGTTCGTTTTGGGGTTCGTTTTGAGTTCGTTTTGAGTTCGTTTTCCAAACGCTCCTTGTGTTTTCAAAAACATACTGGCTTCGTTCGTAGTATTTTGTGTTTCTTGGAGTCGTGCCTCCGGTTCGCTCGCTAAGTTCCGGGGCCGGGAAATCGACGAGTCGAAAAGTCCAGGAATGCCCCACCGTCTCCCCAAGCTGCAACCCGAAAGATCGGGTCGACGGCTGGCTTCCCAACTCCTCGACTTTTTGACTCCTCGACTTCTCGACTGCACTTGGAGGCAGAAACCACAGGCAGGAACCGAAAACAAAAGAGGACGCATAACCTATCCGGCAGGGCCTGACCCCCTGCCCAACCCCACGGAACAACTCTAGCCTATGGCGTCCCGTTTGTCAAGTGAAAAATGCGCCGAGCATAAAAAGTCCGACTTAGTCACGGAACCGCCATGCGCAAGCCCTCAATGGCGGAAGATGGGTCGGCGCGGTTGCAATAAAGACTGGGTACCGTGTTGCATTTCAGCCTGAGATTAGGCGTATAATCGCACCTCTGACCATGACGGCGTTTCAAGACATCTCGCACTCGCTTCGCCGACTTTATCTGGAGGACGAGCGGCCCTGGCTGGTCAGCTTCAGCGGCGGCAAGAGCCTGCCCTGAGCGCAGCGAAGGGACAGCATCCGTCAGCCGACGGACTGGCGTCGCTGATTTTTGACGTTATTAATTCGCCGTCGACTTGTTATGTCGGACACGCCTGAGGATAAAGCGCGCAAAACCATCGACGACCTGTTGTCGAAGGCGGGTTGGACCATCCAGGACCGCGATATGGCCAACATCAGCGCGGCCCGTGGCGTGGCTGTCCGTGAGTTTCCGCTGAAATCCGGCTATGGTTTCGCCGACTACCTGCTTTATGTGGATAGCGCGCCGGCGGGAGTAGTCGAAGCCAAGAAAGAGGGTGAAACCCTTACCGGATACGAGATTCAGACGGAGAAATACAGTGTCGACCTGCCGGACGTCTTGAAGCCGTACCGCAAGCCTCTGCCTTTTTGCTATCAGAGCACCGGAATTGAGACGCGGTTTACGAACCTCATGGAGCCTGATGCGCGCAGCCGGACCGTGTTTGGGTTCCACCGGCCTGAAACGATGGCCGACTGGCTGATGGATGAGTCCACGAAGCCTGGTTCGACATTGCGTGCGCGGCTCAAGCACATGCCGCCGCTTAATGAAGAAAAACTCTGGCCCGCGCAGATCAAAGCGATTCGTAACCTGGAGGACTCGCTCGCGCACGGTCGCCCGCGCGCCCTGATTCAGATGGCCAGCGGCGGTGGGAAAACCTTCACCGCGTGCAATTTCTGCTATCGGCTCATCAAGCATGCGGGCGCCCAGCGCATTCTCTTTCTCGTGGATCGCAACAACCTGGGACGGCAGGCCAAGAACGAGTTTGAGCAGTTCTCGACCCCGGAAGAGCACCGCAAATTCACGGAACTGTACAACGTCCAGCACCTGAAATCGAACAAGCTTGACCCCGTCAGCAAGATTTGCATCACCACCATTCAGCGCCTCTTTTCCATGCTGAGGGGCGACGAGGAATTGGACCCGGAAATCGAAGAAAAGCCCCTGGGCAGTCTCGAGTCGCTGATTAAGAAGCCGGTGCCGGTGAGTTACATTCCCGCGATTCCCATGGAATTTTTCGATTTCATTGTGGTGGATGAGTGCCACCGGTCGATCTACAACTTGTGGCGGCAAGTTCTGGAATACTTTGACGCGTTCCTGATCGGCCTCACCGCCACACCGTCCCAGCAAACCTTCGGCTTCTTCAACCAGAACCTGGTGATGGAATACAACCACGAGCAGGCAGTGGCTGATCAGGTTAACGTCGGCTTCGACGTTTATCGCATCCGCACCGTGGTCAGTGAATATGGATCAACCGTCATCGCCGGCCAATGGGTGGATAAGCGCGACCGCCAGTCGCGCAAAGTGCGTTGGGAGCAGCTCGACCAGGACTTCAATTATGCTTCACGGCAGTTGGACCAGGACGTGGTGGCGCCGGATCAGATCCGCACCATCATTCGCACGTTTAAAGAAAGGCTCTTTACGGAGATCTTCCCCGGTCGCACGGAAGTTCCCAAAACACTGATTTTCGCCAAGGATGATAGCCACGCCGAAGACATTGTGAACATCGTGCGTGAGGAATTCGGCAAAGGCAACGAGTTCTGCCAGAAGATCACTTACCGGACTGGCACCGTGAGGGTTGCCGTGAAGAAGAAACTCGCCGACGGCACCGAGGTGGAAGAGTTCGTCTACAAGAACATCGGCGCGGTAACGGCGGAAGAGCTTCTGACCTCATTCCGGAACAGCTACTTTCCACGCATTGCCGTGAGCGTGGATATGATTGCCACGGGCACCGACGTGAGACCGCTCGAATGTGTCATGTTCCTGCGCGAAGTCAAGAGCCGCAACCTATTTGAGCAGATGAAGGGTCGCGGCGCGCGCGTGGTGACCACGACGGACTTGAAGGCAGTGACTCCAGACGCCGAGGCCAAAACCCATTTCATCATTGTGGATGCGGTGGGCGTGTGCGAAACCGATTTGGTGGATACGCACCCGCTGGAAAAGAAGCCCAGCGTGAGCTTTGAAAAGCTGTTAGATGCTGTCGCCTTCGGCAATCGCGAAAAGGATGTGCTGTCGTCGCTGGCTTCGCGGCTGGCGCGGCTCGACCGCCAGCTTAATAAAGACGACCAAAAGATTATTACAGAGTTGGCAGGCGGCCAATCCCTGTCCGCAATTACTCGCGGCCTTGTGGATGCCCTCGACCCTGACGCTGGTAGCACAGCCACTCCTGGCTGTGAAGGAAGTGACACAGCCACTCCTGGCTGTGAAATGGAAAGCACAGGCAGGAGTGCCTGTGCCACAGTGCTGGCCACGAATCCTGCCCTTCGGAATAAGCTGATTGAATTGAAGAAGTCCTACGAGCAAACCATCGATACGGTAACCAAGGATGAAGTACTGGAAGCCGGCTTTTCAGCCGCCGCCAAGGACAAGGCCCGAAGCGTGGTCGAATCCTTCGAGAAGTTCATTCAGGAGCATAAGGACGAAATCACGGCGCTGCAAATTCTCTACAGCCGCCCCTACAGCCAGCGGCTCACCTTGAAGGGAATCAAGGACCTTGCATCGAGCATCGAAAAGCCGCCGCGCGGCTGGACCCCGCAGGTGCTATGGCGCGCCTACGAAACGCTGGAAAAGTCGAAAGTGCGTGGTGCAGGTGGTAAAGTCCTGGCCGACATCGTTTCCTTGGTGCGCTTCGCCCTCCATCAAGACAATGAACTGCGGCCCTTCCACGATCAGGTGAATGAACGCTTTGCCCAATGGATTGCACAACAGGAAAAGAAAGGGCGGAAGTTCACCGACGAGCAGCGGCATTGGCTTGACGCTATCCGCGACCATATCGCCGCAAGTTTCGCCATCGAGATGGAGGACTTCGACTACGTCCCGTTCATGCAACGTGGAGGATTGGGGAAGGTGAATCAGGTGTTCGGTGCCCAACTTACGGGCCTGCTAAATGAGCTTAACGAGGTATTGGCGGCATGAACGGTCTTGAAGCCGCCCACTACCCGCTCAACCTAACTTCCCTACCAAGGACTTGGACACAATCTTCCATCGGCGGGATCGTTTCAGACATCCAACCGGGCTTTGCTTGCGGCGCCCATAACAGAGATGGAGTCGGAGTGCCACATTTGCGGCCGATGAATGTCGACCGAAACGGCCGGCTTGAACTGTCGGTGCTCAAATACGTGTCCTCGGATTATGCGCTGAGGATTCACTGTGGTGATGTGTTGTTCAACAACACTAACAGCCCCGAACTGGTGGGAAAGACAACATCGATTGCCGTTGATCTGGATCTCGCATTCTCCAACCACATGACCCGACTCCGTCCCTCTGAGGGGGTTGATCCAAAATTCCTGGCACATCAATTGCACTTCCTTTGGATGTCAGGTTACTTCCGCTATTTATGCGTTAAGCATGTAAACCAGGCGAGTGTGTCTTCGGAGATGCTCGCCGAGAAGGTTCCCACCGTCCTACCCCCGACTAGGGAGCAAATCCGAATCCGGGAGGAGATCGAGAAGCAGTTCACGCGGTTGGAGGCGGGCGTTGGGGCGCTGAAGCGCGTGCAGGCCAACCTGAAGCGCTATCGCGCCGCCGTGCTCAAGGCTGCCGTTGAAGGCCGCTTGGTCCCCACCGAAGCCGAACTCGCCCGGCGCGAAGGCCGCTCCTACGAGCCCGCCAGCGAACTGCTGGTGGCACAGCCACTCCTGGCTGTGCTAAAG
>Ga0187864_10003189_pt1 | contig 13576 bp, 14 predicted proteins | sample June2016WEW_11_4_FD_132985 | JGI IMG/M metagenome (GOLD analysis project Ga0187864, IMG submission 132985) | Peatland microbial communities from SPRUCE experiment site at the Marcell Experimental Forest, Minnesota, USA - June2016WEW_11_40 | ecosystem: Environmental > Terrestrial > Soil >... | reverse complement strand
ACGCAATGAAACCGGGGTTGCTTCTAAATCGCTGGGCCAGGGAAGGGGAACTGCCCCCTTCCCCGGCACCCCATCCCCAAAAACAAAACCTGGCCGTTTACACAAAAGAATTGACACACCTTTCGAGGTTCAACGTGGCGGCAAGTTCGTCTTGTATTCCTACTGCGTCTCACTTCTCGTTGTGACATTTAAGCGTCCTTCCGAGATCTACTTTATCCGCTCCGGGGAGAGTGCTATCGGGCGGGGAATGCCTTTGACTTTACTAACAATACTTCTTGGCTGGTGGGGTATTCCGTGGGGGCCGGTGTATTCGATCCAGTCGCTGGTCGTGAACCTCAAAGGCGGAAAAGATGTAACGACAGAAGTCCTGGCAAGGGCTCGCCAGCAAGTCAGCCCCGTCGATGAGTGATATGGGGATGTTACAACAACAATCCTGGAGTCGCTGTTGCGGCACTGCCCTCAGGTACGAACCCGGTGGCTTATGCGACAGCCGCTGCCCTAACTCTCTTCTCGATCTGCGAATTCATTTCCTTCGTAATCGCTTCGCGGTCCGTGAAAAGGTCCCACATCGAGCCGGAAGGAGCCAGTTGGCTTTGGCAAATTACGCGACTTACCAGCCGGAACCGGTCCACGGGGCTTGGGTGTGTGTCGTCTTCGGAAGTCTGGCGGTTGATGGCGTGATCGATTGCCTCTTCGACCGTTTTCTCCGGCCGCATTTCGAGGGCATAGATGTTTTGCAGAGCTCTGCCGCACTTCAGAGCGTCCTCAATCTCCTTACTAGCGAAATGCTTGAATTCGATCTGCCGGCGGACCACATGTCGCAGGCCTTCTTCAAATGGTTGGGCTCCACAGAGCCGGGCAGCGGCCCGGTCCGCAAGGACTTCCTGCAACCGCGTTGCACCATGGCTTATGCGACGGAATAGGAAGTGATATACGCGCAAGAACTGGAACGCGGTGTTCCACCAAACAGCTTGGCCCGCGTGAGCCATGGCATAAGCAAATTTCATCATGTCCTGGTTGACACGCAACGCCACGTCACCTCCCGCCGTGTCCCTATGCGAAAGGTGTCCGTACTCGTGCGCCAGCACCGCACGAAATGGATTCTGGTCGAAGCCGGGAAGCAGGCCGAGCCCTATCACAAGGGTGCGTCGTCCCAGGTCTTCTCGTCGCTCATGGTAGCTTCCGCGTTCATAAACGGCCATCTCCGTCCCGGGAGTGACGCGAATCTCGTCAAGCGGTCGTGTCCCGAGATTCTCCGCGACTTCGCCGGTCAGGCGCCAGAGGCCTGGCGCTTCTTCCGGACTCAAGCTGCGCCCCGGCTCCTCGGAATTCACTCGAACAAAGAGCGAGTGAACCATCTTGTAGACCGTCACGATCGAACCGATCACGAGAATAGCCACTAGCTTGATAGGGATGTGGCCAAGAACAAGGAACCCATAGACAATCGATGCAGCCACCGCGATTACCAGGAAAATCACAAACGGAATGGAAACATAGTAGTAAGTACCGGCAATATTGATGAGTCTGCGATAGTATTTGCGCAAGGCGATTTCCGCGCCGCTCAACGAGGAGTTAATATCCGCTCTCTCGATAAAACGCAGGGTCAGTTTCGAAAAAACCTTGCCCGCGACGAATAATATGAAAAGACCGCACATCCAAGCCGCAAGGAGGTAGAGCCCGTAATGGACCCCGCGCCACGCCGTGGCACGGGTATGAATGCCGGAGGCCAGGATGGCTTGCGCCGTCTGCGCGGGCAGGCCGAGGCGTTCCGCTTTCCTGATCTCGTCTTCGGCGGCAATCCAGCTTCCCTCCATGGCGAGTCGAATACCATTGAAGTAGTGCGTCGCCATCTGGTCGGGATATCGGCGTACCAATATCTCCGTGGCCTGACCAAATTCTGCCTGTTTCTTCAAGTCCAACGCGATCTGCGCGCGCAGGGACGCATAGCTGGGATCGTCTGAATTCTGGTCGCGTTCGCACGCTTCTCTCGCCAGCATTAGGGCCCACGCTTTTTGCGGTTCGGTGCCCTGCTTATCTCTGGCTGGATAAGCCAGCATTTCAGCCAGGCTGATTAGGTTTTCCGGCGTGCGCTCGATCTTCACAGCCTTATCGAGAAGTGCGATGGCATCATCGGTCTGCCCCAATCCAGCCAGCGAGAACCCCAAGCGCCGCAAAGCCGGTGAAAACGTCGGAGCCTGATTCACCACCTCGCGGTAGAGTTGAGCCGATTGCTGATAGTCTCGGTTATCCATCGCCACCGTAGCGCGCTGAAAGGTCTCGACGGCTCCAGGAGCCACGGCGGCTAGCTTCTCGCAAATCACCTGTTCTTTTCTCGGATTGCGAACTGGTTGCTGCCCGTAAGCCGCAACGCAGCATAGAACCATTGCGGCAACTGCGGTGAAAAACCTCGGCATATCTGGCTCCTTCTCGGGTGCGCAGCAGACCTGGCGGACGGGACTGTATTGTACAGTGCCGCATAGCGGTTTACTCGTAAAGGGTGAGATATCTTCTAAGCCCCGAAAATCCAGATGGAATTGGCGCTCGCCGCCGATTGCGATCGGATGACGGGCAGTCCAGAAATTATCTGCCTCCGCCTGGCGACTCATCGGCTTCGCTTCCGTCAAAACGCTCGACCGGCAGGCGATTTCGGGGCGCCCCCTTTCATTTTCTATTCGCAAGTGAGAGACTGGCGCGAAGGTTGAGGGTTCTAATCGGTACCGGCAGCGTCTGCGCCGCCTCGTCGCTACCAATTCGTAGATTTCTTATTTGCTTGGCTTTCTGAGTGAGTATACGTGTCCCAAGGCGAGTAGTGGTGACAGTCGCGATTGTCCTATTGGGTTTTCTTGCGTTCTTGAACTACCGATCCATCGGGATTCACCGCATTCTGACCGCTGGTAAGCGGCTGGGGCGGCGTGCAGAAGCGAGAGACGCGGAAAAGTCGACTGATCCGCAAGAACTTCTCGCTGAAGCTAACCGCCTGTATTGGTTGAACAATGGCCCGAAGGCGGCGCCGCTCTACGCCAAGGCCGAGAAGCTATTCGCCGCCCAGGGCGATAGCCGGAACGAGCTTTACGCGAAAGTCGGCCGCCTCAGATCCGAAGCCGAAACAATGTCTTTTGTAGAGCTTTCGCGAGTCCTGAATGAGCAGCTCCAGAATCCGATCGTCCGAAACGACTCAAGGCTCCGCCTGTGGTGTCTGATCGCGAAGGGCTACACCGATCTTGAGATTGACTATCGAGCCTCAAAGCGCGACTGGCTGGAAGCGCAGGACATCGCAAAGAGCTTAGGCGAGGACCAATGGGTGACAAGGGCCTCCGGCGAATTGGGCCTCATTGCTTTCTTGGAAGGAAACCCCGGACGGGCGGCCAAGCTTCTGGGTGGTGCCCTTCTGTCGACCATGGCGAGCGGCGACACGGCGGGTCAGATACGCTTTCTAGAATTACTCGGAAGAGGCTTCGAAGAAGTAAATCGCCACGCGGAAGCGCTGAAATTCTTCGAACGAGCCATCAAGCTAGCGGACGTTGATCCTGACTGTGGATTTCCGTTCATGGGGTATGAAGGAAAAGCGCGGGCCCTGGTCTCGCTCGGTAGAACCGAAGAGGCGAAGGCTGTGCTAGAGAGTGCGCTCACCAAAGCGCGATCGCAAGAGAAGCGAGGCCATGAGGCGGAATTGCTCATTCTTCTCGGAAAGCTGGAGGCGCAGACGGGGAACCGGCAACAGGCAGTGACGTATTTGGAAGATGCCGGCCAATTTGCAACCCGACTGCAATACTACCGAATGGAAGCCGACGCCATGTTCGAACTAGCGACACTCTATCGTGATGGCGGAGATCTGGCCACAGCGGACGCGAGTGCCACCCAAGGGCTGGCTGCCAGCCAGCAAGTTGGTGATCGTTATTACGTGCCTCGCAATTTGACGATGCTCGCTGATTTGAAGGCGCGTCGTGGTCGCTTCGCCGAAGCAAACGCGCTCTACGAACAGGCGGAGGATGTGATTGAGGGGATGCTCGTCAGCGTCGATGAACCGTACTGGAACAGCTCCGTTGCTGCGGCGATGAGCCAGACTTACCTGGAACACTTTGAACTCATCACCAAGAACGGCGATACGCCCGGAGCGTTCACAGTTTTGGAACGTGTTCGAGGCCGAACTCTCGCTTGGGCTCTTAAAGATAAAAAGGCATTACCCGCAGCGGAATCAGAGCAGGCAGCCATGCTGGAAGGCGATGTTGCCGGTCTCCAGGCCCGACTGATGCAGACTAACAGCGCACCTGAACGCGAACAATTGCTCGACAACCTCGTTGAATACGAGCGGCGACTGGGTCTGGCTTGGACCAGAGAAGATGCTCCAAGCCAACGTCTTTCTGTGCAGCCGGCAGCGTTGACGAATGTGGAAAACGACCTGCATCCAGATGAAGCGCTCTTGGAGTATGTACTGGATGATCCGACTTCCTTCTGTATCACGGTGACGCGGCGAGGCGCACACGTCCAAGCACTGCCGCTTGGTCGCAAGGAAGTCGAGAAACTGGTGCAGCAATTTGTCGACGACGTGCGCGCAAAGGGCGCCGGAATCGAAGCTTCGAAACGTCTATTTCGAGTACTCGTAGAGCCGATCCCCGAAGCAAAGACGGCGACCCGATTCATCATTGCGCCAGACGGGATGTTGAACCTGCTTCCATTCGAAGCACTTCGCGATGGCCGGGGCGACTATCTGTTAAAGTCTCGCGTCGTAAGCTACGTGCCTTCCGGGACCATTCTTGATGTATTGCGGCGAGAGAGGAAGAACGTAATGGCGCCGCGTCCGTTTCTCGGCGTAGGTGATGTTGCCTATGAGAATCAAGGCGGGGCTGGGCGTAGGATACCGACTCCAGACACGATCCGCGCGCGGCTGGTGCGGGGCATGGCGGATCTATCCGGTATGCGGCTTCAAGATCTTCCTGAAACGCGGGAAGAGGTCGAGAGAATCGGTAAAATTGTCGGACGGGATGCGGTAATGTTGCTTGGCAAAGACGCTACGGAAACTGCATTCAAGAGGGAGCCGCTCGACCAGTTTCGCGTTTTGCACCTGGCGGTCCACGGGTTCGCAGATACGCAGTATCCCGAGCGTTCAGCACTGGTCTTGGGGACAGACCCGCAATCCGCTGACGACGGGCTGCTGCAAGTACGGGAGATAATCAGATTGCGACTGAATGCCGAACTGACTACGCTATCCGCGTGCGACACAGGTGTGGGCAAACTGCAGGGACAAGAAGGCGTCAGTAATCTGGTGGAAGCGTTCTTGGCAGCCGGTTCGAAATCGGTAGTCGCCAGCTTGTGGAGCGCCGACGACACGTTTGCGAGTGCGCTGATGGATCGCTTCTACCAGCGGTTGGGCCAAGGCGAGGACACCAGTTCGGCGCTCAGAAACGCGAAGCTGGATCTGCTGGCAAAATATGGTGACCAGGTGAGTCCGTTCTACTGGGCAGCGTTCATCGCCGTTGGAGAGGCTTCTACACCTTTGGAGAAAATCCCAAACAACAACTTTTCCTTTTCGATCGGGAACACGAGTAAGCCTAAGAGCGAGTTCACTACCTGCGTCACTGGGTGAACTTCCATGCTGGAAGCAGTCTTAATGAAATCGAGGTTCTTTAAAGTTCGCCTTGCGAGCCCCGAGCTCAGGGTCCGTGATTCAAGCGGAGGTAGCGGCGACGACATATAGGTCAGTGTACTCCCCTTTGCTACAGCAGTCTTATGGCTCTCAAGACTATAGCAGGGTAATCCGTAGTGGCCGCCCTACGGGATTCATCAGTATTGCTGCTTCTATTTCTTGGATCACTTGCTCCAGCGTGCCAAAAGTGCGAGACGCTTACAGATAGGATGACTGGATCACAACCTGCTACAACAACCAGAGTGCAGCGAGCTCATTCTATTCTGTGACCTAAGAACCACCGACTGGCGGCTAGTAACTAGCGTCCTGTTTTGCTTTTTTCGCGGCGTTGTATTGATCAAACCCTATGAACTCGTATTGCACGTCGATGTACCCTGAATTCATGGTGGTGTAGTTCACCATCGCTTCGATTGCAGTCACACCGTTGACAGGCTGTTTCAGGATCCAGAGCGCGATCAATTCGCGGTTCTTGCTCTTGAGACTCATCATCCAAAACTCCGAGTTATCGCACTCCGTACTGTTTCCCGAGCAGGTATCGTACACCTTGGCCTCGCCGTACTTTCGACTGATCGCGGATACAACACCATGAAAAGCTGTTTGCAGCTCTGCACCTGTGTCACCCGTCTCAAGTGTGACCCCGATGGCAGCCAGTCTCACCAAACCTTGCGTCGGTGAAACGGTCAGCGCATACGATTCGAAGGCAGGGTTTGGTATTGGCGCAGTGGACAGAGCAAAATAGTTGGGATCGGTCATTGACACCGGTAATTTCCTGATCGCGGATGCACCGACCAGTTTTATGATCTGTTCCCGAGACATGCCTGCCGTGAATCCGAATGGCCCTGCCGGTTTGTCTTGAGCGAAAGCCATCGAGCCATAAGTCAACACTATAACCGCGAACAAACTCACCATCCGTTTCATGGTCATTTCTCCTATTGGATTTCTACCACGGAAACCCGGAGAGTGGCTTATTTCAGGTGCGTCGCAATATCCTTGAACGCTGCAAGGTTATCGTCTGATAGTGTGAACTGATATATGCCGATCTGAACTTCCACCACCTTAGCTTTAGCCAAGGCGGTCAACAGGTTCATGTCAATGGATGAGTCGAGGGATTCATCTACAATATCGCCATCGGCATCGATGTCTGTCCTACTTACATAGTCCCAACTTGCTTTCCCAAGACTGTGCGCTTTGCCGTCAATCAACAGGATAACGTCCCTGAGTTTGTCGAATCTCATCCCTGCCGAATCGGCTAGGAACATCAACTCAATATTACGTCCTGTAGGTTTGCAGCCGTCAACCTGCCCATCACAAATGAAACCAACCGCCACTCCTATTGAAACTTGTGGCTTCCCATTTCCCTCGGTGTAAGCGACATTGCCTGCCTGAGTCTGTTTTGTCTTTACGAACGTTTGATTCTTGAACTTGTCAAATTGCGTTGTGGTTTGCGCCAGCGAGGCAACGCTCGCCAGCAGAATGAACAGCCAGGTACAAATAGTTCTCCGATTCATAGTCATTTGCTCCTCCCATTCGGGTACCGCGCATCCCCTGCGACTAGGTTACAGCCCTTCGGAGTGCTGGCGCTCCGCTTTTCGAGGTTTACTTTCAGTGGTTCATAGCACGCCCGCTGGCGCTTCTTGTAATATTCGTCGATGGTGTTTTCTTCTTTCTTCATCAAAACATCCGCGCGTTTCAGCTTTTCCCCTGCGCGGTCAGTAGCCTCTTTTTCCGACTTCAGACCTTGCAACATGAACTCTACGGTTACGGTGTTTGGCGGACTGTTCGCCCATTCGCCTACCGAGGCCAAATCTTTTTCGGCGTCATTCTCAATCGCTTTTGACGGTGCGAAAGTGGTTTTCTCAAAATCATCGTCTGCTGTTTTTAACGCGACGATGGTGTCAAAAGACTTCTTCTCAGCCGGGGAACTGACTTGCACTTCTAACTCGTGTAGGTTGCGGTTGTAATCGTTGTTCGCGTTAGGCACGCCTTCGATGAGGAAGCGAAGTGCCTGCTGCGCGTACGCATCGCCTAACTTGTTGTGTTGCTTTATCAGCGCGAATGCGCCGCCTACCGCGACCATCACCGCCACCGCAATGATAGTTCTCATGGTAGTTCTCACGGTTGCCTCCTTGGGCCATTCTGACAGCGGGCGCGAACGAACGCATGGTACGGAAGTAACGTGTTCGAACTTCATCGCGCACCTGCCCTGGCAGCTTTCGCCTTCGCAGCAACTTTGAGGACGCCGTGCGATTTCATCCAACACGTGGCGTTGCAGTTGATACTGGGTGACCTTCTTACCGTTGAACTGCCGTCCACGGAATGCCTTAGTGAAATCCGCGAAATTGGTTCTTCCCAGTCGCACAGCGAGATCGCCCATTTCCTTCACGAGCCCACGCTTGAGGTTATCGGTCGATACGACCACGAAGGTTCCGGTGTGAAGTTTGCTTTGGTTTGCCATTTTGTGTCTCCGTTTCCGGTCGTCAGTTGACGACGAGATGGATCACGTCGGTCGTCGTCAGATTTGACATGGGTACGGAACGGGAGTGTCTACTGGCGCGGCTTGGTGCCGCCAAAATCTGCCTCAAGCGATTGAACCGGCCGCAAGATGCATTGAGATTGTACGAGGCTGCGGAGACCTCCACCGTGCCGCACCTAGATATGGAGCAAGACATCGAATCGGAAATTAACGAAGCCAGAACCGTGCTCTCGGAGGGTACCCTACACCTACATCGAACAGGGTAGGACCTGCGTTTGATGGGCGTTGAGAGAGGCTAGAAACCAAATCCGATTTGTAAGTGCTGCTTGAACCCCAAACCGAGCGTTTGGAGACTCCGACTGTACTGCGGCGGCGAGTGCCAGATGCTATTGCGACTGAGATCGGTTTGGTACGTCCCGACCCACGAGCGGGACATTTGAACTTGTCACCAGTCTTTGTTGCCATTCGGTCCTCTCCGCCGAGGAGACTCAAAAAGCGCGATTCACGAATTGTCGCGGGGAAACACGGGAATTGTACCCGGCAGCGAACTGCCGGATAGTTACCGGCGAAATGACATACAACACATCCACCGATTCCGTCGGCGGACTGAACCTGGTGCCGTCAGGAAGTCCATAAACTTCGTTTTGGTATCGAGAGGATTTCCGCGTAGCACTTCATGCAACCGCCAGCCAGCCTGCATCCTTCGCTTTGAGGCCAGCCCCTAGCGGCGCAGTTCGGCGGTAAAGGCTTGTCCATCTCTTCGACACACTCGGCAATGACGCTGGAGTAGTCCATTATGCAGATGTTCCGTCTCAGTCTACCTGCAGTCCATTCAAAGTAGATAGAAACGACGGTACCTTACAACGAGTTACCGTCCATTCGTCTGGCCACAGAATGAATCGTTGTTGAAGATCCTAAATTACATCCGTAACTTGCGGGCTAGATGCTGGCGATAGTCCACTCATAGATGGGGGTTGCTATGAAGAAGATCGCACTATTGCTGCTGGCATTTGTCGTCTTTGCACAGGCGAAGGAGAAAGATCACAGCGCGGAATACAAGGTTGGCACCTTCACAGGAACCGGACAGGTTTCGGACGGCTCCTACGCCAACTGCTCGGGCGGCGGTTGCTCAGCCTACAGCGCGGCCCACAACATCCACACTGTCACTACCGAGGACGGAGTTTACGCAATTGAAGCCCCGACGTCCCTCGCTGGCACGATGTTGGTCGGCATGATGAGCGGTGGCAATTCACCGACCATGCACAAGGCGTGGTTCATGGACAACCTTCACGAAGGTGACAAAGTGCTATTCGCGGCTAAGTGTGACATGAAGCACTCACAGCATCATTGCGAGTTTTGGCTCCCGAATCCCGACAAACCGGGAAAAGAGTTCTTGACATTTGGTGGGTTTACCCCGGTAGTTGCCAAGACCAACACAACGTCGTTGTGTGGAATGGGCAAACTGTCCGCCAGTGTGGAAGCACAGGTTTGCGGCAAAGCCGATGACGCCACGGCTGGTGACCCGCCACCCGCTCCAGACTCTGCCCCTGCGGTGCAGCCACAAGCGGCAGTTGTGAAACCCATCCCTGTTGTGGCACCGGCAAAACCCGTAGTTGCTAAACCCGCTGTGCAGCAACAGGCACCCCTTTGCAAATCGATCATGACCGATGCAAACGGCAATCAGACCTGTTTGGATCAACAATGACCCTCGGTAATGGCCGAAAATGGAAGGGAGTTTGAAGAATGTCGGTCATCTGGCTCGCGGACCAAGCATATCGTCGCGTGGACTATGAGAGTGAGGCTGATCTGGAGGACGCCATCATTAAAGTGCAACATCGCCTCTTCGGATCGAATCGCTTTTACCTGGACGTAAAAAACAAGATTGGAACGAAAGGGTCCATTCAGAACATTCCTGACGGCTACCTGTTGGACTTGTCAGGTTCCAAGCCGCGCCTATACGTCGTCGAAAACGAGCTACAGGTGCACGATCCCCTTCGACACATTGCGGTTCAGATTCTTCAGTTTTCGCTCTCGTTCGAAAGCGAAAGACTTGGCGTGAAGAAGGTGCTTGTGCGGGCATTAGAAAAGCGTCCCGAAGTCCGCAAAGCGTGCGAAGAGTACGCCACCAGACGCCAGTTCCGCAACTTCGATCACTTGCTCGAAGACCTTGTCGAAAGTCCGTTTTCTGCATTGGTAATAATCGACACCATGCCCGAGAATCTGGAGACGGTTCTCTCCAAGAAATTTAACTTCGGAGTAGAAATTCTTGAACTGGCTCGATATGAGAACGAGAGCGGCGAGCGTGCGTACCATTTCGAGCCGTTCTTGGAGGAAGTTGTCGGGGATTCGGTATCTCTAGAGACCTCCGCCGTGTCTGCACTGAGCCCCGACGAAATCGACACAATTATCGTGCCCGCGAAGCTCGACGGCTTTCAAGAGACGTTTCTCGGCGAACATCGCTGGTACGCAGTGCGGATTCATGGATCTGTTCGTCCCCAGATCAAATACATCGCAGGTTATCAGGTGGCTCCTGTTCAGGCGGTCACGTATTTCGCCCCAGTGAAATCTATTGAGCCGTGGGAGGACTCCGGCAAGTTCGTGCTCAACTTTGGCGAACCTGCACAACAGATTGGTCCGATCCCATTGGTCAGAGGCGGACGCGTGAAAGCACCGATGGCCCCTCGATACACGACATATGATCGCCTGCTGAGTGCCAAGAATCTCGATGAGCTGTTTGGTGCTAAGCCGGAGAAAAACGCAGAAGCAGCACATTCATCTTGATCGCCGTTACCTGTAAATTTGGAACGGGAGACAGCAATGAACATAGTGCGCAACAGAATGGAAGCTGGGCGTGAACTGCGCAAGGCGCAGAAGCTGCTGAGGAATTTTGAGATTTTATCGAAGAGCATTAACACCGAGATCGCACAACTGCATTCGATTCGGTTGAAGTCGGCTCGTGCAGAATTGGAAATGGCTAAGCGGCGTGTCGCTCGTGCGAAACAGTTGGTCAGGCTTCGGATAAGGGTAATCAGAGCCTCGCATAAACTTAGTTAGCCCACGGCGTTGCTGGCGACTGGAACAAAATTCTTCATTTCCCACTAAGGTTGCTGTCGATCTTCCGCATGATCCGCTCTGCCCACTGAACCGCAGCCGCCACGAGAGACTCTGTCCGCGGACTCGACCGGCAATCGAAGAGATCGTCCGTGGTCTTCAGATGACGCGCCACCAGGATTCCCGCCACGATCGCCAGCACGCGCTTGCGCCCTTCGTCCATGCGTGGCATAATACATTGTTCGCCTTTTGTTCGTCCAGCATGATCTTGGATTTCGTGACACGGCTGGAGTAGAATGCTGCAAGAAAGGTGCTCAGTTTATGAATGAAAAACAGATGTTGACCGGTTTGGGATTATTGATGCTGGCTGGCTTTTTGTTGAGCAGGCCACGTTGTAATCGTGGATGTCGCACAGTGGCACAGCATCTCATCGAGCACGGTCTCGACGATTTTCTCGGCGGCCTTCTGGTTGCCTAAATAGAACAGCCCCGATACCCGTCGGAGCTTTTCAGAGGTCTGTGGCTCGCACTCAGGCCATGTGCCGGACTTGCGTCCCGCGAACCCAGGGCTCACGGGACTTTCAGGACTTGCTTGATCGGAGGTGGAGGAGTACTAGCCTCATCACCCTTCATAGACAACACTGAAGCGAGTGCAAACGTCGCGAATAAGAATATCCCCGCCAAGAATGCATACTTCGAACTTCGAGCGTACTTTTGACCGGAACCTTTGCTCCATTCAGCATCTACAGCAAGTCGGCTTTTGACTATGGCAGATATCGTCTGCAGGCTGAAGAACACGCACAGTAAGAGAGCCAGCCAAGACATTGCAAGTACGGGCAAGGTTATCCAGCGGGTCGGAAACTTTTCAATGAAGGTTGCGCTCAGTGCGATAACACCCGATGCGAGTGTAATGAGCTGTTTCATAAGCTCAAGCGCAATTTGGTGTGCATCGTTTTCGACTGAGTTTACGGGTCTGTTCATATCCACGTTGAGCTTTTTCTCTGATATAGAAAAACCTGTTCGGTGCCCCGCTCGCTGAGCGACCTCAACCGCTTAAAGCCATGCTTCCCCATCATTTCGTGCGTGGCCTCTGTTGGGAACTCCGTGTAGAACGAGTGCGTGTCTCTCTCAGGTGACATGAAAAACCCATCGCGAACCGCCTGATCTTTTGGTATTCGGTCCAATTGTCCGTATCGGGACATCCATAAGAGAAATGAATCATCGCGCATCTTCTTGCGAAGGATCTTCAATACCAACTCGCGTTCTTCCTTTATAGGCATTGTTTGCAGTACATAGCACAACAATCCTGCATCGAATCGATGGTCATCTTTCTTGAAGTCTGATGGCCAGATTAGTTTGCAGAAATTGTGGTGATTCCCCACTTTCGCCATGGCCTCTGCACACGCAGATTTCTTGTATTGCTCCTCGAACTCAACAGCGCATACTTGGAATCCGGCCTTCAGCAATGGGATGGTGTGGCGCAACGCTCCTGCGCCAAAGTCGACAATAGTTTCGACTCCATTTTCACGGAAGAGTTTTATAAGGACGTCGTGGAAAATCTTGTTAGGGGGTAAACCAGCAGATACGGAGGACGCAACGTCAATCGTAATGCGTTTTCCGGATTTCGATTGCAGCGTGTAAATCGGACTTTTCCAGATTGCTGCCATGTGAGTGCCACTGCGAGTCGCATCCTTGCCTTTCTGTGATAGATGAGGCCCATTGAATTCCCGGACTTCGCAGGGAGTGCGACTCCCTTAACAGTGTCATGCTGAATGGGGATTACTTTCAAGTTACGCTGGTAACGGCCCGAATTTATCACTGGATCATCGCTTCCTGGCTCTGCCGTATCGACTTCATCGCGATCCCCGCGAACGTCGCATCCACCTTTTCGCGCACACCCTTTTGCTTCCCGCTGATGGCCTTGAGGTAGCAATTGGTCGTCTCCAGGTCTGAGTGGCCAAATTTGTGAATGGCGCAAGCGAGACGATAATGATAAAAATGGGTGGACCTTATTTTATTCAGCTCTGACCAAAAACGAGGTCACCGAAATGGGAAAACTCGGGTACCAAATAAGGCAAATCGGCGAACCAGCGGGCGATAGTTGGAACGAGAAGAAGGCAGCCACTTGTGCCGAGTGGGCGGAATCGTCAGAGGGCAGAGAAGTAGTCGTGATCGATCTTCACAGCGGCGAAGTGCGTGTGCTCTCACGGGAAGAATCTCAACAAGTGGCGAATGAGTGCAACAGACTCCGCGCATAAGCCAGGAGCGGGCATGGTCGCGCTCCCTCGGTTTAGGTGTGTCAATTCTTTTGTGTAAACGGCCAGGTTTTGTTTTTGGGGATGGGGTGCCGGGGAAGGGGGCAGTTCCCCTTCCCTGGCCCAGCGATTTAGAAGCAACCCCGGTTTCATT
>Ga0187864_10003185_pt1 | contig 13580 bp, 8 predicted proteins | sample June2016WEW_11_4_FD_132985 | JGI IMG/M metagenome (GOLD analysis project Ga0187864, IMG submission 132985) | Peatland microbial communities from SPRUCE experiment site at the Marcell Experimental Forest, Minnesota, USA - June2016WEW_11_40 | ecosystem: Environmental > Terrestrial > Soil >... | reverse complement strand
CTGACGTAGCTGCGTGGCGCGGACTCTCAGTCTGCCGCGTCCCGACTCATCGGGGCGCTTGGTCCTCAAGCACAAGAACGTCTCCGCATGAGTGCCGAGACGGCAGCCTGAGAGGCGTCCACGATGCCCACGATGCCGTCGAAACCCCACTTGTCCCACTTGTTTATCAGTGATTCCGTAAGGGAATGTGCGAGCGCCGACTACCTAATGCCGGCGGCCCAGTTGAGGACCAGCGTGATCTCGGGGCTTTCGCCTTCGGTTTTCTGAACCGGTTCGTTGATCAGCAGGCGACTGCCGTCCGCGGTGACGGCAAACCCCCCTAAGTCAGATCCCGAGGATTTGAAAAGGAGCTTGGGCGTGCCTGCGACCAGGTTGGATCCCGCCCGGATCTCCGCGTTCATCAGCGCTCCGTCCGCCGCAAGGTAGAGGATTTCCTTGCCGCCCTTTGCCCAGACCGGGTAGTCCCCGCTGCTGGAGGATATCTTGCGCTTGGCTGCAAAAGTAGGAAATGAGGCCACGTAGACCTCGTCCTGTCCCGACTCATTGGAGACGTAGACCACATACTGCCCATCGGGCGAGAGGCGGAAACCGCCCTTGCTGTAAGGTGTGTCGAGGATGGTCTGGAGCCTTGCCCCACCCGTCAGAGGCAGCAGAGAAAGCCGGCTCCCGGCTGTGCACAGGATCGAGCTTCCGTCGGGCGACCAATCCTGGGCGATGAGGAACTCCTTCGCCAGCGGAGTGACCTTTCCGGAAGCCAAAGCAATCTCCTGGATTCCGGTGGTGATCTGAGTGATTGCCAACCGCTGTGAGTCCGGCGACCATGCTGGCGTCGAGTGAAGCGATTCCTGGGAGTCGTGCGTCATGCGGGTCATCACGCCGCTGGTCAGATCCATGACCCAGGTATCGAGTTTTCCCGGAGTCCCCACCGACATCGCCACACTTTTTTCATCCGGGGAAAGGGAGGGGTCCATGAATTCGCCGGGCCTGCCTACGGTGCCGAGGGGTCTTCCCTCGCGGTCGTACCAGGTGAATTGCCGGATCCTGCTGGCCGCGCCCCGATAGGCCAGCACGCCATTCTGCGACACGGCAAACGCGTTTCGACCATTCCTCTGATTGAAGGCAACGTCCTGCGCCAGCGCGAGCGGTTCACCCTTCAACTGGAACGTTTTCGCGTCCATGCGCTGCGCGAATAGCGTTCCTTCGCGGATGAAAAGCAGATAACCAGGAGGGGCCCACACACCTCGCGTCGTGTTTTTCAGAACCAAGACCCGCTTGGCGGAACCGAGCTCCTGGACGTAAATGGCGCCATTTTCCGCTTCCTTGTTGACCGCGAAATAGAGCAAGTGGCGGCCATCGGGCAGGAACTGCGGCCCACTATGCCACATCTCGTCCTTCTCTAGCGCGGTGACCGCCGTGGGGACTCCGCCGACCGCGGGCACCCGCATCAGTGGCGCTCCCGGCGCGGCACCGTAGGCTGCAAACACGATGACGCCTTCCTGGTTCCAGGTCCCGCCATCGCCGATGACGCGCGCGGAAGCACCTTTTGATACCTCGCAGATGGTCTGCACGCTCCCCCCGGACACCGCGACCCGCTTCAGTTTTCCTTCCGCGAAGAAGCCGATGTTCTGGGCATCCGGCGACCAGAATGGGGAACCCGCTTCTTCCGTCTCATCCAGCCGCTGTGCCGAGGTGGAGCCCAGCGGGCGAACCCAAAGACTCTGCTTTCCCGAGGAACTATCCAGGGCGATGATTGCCAAGTGACGTCCGTCCGGTGAGGGGACCGCCATGGTGGACATTACGGGCGCGCCGGCGATGGTGCCGGGAGGCAGCGGCAGGAGGAAACGCGCCTCGCCCGGACTTGGCTCGCTGGTCTTCGGTCGCAGCCATCCGCCGGCGGAGGCAAGCAGCGCGAGGCCGAGCACTCCGGCAACGCTCCAGGAAAGCCAGCGGCGGGCGGGCGCGAGCGGCACGGGCGCTTCGGGCTCGGGTTCATCCAGCAGAATGCGGGCGTCGCCGATATCGCGCAGCCGCTGCTTCAGGTCTTTCTGGAGGCAGTGCTCAAGGAGGCGGCGCACCCGCGGCGGAGTCTCCTGGGGCAGCGCGTTGAAATCGGGCTCGTGAGTGAGGACGGCGGCGAGCGAATCGGAGACGGTCATGCCGTCGCCGCCGAACAGCATCTTGCCGGTCAGGAGTTCGTAAAACACGACGCCGAAGGCCCAGATGTCGGCGCGCTTGTCGACGAGCTGGCCGCGCGCCTGTTCGGGCGACATATAGGCCGCCGTGCCCAGGATCATACCGGCCTCCGTCATGGCTGGCGAGAGCATAGGCGACGTGTCGGAGCTGGCGACGGGCGCGGCTGATGTGGCTGCTTCGGTGGCCTTGGCAAGCCCGAAATCGAGGATCTTCACGGTACCCCCGGGAGTTACCTTGATGTTCGCGGGTTTGAGATCGCGGTGGACAATGCCGCGTTCGTGCGCGGCTTCGAGGCCGGCCGCGATCTGGCCGGCGTAGCCGATAGCGGTGTCGATGGGGACGGGTCCGGCGAGATCGTGGCCTTCGACAAGTTCCATGATGAGCGCGCGATCTTCCACGCCGTGGATGGCGGCGATGTTGGGGTGATTCAGTGAAGCCAGGACCTTCGCTTCGCGGGTGAAGCGGGCCATCCGGTCTCGGTCGCCGGGGAAAGTGTTGGGCAATACCTTGATTGCGACTTCGCGGCCCAGTTTGGTATCCGTGGCCCGATAGACGGATCCCATTCCCCCTTCGCCGAGTTTGGCGGTAATGCGGTAGTGCGCGATGCATTGGGGGCCCATACCGGCTAAAGTATCGTCCCCCACCGCGCCCACAAACGTGCTGCCGTCTTCAGCGTCGTGGGCCAATAGCGACTCCACTTCCTTGCGAAGCGACTCGTCTCCGGCGCAAACCTGGTCCAGAAAGGCGGATCGCGCCCCGGGTGCAAGCTCGGCGGCTTGGTGGAAGATGTCCTCAACCCGGTGCCAGCGGTTGTCGCTCATGTTGTCTGTCCGGGTGTCTCATTGTACGCTTTCTCCCGCCAGAAATCTCCGCAGCCAGGCTTCTCCAAGCCGCAGGTCCCGCTTCACGGTGGAAACGGTCAAACCGAGGGCGGCCGCCACCTCTTCGCGGTCCATGCCCCCGAAGTGGCGCAGTTCGATCACCTTGGCCTTCCGTTCATCCACCGCCGCCAGCCGGTCGAGAGCCTCGTCGATCTCCAGCACACCCGGGGCGCGGCCGGGAGAAACGGCCATGCAGTCGTCCAGCGTGACAGCGGCCACGTTGCCCCCTCGCTTGGCGGCGTGCCGGGCGCGTTCGCGGTCGACCAGGATCATGCGCATCAGCCTGGCCGCGATGCCGAAGAAGTGCGCCCGGTTCTCCCACTCGATGGGCTGCGATTGATCGAGCAACCGCAGGTAGGCTTCGTTGATCAGCGCGGTGGGCTGCAGCGACTGGTTAGGACGTCCCCGGCGCAGGTAGGCGCGCGCCAGCTTGTGCAACTCGTGGTAGACCAGCGGCGTGAGCTGTTCGAGCGCCGCCGGCTCGCCCTTTCCCCAGGCGATCAGCAACTGTGAAACGGACTGAGCCGCGTCCATTAGCAGCATTCTTTCACAATTCCGCGGAATCCGTTAGCCGTTCTGTCCTCCATTTCCGAAGGTCCTGAGTGCCGGGGTAAAAACAGCCCGAGCCAATACAAACGAAGCTGGTCCCGGAAAGTCCCGGCAAACACGCCTTAAAGGAGGCCTGAAATGAAGACTCTCGTAAATCGCCTTGTGATGTTCGCCGCCAGCGCAGTCGTGCTCGGAACGATGGCTTATGGCCAGACTCAGATGAAAGTTGAAATTCCATTCGCGTTCCATACCGCGAACGCAACCTTACCGCCCGGCACCTACGTGTTCTACGGCTCCAGCGTAGTAAGGACCGCGATGATTCTTGAGGATGCCGCGTCGCATCGGAGCGTGCTCGCGATGAGTGGGCCCGTCGACTCCCATGACAGGGCCAGCCGGCCGAGTGTCGTATTCGTCTGCGTAAACGGGGGCTGCTCGCTCAGCGCGATCAGAAGGGCCAATGGTACCCTCACTTACCCGGCCCCGCATAAAGCCGCACGAGAACAGGGCGCCGTTTCGGTCGTCTCGATTCCGCTGACAACGCGGAATGGTGACTGAAGTTGACAACCCCTCGCATGGCTTTCCGGACTTTGGGCCATTGCAATAGTAGGAAGGATAATGCCGGAATCGGCAAGCCGCGCCAAATGAATGGGGCAGGTTGCCAACCTGCAGCGGGTTGGTAACCCGCCTTCGGCAGTTTCTCAGCGGCCCGCGGAACGCCGATTCACAATCGGCGGCAGCGTGGCACCTGCCCAACAGGCGCCACTCTATCGCGCGGGCATCGATGGGTCAGAACGTGCCGGGCGAAAAGCCGGCCAGAGGGCCAGGCGCTCTTCGAGGCCGCTGACCAGGACTTGGCTGACGTCGCCGGCCCATTCGTCGCCTGATGTAGCTGCGTGGCGCGGACTCTTAGTCTGCCGCGTCCCGACTCTCCAGGACGCCTGGCTCTCAAGCGGCAATAACGTCTCCGCATGAGTGCGGAGACGGCAGCCTGAGAGGCCGCGCCACATAAACACGCAACTCTGGCCGCGTCAGCGCGCTGCCGGCATGGTGCGCGCCTCCTCGCTGCCCAGCGTGTCGTACAACGGCTGCGCCGGTTTCACTTCCGGGCCCTCCTGGGCCATCGAAACGGCCAGCACTTTGATGCGGTCGTTATTCGGAAGCTTCAGCGTGCGCGCGGCGGCGGGCAAATCGATCGCGTATGCGAACAGGTACGAATACTCATAGGGCTGATTCAACCCCTCCGGCGTATGGTGGTGCGAGCAATACCAGGCCAGGTCGGCGCGTTTGATGAAGCCCGGCTTCAGGCCCACGTAGTCTTCCGGATACCGCGGCGACCAGTTCCGGTGCCCCTGGGTGCGCTGCTTGGCCGGATCCGGATCCCAAACCGCGTGGGTCGCCGATACGGCCCAGTCCTTATCGGTATACGGGTTGTTCTTCCAGACTCGCGTGTCCCACTGGCCGATGAACCCGCCCCAGTCCTCAATGTTGAGCTCGACCGTTCGGTCGCCCACCTGGAAGGATGCCTTGGCGTCGCCATCCGACGCAGCCGCCAGCAGGTACACGCGGTTGAAATTGCCGGCGGGCAAATCGATGGCCTGGCCCTTGGCCGCCACGGCGTTCTGCTGGCCGGCGCCGGCCGGCGCCAGCTTGAACTTCACATCGTTAAACGTCAACTCCGACGGCAGCATTTCGGCCGGCATGGAATTGCCCTTGCCGTCGAAACCCGTGCTGGAGGGAGTGTCGTCGTTGCTGGCCACCGCCAGGTCGTAAGCGAGCGTGACCGGTTGCGATTCCACCGCCGGCACTTTCGCCGGCGCCGCACCCAGCTTCAGCGCGAATGTGCGCAACTGGTAGCCGGTAAACGATGTCACCAGCGCGCCGTTGGACACCGTGGCCGGTCCGGCTGGCAGCTCCTGGCCATTCACTTCGCGAGCCGCGGTAATGGGCCCGGCGAAGGTCACCCGCACCGACTGCGCGGGCTTGCCGTCCATTTCCACCATGCGCAGGATCACTTCGTCGCTCTCTTCGGCCTTCTTCAGCGCCATCGCTTGGATGTGCGGGTCGTCGATTTTCAGCAACGAAAACTCGCGGCCCAGCGTACCCGAGTGCCGGGTGGTTTCGAAAGCCGTTAGCGGAGCGTTCAGGCGGTAACCTTGCCAATCGGTCTGGGCTTCGCGCCAGCCGCCCTTGTGCCCGGCGATGCCGAAGACGATGTCATGATGGCCCCAGTCCTGATTGGCCTGGTCGGTGTACTGCGCGTCGGTGCCGGGCGAGCGCACCAGGGTCAAACGGATGGTGTTGTCGTTCGGTTTGTCCGAGCCGTTCTTGCAATCGGTAAGAATAGTCGCGCCGTACGCGCCGCTTTTATCGGTCAGGTCGATCCACTGGTGCGACGCCACTTCGAACTGCCGCTCGCTGGCGTTCGGCCGCTCGATGGTTCCCACGCCCCAATTGTAAGTTGCGTTGAGGTTCGATGCGCTCAGCGGAAAGGTCGCCTTCAAGTTGGCGTACAAAGTGGCCCAATCGATGGCCGCGCCGAACTCCACGCGGTTGCCGGCATCGCCGGCCGCCAGGCTCACGGTTTGTGTGAATTTCGATCCTTCGCTCGACCGGTTCACCTCCAGCGTCACGCGCGCCGGGCCATTCTCTTTGATGCGTACCAGCCCGCCCGAAACGTAATTGCGCGGCGGCGCCTGTTCCTGGTCGAAATCCATGTTCCAGGCCGGCCAGCGCGAAGGATGGTCACTCGAGATGGCCAGGCGAATGGGCGCCGAGAGCAACTCCTTGCCTACCGACTTGTCATAGATGCTCGAAACATCCCCTTCGCCGTTCAGCGCCACTTTATAACGAGCGTTTTCGATGGACCGTTCGCCCACCTCAGCTCCACCGCGCCCGCCGAATCCGCCGAACGCTCCGCGTCCGCCGCCTGGCGGAACCGTTGCTTTGAGCGTGGAAGCAGACGGCGTGGAAGCGGGTTCCACGTCGTAAACCGCATACCCGACCGAAGGCGCCTTGGCCACGAACACTACTTTCCCGTCTTGCCATTGCGCCGGAACTTCCTTGCCGTCGGGGCCGGTCACCCGCACCGCGGCCGTGCCCGCCGGCAGCGACACAGCGGCTTCCACCACGTCCTCGCGCGCCACGTTCAGCGAATTGTAGACCACCACCGGAATGCCCTTGGTCTGGGTATTCATGCCGGACGCCACGGCTTCGGTCGCGCTGGTCAGCACGCCCGCAAATTGATTCATGGCGATCACGTCGTCGTTCTGCGCGAATTCGTACGATCGCGGTGTGGCCGTGCCCGCGCCGGTATCGTGGAAGTGCCCGCCCATCACCAGCGTCCAGGCGTTGTTCAGGCGCTCCCGCGGATAGGGACGCCCGCCCAGCCACTCGGCCGCCAGCGACGCCTTCTCGGCTCCATCGGCGAGGACCTCGTTCTTGCGATTCCAGCGCTTGTGGTAAGCCTGCGAAGTCAGCGACCCCGCCGAATGGTTGATCAATTCCAAATCGCCCTTGTAGCGCGGCATGCGTGAGGTCATCTCCGGATCGATATCCAGAAACATCTGGTCGGCCGCCGACGAGATCACATGCACCGGGCCATCGCCCATCTGGATCTCCGGGCCGGGCGCCGGCGCCGGTTCTTCCGGCCCGCGTCCTCCACGCCCGGCGAAAGGCGGCGGCAACGGCGCCTTGCCTTTGGTGACTATCGCCTCGAGTATTCTCACCGACGGCTCATCCACCGATCCGCCGATGTCGCCGGTTCCGATGTAGTGGTAGTCGGCGAAAACGCCCGTCACCTTGCCGTCTAAAGCGATCCGCTTCACCCAGTCCTGCTCGCCCCCGCGCCCGCCGGCCATGGCTGTGGTCGGCTCCTTGCTGAGGTCGCCGCGAATTCCGGACGAGTAGGCGCCGGGATTCAGCGCCGCAATGACGGTCTTCCCGTCCGGGCCTTCCCAAATCCCTACGTTGAATGGGATGCCTTCGGGCGTGTCTTCAGGCGAATTCGGACCGCCCACTTTCGGCGCCGGCTGCCATGCCGCCGAGAGCTTCTGCGTGGAGAATCCCTTCACGCCGGTGTGCGCCAGAATACTGGGCAGCGAAGCCGGAAAACCGAAACAATCCGGCAGCATGTACTCCGCGCTGGCCTTGCCGTATTCCTTGCGAAAGTAATCGTTGCCGTAGAGAACCTGGCGGATGATGGCTTCCGCGCTCGGCAGGTTCACGTCGCCCTCTTCCATCGACGATCCGGCCGGATACCACTGCCCCGTATCCACGTAGCGCTTGATTTTGGCGTAGTCCGCGGGGAAGTACTCCTTCATGAGGCGGTAGCGGTTGGCCCCCGCCCAATTGAAAACGTAGTGCGGATACTTGTCCATCAGATAGAAGTTCACCCGCATGGTTTTCAGCAGATATTCGCTGATGGACTGGGGAAACTCCCAGCGCCATTGCGTATCGAGGTGCGCATACGGCACCACGTAGAGCGTCGGAGTTTTGGTGATGTCCGGCGCCTTCATGGTCTGGGCCAGAAGCCCGGCCGCCACTAGCAGGAAAGCGAAGAAAGTCTGAAGCGAACGTAGCATAGCCTCTCTCCAGAAGAGTTGTGGTTGAGTCACCGATTACGGTAGCACATGCGCCATCGCGGGAGCTGCTGTTGGCCGCCTGGTGAATACACGCACAAACCAGCGCCACATTCTGCTGTCGCTCGCGGGCGAGGAGCAGCACGGCTACGGCATCATGCAGGAAGTTCGCCCCAGTGACAAAATGGTATTTTAAGCTCTGGTTGTCCGCGGTTTATTTCGCGTCATCGCGAGGAAATTGGAACATCCTAAGATGAGATTCATCCTTTTCGCGTGCGTGCTGGTGGGGCCGGCTTTGGCGGCTGCTCCCACAACCGACATCAAGGTCGACCAGGTCGGCTATCTTCCCGCCTTACCCAAAGTGGCCTTTGTGTCTTCGAAGGCGCCGGCGGCCGAGTTCACCATCCGGGAGGCCGAAGGCGGCTCGATTGTATACCGGGGAAAACTGACGGCGCCGGCCGAGGATGCCGATTCGGGCGACCGCATCCAGGCGGCGGACTTCACCAAGCTGACCAGGACCGGCGCCTATTACATCGAGGTTCCCGGCGTCGGCCGAAGTTGGGATTTCGCCATCGGTCCGGACGTTTATTCGCGCGCCTGGTACCTGGCCATGCGCTCCTACTACGGTCAGCGTTGCGGGATCGCGGTGGATCTCGGGCCCGAATTCCCCGGATTCAAGCACGCCGCCTGCCACCTGGAAGGCGCCTGGCATCCCTCTTCCGGCAAAACCGGCCCGCGGGAATCCAAAGGCGGCTGGCACGACGCCGGCGATTACGGCCGTTACGTGGTGAACTCCGGGATTTCCACGGGCACGCTTCTGTGGACGTGGGAATTCTTCGGCCCCAGACTGGCGAAGATCGGCCTACGGCTGCCCGAATCCGGCAATGGGACGCCCGACATTCTGAACGAGATTCGCTGGAACGTGGATTGGATGCTCAGCATGCAGGATGAGGACGGTGGCGTTTGGCACAAGCAAACCAGCGCGCAGTTCTGCCCCTTCATCATGCCGGAAGCCGATAAGCTGGTGAGCTACGTGATCGGGACCGGCCAGGAGCCCTACAAGAGCTCTTGCGCCACCGGGGATTTCGCCGCGGTGATGGCCATCGCGGCGCGCGTGTATCCGCCGTTCGATGCCGTCTTCGCCGGCCGCTGCCTGCGCGCCGCCGAGCGGGCGTGGACCTGGATCGGCCGCCATCCCGACGTGACTTTCCGCAATCCGCCGGGAGTGGGAACCGGCGAATATGGCGACCGCGACTGCGGCGACGAACGGTTGTGGGCGTCCGCGGAATTGTTCCGGACCACCGGGGCCGCGCCATACGAAACCTGGTTCCTGGCGCATTACGCCGCGTACCGGAAGTCGATCGATGCATCCGATCCGCAATCCTGGTCGAACGTCGCCAACCTGGCGCTCTGGACATACGTATTGGGCAAGGGCGGCAACACCGAGGCGGTATCCGCGATTCGCCGGGATTCCATTGCCGCGGCCGGCGAGATCGTGGCGCGTTCCGCCGCCAATGGCTACCGTATCAGCTTGACTCCGCAAAACTACATCTGGGGGTCGAACGGCGTGGTGGGCAATTACGGGATGCAACTGGTGGTTGCCAACGTCTTTGAGCCCAATCCCCGGTATCTCGAGACCGCGATAGAGAATCTTCACTACCTGTTGGGCAGGAATACATTCTCGCTGTCGTTCGTCACCCGCTTGGGCGCCAACCCGGTGCGGCATCCGCATCACCGCCCGAGCGGCGCGGACGATAACGCCGAGCCGTGGCCCGGCCTTCTCTCCGGCGGACCGAACCGCGGCCGGCAGGACGATGCCATGCGCAAGCTTCTTCCCGCCGATCTGTCTCCCGCGAAGATGTATGTGGACGATCAGGCGGCCTACGCCGCCAACGAAATCGCCATCAACTGGAACGCGCCGCTGGTGTTTCTACTAGCCGCCGGGTTGCCCGGAAAGTGAACGCGGTGCGGCCCTTCATGGAATCAGGCGCAGCTTTTTTCCATGGGCCAGGCGGAGTACGCCAAAGTCACGCCGGTCCAGGGTGAAGATCGACTCAATCCCTTCACGGTTTGCCAGGTGCACCAGCGCTGCATCGGCAAGCTGTATTCCTAGGCCTTCATACTTGGCGAGAATCGCGGCAATACCGGGCAGATCCGTCTCTCCCAGGGGAACGAGCTCAAAAGGGCGGCCCTGGAAAGATGACAGAAGTTTTCGGATTGCTTGGGGGTATGCGCGCAAGAGCCATGCCGCCTCGGTAATCACCGGCCAACAAGTCGCCAGCGGACCCCTGATGTAACGAAGTTGCTCAACACACGCTTGGTGGTGTTGGTCGGAATCCAATAGTATGGCCACGATCGGGCCGGTATCTACGAGCAAGCGGCCGGTCAAGAGCCACCGAATCCGTCAAAATACTTCGGGTTCGTGCTGAGGTCCCAAACGTTCCCCTTCGCCGCCCCGATCAGTCCGGCCTTTTTGGCATGTTCGTACGCGGTAAGCGAGCCCTCTTCCGCCGCAAGTTGCAGCTCCACCGCGTCGCGAACCAGGTCGGACTCGCGCCTTCCGCCGCGGCGAGCAGCAGCCTTAAGCCGGCGGCGCGTCTCAGGGGAAATTCGCACGGTAATGCGATGGTCCTTCATATAGGCTCGTCTGACATTTTATCAGATTTGTCCGACACAAAAGTCCCTTAGCGACTCCTTCGATTTCTGCAACCAGGCCGTCGCGGCCATAGCGCTCGAAAAGCTGGACGCCCTGGCCGGACCGGAGAACCGCAAGATGACGGGCTTCGAATGGCTCTGGGCTTACTTCACCCATACCGCGCATCATCGCGGCCAGTTGGAAGTGTATCTGCGCCTCAAAAGCATAAAGCCGCCCGATTACGTGTTTTAGGTGGCGCATTGCCCAGTTGGCTTCACTCGGCGCACTTCGGCATGATTGAAAAAACAAAACTGGGGCATGGGTAAACATCTTCATTTCTGTTGGTTAGGAGCAGAATCGGCCGATTGGCGGAGGGTGAGCTGTTGTGCGATTTTGTGCATTTTACGGTGAAATCCGGTCTGTCGCGATCCGCCGCCACGGGTCCCCGCTCCACACCGATCCGGGCCAGGGATGCACAAGGACGGGCCGCCCCGTGACATGGGAGTGCGAATTGCGGCGGATCTTAAGACCAGTCATATCTATCGATTAGGTCACGGTAGAGCGAACCCACCCCGAAATGGTTTGTGCAATTTTTTGCATTTTTGCGCCCTTTTCTGTTGGTCGCGCGGCAAGGGTGCCGGGATAGGTCCCCGGAACCACCGGCACGAGCGGCCGAGCCACCTCGTTCGCTCTGAGTGGCGAGTACGTCCCTCCACCATGATAGAACGGCGGGAACAGGCTGTCCTTGGCTGGCGGTTTGTTTTCAGTTGGTTACGGGGTTAAATGGGGCGTGACCGGCTTTTTGAGGGCGGTGAGGAGAGAGGGCAATTCCTGCTAACCGGTTAACAACAAAGCGCTTGGCTGGGGGCGAGCCAACAATTGTGTCCGCCAGCGGGCGCCCGGAGCCAGAGCTTGGCGGCGGAGGTTTCCCATCTCCCTGGCTTTCCCACGAGGGTGTGGTGTAAAATGAAATTGCAATGCGCGACAAGATCCAATAACGGTAACCGGGTGTCAGGCGGGGCCGACTATGCCTTTGAAATCGGGGTCGTCCCTTAGGCTCTTAAAGTCGTCATCTGTCTGGGATCCTGCTGCATTTTCGGGAGAGATCGAGAGCGACTCTCTTAGGTCAGCCAGCGACCGCTTTTTCCATTCCGTCGCCTTTGCTCCCGTCGCCTCTTCAAATTTCAACGCCTCATAGCATGCTCGGTTGTAGAGTGCGTCGGCAGTGTGCATGTCTATCTCGTTGTGGGCCTTTTTACGATTGACGAAGGCTGTCACCACCGCGATCGCCGAGTCCAGATCACCGATCCTTTTGTACAGGCCGGCGAGCAGCAGGTGGGATCTGCGGTGCAGAGACCACTGAGGATCATCCCCAAGCTCGTTCAAAAACGTTTTCAATGCCTCGATGTAGCGCACGGCCACCGCGCGTGGGAGGCCGGAAGCTTCCTTCCCGCGCTGGTCCGCCGAGGCCGCCTGGCGAATAGAGGCCGACATCAGTTCGCCAAAAGCTGCGTCCAAAACATCGTACAGACGACGCGTGATAGCGCCTTCGCGCTTGGCGGTTTCGGCCAGGTCGAGCGCTTGTGCAACGTCTTCGGCCACTCCCAGGGCCGTAGCCTGATCTGCCAGACGGAAAGCCGGCCCGACGAACATTCGGGTTAGAAGATACCCGCAGAGAAAACCCAGGCCCAGAAAGAAAACGACCATACCTGCGGCAGTGGACTGCCGATTGTCGCCCAAGCCTTGGCCGATGTAGTATCCGGCGCGCTGCAGGTATTCGGGTGCTCTCCCCAGCTCCACGAGTCCTAAGCCGACCAGGATCTTGGTTAGCCAATCCGAAATCTCCTCCAGGTTCGTGTTGATTCCCAATCCAAGACCACGCTCGGTTCCGGAGGGCTCCGGGGCCTCTCGACTCGCGCTCGAACCAGTACCCTCACTCCTCTTGGCCGGAGCCCGCACCCGAGGAATCGCGAACAGGAAACCGGTTATGCCGCCGATGACCAGACATGCGCTTATCCATAACAGGGCCGCCGCGGCATGCCCGGAGAACTCAACACAGGCTACTACGATGCCGCCGAGCAAGATAACGGAGAGGACACCGCACGTGGCCCGCATATTCGACTGCAGCCGCTGCAAGCCCTTTGATGTGAGCCCCTCCTCTCGCTCCTCGCGCGTCTTGCCGGGAGAAGAGCCTGAACTCGCAGGCGACTGCTGGGGCACGTTCTCTGTCAGCTTAGGCATTAGGTCGCTATTCTATCACCGCCGTTCCGAATCGGATCTGGCAGGGTGGCAGGTCCAAGCCGAGGCCAGCTAAGCGGTACCAATGCGCTGATTCGCAACGTCTTACTTGCCGTTCGGCGGATACGTCCCGATAAGTCTTAGTGCTGTACCACCTGCGTCGCGTGTTGGCGTACGTGGAACGCGACCCGGGGCTGGTGGCGGAAGCCGAGCAATATGAATGGTCGAGCGCCGCGATTCACCTCGGTGCGGTGCGCGACCGCTGGCAACTGGCGGACGGGGAAGGCTGGCGACAGCAGGGAGGAGCGGAGGGTTGGCGGACGCTGCTGGCCGCGCCGGAGGACGGGGCGGACCTGCGCCTGTTGCGGCGGTGCACATATGCAGGCCGGCCGTTTGGAGACGATGCCTTCGTGGAATCGCTAGAGAGCCGTTTCCAGCGGAGATGGCGCCGCTGGGGTTTTGAGCAGCCTGCAGCCGAGCGAGCGGTGACACCGACCGACTGTCCGG
>Ga0187864_10003184_pt1 | contig 13580 bp, 17 predicted proteins | sample June2016WEW_11_4_FD_132985 | JGI IMG/M metagenome (GOLD analysis project Ga0187864, IMG submission 132985) | Peatland microbial communities from SPRUCE experiment site at the Marcell Experimental Forest, Minnesota, USA - June2016WEW_11_40 | ecosystem: Environmental > Terrestrial > Soil >... | reverse complement strand
GTGCTGCGACCCTCCTGGTTCATGCAGAACGTGACCGGTGAGCACCATCTGGCTCGGATGATCCGCGAGGAGAACCGCATCGTGACCGCGACCGGCGAGGGACGAGTCGGATTCGTCGACGCCGACGACATCGCCGCCGTGGCCGTGCACGCGCTGGTTGACAAGACGAGACCCGCGGCCGAGCTGGTGCTGACCGGACCCGAGGCGCTGAGCTACCGGCGCGTAGCCGAGATCGTCGGCGCGGCTCGCGGTCGTCCTGTGGCCTTCGAGCCGGTGACGCCGACCGAGCTGGCCGAGCGCCTCGCTCGCACCTACCCGCTGGCATTCGCGCAGGCACTGGCCCAACTCGACGCGATCATCGGCGCCGGAGCCGAGGACAGGGTGACGCCCGACGTCAAGCACGTCATCGGTCGGCCACCCCGCAGTTTCGAGCAGTTCGCCGCCGCGGCGTTCAGCCCCTTGGCCCCGCCCACGCCTTAACCGCTGCCTCGCCCGGTCCCCTGTGGCGAGGAGTCGTTGCGCGGACCGGCCGAGCCGCTCCTCGGGCTAGAGACCCATTCGCGTCGGCGTAGCCACGGTGCGTCCGACGACGACGATCCCAATCAGCCCATCGAGCAAGTCCGAAAGCCCCGCAGGATGAACGCCAGAGCGAACGAGGAGCGCGAGGGCACACCCGGCGGCTAGGAAGAAGACGCCCTGCCAATCCCTCTCGGGAAAATGGCCAGCGAGGAAGACCGCTCGACCGGCCTTGCGAACAAACCGCTCAAATAGTGGGACAGTCGCATAAACATCGGTTCCACCCTGGGCACCCCAGTTGGGAACGTCCGGGGCGAACTCTTCTTCCTCTCCTTCTTCCTCGACCGACACAGCGCTCGCAAGACCGTGAGCATCACGCCATAAAATGGCCTGGGCGCAACGCTCGAATGCACCTTTGACCTGGCGGAAATGCTCAGAGTCGCCTCCACAAACATCGGGGTGGCTCGTTCGCGCGGCGAGACGATACGCCTTCTTCGCGTCGGCATAGGAGGACGTCTTGGGATCGATTCCCAGGAGTCCGAAATCTTCTGGAGTTGGCAGTTCGAGAGTGCGCACCTTCCGAATTTGGCGGCTGGGTGTCACAGCAGGCTCTTACGCTCGGCCCGATGAGAACGGCCCGGCTGCTCTTCAGCGTTTTCTCAGCAGTGATTTGGTACTACCCGCTCGTCCTGTTCTTGCTCGTCGCCTCGGCGGAGCTCGGGGCGGCGCACACCCCAATGATGAGCGCGCACCGTCACGTCCTCATTGAGTCAGCCGTTTTGCTGCTCACTCTCACCGCACTTGGTCTGGTCGGTGTGCCGAGGGCTACAAGAACCGAAAGACGACGCAGGTCGGGTATCCAGGAAATCGACTCGATGACCGGTGAGGAATTTGAGCACCGCCTCGCGGTTCTCTTCCGCGCACTCGGCTACCGCGTTTCGACGACGCGGGCGACCGGGGACTTCGGGGCCGATCTCGTGCTCGAACGTGACGGAGTCCGCACCGTCGTCCAGGCGAAGCGCTGGGACTCCTGTGTCGGGATCGAGGCCGTCTACGAGGTCGTCGGGGCGAAGGCCCACTACGGGGCGAGCGAGGCGGTGGTCGTCACGAATTTATTGTTCACCCCCGCCGCGGTAGAAATGGCAAACGACAACGACGTTGCCCTGATCGAGCGGGACGAACTCGTGGAGATTTTGGCGAGTCAAGCCGCAGTCAGTCCGCCGCACACCGGTCTCTTGTTGGCCGTGCGCCAAATCGCAAGCGGAGTCCGATTCCTGCTGGGTGTCGTGTGGACTGCCTGCATCGCGGTCATCGGACTCATGGTTGCCCACCGGGCTTACCGACGGATTGTTTCGCGGCACGCCTGAGCGCCCGCGCCGGACGATCCGCCGTGCCCGTTGCTGCCGCGCGACGCGTTCCTCGTGTCCTGGCACGAACGCTCGTTGCCTGCAGCCACCCGTAAAAAGGCTCTTCGCAAATGAGCGGGGCGCGCCGCTCGTGACTGCAAGGACTTGACGCTCCGGGAGCCGGAAGGTGCCCCACCTACCCGGCGATTGGGGACACGGGTATCGCCATCACAGATGCCCTACGTCAGATCGTCCGCCTTCCCAGCCGGAGCAAGGATCAACTGCGGCGTGTGAAACCCATCGGCTGGGTAGTACCACGCCCCGACGACCGGAACCTCGCGGTCGCTCGACACCATGGCGCGGATGCCGCTCGCCCCCTCCAGATAAGACTTGAACTCTGAGAGCCTGATGATCACGTCGCCTTCGTCGCCAATCGGTCGACGACTCGTAGACCGAAAGTCGACGATGACAGAGCCGTCATCCGATCTGCGATCAAGTACCTCGAAAGCCGACTTCATCGGAGCAGTAATCCTGCCGTTGGCGTTCAAGGCCGCCCCCCACGGCATTGCGATCCGAGTTTCTTCGGCGTGCGAGGGCACCAGCGAACTGAGCGCTCCCACCAGATCCAGAGAGGACCTCTGAACGTAGTTGGCCACGAAGTTTGGAATCGTCTCGATGTCGTCAGCTGACTCCGAAAGGGCCTCGTCGATAACAGCGAGGTGATCGTGGACGGGTTCAGGGTCTGGATTGACGATCTCTAATTGCGGTCCTCCCTCATCTGCGCCGCTGGTCAGAAGCGCCTCCTGGAACACCCCTGCGAATACGAGATCCGCCGTCGGCATCGAGTAACCGAGGAGCGAAACTCGCCGCGCCTTCCTTAGAGCTTGAAACGCTCCTCGCCAGATCTCTCGCATGATTGGGTTCTGATAGAAGGTCGACTTGGTAGCGGACGGAGGCACTAGGTAGGGCTCCCGACCAGGAAGTTCACGGACCCGCTCCTCCTCGGGGTAATGCCGCGGTGCGCCAAAGCGGTGTAGGACCGGCGCCCGCCGCAGAGTCGCGCCGCTCAGGTCATTTTGAGCCGCGTACCAATTGAGGGAGCCGTGAAGTTTGAAGAGACGGAAGGTCGGGGTGAGCTCGATGAGTCCACCGTTGTAGGTCTGTCTTGGAGTGGCGGCACTCGGCAGATCCGCAAGGATGTCATCGACCTCGACGGCCGGATTGTCACCCCACCCCCAGAGGGGGCTGGAAAGAACGCCGACTTCAAGAACGGTGTCGTAGTTGAAGGTGATGACCGAGGCTTGCCTGAAGTGCAGAACCGAGAGGAGCTCGTATAGCCACGGCTTCGCATCATTTACGAAAGCGGCCTCCTCGCATCCAGTGAGGATCTCGTAAATGAGAACTTTCATGTCGCCGAAGAGGGCAGCGTTGTCGAGGTTCTCGCGCTCGGTCAGGTGTGGTTGGGGCTCCGCTATTCGCGAGAGCCAGGCTTCGAAGTTTCCATTCCGAAACTCTGGGATAGCCCTGAGGGCGAGGATCGGTCTACTCGCACGCCTCGCCGCACGCGTACCAAGTTCATCCGTCACCGGGAAAACGGCTGAGACCTCATGGGAGAAGCCTGCTCCGAGGATAAGTACGTCGTTCGCTGCGTCGCTCGACAAAAGCCGCTGCGGGTACCTCCGATAGGGCACGTCCCAAGCCTTTCATCAGATTCCCTCACCTTGCTAGACGAACCGACCCACGAGGTGGAGGCAGCCTGTTCGCCGTCACCGGTGCCGCTTCGTCGGGCGCCGACAAGGATCGGTTGGACGCACATCCCTGATGTGCCGTTGCGGGGCAACGATCGCGAGCGCGGGCAGGTCACCGTGACCGCACCCCGCTCATCTCCGAAGCACCCGTGAAGAGATCCTCCGTCTCGTCCCGCCGTCGAGTGGTATGGGCGTCCCGCTGCGCGCCTACGCCAACGCTGCTCGAAAGTTCCCGGCTGAAAGGACCGGCAGTGTCGGCGTGCGGATCGTCGGGATGCACGAGGCCGCGGAAAGAGCACGTTCAGTCGTTGAGTAAACGAGACCGCGGGACGGATCTGCTGACAGTTTGGGGCGGGCTGAGAGATGGCGAGAACAGAGAGGTGGAAAGGTCGACCGATGTAGAAGTATGGGTGTACCGGAAAGTCCGTCCGGCCCGGAAGGACGTAAGAGATGGCCAGGAACAAAGGATGGCTGCGGGACGAGGACTGGGAGGACCCAGAGATTTCGTTCCGCCACCAAGACTTCAAGAACGGGAACAGGCGGACTGTGGTTGTTATTGACGGTGTGCCTCAGCGCACCCGTGACTACCGCTACCGACGGATCACCCCTGTGTTCGCCTCGCCGCTCGTGAACGACCTGAACCTGGCGCTCTGCGGGGGGTTCAGCGTGTTCGAGAAGGCACCTGGCAAGAAACTCAACGGCAAGACGTTCGTCAAGCAGGTCCTAGACGGGACCAACAAGAACGTCGAGGGGGACATGATCGTCAAGCAGGTGTTCGACGGACACAAGCCTCTCGGGAAGGTGTACCTCCTCGGGGATGACTCCTCCTGGTGGGACACCACGCCGACACAGGCCCGTGACAGGGCCGCGGCGCTCGCCAGCGAAGCCGAGCGGCTGGGCCTGGCTGTTCGGGTCGAGGAAAGCGAGGAAAACGGGTATTACAGCGCGCCGGGGGCGATCAAAGTGGACATCACGCTCTCGCACCGTGGCACGCTCGGGGACCTGTTCGACCTCGATGCCCTGGCCGAGGACTGGCGGTCCTACCTCGCGGGCCACCCGGATGAGGCCGCGAGAACGACGGAGCTGCTGAACGCGCTACGCGACATGTGCCTGGAGCAGTTCATGGACGTGGACTTCGACGCCGAGCCGACGCCAGTACTCGGCCTGGTACTGGGCTACCCAGTGTGGAGTTCCGCGGCACTCGTGCTGGACGTGCTGGGGCCGGGGAAGCCCCCACCCTCCCGCCGGAAGCAGGCCGTCGCGATGGCAGCTTCTCATCCCGCTCGAAGCTCCTCTGTCCCCCGCCCACAGTGCGGCGCGTGGATGCCGCGCTCGAAGGCGCGCTGTGTACTCGACGCAGGGCACGACCCAAAGAAGGTCCACCACTCGTCCATCCGCTGACGCCCCTGGCCCGGTCCTGCCCCAGCCCGCGGTCTCAGAGAACGCGTCCACCTAGAGCCGCATGTGCCACCTGTTCGCCTTCCAACACGAGGTGTTCCTTGCCCGCTATCACCAGCGGTCGAACGTCGAGACGACGTTCAGCATGAGCAAGACGAAGTTCGGTGGTGCCCTGCGGTCGAAGTCTGAGGTTGGTCAGTTCAACGAAGTTCTGTACAAGGTCGTCGCGCACATCCTGTGCGTGCTGGTCGCATGCATTCGCGAGATCGGGCTGGAAGCCCCAGCGTTCAGCAGTGCGAGTTAGTCCTTGAGTTAGTCCCCCTCCGTTGGCGGTGGTGGCGTCGTCGGCTCTGCGGTGCGCGGTGGCGGCTCTCCTCCCGCTGGCTCCATGTTCGCCATTTGAATATCCATCGGAAACTCGGCAGCGCCAGACCCGATGAGCGCCTTCAACGCTCGCTGACCTTGCGCCTCGGTTATGCCCTGGGCGGATTCGGGCGGAGGACTGGCCTCTGGCGGGGGACTGGCTGGGACGTCGTCGTTCTCTGGCATTTACTTTCCCCCCTCGGGTCTTCGTCACGGAGCAACTTCTTTTGGCTTCGGGCGAGCCAAAAAGATTTTATCGCCCCAAGCGACGCTAGACCACGGCATCCATCGGGTGGGGGCCTTGATCGAAACAGCCACCACCCACCCGATCACGCCGTCCGATACTGACACCCGAAACAGCACAGTTGTCTTGAGCGCCTCGCCCGACTCAACAAACTGTTGATTTTTGTCATCATCTCCGAAGATCGCCGGGGCGAGTCGAAACTCACCTTCCCAAAGCCCTTTGGGACTTACCGATGGCTCAACTGCATAGACGTTCCTGACCCGAATCACCGCACCACGGGGTCCGTGAAACTTCAAACGAAAGAGCCCCACTGCATTGACCACTGGTCGGGCGGCGATGAGCACGCTGCGGTCCGGCAGCTCGGTGACGTCCGCGTCTATTGAAATGCTGGCTCGACGGCCGTACCGTGCCGCAAGGTAGGCGCCCCCAACGAAAGCCAGAATCGTCGCTACGGCCGCCAGCCCTAACATGGCATTGAGCCAGCGATCGGGGGTCGGCGAGCCGGGTTCTTGGCGGTTCCCCCACAGAGCCCACCAGACCCCCAGGCCAACAGCGCAAAGCGCCAGCGCCATGAGAACCCAGAACACGACCTTGGTAACTGTCCGCCTGTACCAAGGGAGAACTCCTGGTGGCTGATGCCCTCGCTCAACCTTTGGCAGGGATGTCGAGAGCGAGGAATCCAGTCGATCGGGCCAGTCCATGCCCAGAGCCTACGGAGCAAGCACTTTTGGTGCAGGAACAACTCTTGCACCCTAATCACGCCCGATCCGGGGGTTCTGGTGCAAAGCCGGGCCTTGGAAGTCGTCCAACGGAAGCGTGGGCTCGCTACCTACAATGGCTGGCGAATGCTCCGACGTCGCCGATCCCAGGATGCCGCAGCAAAGCAGGCACGAAAGCCGCTTGAGCCTCAAGAGGCGATCCTGCAAGCTGATCCTGGATGGCACGTTTCCGATTCCCCTAATCGCATCTTCACAATCAGTGTCGAGAACATGATGAGCGGCATTGAGGCGATCAACCGGGGACCAGGATCCTCCTCGATTGAAGAAATCGTCAGCCACTTGGTCAAGGCTGACATTGGGTTCGGTTGGCTAGCCAAACTCGGATTCGAAGTCGATCTTGTGACTCGACTCCAGACGGCATGCGCCGATTTATGGAATGGGCTTAGTCAACGCGACGGAGAGCGCACGAACCGTGGATACGGCGCTGTTAGGCAGATTGTTCAGCAAATAGGAGATCGCGCGGTTCCTGGAGCGTGATCGCGAACACCGTTAAACGCTGTCCTAAGCAGCTGGCAGCCACAATTCTGTCCGGACTTCAGCCGGTGCTCCACGAAGGCGCAAGTCAACGGGGCGCGCTCCACCCGTTTTGGCGCCACATCGCCCCGAAGATCGAATCGGGCGAGCTGTGAGCGCCAAGTCGAGGTGTCCACGCCGAAGGCCGAGAGGGCAACGTCGACGAGCCGGGCCGCCGAGAGTTCGGTCCGCATTTCTTCGAGGTTGCTGCCTCGGCGGACAGTCGAGACGTGGGAACAGCGGCTGAGCGGGAAAGCAGCCGGATTGCCGTCGGAGAGTCGCAACAGGTCGCCTTGAACGCCGTAGGCGGCCTTCCGTGGGAGCAACACCCGATACATACACGGTGTTACTGCGTTGCCGAAACTCCCTGTTCAGAGGGGTTTCGGCAGGGGGACACCTTCCCCCTCCTCTCTCTTTCTCTCTCTGCGCCTGACCCTGTCCAGGACCGATCCGGGTCACGCCCAAGGCGTTATTCCCGAGCCATCAAAGGCCCGTACGAAGCCTTCCACGGGTCTCCGGCATACGAACACCCCTGTCCGGGGACATTCGGGCCGCCTTGGGGCCAGGAAACGTCTCTCACGGGCACTCTGGCGGCTACAGCAGGGTCCTGATCAGGGGCGATGGCGGCCGAGCCGAGCAGGACGGTCAGCTCACTCGGACCAGCACTGGGCGATGCTCAGTCGTATTCGGGCTTGGGTACAGGGTCCCCAATCACTGCATCGGGGTCGGCAAAGAGAAGCTCGTACTCCTGGTGCTCTTCTTCCGTCGATTCGCAAATCGTGCCGTCGGTGACGATGTGTCCACACTCGTCGCAGATCAGGGGAATCGGGTCAGGCCAGAACTTGCGCAGGGGGCGACCCGCCGCAATGCGCTTGTCGTGCAGCTCGAAGTAGCGCAAGACGGCTTGGAAACTCGTGTAGAGCCAGACCACGTCGGCTCCCAGGAACTCGTCGCCGCTCGGCAGCATCACCCGACTGCCGTAGGGCACCTGGCCCATCAGCTCGACGAAGCCCTCTATGTCACTGACGTCAAGGGTGGAACGGCCGCGGGCCGAGCACAGGACGCCCCGTCGGTTCGGTACGTCCACGTAGACAGCCCAGGGTTCGACTTTACCCGGCGCAAAACGGGTGCCCCAGCGAAACTGCCGGGACGTTTCGGCAATGGTGCACTCAGGAGCCATGTGCCTCCTTGGTTGGCAATGCTGGTCTTCGCTCAGCTGTGCCCTGGCCGGTGCCCTACTGCGCCGCCCTATTTGGCCCGGTGCAGCCAGATCTCTTGCACGTCCATTGCCGCCACGCCAGTTCAGCCCGAGCGCAGCGAGCGGGACGCTGGCCCCTCAGACGCCGGGACAGGCTTGTTTCCTCTCTTTCACGCTTTGTGCTCGGGGGTTGGGGGGTGGTGAGGGCGGGACTCGTTCGCTCCATCCTGCGAGTCCCCTACGTCCTGCCGGGACAGCGCCTGGTCGTAGTTCGCTCTGGCTAGAGGGTCGAGCAGGCAATCCCGCGCCCACGTGAGGGCCTTGAGCTTCGATTCCGAACCGCCCGGCAGGTCGGGGTGAGCCTGACGGGCGAGCCGGCCGTAGGCGAGACGGATCTCCTTGCCGGTCGCGTCCCGATCTATTCCGAGGATGGAGTAAAGGCTTTCCTTCTCTTCCATAGATGGAGAAGCTAGAGGGTCGGTATATCAGAGGCGATGTGCCGGCGACTCACTCGGCGACTCGCTCCGCCTCTGCGATCCGTGCCTCCTGCCGGAGGGCGCGCTCGACCTCGGTCAGGCGGGCCGAGAAACCGAGGAGCTGGACCTCGATGCGCCCGAGCACCTGGAGGAGCTCGGCGTGGCGGGTCGCGGCGAGATCGTCCACGCCCTGGTCAAAGGCGACGCGGTCCCGTCCGCCACGCCGGAGACGCTTCTGGGCCTCCCTCGCCGCAATCGCCTCGTCGGGATCGATGTCGAGAAGCCGGACCACCTCGTCGAAGCGCCGACCGCTCGGCAAAGCGTCATGCGACTCCCAGCGGGAGACGGTCGTGGAGTCAATTCCCAGTTGATTGGCCACGTCGGACTGGGAGAGGTTCCGCCCTTGGCGGGCACGGACGAGCAGTTCGCTGAAGAGGACCGTGGCGCCGTTCACGCCCCTGACCGTACCACTGCGCAGTACGCACGCACAGGTCTCACCAGTATTTCCTCTTCAGATGTCGTTTCTGGTCTGGCCACGACGGTCACTGTCACACCTATGCGTCATAATGACGCATATGGCGTCAAGTTCCGCACACCAAGAGGCGACCAGCGCCGACGTCGACGACACAGATGACGTCGACGACACAGACGACGCCGACACAGACGACGACGCCGCCTGGGCCAAGACGAGGGACGAGTTCTACACGGCCCTCGGCTACCGCGCTCGGGAAAAGCGCGGCTCCGAGCCCTTCATAAAGACGGTAAACGACATCTTCGAGGCCAGCGTCTTCCATCCATTTGAGGTTGAGGCCCACCTTGCGTTCCTCGACGACCCGGACGGCTTCGACGCGTTCGATAAGACGATGGCGGACGTCTTCGAGGTCATCGGCGGCTTCAGCGTCCCTGAGGTCACGGCGGTTCTGGACAGCGTCCCGCTGCCGAAAAAGGCGAAGTTCTACGTGGCGCTCGGTTGCCTTTCCTGTGCGTACGCGTCAAGGTTCCAGGCGCTCTTCCTCGGCTTCGTCCTGGGGGTCGAGGCGGCCACGTCGGGTCCGTCGGCGGGGGAAGGACCGCAGGGATGAGCTACCCCCACCTCTCCGAGGCTGTGCCCCAGCTCGCGACGACCGTCGAGGTCGCCCCGCTCATTCACCGACACCCAAGAACCGTCGCGAGGATGTGCCGCGAAGGACGGTTGCCAGCTATCAAGCTCGGAGAGTGGCTCATAAACCTGGCCCTCCTGTCAAAGATGACCGGGGGTTTCGGGCGCAACTAAGAGCAGAGCGGCGAGACGGGGGTGCTGCGCCCCCCGCCACTCCCGGCAGTCTTTCTCTTCTCGCCCCGGAAGGGGTTTGGGGCGCGCCGACCTACCCCGCCTCCGCCTCTTCCCCGTCCTTCTCTGCCTCACCGCGGAACACGTCCCCCAGGACCTCAGCGGCGTCACGGGAGTGCTCGGGGGTCGGGTGCGTGTAACGATCCGTGAAAGTTGAGACACGAGAGTGCCCGAGGATGCCGGCACCGTCCGCCGGGCTCACTCCCGAAGCGATCAGGGCCGTCGCCCCGAAGTGGCGGAAGGGGTTGCGGCCCCAGAGCTTCACACCCAGCTCCTTCCCGAGCTTGGAAACGAACGTGGAGTACGCCTCAGGAGAGATTGGACGTGATCCGTCAAAGAAGGGGCTGACGATGAACGCGTCGGGCACGAGCTTCACGCCCGCCTTGGCGGCGGTGGCCTCGGAACGCGTGCGCCATCCCGTGAGCACTGACGAGAGTTTGCTGTTGACGGGGATCTCGCGTACGCGGTGCGTCTTCGTCTCGCCCTCTCCCCTGACCTTGCCCGCCCGGTAAAGCGAACGCCCGACGTGGATGAGGACGGGGCGCTCTTCGGCGTCCAGTTCCACGTCGGACCAGCGCAGGGCGCAAACCTCGCCCAGGCGGGCACAGGTGAGGACGCTGAGACGGATGAGCATGGCATAGCGCTCGTTGCGCTCTTCGGCTGCCGCGAGGAGGCACCTCACGTCCTCCGCCGTCATCACCTTCAGCGGCTTCTGGTTCTGGGGTGGGATGCCCCGGGCGCGGGGCACCGGATTAGAGGGTACCCAGTCGTAGTCGAGCGCCATGGAGAAAGCAGCACCGAGAATGGAGCGATACCGACGCAATGAACCTGGTGACTGCGGGGCATGCCCCTCCGCCTCCCCCGAGCCGAGTAGAGACCAGGCCTCGTCAATCTGGTGAGGCGTCAGCGTCGTCATGTCGACATGCCCGATCAGCGGGCCGAGAACCTTGTCTCGGACGCGCTCCGTGTCGTACACGGTCCGGGCGGCCCTGCCCTGCGCCCTCTGCCGCTTCGCCCACTCAGTCAGGAGGTCGTTGACGGTCCGCACGCCGGGGACGCTCGGCGAGGAGGCCCTGACTTCTCTCTCCCACTCCTTATAGAGCTGCTGCGCCTCCGTGATGTTCTTCGCCCGGACCGTCTTCTGCCTCACGATCGGCTGGGGTTCCGCGCCGGTCCGGTCGGTCCCCACGAATACACGGAGCCTGAACAGCGGGAGGCCGTCCCGCCGCTTTCCCGTGTCCACGATGCCTCCCGTGCCCTTGGCCCTGCGACGAGTAGCCTTTTTCTGCGTCTTTGTGCCCATGAACAGAAAATGTAGTACCGACTTGTAGTACGAAACAATAGGAGAGGTGCGAGAGCGGCCGAATCGGACTCACTGCTAATGAGTTGACCTGGGAAACTGGGTCCGAGGGTTCAAATCCCTCCCTCTCCGCAATTCGTCAAAGACGAAACGGCCGCAAGCCCGGCCCGGCGCGGGCCGTCATTCCTTCGTTCCCGTCACCCAGCACTGCATCGGGCTCCAGCGGGGATGGTCCCGCCAGGGGCGGACCGCGGCCGTGACCCGTTGCGCCCGAAGGCGCTCGACGACGACGCTGGCCGCGACTCGTGATCCTCTCCATGACCGGTTCAACGTCCGCCGGCCACGGGCGACGTGCACGAGATGCCCCGCGTAACTCAGCACGGCGTCACGAAGAGCGGACGAACGGATTTGCACGGCGAGCTTCCCGCCACGTCGCAGGACTCGGGCGCACTCGTCGAAGTAACGCAATTGCGCGTCCCGGGTCGGGACGTGCTGGAACGTGATGTACGAGAACACCGCGTCGACCGCACCATCTGCGAGGCTGCCCAATGACCCGTCCCCATCCACGAGTAGATAAGTCACGTTGGGTTGAGACGCGAGATTCTCCTGACAACGACGGAGCATCTCGTCGCTCACGTCGACAGCGATGACGTTCCCGAACAACTCGGCGAGCCGTCGCGTCATGCGTCCGACGCCGCACCCGATCTCCAAGACGGCCGCGGTCGGTCCGGGCTCGACGCCGCAGAACTCGAGAAAGGCATCGGCCTCGACCGCACCTTGGACGAAGAACTCCTCGGATTCCCGCTCGTGGCCGGTCGCCACGTACCAGGCCGCGCGGTGTCTGGCCGCGTCGTCCCAGAACTCGCGCGATTCGTTCACGCCCGTGAGCTGACGACGCGCTGCCCGGATAGCCGCGGCAAGGCGTGGCGCGAGATCAGCCTCGCCGCCATCACGTCTCCCCCGGTTCGTCGGAACCTTCATCCGGCGGCGCGCTCGAGCTTCCCGACGACTCGTCGTCCCGCGTACCCGCGTGCTGTCCTGGAGGTGGCGGCTTCGGCGAGACGGCCGGCCAACCTTGCGGCCTTTCCGGGTGAGGCGTACCGGAGGGCGCCTCGCGAGGAGCGTCGACCGGCCACCAGGAACCCTCCGGCGGTGGTGGAGGCGGAGCCACCGGCCGCTGCCACGGCGGTGGGCCGGGGTTCTGACCAGGACCCCACCAGCCACCGGGTCTCGCCGCGTCGACGAATCCGCCGTCCGAGACGGAATCAGATTCCGAGGCGACGTTCGCTGGCGAGAATCCTTCCTTGCGGAGTCGGAGATCGAGATACGTGACCGAGACGAACGAGACGATGATCGGGGCAAGGGCGAGCTCGACGAACGCCGAAGCGAGCTGCTCGGCAACGGCCTCGTTCGTCGAAGAGACGTGGACGACCAAGGAAACGATGACGGTCGCGACGATCGTCCAGAGCACGATGAACAGCTCCACCAGCACAAATCCGCCGAACACGGACCACCATCGCCCCCTGACGAGATACGACGCACGAGTCAGCGCCTCTCGCCCGGCGCGCCGTTCGAGAACGACGACCGGCATCACGACGAGCCACGAGAACCAGAGATAGACGCCCGGGACGATGAAACAGATCAGTCCGAGACCCGACAGCACCGCGACGGTGACGCCGGCCGCGACGACAGGTCCGGCCCGGGAGAAAGCGACACGGACCGACCGGCGCCAGTCTGCCGTGCGGCCCGCGGCAAGATTCGTCGCCGCGTGCACGCCGGCCGCCTGGGCGAGGAGGCCCCCGAAGACGAACACTGCGAGACCGATCAGCTCGGCGGTGCGCGCTCCCCCCGTCGGATTCAGGCCCGTCGCGCTCTTCTCCCGCCAGTACCCAAGAGCCGCGCCACCGACGACGAACGTTGGGACGAGGACAACAGCCGTCGCACAGACGAGAATGCGGTAGTTCGCCAGGGCGAGATTGATCGCGCTTGCCGCGAGTTCTCGCGCGTCTTTTGGCCGCGGAACCCTGTCGGCGTCGGCGGGACCGACCACGGTCCAGGACCGTACCAGGTCCAGGGCCTGGGTCCTCCTCACACGGCACGACAGTGCGGGTAACATCCAGCATTCACGAGGTGCCGCGCGCCACAACGGGTGCATTCGCGGTGTCCTGCGCTCGTAGCTCAATTGGATAGAGCATCTGACTACGGATCAGAAGGTTGGGGGTTCGAGTCCCTCCGAGCGCGCTTAAGACGTGTGTACATCCGCCTGACGCTTGACATATCGCGTTCGGCTGATCCTTTACGCGATGTCGGCTGATGCTTTACGCGCATTCGGTTGATGCTTTACACCCCGGCCCCGCTCTGGTCCGCTC
>Ga0187864_10003179_pt1 | contig 13609 bp, 10 predicted proteins | sample June2016WEW_11_4_FD_132985 | JGI IMG/M metagenome (GOLD analysis project Ga0187864, IMG submission 132985) | Peatland microbial communities from SPRUCE experiment site at the Marcell Experimental Forest, Minnesota, USA - June2016WEW_11_40 | ecosystem: Environmental > Terrestrial > Soil >... | reverse complement strand
TTGCAGATTCATGGCTGAGGGAAAAGCGTAAACGTCTTTAAGAGAAAATGAACAAGTCATGAACTAGGATCAAATCGCAGGGAACTGGAAGCAAGTCAAAGGCGTGGTCAGGAAGAAGTGGGGCAAACTCACCGACGATGACGTGGACGTCATTGCCGGAAAACGCGACGTACTCCCTCGGCAAGATACAAGAGCGACACGGCATCGCACGTGAAGAGGCAGAAAAGGAACTCAAGGCATGGGAAGATTCTTTGAAAGAGTTACGCCGTGTTCATCATTATTCTCGTTCCCATGGTCCATCGTAACAGTGGAGGCGAACCCGATTACCGGGAGCGTGCTCCTTTTGATTGAGCCGGGCCAGGGCATAGAGTTGGAATCCGTTTCCAGAGGCTTGTTCAGCCTCAAGTCCGACAAGGGGCGCCAGGGGACTCTTCGGCAGAAAGCGGCGCTCAGCCTGCGGGATTTTGACCGGAAGGTCAAGGGAGTTACCGGAGGGGAACTCGACCTGCTCAGCCTTGCATTTGCCGGTCTGCTCGCAATGGGAATCTATCAGCTCAGTATCGGGAATATTACCGCTCCTGCCTGGTACGTAGCCTTTTGGTACGGGATGATTATAGCATTCTCCGGCCAGCCCCATGTTTGAAAGATCGTCGGCTGGTGCTGGAGGAAACAAGGGAGAGAAAATGAAAGCGAGCAAACCGGCTGAAGTAAAGGAGACCAAACCCACTGTAGCCAAAGAGAACAAACCATCTGTGGCAAAGGAGAACAAACCGGCTGTAGCGAAAGTGAGCAAACCGGTTGAAGTAAAGGAGAACAGGCCGCCCGAAGTAAAGGAGAGCAAACCGGCTTCCCCCAGGAGCACTGGGGACCCGCAGAAAACGATCAAAGAAGGCATAATCAACGCCTTCCAGATTATAAATCAGATCGAGGCGGGCTTTGTAGACCTTGCGCGAAACACCGTTTCAGACACGATAAGGGCCACCGGAAACGTTACGAACGAGGCGGTTTCGGTGGTGAGCGATGTTCTCAAGGGGACTGTCGCGGCCGCGCAGGAAGCAGGCTCCGGCCTGCTTGACGGGACTAAAAGTATAGCGAAGGGGATAATTATCGGCGTTAGCGAGGTCGGCGGCGACGTTGCAGGCGCAGCCGGCCGGACCGCCAGGGACGCCGTGAGTGGTGCTGCCGAGGTGGGGGCTGACGTAGCGTTGGTTGCCAGAAGAGCGGTTGACGGAATCGTGGAAGCCGCCGGACAGGTTGGCGGAAACGTCGGCGAAGTCGCCAAGGCTGCCATAAATGGTGCCATCGAGGCTGCGGGATCTCTGGGTGAAAACGCCGTCGGTGCCGTGCGTGGGATTTTGATGGGCGTTGTTTCCGGTGTTAAGGATGTCGCTGGAGCGGCCCTGCCGAGTCGGCGTGAGCCCCGGAGCTAGCACATTATTGTGATAAAGGCTCGGATTTTAATTGAGTGGCCTGGAAGCACCCATAGGAGTAGTTTGTCCTCAAATTCGGGTGAAGGCCCTCTTTTAAGACCTGCGCGAGCAAGACAGCGCGCCTGAAGACTAATTTGCGAAAACCGCCCATTATTCCCCCGCAACACAATGGAACACCCTGATGATTCTTTTCATCACTTCTCAAAAAAATCGGCATGTAAACGCCGTTGACACCATCCACCACGGGTGCTTATTTTTCCAAACCAGCAAAAAGCGATTTCGTATCACCTCACTCCCATGGCTGACTGAGGCAGAGCCGCGGGCATTCCCACAGCGCAAGGGGCGGCGCATGAGTCACTTGGGGCTAACGAAAAGGAGGATGGGAAATGGGAACAATTTTACTTATCGTTATACTGATCCTGTTGTTCGGCGGCGGCGGCGGCTATTATGGCTATAGCCATTATGGCGGGACCGGGCTTGGCGGCGTTCTTGTTCTAGTGCTAATCATTATCGTCGTGCTGGCGGTTCTCCGAGGTCGTTAACCGCGCCTAATCTGTCCGCCGTCAGCTTAAAGCGTTCGTTTTCTTTCAATTGAGGTAGTGTGGCCATGTTGAAGAATCTTATTACAGTAGGAGGGTCGGCCATGATTATGAAGGAAATAGCTGACCGAGTACGACAGGCAAGAATCGATCGCGAGAAAGCCCTACGCCTAAAAAAGACCCGGATTCTGGTGCTCGGCGTTACCATTGGCAGCACCGTGGGTGCGCTAGCAGGCGTTCTTTTCGCTCCCAAGGCCGGGAAAGAAACGCGTGAGGATTTAATCCGGCGGGGTTGCGAGGCATGGGGGAAAATACAAGAAAATGCTTCCCACGCCGGGCACCGGTTAACAAGTGCGGTAGAGGAAAAAAGCTCTCGTGTGCGCACGGCGGCCGGGAAGAACTCCGATGCGGCCAAAGGAGCGCTTAAAGAATCACCCAAGGAGGACGAAGGAGCGGATAAGAAAAATTAAGAACCACCTCCTTAGGAAAGGAATTTCTTGTGGAAGGATACATCACCTTCAGTCAACTGGGACAGCTCGTTATTTTTCTGGTGATAGTGGTGGCCGGCGGCTATGCTGCTATTACACTCAGAAACGTGAACGCCGCAGTTAAGGATATTGGGGCAATCCTGAAAAAAAATAAGGAAGCCCTCAACCAGGTTATTCCCAATATCGCCACGGCATCGGAAAATGTGGTTGATATCACCAACGACTTACGGACAGGTCTTGGTGAAACGAGCAAAGCCATTGAAACCGCCGACCATATTGCAACGTACGCCATGGTCATCGGCGAGACAGCCAAAGCTCTCGCAAACCTCTTTACGGCCACTAGAAAACTTTAGCCGCTCCTGTTTCATGGTCCCAGCATTCCGGATACCGATTATCACCTGATTCTGGCACGGAGATCAGATGAAGCCGGCCAAACGGACGACGAAAGTGGTCGTCGTCACATCGGTGATGCTCTCGTTCATTTCCTTCTGGCGCGCTGCCGCCATTGTCCTCAACGACCTCGGCTCATCGGCTTTCTACGTCGGCGGCATCGCCGAGCAAGCGGTTGGACATGCGGCCCCATGGTTCATCTTCGGCGTGATGCTCTTCTCTTACGCCGTTCGGGCTGTCTATATCGAATCGTGCGGGATTTGTTATCTTTGCCTACTCCTTACTGTTAACCTCGCTGGTTTCTTTTTTCGCCTATGCAATAATCCCCGACAGTGTTCGGCCGCAGTATTTCGATAATCTGATCAGCGGCATAGCGGTATATGTGATCGGCCCGCCGTCATTAACACTCTTGTTCCAGTTTTCGATCTCGTTCGACATGTTGCCGGTTCAGGGGAATTCAAATATTAAGATCATAACGCGTTATGCGTGGTCCGTTCTTTGGATTTCCTGGATTGGCAAGGAATGTGTTAATTAACTCTCAGTGCCGAAAACCGCATTCGCTAGGAGCCTGACGGAGTATTAATTAGTTCCAGCTAACTTCCCACTTTCCAGCCGTTACAAGCGGCCAAGTAGTACATCATTGGTCAAACTACAGGTCGTTTGGATGCACTGGTTTCCACTTTTCTAGAATATTTTTTGGAAAATGCTTATTCTCCATCACGCTCCTAGAGAACGGCGCGGCAGGGTCTGGACGGTAGCGGGGTAGCAAGTATCAAACGGGTTCTTCCCTTTACTCGGCCCGATGTGTATGCTTCATAATCCTTTCAACGACGTCTTCCAGAGGAAAAGATTACCGGAAATGAAAATCGCCATACTGACCAACGAATATCCTCCGAACATCTACGGGGGAGCTGGTGTTCACGTTGAAAACCTCACGCGTGAACTTGCAGCCGCTGATAATGGGGCGCACTCTGTAGAGGTCCTTTGTTTTGGCTCCCAGTGTTTGAATGCGCCAGGCCTGAAGGTGACCGGAATAGACCCGGCCTTTAATTTCGGATTTCGGGAAACACGTCTGGAGAAGCTCGCAGGGGTCCTCCTCCGCGATATCCAGATGGCCGGTGTCCTGGACAGAGCGGACATTATACACTGCCATACCTGGTACACACATTTGGCAGGCTGCCTGCTAAAGCAGTTGACCGGTTCGCCCCTGGTCCTTACCACGCATTCCTTGGAACCACAGCGGCCCTGGAAGGAAGAGCAACTCGGACCCGGCTACAAAGTGAGCGGCTGGATCGAAAGGACCGCGTTTCAGAGTGCGGAAGGTGTAATAGCCGTCTCCGGCGCAATGAAAACCGACGTGCAGGACCTGTATGGAGTTTCCCCCGATAAGGTGCGCGTAATCTACAATGGGATAGATCCGGAGCGGTATGCGCCGGACCCGGACAAATCGGTCCTTGCCGCACACGGCATTGACCCTGAAAAGCCTTTCGTGCTCTTCGTAGGCAGGATAACAAGGCAAAAAGGAATCATTCACCTGGTCAACGCCGTCAGGCATATCAGGTCAGGCGTCGGGATAGTCCTGTGCGCCGGAACGCCCGACACACCCGAGATCGGCCGCGAGATGGAGCGAAGGGTCGAAGAGGCACGGAAGAAGAGCGACAGACAGATTGTATGGATACCTGAATTCCTGTCGATAAGCGAAGTCATAAAGCTTTATTCACTTGCCTCCGTTTTCATCTGTCCCTCTGTTTACGAGCCCTTCGGACTGATCAACATCGAGGCGATGGCGTGCGGGACTTCCGTGGTTGGCGCAGCGGTTGGAGGAATCCCGGAAATCGTCATTGAGGGTGAAACCGGCTTGCTGGTCCGGTTTGAGCCGCAAAGCGAAACAGATCCCGAGCCAAGAGACCCGGAGGCATATTCAAAAAGTCTGGCCGAGTCGATCAATCGGCTCCTCGATGCCCCTGACCTTGCCCGGGAAATGGGGAAACGCGGCCGCAGGCGAACGGAAGAAATATTCAGTTGGAAAAGCGTGGCCAGACAGACCATCGAATTCTACAAGGATCTGATCGAAGAGAGGCAGCGCAGCGTCTAAAATTAAGCGATGTATTCCTGAACGCAGCTTCGTATCTGGTCGCGGCGAAGGCCCCACTTTTGCCTACCCGCCAGATTGACAGCCTGGACCTGAATTTCCTGCGCCTGTTCCGAGGGAACATTCGTCGACGTGTCTAACCCTTACAGCCTCTTGTTTCGGTTTTTGCCTTCTTCACCCCAGCGTGTTTCGTGTTTTCCAAAATTTAATAGGTGCGCATCTGGCTTTCATCTACTTCAATTTTAGGCAGGTCCCTGATCTTGATCTTCTCACCTGTATCACCTCTTTATCCTCGCTTGATTCTGCTCCACTTCAATATGCCCAAAAACGGGATGCAAACGCAGGCCTTTTGGTATCGTTTAATTATGGCTGCTTGATCAATTGAACTTGGACTGGAAGCCTGACTATAAAAGTTGCTCCACTCTCCTGTAATTCAACATCCCTTTGTTTGATAGTGCACTTTCTTCCAACTTCAAACACCGATTTTTGCTGTTTCGTTTTGTCTCAAGTTTACCCCTAATTGATGAAAATTGTTCCTTGATGCCGCAAAATATAAGTTTTCCCGGGTCAGGCGGCGCAGGCAAATGTGACCTAGCCCTTTCATTGCACATAAGGGAAAAGGTATTAATTTATAATTGATCCAAATAGATCCGGGGCCAAGTCATTCCGGCGAAACTGAGTCGAAGAGAGAGTTTTGATGACAGAGCCATCTCCAGCACGAGTTGTGATTGAGAACATACGGCCCATTGTGGAGTGCGGCAGGTTTTCGGCAAAGCGTGTTAGGGGCGATCGGGTCGTTGTTACGGCGAACGTGTTTGCCGAAGGGCAAAATGTGGTTGCGGCCCGACTCCTTTATCGTACTCCGGACTCCCCCGACTGGACCGCCGCCCCAATGGAGTTTCTGGTAAACGATTCATGGCAGGGCGAATTTACCGTTCATATGCTCGGGACTTACCGGTTTGCGGTCGAAGGCTGGATCGATCATTTCAAGACGTGGCAGGAAGGGCTTAAGAAAAAAGTTGCCGCTGGCCAGGACGTGTCGATCGACATGCTGATCGGCGCCGGAATGATCGAGGACGCGGCCGCGAGAACGGGAGGGAACGTCGGAGCCAAAATGGCAGCCTTTGCAGAAGCGCTCAGGAACAAAAATAGCTCGGAAATGGCCGTTTTGCAGGCGCTTGGGCAGGATTCGACCGTTATGGGTCTGAACCCCGACCTGGAACCAGCCCTCAGATCGGAGGAACTTGAAATCCTGGTGGAAAGGCCAAAGGCGCGCTTCAGCAGTTGGTACGAGTGGTTTCCCAGGTCCGCATCGGCCGATCCTTCCAGGCCCGGCACACTCCGGGACCTTGAAGCCCTGCTGCCGGAAATCGCCCGAATGGGCTTCGATGTGCTCTATCTTCCGCCGATTCACCCGATTGGTAAGACAAACCGTAAAGGGAAAAACAATTCGATAAACCCGTCCACAGAAGACCCGGGAAGCCCGTGGGCCATAGGTTCCGAAGAGGGCGGCCATAAGTCCATCGACGCACGGCTGGGGACCTTGGAGGATTTCAAGAGCCTCGTTGAAAGCTGCTCCAGACAGGGGACGGAAATAGCTCTTGATCTGGCCTTCCAGTGCTCGCCGGACCACCCGTACGTGAGAGAACACCCCGAGTGGTTCAAACATCGGCCCGACGGAAGCATTCAATATGCAGAAAATCCTCCAAAGAAGTACGAGGACATTGTCCCGCTCAATTTTGAATCTGAGAATTGGAGAGCTCTCTGGGAAGAGTTGAAGAGTATCGTGCTTTTCTGGATAGAAAAGGGAGTGCGGATCTTTCGGGTCGACAACCCTCACACGAAGCCATTTGCGTTCTGGAAATGGCTCATGGCGGAGGTCAGGCGGGAGTATCCCGATGCGCTTTTTCTCGCCGAAGCCTTCACGCGACCCAATGTAATGGCCCAGCTTGCAAAAGTCGGATTCTCACAATCATACACATATTTTACATGGCGGAACTCAAAGCGGGAAATCACAGAGTATCTCGAAGAACTGACCGGCGCCGTGATGAAGGAGTACTTCCGGCCGAACTTTTGGCCCAACACGCCCGACATCCTTCCCGAATACCTCCAGTACGGGGGCAGGCCGGCATTTATTATCAAGCTAATTCTGGCCGCCACTCTCTCGTCCAACTATGGCATTTACGGTCCGGCATTCGAGCTTTTGGAAAACCAGGCACTGCCGGGGCGCGAGGAATACCTCGATTCGGAAAAATTCGAAGTCCGCCACTGGGACTGGGACATGCCGGGCAACCTCAAGGACTTCATCGCCAGGATCAACGCCATTCGCAGAGAAAATAGGGCGCTCCAGGAAACCACAAACCTGCGCTTCTGCGAGGTCGATAACGATCAACTGCTCTTTTACATGAAATCTGGTCCTGCCGACTCAGATTCAATCCTGGTGGTGGTAAATCTTGACCCGGCCCACACACAGTCGGGCTGGATCCGGATACCCCTTTCGGAGTTCGGCATTGCACCCGGGCGGCCCTATCTTGGGCATGACCTTTTGAGCGACGAAAAGTATATCTGGTACGGAGAACGTAATTTCGTCAAATTGAATCCGCAGGTCGCACCGGCACATATATTCAGGCTGCGGACCCGGGTGCGTCGCGAGACCGATTTCGACTATTTCATGTAGGCCCCAGGAGAAACAATGCCGCAAACAACCGAGCTAAATAACGATCCTCTATGGTTCAAAGACGCCATAATCTACGAAGTCCACGTCAAGGCATTTTTTGACAGTGATAACGATGGGATCGGGGACTTCAGGGGACTTCGCCAAAAGCTCGATTATATCAAAGACCTTGGTGTTACAGCAGTCTGGCTCCTGCCGTTTAATCCGTCCCCGCTGCGCGACGGCGGGTACGATATCGCCGATTTTTTCAACATTCACCCCTATTACGGGACCCTGGCTGATTTCCGCGAATTTCTGAGAGAGGCCCACAAAAGAGACATACGGGTGATAACCGAGTTGGTGCTCAACCACACATCCGACCAGCACCCCTGGTTCCAGAGAGCCAGGCGCTCAAAGCCAGGCTCGGTTTACCGGGATTTTTACGTATGGTCTGATACTCCCCAGAAGTATTTGGACGCCCGAATAATCTTCACGGATTTCGAGACCTCTAACTGGACCTGGGACCCGGTCGCCAAGGCTTATTACTGGCACAGGTTCTATTCCCATCAGCCCGACCTGAATTACGACAGCCCGCACGTGCGCAAGGCGATGTTCCGGGTGATAGACTTTTGGCTGAAAATGGGCGTAGATGGCATGCGGCTCGATGCCGTACCATATCTTTTCGAGCGAGAGGGCACCAACTGCGAAAACCAGCCCGAGACCTACGAATTCCTCCGGCAGCTCCGGGCGCACGTGAATGCAAAATTTAAAGACCGCATGCTGCTGGCCGAGGCCAACCAATGGCCCGAGGACGCGGTGGCCTATTTCGGAAACGGCGACATTTGCCATATGGTGTTTCATTTCCCGCTTATGCCCCGGATGTTCATGGCGATTCAAATGGAGGACAGCTTCCCGATTCAGGACATTCTGGACCAAACCCCACAAATACCCGAAAATTGCCAATGGGCGCTCTTCCTGCGCAACCACGACGAGCTTACCCTCGAGATGGTCACAGACGAGGAGCGCGATTATATGTACCGCATGTACGCAAGAGACCCCCGGGCCAGGATCAATCTGGGTATCAGAAGACGGCTGGCTCCCCTGCTCGGAAACGACCTGCAAAAGATAAGGCTCCTGTATGCTCTCCTCTTCTGTCTCCCCGGAAGCCCCATAGTCTATTACGGAAGCGAAATCCTTATGGGGGACAACTATTACCTGGGCGACAGGGATGGAGTGCGCACGCCTATGCAGTGGAGCCCCGACAGAAACGCCGGGTTCTCGAAAGCCGACCCGCAGCAGCTCTATTTGCCGGTGGTGATAGATCCCGAATACCACTTTCAGACCAGAAACGCCGAAACCGAGGAGAAAACCCCCTCATCATTTCTCTGGTTCATGCGCCATTTAATCTCCAACAGAAAGCGCTTCAGGTCATTCGGCAGAGGAAGCATGCAGATTGTGCACTCGTCCAATAAGAAGGTTTTTTCATTTATACGAGCCTACGGGGATGAAAAAATCCTGGTTGCGGTAAATCTTTCCCGTTATCCCCAGGAAAGTGCCCTGGACATGCGGGAATATGCCGGAGTGCTGCCTCACGAACTGGTGAGCCGAAAAGGGTTTCGCCAAATCGAGCAGTCGCCGTATGTCCTTACTTTCGGTCCCTACGGCGGGTACCTCTTTCTTCTCGAAGAGGGTGCGGCGGGCGAGGCCCGTGTCATTCCTGCCGCCGGCGAAGGACTCGAGATCGGCCAAAACTGGCTGGATGTACTACGGGGGAAACCGTGTGAAATCCTGGAAGATGAAATCCTTCCGGGGTATATTAGTGGGCGCCGCTGGTTTGGCGGGAAGGCGCGCAACGTTCAGCAGATCCGAATTTCGGAGGCTATACCCATCCTTAAAGATTCCGCTGAATTCCGGATAGCTCTCCTCAATGTAGAATATACCGAGGGATTGCCCGAAATTTATGTAATCCCGATCGGCTCCAAATCGGGCGAGGAAGCACATAGGATATCGTCGGAATTTCCTGCGGCGGTTATTTCCCGGCTGAAACTGGACAGCGTGCCGGGCATTCTCTACGACGCCATCTACAGTGAGCGGTTCTGCACCCAACTGCTCGATATGATTGCCAGGCGCCGCGGGATCAAGTTACATTCCGGCGAAATCTCGGCCTATCGCGGGAAGAGCTTTAGCAACAAGGTCCTACAAGACCCGGAGAGCATAAGGCCGAAGGTGCTCAAGGCAGATCAAAGCAACACTTCGGTAGTTTTCGGGCAGGAATACTTCTTGAAGGTCTACCGGCACCCGGGCGAGGGAACAAATCCCGACCTGGAAATATCGAGGTTTCTTACCGAGGTTGCCGATTTTCCATATATTCCGGCCTTTGCCGGAGCGATCGAACTGAAGCGGAAGAACGGGGTCCGCTTGACCATTGGCATTTTGCTCAAATATGTCCAAAACCAGACTGATGCGTTCAACTATTTTATGTCCGGAATCCACAGGTACTTCGAGGAAGTGCTGAGCAGGAGGACCGAACTTCCGAGTCCGCCAATCATCCAGGTCCAGTTCCTCAATCCCGATGGACCCAAAATACCGTCCATCGGGGGTCTCGAGTCGGAAATGCCTTTCGAGATGATTTCGCTTCTCGGCGCCCGGACGGCACAGATGCACCTTGCACTGGCTTCCGGCGCCTCAGACCCGAACTTCGAACCAGAGAATTTCACACTCCTTTGGCAGAGGTCGCTTTTTCAGTCCATGCAGAGCCTGCAAAAGAGGGTTTTCGAACTCTTGTCCTCGAATCTCCCCCGGCTTTCCCCAGAAACGGCGGCCGATGCTTCGGGAGTGCTCTCTTCCAGCGACCGGATCATTTCTATTTACCGTTCCATTCTCAAGAAAAAAATCTCCGCGAAGCGAATAAGGGTCCATGGGGATTACCACCTTGGACAGGTGCTGTTTACTGGAAAAGATTACGTCATCATCGATTTCGAAGGAGAACCGGCCCGTCCGATCGGCGAACGGCGCAACAAGGCCTCACCCCTGAAGGATGTGGCTGGAATGGTCCGCTCCTTTCAGTATACGGTCTACATTGCACTCTTGAAAGAATCTCACGTGCGTGTCGAAGACGTAGCCACGCTGGAGCCCTGGGCCGAATTTTGGTACAGGAGCAGTTCCGCCGTGTTTTTGCACTCTTACTTCGATACCGTGAAAGGAAGCGGCCTCATTCCGGATAATGATGAGGAATTAAAGACGCTGCTCGATTGTTTTCTGCTCGACAAGGCAATTTATGAAATCGGCTATGAACTCAACAACCGTCCGGATTGGGTGATGATCCCATTGAAGGGCCTCCGGCTTCTTTTTGAAAATGGGAGTTGATGTCCAGCCCAACTGATGACTGATCACAATGAGGTTTTTCAGTCCGCGGCAATGGGATCTTAGGGCCTTACGCCTTGCCGCCGCAATATGGGAAAGACGGATTCTGCAAAGGAGGAAGATGAGCGATCCGCCTGTGAAATTTAATTTTAGCCTGATTACCGATCAAGACACATACCTCTTTAAGGAGGGCAACCATTTCAGGTTGTACGAGAAGCTGGGGTCCCACATAGCCAACGTCGACGGGGAGGAGGGCGTCTATTTCGCTGTATGGGCGCCCAACGCCGAACAGGTACTTGTGATGGGCGACTTCAACAACTGGAATCGCGAGTCGCACCCGCTCGCAGTGCGCAGTGACGGGTCGGGGATATTCGAGGGTTTTATCCCGGGGCTTGCAAACGGCACGGCCTACAAGTACCACGTCGTCTCGAAGGTAAACGGCTACAGAGTGGACAAGGGGGACCCCTTCGCCTTGCACTGGGAAACTCCGCCCGGGACCGCATCGATCGTGTGGGATATAAAATACGACTGGGGCGACCAGGGATGGATGTCGCGCCGCGCGGCCGCAAATTCGTTGAAAGCCCCCTTTTCCATCTACGAATTGCATTTCGGGTCCTGGAGAAGGGTGGTCGAAGACAAAGATAGATGGCTTACATATAGTGAAATGGCCGATTATCTGCCGGACTACATAGAGGAGATGGGTTTTACCCACGTCGAGTTCCTGCCCATCATGGAACATCCCTTCTACGGCTCCTGGGGATATCAGACGCTTGGTTATTTCGCTCCCACATCCCGCTACGGTGCCCCGCAGGATTTCATGCATCTTATCGAAGTTCTGCACAACAGGGGGATCGGAGTCATACTCGATTGGGTGCCTTCCCAATTCCCGAGCGACGAATTCGGCCTCACATTCTTTGACGGCACTCACCTGTTCGAGCACCAGGACCCAAAGAAGGGCTACCAGCCAGAGTGGAACAGCTATATTTTCAATCACGGCCGATACGAAATAAGGGCCTTCCTCATAAGCAGCGCCCTTTTCTGGCTTGACAAGTACCACGCGGACGGCCTGCGTGTTGACGCGGTGGCTTCGATGCTCTACCTGGATTACTCGCGTCAGGAAGGCGAATGGATCCCGAACATGTACGGCGGGAAGGAAAATATCGACGCCATCTTTTTACTGAGAAGATTCAACGAGGTGGTCTACACCGAGTATCCCGACGTCCAGACCATAGCCGAGGAATCAACTTCCTGGCCCATGGTGTCGAGGCCCGCCTACGCAGGAGGACTGGGCTTCGGTATGAAGTGGAACATGGGCTGGATGCACGACACTCTTGAGTACTTTTCAAAAGAGCCCATTTACCGCAAATTCAGCCAAAATCTTCTCACCTTCAATATCTGGTATGCATTTTTCGAAAATTTCATCCTGGCGCTTTCTCATGACGAGGTGGTCTATGGAAAAGGCTCACTTTTGCATAAAATGCCGGGGGACGACTGGCAGAAGTTCGCGAACCTGCGGCTTCTTTTGGGCTATATGTTCGGAGAGCCCGGGAAGAAGCTCCTTTTCATGGGAGCCGAATTCGGACAGCGCGATGAGTGGTATCACGAAAAAAGCCTCGATTGGCACCTGCTCCAATATCAGCTCCATCAGGGGGTGCAAAGGTGGGTCCGGGACCTTAACAGGTTTTATCGCACAGAACGTGCGGTGCACGAACTCGATTTCAGCAGTGTGGGGTTTGAATGGGTGGACTTCCATGACGCCGATTCAAGCGTGCTTGCTTTCCTTAGAAAGGCGGAATCGACCGACGATATCATAATGGTTGCGGCGAACTTTACGCCTGTGCCCAGGCACAATTACAGGTTGGGAGTCCCCCGTGGCGGGTTCTGGAAGGAGGTGCTGAACAGCGATTCTAAGATATACGGCGGAAGCGGGCAGGGCAATTTCGGAGGCGTCAACTCTGTACCGATCCCAAGTCACGGCAAGTTCGAATCGATTTCGCTCGTGCTGCCCCCGCTGGGCATTCTCTTTTTGAAAAGCTAGGCACAGGAATGCAAGCTGGTATACACGGGAGACAAAGAGACCGATGTCGCACTGAGTGAATGAGGCGGATGGAAAAGAATCTCGCTTCATTCCGGACCCGGGTCCACGAACCCGAATCAGTATGCAACCTTTTCAGGGTTTTTCTGTCTTGGCATGCACGACATGCGCAAATTTCAGCTTAATATGACCACACCTCTTTTGCACAATAGACGAAAGTTAAGCAGCTTGGATTGAAGTAGGCTTCAAAAAGAGCCTTGGCTCAGGATTTTCTTGTGACAGGTCCGCAAGGTAATACATTGAGGTATATGAGAAGACGTTGATGACGAAGCGAAGGGGGCCGGGAACAGGACCGGAACCTGGAACCGTTCCTGCCGGGGATGTTTTATCCCAATAGCCTCGTTCTATTGAACAGATCACTACAGATCACTATCGACTATTGGCTAAATTTCGATCATGCTCTCCTGTAGCAGGCCGATATCTGCGATTTCCTCTTCGAGGTAAATCTTCAGCTTCTTTTTGAGACGACTTTCGATCTGGCGCACGCGCTCGCGGCTGATCCCAAACTTATCTCCGATTCCATGGAGCGTCACGGGATCTTCGGCCAGGAGCCTCTTTT
>Ga0187864_10003177_pt1 | contig 13609 bp, 17 predicted proteins | sample June2016WEW_11_4_FD_132985 | JGI IMG/M metagenome (GOLD analysis project Ga0187864, IMG submission 132985) | Peatland microbial communities from SPRUCE experiment site at the Marcell Experimental Forest, Minnesota, USA - June2016WEW_11_40 | ecosystem: Environmental > Terrestrial > Soil >... | reverse complement strand
CCGCTGGAAATATTGAATGTACGTCCCGTGCCGGTTTCGGCGATCCGGTGACCATACAGCACTCGGTAGCGCACGTCCAGTTCGATCTCGAAACGGCGCCTCATTCGTCGCTCATGCTCGACGTTGGTCCTTGACCGGTGAATTTGTACTCCGCTCACACCTGTCACCTGCTCTGCAAAGTATCCTGTGAGCGGCGAACATTGAAATATCTCTTTGGGCAAGTGAGTTCTCCCCGGCTGGCTCAGTACCGCGAGCCCGAGCTAGCAGTGCTAAGAGAGACTACAACCGGTAATGCACAACGCTTTGGTTCCATGAACGCGGGGCGAACAGCCTGCTCACGTACCCGCGTTGCGCATTTACTTTGGTTATTGGAGTTTTGGGAATAGTAGGCGCCCGTCGGTGCGCGCGAGCGCGTAGCCTCAAGCTCTTCGCCGGTCAGGCACGCTCAATTGCGAGCCCGTCGTCTCCCGCCCTCCTCCACGCGCCTTCCGGTCGAAGAAATCCGCCCGGCCTACCGCTTGGCTGTAGTCCGGATTCTTGATCTTCACCCAACTGGTCGCGGCCGGCCGGTACCGCCCGTTCGCCAGCTTCGCCACGATGCCTTCCAGATCGCGCTCGCGCACGGCTTGGAAAGCGCGGTTCCCTCCGCCCGGACGTGATCCGCGAAAAAAACCGGCGGTTTGACGATCCGGCGGAGGACGCGCTTGCGCTCCAAGAGCGGGCGCTCCCGCAGATCCTCCCCGTCCAGCCAAAGCAAATCGAACGCGTAGAAGCACTGCGGCCCGCGGCGGCGCATCAAGTCGTAGAACCGCGGCACACCATCGCGGCCGAGGTAGACGATCTCGCCGTCGAGGATCGCCTCACCGCGGATGGCGTTCGCGATGCCCGCACACAGGCCGGGGAAAGACTTGAACGCGTTCCGGTTGCGCGAGATCAGCCGGCACTGGCCGTTCTCGATATGCGCCAGTGCCCGGAACCCGTCGTACTTTAGCTCGAAAATCCAGTCCTCGTGGTCGAACGGCTCCGCCAGCCGCGCCAGGGGCATCGGTTCAAATCGGGGAAGTGGCACTCTACTCCTATTATCACGATCGCGCCGCGTTGGGCGCCAGGACGCGGACTCTTCTACTCCTGGGCTGACGCCGCCGGGGCGGCCGGTCGGACATCCGCCAGCGATTTACCGGCCGGATGCCATTCCTCGACATACAGCCCGACTTGCATGGCGGCCCGCACTCGCGCCGCGCTGATGCCGAGGCGGCGCTGGACGGTCGCCGTGGTCAGCGGAACACCCTCGGCATAGAGATCGTTGATCGCGTCAAGATCCTCCGCGATTTGATCGAGCGCAGGGGTGGCTTCCTTGTTCTTGCGCTTCTTCAGGCCGAGGGCTACGAGTACGCTTCCGGCGAGCTCGGGGAGCTTTTCGATAGCTGACTCCACTGCTTTAGACAAAATCGCATCCGCGATGATCTGTGCCACCTTCTCGTGATCTTGCAATTCGTCGATGACATCGCGATAGCCGATGCGGAGGGTATCCCCCAGCGCGGAGGCTGCGGGTGGCTGTAGCGGTGCGGGTTGCGCCGCGGATATGGACGTGACCATCCGGTCGATCGGATCATTGCTGGTCTGGATGAAGCTGCCATCGGGCAAGGCTACACCGCCGCCAGGATGCAGCACGCCCGTCAGCGAGACTGGCTCGGAGGGCAAGAATCCGGCAGTCCGTGCCTCGGGCGGACTGGGCTCTGGTTGGGAGGTTACCGGCGTCACAGACGTGCCCATGATCTGGGAAATGGCGGGCGACGGTCCGGAATCAGGCAGGTGCGGCGCCGCGTGCTCCACGGCAATCAGCGTGGCGATGGAACCGGCCGCGAGTTTCAGCCGCTCACCGAAGCTCAATTTCTTTTCGGGCGCTGCCGCAACGTCCGTTACTACCAGGGCGTCAGCTCGAATGCGAGGCTCCGGCTCGACTGGCCCAGGCTGGTCCGATACAAATGGACTCTTCACTTCCATAGCGGGTAGTATACATCCGCCTCCGGGAGTCGCTGAATCTGACCGCCCCGGAGAGCGCCGTCCGGCAGCTCACTCCCCAGGGACTTGTGCTAAGTTGATTCTGCCGCCTAGCTCGACGGGGCGACAAGCCGGGGACCCTGCCCGGTTGGCGGCAATTCCATTCAGGGAATCGCAAAGGGAGCGATCAGATGCCTAACATTCGGCAGCAGCTAGAGGTTCTGCGAGATGAGGCTCGCGATTTCTTCGCTCATGCCGAGGGCAAGGGCAACACGGAAGACCCAATTCGCCTGAAAGTAGCGGGTGTAATGGCCGAAGTGGCCTCGGTGATTAAGGGGGCGCTTCTGCTGGGGCCTACGGCTCTCTCCAGCCACCAACGGAACGCGAGGCGAATGGCTTCCGCCCTGCGCATGAAGCGCTACGAATGCTGGGACCAATACATCACATACGATGAGGACATTCCAATCGGTCGGACCCAAGCGGGCGAGGAAGAGTACACCGTCTCCGTTGGGGAAGCCGAGGTGATCTTTCTGGAGGCGCTTGACAATACCGTGGCCCTGCTCGATCTGGCCGCGCCAACGACGACAGCCAGCGGGACAGCGCACGAGTCCCAGCACGTGCAAGATGGGCACGGTTTGATGGAAGAAGCAGTACTCCGACCTCCCGCACCGGGTGGCCCGAGGGCGCCGGACCTTGAACGGCTGCTTCAGGGGAAAAAGGATGTGGGTATTGTGACTGCTGCTCAGTACCTGGAGCGCAGTCGAGGTCACGTCCAGCGCCTTGTTCGAAAGGGAGTGTTGGTTCGGGTCGGCCAACAACGGCCACTGAAGATATCCGTAGAATCGCTCCGAAGGCGCAAGCTCGGCACAGCCCTCGACTCGTCAAAAAATACATCGGCATAACCGGGCGTAGCTGGGCATAACCGGGCACAACACGACACCTAAGAATCTCGACCTTAAGCGATTTGTGTTTTATGGTAGCAGTGTAGGTCGTAGCCGGGCGATGCGAAGAGAGGTCGACGGGGCGATGATTGTTTCAATTCCCTTCCTCCGAGCAGTCCTGCGCCGCGATCTGGCGAAAACTCTTTACGCGGAGAAACACGATGAGAGGCACCTCGACCAAGGCATCGCTTTCGGCACCTCGGAGGCGTCTGCTTGAAGCGATGCAGCGCTTGAATTTTGGCCGTATCGAAGGACTGGCGATCCGCAACGGAGAGCCGGTGTTCCAGCCGGCGCCGAGGATTATCCAGGACATCAAAATCGGCGGTGAAAACGGACCCCGCCCGGAGCTAACGATCGAGGATTTCGCTTTGAAAAGCTCCGTGATCGAACTCTTCGATCATCTATCGCGGATCGGCGACGGAACGCTGGAGTCGATCGAGGTCAAATACGGTATGCCGTTTAAGCTCGTAGTCGAGCAGACCGTATAGCAGGGAAGTAGGTTTAGCACCAGACAAAGACTGGCCGCACAGCGGAGGTCTTGTGGGTGACGCCTTGGCGGCGAAACTCCGGGCCCCCGCGGTTGTCGTCTTCCGGCGCACCTCCAGGTTCTCCTCCTTCGGCCGAGGAGGAAGGATGGAAATACCAAGCACGGAAGATGACCAGCGACGAGTGTCCCTGGTTACATTCGCATCCTTTGACACCGCATACGCTCTGGCCCTCCGAGCCGCTCAGATCCGAGCGCGTGCAGCGGTCGCCAGCGGTGCAATCCAGCCGGCCGACCGTCAGGACATCGAGCAGGAAGGCCTGATAGCCTGCCGGCGGGCCCTGCCCTACTTTGATCCCACTCGGGCATCGCTGCGGACGTTTGTAGAGCACGTTGTGCGGGCTCACCTGATTTCCCTGAGCCGCGCACGCCGCTGTCGTCCCCACTTCCAGCCGCTCTCCGACGACCAGCTCTCGGCCGGCAACGACTGGGCGTACGAGATCGAGTTACGGTCAGACGTTCACCGAGTCCTTGGCAGTCTACCCGACACCGACCGGCGCATAGCCCTCCTGCTGATGGAACATTCACCATCTCGGGCCAGCCGGATGCTGGGGGTGGCCCGTTCGACAGTTTATAAGTGCATCTACCGGCTCCGTGTGCGATTCACGACAGCAGGCTTCAGTCCGGGATGCTGCGCAACCTGCGCCAAGAGGCCCGATGCCATTCGGCCGGGAACTGCTGAACCTGCCAGCAAGGCGAGCGAGGTCAAGCTCGCGAGGAGGAGGTAATGACAGCGCCCGCCGCGGCGCAGGGTTGCAAGGACTTCATCTCGACATATGCCGATTATGCCGACGTGCTGGAAGCGCCCCGCATCGTGCACGAAGCAGTCGCGATCTCGATCCTGGCCGCCGTGCTCAACCCTCATGTCACGATTCAATACGGCGCGTTGCCGTCCACCCTGGACCTGTGGACGCTCGTGCTCTCCGGCAGCGGCCTCGGGCGGAACACGCTCGTGAACCTGGCCTACCCGGTCCTGGACGCCAGCGGGCTGGTCAGGCTCATTCGGAGCGCCACCTGGGGAAGCGGTCCGGCGCTCTACCAAGACCTGGCACAGAACTCGATTGGTCTCTTCATCTGGCCAGAAATCTCGCAGGTGCTCAGGACTCTCAGCCAGTCTCAGTTCCAGGGCGCGAAAGAATGGCTGACGGATCGGTTCGACAATCCCCGCCCTCCGGACACTGTCCGGTACCGCGCGACCGGACAACGAACCAATACACCGCCAATCACCTTTGCGGAAGCGCCGCGGCTGAATATTCTCGCCACCAGCTCGATCGAATGGCTTGTGCCGAACCTGGCGCGAGAGGACACTACCGGAGGATTCCTGCCCCGCTGGTTTATCGTTCGCGTGACAGAGCCGAACCGGGTTATTCCGAAACCAAATCGGCCTGACTCACGATTAGTCCCGGCGCTCGGCGCCCACCTTCGCGAAGTTGTGAAGCTGCAGGGCGTCGCCGACCTGTCCCGCGTCGAAGACATCTACGGCACCTGGTACCACGTTGCGCACGACCGGTTTGCGCGCCAGCCCAACAGCGCAATGGCGATGCCTTTCTTCAACCGGCTGCGCACACTCGTGCTGAAGCTGGCAGTGATCTTCGAAGTATCCGCATCGCGCCAGCTCTGCGTATCACCCGCGGCCATGCAGCGCGCGATTGCTCAGGCCGCGTCCTTCGAGCAGACGATCTTCGAGTTGCTTCCGACCGGGATGACGCCCGAAGGCTTCGCGCAGGAGAGAATGGAGTAGAAGATCTGGCAAACCGGAGCACCTGGAATCACTCAGAGCGAACTCACTCGAGCTTTCCAGGACGCCAAGCCCAGAGACAGAATGGAGCGACTCTCGACCCTGGTCCATGCCGGTCTCGTCCGCGCTTTTCGGAGGACGGCGGGTGGCCGCCCGGGGACGATCTTCGTTCATTCTGACTTCGCCGCGCAGCACGAGAAAGACTGCCCGAACGACACTCCCGGGTGAGGTTATTTCAGTTTCTTCAGGCTTCTTTCAGGGATGCTTTGAAGAAAGTCGCGCGTGCCAAGTCACGCGAGGAGAAGTAGTTATATTTAATCTATATATTTCTTTCAATAGTTAAACACAGGTCCTTCTGCGCGGGATTTTGGGGAGCCGAGCGGGGAGAGAGGCCCGCTGAAAGAATGAAAGAAGTGAAGAAAGTCCCCTGATCGGTTCGCGCTGCTCGTGCTGAGATTGAGACACTTCGGCGGCGGGCTGCGTATAAGGTAATTGAGCAGTCCTGACGAATCGCGCAGTTACCGAGGGAGCCGCCAGCGGCGCCAGCCGGCAATCGAATGACAACGATACAAGAAATCGCTGAGGATCTACGCGGGCTAGTCGGCGGCCAGGACTGGAGCGGAACTGTCACCGAGCTGACTGCCGCTCTGGGCGGGAGATATTCGCCCGCGCACCTGGCGGTCTGGCTGCGCCGCCACGAGCCGGCGCTCTGGTGGGATTTCGCGATTCAGGTGCGATTTACGCGCACCAGGCGGCGGCGGCTGGTACATTTGTCGAGGCGGGATCCAGTGGTTGCGGCCGCTGTGACAGCGACTAACAAGCGACTCGCCGTCACCGCCGAAAGAGGGCTAACTCCAGTCCTCACAATCCCGCTTTGTGCCCGGACACTCGGATAAGTACGCAATTCCCTGGCTAAGTGCATTTATCGCGCCCAAATGCTAATCTTACGGGTAGATGGACCGGAGTAATAGTCCTGCGTGACTAGTTTCCGGCCATATCTGGAAAGGGCCGTCATGCCACCGAGCGAACCGGGCGTCGAAAAGCCGAAACGCGGAAGACCCAGGATAATCATCGATATGCAGATGGTTGAGAAGCTGGCGCATCTTCAGTGCACCCAGGACGAAATCGCGTCAACGGTGGGTGTTTCTGTGGACACACTGACGCGGCGCCGCGAATTTGCGGAGGTTTATAAAAGAGGCTCCGAGGGCGGCAGGAGTCCTTACGGCGCATGCAATTCGAGGCGGCGAGTAAGGGCAATGTCACGATGCAGATCTGGCTCGGGAAGCAATATCTCGGGCAGACCGATCACGCGATCAGTGAGGTCCGCCAGATAAAGTCCGGTGCGAGTATGACGCTGGACGAAGCAGCGCAGCAAAGCAAGGAGTTTTTTGCCGCACATCCGGATCTCATCGAGACGTACGCGCCGGAGCACAAAGACCGCATCCAGCAATTCTTGGCAGCGGACGACGATAAATCCGGCTTGCTTAGTCCCGCGCGGCACGCTAAGGTCCAGTGACATGAAAGCCGTTGGGTACGCGCGCGTTTCCACGGACAGGCAGGCGGAGCGGGGCTGTTCGCTCGAAGCGCAGACGGCGCGAGTCCGCGCCATGGCGGTCGTGCAGGGCGCGGAGCTGGTCGAAGTGATTGTTGACGGAGGCGAGTCGGCGAAAAGCCTGCAGCGGCCGGGAATGCAGCAGTTGCTCGGGCTGGTTGACCGGAAGCAGGTGAACGCGGTTATCGTTGCGAAGCTCGACCGGCTGACGCGCAGCGTGAAGGACCTGTGCGCGCTGCTGGAGCTATTCGAAAAGCGCGGGGTTGCGCTGATCTCGGTGGCCGAGTCACTCGACACGAGCTCGGCCGCCGGGCGGCTGGTGATCACGATCATGGGCGCGGTGAGCCAGTGGGAGCGGGAGGCGATCGGCGAGCGGACGCGCGACGCGCTCAGGCACAAGCGCAGCCGCGGCGAGCGCGTGGGTAACATCGCGTATGGCTTCCGGCTCGCGAGCGACGGCGCGCACGTCGAGCCCGACGCGGGGGAGCAGGCGGTGCTGGAGGAGATAGGACGGCTGCGGACCGGGGGCGCGAGCTTGCGCGGGATCGCGGCCACCCTAGGGAAGCGCGGGCTCCGGACGCGGCGGGGCACCGCGTGGCGGCTGGAGTCAGTGGCGCGGGTACTTAGGCAGGGCGTCACGCGAGTAAGTCGGTCCGCGCGCGGAAGTAAGTGACGTGACCGGTCGGTGACGTCACGGGTGGCGGCGGATCGGGCGGAACGGCGCGCGTTTCTGGCTCCTGGGGCAGAAGGTCCGCCGCCCGCCCGAAAACGCCAGGAAGGGCCGTTTCTGGCGCAACGCCGGGCATTTGTGGCGGGAGCGGGACCGCGGGAGCCCGGAACGCAAAAAAGCCGCCCGGCGCGCTGGCCGAGGCGGCTTCTGGCGATTCAGGGGCGCGAGCGGGCGCTTACCTGGCTATCTTGTACGTCCGCTCCCCGGCCGCGTTCTTCGTAGACTCGATCTTTTGACCGCCCTTGCTGCCCAGGATGCTGACGAAGCCGCGGACGGTGTGCTTCTGCCAGCCGGTGGCTTTCATAATCTCGCCGAGAGTCGCGCCCCCGGCGCGCTTCATCATCGCGATGACCTCGGCTTTCTTGTTGGCGCGCTCTCCGCCCTTGGCCTTCTTCGCGGCTTTCTTGGCGGGCTTGGCTTGCTTCGCGGGCTTGGCTGCCTTGGCGGGCTTCGTGCCCTTGGCGGACGCGGCCGGCTGGCCGTCGGGCGCCAGCGACTGAATCGCTTTCCAGATGCGCCCCGCAGCCGTCTTTCGGCTGGTGAAGCGCGTCACCGGCTTGACGCCGGGAATCCCGTTCCAGATTTCGACCAGGCGCTCGGCGGGCCACTCGGCCGCCAGGCGGAGCAGGTCCTTTTCGGAAGTGAACGGCGCCGCGCCGTCGGGGGCTTGCTCGGCCGCGAGAGCCGCGATGCTGTTTTCGGTATCGATCGTGAATGTCGTCATTTGCGTAATCTCCTTTGCCGCCGTCGCTCGGCGGTGATCACATCCATCACTCCGGTGCGCGCAGGAAGCAAGCAGAATCTGAGGGAAATGTTTTGGCGCGCGGGGAGCGCGCGATGCGGTCAACGATGCGATGGCATGCGCAGGCGGGGCGCGGCGATTTGAAATTCCGGCCCCCCGGGTATGGCCATCTTTTTAAATCGCGGCCGCGCGGCCGAATCCCGCTGGGCGCTCGAAAATTTCGCCCCAAATTTTCCGCACGGCGATTCATTTTTCGAGTCCACGCGGATAGGTGAGAGTAAGTTAAGTGGCGTGTTTTCCCCAGATACGGCGAAGGTCGAGAAATCGCGCAGTGCGACCGTGCCGAGTGTGCGCGCAACGACTCCAGAAAGCCCGTTGAACCGCGGATGAGCGAATGCGGTAGTAGCTATTTCTTTCAGTCAGTTAGAAACGAAAATCGAGCGGAATTTGGTCCCAAAGCGCGCCGTTTGGGTGCTGTGCGTCCAGTTCTCGGCAACCCGCTCAAAACATTGACTGTTAGCTACACTCGCCCGGAGAGTCCGGCTCGCGCTGTCGGAGCGCCGCGTGCTGCGCCGTCGCGTATCATTTGTTTAAACGATGCGATTGTCGGTGAGGGCGACGCGATTGTCGGCGGTAGCTATGCGGACCGTGGCTCTGATGATCTGCGCGGGAAGTCTGTCCATGGCCTTCTGCCAGGGTGGTGGAAGATCTAAGGAGACGCCGCCTCCGGCCCTGCCGTTCTACGACTGGGGAGCCTGCCCATACGAGACCTGCGCGTATCGTCAATGGACCGCGTATCGATCAGTGACGGTATACGATACATGGAAACCGGAGCGCCGGCCCATCGCGCAACTCGCGGTGGGAGATCAGGTGACCGGCATCACCGGTGCGGTCGTCACATTCCAGCCCGGCCTGATTCGCATGGATCGCGACTTGCCGGACCAGAATCTCCGGCGCGGAGATACTGTTCTGACCTACGCCCATCGCGGCGAAGGTTTTTCCGCGGTTTGGTTCAAGGGCAAGTATCATTCCCTCTTCGACATCTCGTTCGCGAAATGGCCGGATGGCACCGGCTGTGGCGGCGCACATTGCGCGGCCACTTACATGGACCTAGGCAGGAAGTCGTGGTGGGCCGAGGTAAAGCTGACTTCCGACCGGACGGGATGGGTGGAGATGGACCTCGCTCAAATGCCGATCAGCCTGTTTTAGGCCGGGCGCCGTTGGAGCCTTGCTTGGGTCCATTCGGCCTGGTGCTCGGTCCGATTTCCCATGCCCTGCAGGATAGGGACAAAGACTCCGTTCTGGCGTAAAATCGTACTCAGAGGCTCGGTTCGACAGGCCAGCGCACAGCGCACCCTCCGAAAGAAACCCTCCAAAGCAACTTTCATGTGGCGAGGTGTTTTCCATGGTGCAGGCGCTGGTAATTGAGATCTGGCACATCGACCGGCTGGTGTTCTACGTCCGCAATCCGCGCAAGAACGACGCCGCGGTGGATCGGATGTGCGCGAGCATCCGCGAGTTCGGGTTCAAGATCCCGGTGCTCGCCCGGAGCGACGGCGAGGTGGTCGATGGCCATCTGCGCCTGAAGGCCGCGCGCAGGCTGGGCTCCTGGCCCGGGGGCGATGTGACTTGCATCCCTGTCATCCTGTGCGACGAGTGGACCGAGGCGCAGGTGAAGGCCTTCCGGCTGATGGTGAACCGCTCGGTGACGTGGGCCGATTGGGACGAGGAGCTTCTCACCCTGGAGCTGCAGGAACTCAAGGATGCGGAGTTCGATTTGAGCCTCACGGGCTTCGATCCGAAAGAGCTCGACGACCTGCTGGCCCTGCCGGAAGACGACGAGCGCGCGAATGCCGTTCCGCCAGTTCCCGAGAACCCGGTGTCGCGCCTCGGGGACCTGTGGATCTGCGGTGGACATCGGGTGCTCTGCGGAGACGCCACGAGCGCGGAGGACGTGGCCCGGCTGCTGGGCGAGCGGAAGCCGGCGCTAATGGTCACCGACCCGCCTTATGGGATCGAACTCGACACCGAGTGGCGGGACCGGGCCGGGCTCAATGGCTGCGGCGCCGCTGAGCCTTCGTATATGAAGCACCGCACCGAGGGCCACACCGAGACCACCATCTCGGGCGACACGCGGGCCGATTGGTCCGAGGCGTTCGAGCTCGTGCCGAGCTTGCAGATCGCTTATGTTTGGCATGCGTCGGTTTTCACGCGCGAGGTACTGGATGGCCTTCTCCGCATTGGCTTTCTCTACCCGCAGCAGATCATCTGGAACAAGGGCAGGACGGTCCTCACGAGAACCCATTATTGGTACCAACATGAGCCCGCATGGTACGTCCGGAAGAAGAACGCCCCCTGGTTTGGTAAGGCTGGCGAGAACTCCACGGTCTGGGATTCGCCCTCGCCGAAATTCATCATGGGCGGCTCCGATGAGGAAAAGTTCGACCATCCGACGCAAAAACCGGTCGAACTTATGCGCCGCCCGATTCTGAATCACTTGAAGCGAGGCGAGCTGGTTTACGAGCCGTTTCTCGGCAGCGGCACGACACTGGCCGCCGCGGAACTGATCGAGCGCGTGTGCTGCGGCATGGAGCTAGATCCCAAGTATGTGGACGTGATCGTGCAGCGGTGGCAGACGCTGAGCGGGAAGAAAGCCACGTTGGAGGGCGACGGGCGGACGTTCGAGGAGATCTCGCGCGAACGCCGGAATGATGCCGCGTGAATCGCGCGCTGCCGGGAGATCGCGGCTATCGAGGCGCAGAACGGCGCCGGCTCCGCCTGGAACGCGAGGGCGTGCCCATTGAACAGTTGCCACCAGCATTGCCGCCGACAGCTCCGGCTGGCTACGCCTCTGACCTTCAACTCTCCATCGCGGAAACCTTGCGCGCCGGGCGCTCACGCAGTCCGGTGGGCTGAGGTATTCTGGCTCAACGGATTGCACACACCGATCCGAGCAAGTATCCCCCAGCCGTTCCCATGGAGAGCGCGGGCGATATGGCCTGCGAAACACTCCTGCAGGGCAATGCGCTCACGACGAACCTGGGGTTCATCCACCGTTGCCAAATCATGTCCGGCGGAGGCGTGGGCCAACACTTCCACAATCAATGCGAGGAGATGTTCATCGTCTTCGACGGCGAGGCGGAATTGCCATTGACGGAAGAACGTCCGTATTGAAGGGAGCGGTCGGCGCCAAGCGCACGTGAACGGGGAAACGGCTGAGATCCACAAAGGTGACGCGGTGCCGGTCCTGTTGAACGAAGCCCACTCGTTCAAAGCCAGAAGGGCGTTCCGGGAACGGTGCTCTGTTGAATGGGTGGGCGCGGCGGCCAGTAGGCTGTGCCGCGCCGTGAGGTGCTACACGGAATCAAAGAGCAGCACCACGTAGTTCTTGGATTTGAGCGTGTTCTCTATTGTAGGCCACGCCTTCTGGTGCGTCTCGGAAGCCACCCATTTCTGGCGCAGCTCCTCGCTCTGGTACGTCAACTGGAAACGGTAATTGACCCCGCTGGGCGGGGTGCCCTGGATGGCCGATCGCAGCTTGCACATCTTCACATCGACATAACCCGGAAACTTCGCGGCCGCGGGTTTGAAGATCGTATGGAAGTTGTGCAGCATCTCCCGTTCGTGGGCCGGATCGACCGCAAGATCCACGTGCAGTACGATCGGGCCCTGCGCCGGTTTCTTCGGGTCTTGGGCGCCGGCGCCGCTCAGGCCGGCCGTGGCGGCCAGCATTGCCTTCAGGTAAGACCGTCGCTTCATCACTACTCCTGTGCGCTATTGGTAAAGCGGCTTCTCGCCCGCTATCGCGAGCCGGATGCGGTACACACTGGTGCGGGCGGTAATGTAAAGCGTCTTACCGTCATCGGCCCAGTTGCAGTTCGCGGGTGTCTCGGGCGGCTTGATGGTGCCCAGGTGCCTGCCATCCGGTGAGAACACCCAGACGCCGCCCGGGCCGCTGCCGTAAACGTTCCCTTGCACGTCGACCTTCATGCCATCGGGAAGCCCGTCTTCCTTTTCACCAGTCACATCGGCAAACACTCGGCCGTTCGATACAGTGCCATCCGCTGCGATGTCGTATCGCATCCAAACCTTGTGCTTTTCGTCAGAATTGGCAACGTAGAATATTTTCTCGCCGGGCGAGAATGCGAGGCCGTTGGGGCGTGTCAGGTCTTTGACCACCACCTGCAATTTGCCGCCGGCATAACGGAAAACGCCGTTGAATTTCAATTCCTTCGCGGGGTCGTCATCCTGCTTCAACAGCCCGTATGGCGGGTCGGTGAAGTAGAGCGCGCCGTCGGACTTGTAAACCAGGTCGTTGGGGCTGTTGAAGCGTTTGCCCTGATATCTCTCTAAGTAGGGCGTCATGGTGAGGTCTTTGGCCACTCGCACAATGCGGCGATTGGTGTGCTGGCAAAGGAGCACGAAGCCGTCTCTATCGGCGACCATGGCGTTGGAGCCGATAAAAGACCCAGGGGGCGCCGAGGATTGACCGCCGGAATTCTGGATCAGGACCTCAACCTGTCCGGACGGCGTTATGGAGCGAACCACGTTTCCTATCACGTCGCTAAACCACAGGTGGCCGTCGGGCCGCCACAGCGGTCCCTCGGTAAATTGGAATCCGCCGCCGACCTTTTCAATTTTCGCATCCTTGGGCACGATTGAATCGAACGCCGGATCGAGGCGAACGATGCTCCCCACGCCGTGCGTTTCGGCCACGGGCGCGGGCGCCGGTGCTTGGGAGCAGCCAACCAGCAAAACGGCAACAGCGAGAACAAGCAGAGCTTTCATATTCTTATTTCGCGAACCAACGCTTTCTTTTTCACGCCGGGACTCACTTCATTCCAGGCTCCACTGCAATTGTTCCGAAAAGCGCACCTAGCGTCAAGGCCAATCGTCACAACCAACCAGCCGGGTAGGCTGGCGGCACCCTCAGATCTGCTTCAGCAACCAGCGCACCGCTCTCTTCTGCAACTCGAAATGAGCCGGAATCCACATCGCATGATTGGTATGTCCGATGGCGGTAAAGACTACCCTGCCATTGCCGTACTCGTACGCCCAACCCGCCACCGATCTCTTCCCGTGGTCCCCGTACTCCAGCCCGTCCACGTTCTCCGATTCCAAAAGCACATACTTCGGATCTTTGTCGTAAGTGACAAAGTGTTGCTCGTCGTTGACCATGAACTCCTGGATGCCCCGCGTAATCGGGTGCTCGGCGTTCACCACGCGCACGCGAAACGGTCGCAGCGGCGGGTGGCCGATGTATGCGCCGCCCATGACTTCCCGGTAGTTCTTGGAGGACAGAGAAACGTGGCTGTTATTGTGAAACGAGTAAAACCCGCCGCCGTCTGTGACAAAATCCTT
>Ga0187864_10003174_pt1 | contig 13615 bp, 9 predicted proteins | sample June2016WEW_11_4_FD_132985 | JGI IMG/M metagenome (GOLD analysis project Ga0187864, IMG submission 132985) | Peatland microbial communities from SPRUCE experiment site at the Marcell Experimental Forest, Minnesota, USA - June2016WEW_11_40 | ecosystem: Environmental > Terrestrial > Soil >... | reverse complement strand
GCGGCTCACCTCCAGAAAGTCGGGCATGACATCCCGAAGACGGTGGCGGAACGGGTCGTAAAGGAACGCCGCCATCGCAAATTTCTCGAAATGAAACCCGGCAGCGACAAGGTTCATTGATTGGGCTTCAGTTTACGATCAGTCCTCGCCCACCGTTGCTTCTGCCCTGGGTAGAATCCGGCAGGCTTGCCAAAAGCCGCTTTCGTCGTTGCCGGACATCCACGACCGAATGCCCGTCATCCTGTCCGACGAAGCCAACCCCAGAATTCAAGCCCCCATGTGCAGAGGCTACTGTTCAAGCGATACTACTGAGTTGGGGGGCAAGGAACTGGTTTAGAGTAGTCCGGCCTCGCAATCACCCTTCCATTTTGGTCAACCATTGCAGCGTAACACTGGGTTGCAGGTGCTGGCGGAGGGGTGTATGTGTACTGGGGCGGTGATGGATACGCATAGTATGGATATCCATAATAAGGATACCCGTAGTACGGAGCATAGGCACCATAGTAGATCGACGCCCCATAGTATGGCCACCAGAACGGCCCCCAAAACGGACCGCCGTAATATCCGCCGTAGTACCTGCCGCCGTAATATCCGCCGCCTCCATGTCCACCACCGCGACCTTGTGCTAAGGCTGGCGCTGGAAAAACAACGATCAAAATCACTACCAATATCAGAACCAGAGCCAAAGCTGTGCCCTTCATAATTCACCTCTAAACAACCAAAATGTTACTCCACATCCGGCGCAGTTGTGACGAAATCTGTTCGAGAGTGCTCCTGTTTGCCCGACCAGCAGCCGCTCGCCTCGCGTAATCCCGGTGTAAATCAGATTCCGCTGCAAGAGCATGTAGTGCTGCATGGCCAACGGAATCACCACTGCTGGAAACTCTGACCCTTGCGATTTGCGGATGCTGACCGCATACGCCAGCGAGACTTCGTCCAGTTCCCGGTAATCGTATTTCACCAGTCGGTCATCGAGCCGGATCGAAACTTCCTGCTCGACTGGATCAACCCTCTCCACGATCCCGATGTCGCCGTTGAACACGTCCTTGTCGTAGTTGTTTTCGGTCTGGATGACCTTGTCGCCCTTCTGGAACCGCCATCCGAACCGCGCGACGGCTGCTTCGCCATCCCGGGTTGGGTTCAACACGAGTTGTAAAGCCATGTTCATTTCCCGCACGCCCAGCGAGCCCCGGTTCATCGGACACAAGACCTGCACATCGCGAATCGGGTCGAAACCCAAGCGTTTGGAATCAGCAGGTCGTGCGAGCCTGCCTTTTCGACCTTGCGAAGATGGAGTGTTCGTCGTCGATTCAACGCAAGGGGGCTGCTGCTTTTCTACGCGGCATCTGCTCCCGAATGCTCGTCTGATTTAGTGGTATGTTCACTGTCCTTCTTGGAAGTTGTGGCGGCATCGTTTTCGGTTTTGGCCTTCTTCGCGTTCCCGTCTTCGGCTTCTCCTATCTGATCCGCCTTTGCCGCCGTTACAGCAGTCTCAGTGCCATTCGATTCGGAAGAGAATAGATATTTCATCCTCACCCGAGCTGCACGCCATTTAACGCCGCTTGAAGTTCGTGCGTGCTCAAGATAAGGGGCCAGTTGCTCTTCAGTGGCGATCCCTTTGTCTCTCAAGAATTGCAGAAGGGCAGCGGTTTGTGTCTCCAAGCCTTCGAAATAGGGGAATAGTTCGTCGAGCACCTGTTGTGCTGAATTGTCGCTCACATCAATCCTCCATACAGTTATTTTGAAAACTGAGCGCGGGCGGTATTAGGCGCAATGACATGTACGACCTGTGGCTTTAATGCCGGGTTGCAGCAGTGATCTCCGGCTTACCCAACCCTTCACCCTACCTGATGCGGCTTATAGGTCAGGAGGGAGGGTGACTCTGGTCAAAAACGAGGTCGTGCGCGGACTTGCTGCGGCAAGCTGTTGTGATCTGGGGCCGCACCATGATCACGAACCCACGTAGGCCGCTTCCAACCTCAGTGAAATCGATGAATCTGGCACTGCTCCCCTCCAACTCAACTCAGACTCTCCGGTTACGATTGGCGACACAGTTTACGTCGTTGGCAACCCTGAGGGACTGGAAGGAACGTTCTCGCAAGGCATCATCAGCGGTATCCGTGCTCAGGGAGAATCCGAAATATTGCAGATCACTGCGCCAATTTCTTCAGGAAGCAGCGGTGGTCCGGTGCTCAATCGCAATGGACAGGTAATAGGCGTTGCCGTGGGCGTGTGGAAAGTGGGACAGAACTTAAACGGCTCTGCACAGGAATCTGTAACGACCCGTGATTTAATGGGCATTTTGATTTTCGAGAACTCTGATTACACTCAGCGGGATGAGAGAGAACGACTGGACCAAAGTTCTGGGGTGGCCGGGATACCGGGTCTATCAGCGCGAAATCGATGAACAGGGCAAGACCTTGAAGCTGTGGGTACGGCGCAAGCGTGGGAACCGAAAACTGGTCTGCTCCGGTTGCGGGCGAAAGTTCACGGAGGTCTACGACATCCACCAGCGGGAGATACGCGATCTACCATGGTCGGAATATCGCACGACAGTGGTGATTGAGCTGTATCGGGTGCGCTGCCCGGACTGTGGCGTCAAGATGGAGAAGGTGCCGCAGTTGCCGAGCAAGGCGCCGTTCAGCAAGCGCTTTGAAGAGGCGGTGGGGCAGGCTTGCGAAAATGCGGCGGGGAGGCGGGTGGCACAACAGTTCGGACTGGCGGCCAGTACGGTGCGGGCGATCGATTTGCGGTATCTGGTGCGCTGGTCCGAAGGACGACGGAAACCGGCGCTGCGGCACATGGGCGTTGACGAAATCTATATGGGCAAGAAACACAAGTTCCTTACGGTGGTGACCCATCTGGAAACCGGCGAGCCGCTGTGGTTCGGCCGCGAGCGGAAGAAAGAGACGCTGGACGAGTTCTTCCGAACCCAACTGAGCAGTTTTCAACGTAGCGCGATTCTGGCGGCCTGTGTCGATATGTGGGAACCCTTCCGGCAAAGCCTGGAGCAGTGGGTGCCGAGGTGCCGGATCGTGTACGACAAGTTTCACATTCTCCAGCACGCGGGGGCGGCGGTGGACGAAATACGACGGGCCGAGTTCTTCCGCAAAGGGGGTGCAGCCCGTGAGGTCGTACGCGGCAAACGTTGGCTATTGCTGAGTAGTTGGGTGCACCTCGATCGGCAGAAAAAACGGCAACTGAATGAACTGTTCGCCCTCAACCGGCGCGTCATGAAAGCTTACCTACTGAAGGAAAGCTTGTCCCGGCTATGGGACTACATCTATGAGGGTGCCATGATGCGCTACCTCGAAAGCTGGATCGACCAATTGCGGTGGCAGCGGCTGAATCCTATGGGAAAGCTGGCCCGGATGTTGGTGAAACGCCTGTACTGAATCCTGAACTACTGCCGGACCAAGGTGCCGATGGGAGTGGTTGAGGCCCGTCAACGGAAACATCAAAGTGTTACTCCGCAGTGGTCGTGGCTACAGCAAACCTGAACTATTTGCTCTTGAAGGCGCAGCGACTCGCGGTCACAAAGACCCAATTCCTAGTGTTCCGAAAAGCCGCATAGAATGTTCACTTCACCAGATTCTTGTTCAGAGCCCTTTTCTGCAAGCCCGTCCCCCGCACACCTGAACTTACTGGTTGCGCTTGCTTCTCACCTCTTTCGGAGTGTGTACTCGCCGACTCTGCTATTCAGTACGAGTTGATAGAACGCCAGCCTGAACCATGCCGGGAGCGGCGTTCAATTCGTCGAGAAACAGGATTCCTTCGCCATCGCTTGAGGAAAAGTCTGAAACGGCCCGTTTTCGACCTGCCCAAGGCGAACGACAGAGGCAATCCAGCTCCAAAGGGTCACCAACTTTGCTCCGAAAGCCACCAGACCTTTTTGGGCCAGGCTAGAGCCCCATTGCCGGCACCGGTTGGACCGCCTAGTGGTCTCCGTGGGCCGGGAAGCGGCGAAATTTCCGGAAAAAGAGACGTTTTGCACGCCGAGATTGGATGTCACCATTTGCCATTGGTTCCCCGGAATGGCGACCCCAGACGACTCGCCTCCGCAAACCTCAGATCCGAAATCTGACGCTCTATCCAGTTGAGCTACAGGGCGAAACTAGGCGACCTAAGCCTTCTTTGCCGCCCTTCTTCGCGCGGCCCACCTTTTCTTCATCATCATCGAGATGCGCTTCCGGGCTGCGGGGCTCATTTTGCGCCGGATGCCGGCTCTGGTCCGCGTCTTGCAGTTGCAGTAAGCGTAAACTGGGGGCTCGTACTGTCGCTGAACGATAACATGGTAAGCTGCTGTCGTTACCAACAAGTTCAAAGCATGGCAGAGCGCGCTGCTCAGCCTGACGCTTTCTGAGAAAACGCCTTAACCTGAGAGCGGAGGAACTCGTTGTAAACTTTTTCCGCGTTCAGGGGCAGCGCAAAAAAGCGCACACCGATGGCATCGAACACGGCATTGTTAACTGCCGCTGCCGTGGGCACCAGGCCAGGCTCACCGACTCCCTTGGCGCCAAACGGCCCGCGAGGATCTTCGCTCTCGACCAGAATGACATCCATTTCCGGAACATCGGCTGCACTCATCGTTTTATAGTCCAGGAAGCACGGGTTCTTTATTCTGCCTTCAACTTCAACCGCCTCTTCGGTAAGGGCATAGCCCACGCCCTGCGCTAAGGCCCCTTCAATCTGGCCTTCGGCCATCAAAGGATTGATGGTCTGGCCGAGGTCGTGGGCGGCAACTATCCTGAGCGCCCTGACTCTACCGGTCTTAGTATCGACCTCGACTTCGGCGATCTGGCAGGCGAAAACGAACGCAATATTGGTAGTGCCGTGTCCTTTGGTTATTGTCGAAGCCTCCAGATCTTCATAGCGCCCTATGCCAGAGAGGAGTACACCCAGCTTGCTCACGGCAAAATGGGCAATGTCGCCAAAGGTTGCTGATTTCATGCTGTCGCCCGCGACCCGGGCTACTCCGTTTTCAATTTCGATCTGTTCCGGTTCGGCCCCCAACATCGTCGCCGCCGCTTTTACAAGCTCTTTGCGTGCGGCCTCTGCCGCCGCTTTTGCCGCGTTTCCGCAGACTAACGTAGTACGGCTGCCCCAGGCGCCTAAGTCGTAAGAAGTAATGTCCGTGTCGCCGATGACTACCTTAATCGAGGCTACGTCGGCTCCCAACGCTTCGGCAGCGATCATCGCCATTGCCGTCACAGCGCCTTGGCCGACCTCCGCGGCCGGAGAGACTAGCGTTATCTGCCCGTCCTCGGATATCTTCAGGAAACTCTCGGCGGAGGAGTACCCATAGCCGCGTCCGCCATCTCCCATGTGCGACATTACAGCCATGCCGATGCCCCGGTACTTGCCGTCGCCGAGGTGGCGCGGTGCTCTCTTCTTCTCTTGCCAGCCGACGGCGTCGGCTGCTTTCCGCATGCACTCGACGAGCGCGCAATCGGCCAGCCTTGCCCCGGAGGGGGCAACCTCGCCGGCTTGGTTAGCATTTTTCAGGCGCAACTCCATGGGGTCCATCTGCAAAGCGGCGGCGATGGCGTCCAGTTGGCTCTCACAGGCAAAAATCAATTGTGGATTACCGAAGCCGCGAAATGCTGTGCTGTATTGTTTGTTGGTGTATACGGCAAAGGCATCGTATTTCAGGTTCGGCACATTGTATAAGAGACCGGCCATGAGCCAGCATACAGCCAATGTGCCGGGCCCCTTGTCGTTGTATGCGCCGTTGTCCGCGATGATCTTGATCTGCCTGGCTATGATGCGTCCGTCGCTGTTGACGCCGGTTTTCACGTAGAGAACGTAGGAATACCTGGTTTTGGCCGTACTAAACTCTTCTTCGCGGGTATTTACGATTTTTACGGGACGACCTGTCTGCCTGGACAGGATTGCCGCCACCGGCATCGTCATGTCGCTCACCAGCCGACTGCCAAAACCCCCGCCGGCCGGAGTGCTAATGATCCGCACCTTGGACCTCGGGACGTTCAAAATGCGCGCAATCTCCTGGCGAACAGTATGGGGCGCCTGGCTCGGAGCCCACAGCGTCAGGTTGCCGGTCGCGTCCCAATGTGCGATGGTGCCTCGAGTTTCCATGCAGCAGTGGCTGACCTTTTGCGTCACGTAGCGGTCTTCAAATACGTGGTCGGCGGCTTTAAAGGCTTCTTCCACATCACCAATTGTCCGGTGTAGTTCAAATCCGATATTTCGCGGAGACTCTTCATGCACAAGCGGCGCACCGGGCTCCATGGCCTTCTCGGGATCATAGGCGCCGGGCAGGGGCTCATATTCCACTTCGATCAAACGTATTGCCCGCTCGGCTGTCTCCAGGTCGTCCGCGGCTACCGCTGCTACCTCGTCTCCTATAAAGCGCACCTTATCCGTGCACAAAGGGTACTTATCCGCCAGAGCCTGAATAAAGCTGAATTTGATCTGCGGTGTGTCCGCGGCGGTGATCACCGCGCGCACTCCCGGCAGAAAACGCGCACGCTCCGTATTGATCGAGACAATCCGGGCGTGTGAATGAGGGCTTCGTAGAACCTTGCCGTACAACATTCCCGGAAACGTCAGGTCGTTGAGGTATTTTGTCTCACCGGTTACCTTGCCCGGACTATCCAGCCGCGGCAGCGGTTTTCCCAGCACGTTCGCCATTGTTACTCCCTCGCATCTTTCGGCCAGCGGATTGGACGGCAGTGATGATTTTCACGTACCCGGTGCAGCGGCAAAGATTCCCGGCGAGAGCCTGTTTGATTTCCTCGATGGTGGGGTCAGAGTTGCGATCCAACAGGGCCTTGGCTGCCATTAGCATCCCGGGGGTACAAAAACCGCATTGAACGGCGCCGACGTTAATAAACTCCTCTTGCAGGGGATGCATCTGACCGCCTTTGCTCAGGCCCTCAACCGTGGTGACCCGGCAACCGTCCGCCTCGACCGCCAAAACGAGGCAAGAATTAATAGCTTGGCCGTTCATGATCACAGTACAGGCGCCGCAGTCACCTGTTCCGCAGCTTTCTTTCGTACCGGTAAGGTGCAGGCGGTCTCGCAACAATTCTGTCAGGGTCATTTTCGCTCTAACCTCAATGCTGTACTTCTCCCCATTGACCTCGATAGTAATTGCCTGCATCATTTACCCGCATCCTCCCGCTCCTGGCGTTTGCAATGGAGCAGCGCTTTCTTCAAAGCGTCTCTTGTCAGTTCCCTGATCATATCTCTCCGGTAAGTGGCGCTCGCCCTGACGTCGTCGATCGGGCTGGCCTCGGAAGCTGCGGTTGCTGCCGCACGGGCAAGTAGTTCGTCATCTAGCTGCCGCCCCTGAAGTAACTCTTCCGCCCGGAGAGCTCTGATCGGCGTGGGTGCCACCGCGCCCAGCGCGATGCGAACGTCAGTGCAGACGCCCTGCGCGGAAACCCGCACGAGAGCGGCAACGCCGACGATCGCGATGTCCTTTTCCGTCCTGCTCAACTTAACGTACGCAGAACCGGAGCCGGGCTTTGGCAGAGGCAGGCGTACTTCCTTGAGAATTTCCGCCGGCAACAGAACAGTTCTGCCAGGTCCGATGATGAAGTTTTCAACTGAAATCTTCCTGGTGATCTGCTTCTCAACTTCTTCTGACGTTTGTGTATCTCCCGGCCCGGTAATCACCGCCGTCGCATCGTAAATGATGAGCGGCGGAGCCGTGTCAGCGGAGGGAGCGGCATTACATAGGTTGCCGCCGATAGTGGCGCGATTTCGAATCTGATGCGAGGCTATGCTGATTGCCGCTTGGTGCAGAGCGGGATAGAAGAGCCTGACATCAGTATGGGCGCAAACTTCGTTCAACGGTGCGGCCGCGCCAATCGTCAGGCCGTTAGCGGAATCGAAGACTAGCTCGCCGAGGCCGAGCTCCTTAATGTCCACCAAAAGCTCGGGGCACGGCTCACCTTGTTTCAAACGGACGAGCAGATCGGTACCACCCGCCAGAAGCGCGATTCTTCCGGATCGGGAACTTAACTGGGCCCAAGCTTCGGCCATAGTACGAGGCTTAAAATAAGTAAAATCATCCAGAATCATTTGCCTCACCTCCAGTGAAACGATCACTGTGAGTCTGGAACACTATTCTTAGACCAAGAGCTCCCAGCATTTTTAGTCTGGCCGAACGCTCGGACGATCTTTCGCTGACGAAAGGCACAATCGAATAACCTGCTAGTAGCCGTGGTCCAACTGCATTGCCCAAAGAGCCTCACAAACTTACTTAGCGCTCTGGGACATGGCTTTTACCTTTTCACCCGATGCTATTTCCAAGGATAATTTGGCTGTCTCCGGACAAAAAGTCCACATTGCGATAACGCCGACCAGGAAAGCTACCGCGAAGACTCCGAAAGAGTAGACAAAACCGCTGCGATTCCCGAAGGTTGTCAGCAGAATGCCCACAACCATTGGCGCCACCACGCCACCGACGCGGCCAAACGCCGACCCGAAACCGTAGCCGGTAGCCCTCATCTGGGTTGGATACTGCTCGGTGGTGAAGATATGCATCATGCAGAATGCTCCCTCCAGGAAGAACATCAGGCAAAAGCCCACCGCGGCAAATTGAATTGCGGTCGAACAAAATGAAAATACAATGGCGAAGAATGCAGACAACACCATGAATATCCCGATCGTCCGCCTTCTGCCAATACGATCCACGAAATAGGAAGCAAACCAAATACCGGGAATCTGAGCAATATTCATGGCCATGACAGTAGCAAAACCCTTAGCCATTCCTAAGCCCTGCCGGACCATAAAGGAAGGTAGCCACGTATACAAGCCGTAAAAACTGAATACCATCGCAAACCAGAGTATCCAAACTCCCAGGCTACGACGCCAGTATTCCTTCGACCACAGCGCTAGAAACTGTTCAGCCGCAGTCATTCGTTTTTCCGCAACCGAAGAAGTAGATCCACTTGAGACCTTTACGTCTCGGGCCGAACGAACACCAGACTCTTTTTCCGCAGCTTCGACAATCGCCCGGGCTTCCTGAGATCGGCCGACCTTCACAAGCCAGCGCACCGATTCCGGCAGATTACGCCAGAGGTAAAAGACGAAGAACGCCGGCAATGCCCCGATTAAAAACCCGCCCTTCCACCCAAAAGACGGGATGACATAGATTGCCACAAGAGAAGCCACCACGGATCCGACGCCAAAGCCGGTTAACTGCATACCGAGTAATCGGCCGCGATATTCCGGAGGAGTCATCTCACTGGTAATCGTGTTGGCGACCGGCTGCTCGGCGCCGAGACCAAAGCCACATATGACACGAAGTGCGAGCAGCATCGTCAAGCTCGTGGAAAAAATTGCCACGCCGCTTGACAAGCTGAAAATTAACAAGGTCAGGATAAAGACTTTCTTTCTCCCAATTCGATCAGCCAGCCAGCCGCAGAACATCGCTCCCAGCATCATTCCCATCAGGCCCATGCTGCCTATGGACGCCATTTGAACGCTGCTAAGTTTCCAGTCCAACGCAATAGATGGAAGAATAAAACTGATCAACAACAGGTCAAAACTGTCAAGCAAAACGCCCATACCGCCTGCGAAAACAAGCTTGTAATGCCAGCGGCTCAGTGGCAACGCATCCAGTCTGGCTATCAATTCTTCTTTTCTGCTTTCGGCAACGCTCATAGGTAAATCTCTCTTTTGTGGATCGTATCCGGGGCTGTGTTACGTTTGAATCGGTTTTGCCCAGGCATGGGGACTCAGTGCGGAGTCAACGACCCCCATGCAGCGCTTCTATGGAAAGAAAGTTCTCTTGCTATTTCTCGCCGGTATATCTTATCGATATAAGGAATTTGCCGTTCAGCTTCAACGATCGCGGACCGTAATCGCGGTTTCAGCATTTCATATCGTTCCTGCGCTCTAGCCAAAACCTCGGGTTCGTTAACAGTTGTAATGTTCTTGTTTTCCATAACGACGTTTCCATCAATTATCACGGTATCTACCGATTGGCCGGTCTCGCTGTAAACCAGTTGATGGACTAGGTTCATGCGCGGCGTAAGAAAGGTATTCTGCCCATCGAGCAAAATAATGTCTGCTCTTTTGCCGACACTTAAAGTTCCTATGCGATCGGTCATGCGAATCGCTTTGGCTCCGCCAACGGTGGCCATGGCAAGTACTTCCGGTGAGCTACGCCAGTCTTCATGGTCGGGGGTAGTAATCTTCGACAGCATCGCCGCCAGCGCCATCGACCTGAATAAGCTCAAGTTCCCGCCGCAGTTACTGCCATCTGTTCCGAGGGCAACATTCACTCCGCTCCTTATGAGTTTATTGATCGGAGCAATACCGCTGCCTAGCATGAGGTTACTTGCCGGATTGTGGACGACGGATACTTGATTCGCGCCCATCAGCCTAATGTCTTCATCGGAAAGCCAAACGGAATGAGCAAACGACCATCTCTCATTGAGAACCCCCAAGCGCTTTAGGAATTCAATCATCGAGCAACCGTACTGGTCATGGGCTGTAACCGCCTGGTTCTTCGTCTCAACGAGGTGCGTATGAAGTCCAAGGTCGTGCCGCTTTGCTAATTCAGTCAAACCTAAAAGTAACTCATCCGAACAGCGCTGCGGCCCGGAGGGCCCGAGCAGAATTTCAATGACTCCGCCGTGTTTTTTGTGCCATTTCAGAATAAGTCTTTGACATGATTCCAGGATGGAGTTAGCCGACTTCGGTGGAAGTTTCCTAAACTCGGCAACCATCTCAGAAGGCAGATCACCGTCTTTCAACGGCAAGGTCTCATAATAGAATCGGTCGCTCACCATCGGCGACATTACCGCCCGCATACCACTTGAAACATAGGCCTCCAAGGCTGCCTCAATACCTTCACTGCCTGTGTTGAAATTCAAGTGGTCGAGAACGGTAGTAATCCCGCTCCGAATCATTTCGATGCAGCCTAGCATCGCGCTGGCATGGACATCTTCCGGCGTGAAAACACCTGACAGAAACGCAAAATACATCCAGGTCTCGAGCGGATAGTTTTCTCCGTATGTCCTAATCAGGTTGGCATAAGAGTGATAGTGAGCATTGACTAGTCCCGGGAGAGCAATCTTTCCAGTAGCGTCAATAATCCTATCTGGCCGGAACCTTTCCGGCACGGTACCTAGCCCTACAATCTTGCCGCTCTGAACCGCGATGTCGCCTTTGGAGCTATTCCACCTGTTTGCACCCTCGGAGAGCAACATCTCACAATTTCTTATCAATAACATCGTCTTGGCCTGCCGGGTACCCATGAAGCCCGCGGCTCCGGGATACACTTAATCTGAAACCACATCTGAAACCACGCTAGTTGCTCAACGTCTCGGTCATCTTGTTGAGCGTACGATTCAAATCCTTGTCGGTCTGCTTCTGCTTATCAATCTTTTCGATGGAATGGAGGACGGTCGTGTGGTGCTTGCCTCCGAACTGGCGGCCGATTTCGGGCAGCGAAGCCTCGGTCAAATGCTTGGCCAGGTACATGGCGATCTGCCGCGGAAAAACGATCTGACGCGAGTTGTTCTTCGCTTTAATCTCCGGCAGGCGAAGCCCGAACTGCTCCGCCACCGCCTTCTGGATAGCCTCGATCGTGATCTTGCGCGACTGCTGGTCGATGAAGTTCTTGAGCACCTGCTGGGCGGTGACCAAATTGATGGCCACGCCAGTGAGGGAGGCATACGCCATCAGCCGGATGAGCGCGCCTTCCAGTTCACGAACATTGCTGCGGATGTTTTGCGCAATGTAGATTGCAACGTCGGCGGGCAGGTGCGCGTGTTCGCTCTCGGCCTTCTTCTGCAGGATCGCGATCTTGGTCTCCAAGTCGGGAGGCTGGATGTCGGCAATCAGTCCCCACTCGAAGCGGCTGCGCAACCTGTCCTCGATCTCGGCCAGCTCCTTTGGCGGACGATCGCTGGCGATCACGATCTGCTTCATCGATTCATGAAGCGCGTTGAAGGTGTGAAAAAACTCTTCCTGGGTGCGCTCTTTGCCGGTAAGGAACTGAATGTCATCGATCAGCAGTAAATCGACATTACGGAAGCGCTCACGGAAGCTGGTCATGCGGTCATGCTTGATGCTGTTGATCAGCTCATTGGTGAACTTCTCGCTGGAAACGTAGCAGATTGAAAAGTCGGGGCTATGCCGCTTCACATGATGGCCGATGGCCTGCATCAGGTGAGTCTTGCCCATCCCCACTCCACCGTAGAGGAACAGCGGATTGTAGGCCTTGGACGGCCGCTCGGCAACCGCCAGCGCGGCGGCGTGAGCAAATTGATTACCGGCGCCAGTGACGAAGGCATCGAACGTATACCGCTGGTTCAGTTGCGCGGCGCTGTCGAAGTCGAAGCGGGCCTGCTGCGGAGCCGGGCCGGCCGCCGGGGGAGCGAACCCGCCGTTATGGCGGAGAGCGGTGGCCGCCGCCGGAGATTCTTCGGCTGTTACGAACTCGACATCCTTGACCTCGAGCCCCAGGTCCTCGATGGCTTCACGGATCAGATCGGCATAGCGTTCGCTCATTTCACGGAACTCGGGTGCGGGCACACGGACAAACAGGGTTACTCCCTGGGTGTGACTGTAGCGTAGCGGCTTGAGCCAGGTGTCGTAGGAATGACGGTTCACCTTCTTCTCAAGTGCGTCCAGAACACGCAACCAGGGGTTCGGCGCAGTTGCAGCAAGGGATGCAGACATTTATCAACCAGAGAGCCGGAAGGCGCACGGCTGGAAAGCGATTATTAATCTGTCACGCAATCAATCGGCAACCCCAATGCTTCGCCTGACGCACAAAGCACAGCGTGATGGGGCAAACCAAATTATCGCGTGATTCGTGGTGCATACTAGCACGTTCGAAATTGAATTGAGCAACTTTCTTTACGCCATTCGAACATGATTTTTTCTTGGATTTATGCGAGTTTCGAAGTTGCTGCGAATGTGGTGCAGAACACGCCCAGTCCCGAATCTTGCGAGCCCGTTGCCCGATCGGCGCCGGGGCTTCAACTCGTCCACCAGGATGCTTTCCGAAAATTGAGCGTAGCTGTCAACAGCTCTGTTTTCGTAATGGCAGGCAATAGGAAAGGCTGTGACATTGGTTATGGTCTAGCCGCCAACTCTTGCGAGGGAGTCAACAGCGTGGACGCATGCACCGTCACAGCCCTTGATGCGATCACTGCTTTCGCAGTTCCAAACCCCGGCGGCACCTCGCAGCGCAGTCGGTTTTTTCAGGTTTGGTCGTTTGTCGGGTCGCCCCGATGAACGGATCACTCAGCCTACTTCAGACTGGCTACGTATTAGGAAGCCAACCCTTTTCGACCGTCGACGTTGGTGATCCTAGGGACAGAACTTACGTCTGTCAATGCCCAAGACAGGTGCAAATTGCAATTAATTGCGGTGCTCGCAATTTGAAAGGTAAACGACTAATATCAGGCCGTTTTTGTGGGTACTCGCGCCTATGTTCAGGGAATATTCACACGTTTTACACAGATGCGTAAGGGCTGTTCGGCATCATGGAACCAGAAGTCCGTTGGCAAGTATGAATTGGCGCAGCCAGCTCCCGAAACCCGGTGACCAGATTGCGATTGCGCTGTTAAGCCTACCTTGCATTGGTCGCTTTGAAAGCGTTGTAGTTTCATGCACATAGCTC
>Ga0187864_10003170_pt1 | contig 13626 bp, 13 predicted proteins | sample June2016WEW_11_4_FD_132985 | JGI IMG/M metagenome (GOLD analysis project Ga0187864, IMG submission 132985) | Peatland microbial communities from SPRUCE experiment site at the Marcell Experimental Forest, Minnesota, USA - June2016WEW_11_40 | ecosystem: Environmental > Terrestrial > Soil >... | reverse complement strand
TCACGCAGCAAGTTCGTACTCGTGAATGAGACCACCGAGCCTGTCTGTTCTTCGTAGTTGCTTCGCATCGGGACGCGAGGTCGGCGGCGATGCTGATGTCACCGAAAGCGGAGGTGACTGGTCGAGGGACCGGTGCGGCCTATGGCCGTTGTAGTGATCGAGGAACTCACTGAGCACGACCTCGAGCTGACGCCGGTGGAAAATCAGCATCCGGTCGAGGCACTCCCGGCGGATGGTACCCACGAAACGCTCGGCGAATGCGTTGGCCCGTGGAACTCGGACCGGCGTTCGGATGATCCGTATCCCCTCCGAATGAAAGACCTCGTCGAAGCTGGCCGTGAACTTGGAGTCTCGGTCCCGAATGAGGAACGTCACAGGCCTCGCCCGCTCAGCAAGTGCCGAGCTCACGTTGCGAGCCTGTTGGACCACCCACCTTTCTATTGGATGTGCCGTGATCCCCGTCACGTAGACCCGGCGGGTATCGATTTCGATGAAGAACAGCACGTAGAGGCGCCTGAGCAACACAGTGTCAACTGTGAAGAAGTCACAAGCCAACATCGGTGACGCCTGGGCTCGAAGGAACTCGATCCAGGTCGGCCCCGAACGACGAGGTGAGGGATCGATGCCATGGCGACGAAGAATCACCCAGACACTCGATGGAGCAAGCCGCAGACCCATCTTGGCCAGTTCGCCGTGGATCCTCCTATACCCCCAGGTTGGGTTCTCCCTCGCCAACCGCTGGACGATCCCGACCGTGCCCGCGGGAAGGCTCGGTCGCCCTTGGCGACAGGGATAGGTCCACCGACGCCGCACGAGGTCTCGATGCCAGCGGAGCAGTGTTTCGGGTTGGACGAACAGTTGTGCGAGGTGTCGACGGTTGAGTAGCCGACTTAGTCCGGCGAGCAGCGCCCGGTCGTCGGGCCGCAGCGCCGGGCGCGCCACCTGGCGGTGGAGCACCGCCACCTCGTGTCGGAGCATGAGGACCTCGATGGTCAGTTCTTCGGGGTTGCTGTGACTGAGTCGGAACAACTCAAGCAGGCGAACGAAGGCCACATATAAGAAGGACAGCGCCATAGCCCATCTTCGCCGTCGGCTTGACTTTGGGAAAGCTGCAGGTGGAAGCCGTGGATGGGATTCTCGGCACCCACAGGGTGCAGATCGGCCGCGAGGACGACGCGAGCGCATGGGTCTCGAGCAGGTCAGGACCAGAGAGAATGTGAAGAGGCCGGTCGGCTTGGGTCCTCGAGTCGCCGTCTGCGATGCGGGAGATCTGATCTTCTGAACAGGTAAGGCCCCCGATCGCATAGCATCTGCAGGTGATCCCCTAAGTGGGGGAATCTGGACGGGGATGAATAGCAACACAAATCACGGGCATCTCCATGACTAAGGAGCCTCAAATGGCAGTGAGTTCTCCAACTGCAGCTACCGGCGATTCAAATGGCTACGTCCTCCCCATTCTGCACACGAGTATTCCCGAGAACGTGGTGCAGTTAGGGTTCTGGAGCGGGCTGGTGGGGGCGGTGGTAGTCGGTGCTGTCGAAGCGCCGCTCGCGGCCCTCGTCGGGGTGGGAGTAGTTGTGGCTCGACACCACCACAAGCAGTAGACGAACTCTCGACGCCGTGAATCAGCACGTGCCGAGAACACATTCACACAATCGACGCCATATCGCGTAGCTGTGTCCGGATGCCCGCAGCCACCGTGCGGGGCGCGAAGCATGCCACACGATGTTCACTTAGTGTTCGTCAGTATGACGCGTACAGGCCACCGTCTGTTCACCTGCCTTCCTTACCATTTTTCGGTAGCAGCGCATTTCAGCGAGATGGGAGGGTCCGGATGGAGGTCTTCCTCGAACGGTTGCTCCTCGAACTGGTTGTCATTGCCGTGCAGCTCGCAATCATGCGGCTGGTGGCCCGGCTACGTACGCGATCGCCCGGCATTGACGCTGACAGGAGCATCACAATCACCGCCTGATCGGACCTTTGCTCGCCTGCTCTCGGCGCCTGTCATTGCGCCACCGCGGAGCCTGGCCGCGTCGGCGGTACGCCCGGCAGTCCCTGCCCCGTCAACGTCGTTCGAGGCGTGCCGCTTCGGCAACCCCACTCTGTGAGACTTGGCGACACCCCGCGCAGCGTCGGCGCGATCCCTCGGGGCATGGCGAGCTCGGCGGGGGAGGCAGTCGGCGGTGTCCTGCAGCGACTGAACCCGGGCCGTCGCCAACGCCGTGTCTGGGTAGGCGATGGCAGGGCCCACATCGAGGTCCGTGCCGTACATCGGCCTGGCCACGAGGACGTCGCCAGGCATCTGGAGCACGTCCTGGAGGACGTGGAGGGTGTCCACTGGGCGCAGGTGAACGCCGTTGTGGGTCGAGTGGTCGTCGTGTTCGATCCCGACGGCCCCTCGCTCGACGATCTGCTCGACGTCGTCGACGGCGTAGAGGAAGCCCACGACATCAGCAACGAGCGCTTTCCCCATGACCGACCCGAGCACCCGGGCGACATCGAGCCGATTCGTCGAAACGCCATCGCGCTAGGCGCTGATGTGCTCGGCCTGGGGGCGAGCGTCTTGGGACAGCTTCTGCGGGTCGTTCCCTTGCCGGTCGAGATCGTCTCGTTGGTCTCGCTCGCTGAGAACGAGCCCCGGGTCAGGCGCTTCCTCGAGCAGCACCTCGGCGTTCCCGTCACGGACCTCGGGCTGGGCATCACCAACGCTTTCGGGCAGGCGCTGTCGCAGGGACCGCTCGGTCTGGTGGTGGACATGGCGCACCGGGCCAACGTGGTCGGCGAGCTCCAGGCGCGTCGGGAGTTGTGGGAGCGACGCGAGCCGGAGTTGCATCCCGAGCGAACCGACGTCGCGCCCGACGCATTGGAGCATGAGGTTCGTCCGACACCGCTGCCCTCTGGTCCCGTCGAGCGCTACGCCGACGGGGCCGCACTCGCGTCGCTGGGCGCCTTCGGCATGGCCCTGGCGGTCACACGAAGCCCCCGACGCGCCGCCGCCGCCTTTGTCGCTGGCTTACCCAAGGCGGCTCGGCTGGGCCGCGAGGCGTTCGCCGCCCATCTCGGACGGGAGCTGGCACAGCGAGACGTGGTGGTGCTGGACGGCACCGTGCTGCGCCGGCTCGACCGGCTCGATGCGGTCGTGTTTGACGCCGATGTGCTGGTCACCGATCGCTGCGAGCTCGGCGAGATCGACGCATTCGGCGGACCGGGAACGTCGGAGGTCCGGGCCCGGGCGTCGGCCCTGTTCGATCCGGCCAAACCCGACCGGGTGCGCCGACGCGGTGCTTGGGTCATGGGCCCGCTTCCTGCCTTGGAGGCGCTCGGCGTCGTCGCACCCCGCGGCAGCGCCACGAGGGCGCGCACCCTCGGCCGGGGGCGGGCGGGGGTTCTGGGAGTTGGGTGGCGAGGCGCACTCGTCGGGATGGTGGCTTTCGAAACGGTGCTCGACCCACTAGCCGAACCCCTGACGACCACGGCGCTGCGCAATGGACTCGAGGTGGCAATAGCAGGTGCCCCTCGTCGGCTGGCAGATCGTCTCGGCGTCCAGCGCACGCTACCGGGCGGGCGTCGCCTGCGGGCCTCTGTGCGATCGCTCCAGGAAGAGGGCAAGGGAGTACTGCTCGTGTCGGGTCGAGACGCGCACGGCGCGCTTGGAGCGGCGGACTGCGCCATCGGAGTCGAGGGCCGCGGGTCACACCCGCCATGGAGTGCCGATCTGCTGACCGGACCGGGGTTGACCCATGTCCACCTCGTCGTGGAGGCAGTGTCGGTGGCGCGGCGCGTGAGCGCCCGCAGCGCCGTGCTTGCGCTCGCCGGTAGCGGAGTCGGTGGGCTGTGGTCGGTGCTTGGACCGGCAGGAAGCGCCGGACGTCGGGCAGCACTGCCCATGAACGCCGCTGCGCTGGTGGCACAGGCGCAGGGGGTCGTCTCGGCCATCGCCCTCGGCCATCGCCCCGTCGTGGTCCCACGGTCGCAGACCCCGTGGCACACAATGGAGGGCCCGGCGGTACTTAAGGCCCTGGGGGCGACGTCAGCTGGGCTCACCACCGCCGAGGCACTCCGCCGGCAGGTCGACCACCACCGGGAACCACCCAGCCTAGTGAGGCTGACCGAGGCGGTCGGCGCAGAGCTCATGAACCCGTTCACACCGGTGCTCGGCGTCGGTGCCGCCCTGGCGGCCGCCGTCGGGTCGGTCGCCGATGCCGGTCTGGTAGCGGGCGTGACGGTCGCCAATGCGGTGATCGGGGGTGTCCAGCGGTTCCGGGCCGAGGTGTCGATCGAGCGATTGTTGCAAACGAGCAACACCGTGGTGGACGTCCGGCGGTCCGGCAAGATGGTGGCTGTCGGCCGGGACGAGCTTGTGTGCGGCGACGTGGTGGAGCTGACCGCCGGCGACGTCGTGCCTGCCGACTGTCGGATCCTCGAGGTGGAGTTGTGCGAGGTCGACGAGTCGGCTCTCACCGGCGAGTCGCTCCCGGTAACCAAGCATGCGGGTGTCGTGCAGGGGAACATGCTGACCGACCGCGCCTGCATGCTCTATGAAGGCACCACCATTTCGAGTGGCACCGCGCTCGTCGTCGTGGTGGCGGTGGGCAGCGACACCGAGGTTGGCCGAAGCCTGGCCGACGCACCTGAACCGCCGGCGAGTGGGGTGGAGGCGCGCCTCGGCACCCTGATGGCACTAACGGTGCCCGCCACGGTAGCCAGTGGCGCAGCCGTGACTGGCTTGAGCCTGATGCGTGGCCGGCCGCTGCGGCGTGCTGTCTCCTCCGGCGTCAGTTTGATGGTGGCAGCCGTCCCCGAGGGCCTGCCGTTGCTTGCCACCGTGGCCCAGCTGGCCGCAGCCGACCGGCTGTCCAAACGTGGCGCCTTGGTACGAAATCCCCGCGCCATCGAGGCTCTCGGCCGCGTCGACACGTTGTGCTTCGACAAGACCGGCACCCTCACCTTGGGAGAGATCGCGCTGCAACGGGTCTCAGACGGACATAGCGATGAGCCCCTGGAGGCACTTGGAGCTCTGTCGCGTGCCGTGCTGGCGGCGGCGTTGCGAGCCAGTCCCGAGGCAAATGGTTCTGACGTCGTCCTTCTGCCCCACGCCACCGACCGAGCGGTGATCGCCGCGGCGGAAGGCGCCCGAATATCGGCTTCTGACGGACTCGGTGGCTGGTCAATATTAGGCGAGCTCGCCTTCGACCCGGCGCGAGGCTTTCACGCCGTCATCGGCGACAGCCCGCAGGGCCCGCGAGTCTCGGTGAAGGGCGCCCCCGAGGTGATCCACCCGAGGTGCGCTACCTGGCTCAGCCCCGAGGGACCCGTACCGATAGACCGCGGTGTTCGGCGGAGACTCGACGCCGAAGTAGAGCGGCTGGCCCGGCGAGGGTTGCGGGTCTTGGCCGTGGCAGAACGCGCCGCTTCTACCCGAACCGAGGTGGCCGAAGAGCGCGTCGCCGATATGGAGCTGCTCGGCTTTCTGGGCTTCGCCGATTCGGTTCGCCCGACGGCCGCCGCGGCCGTATCGGCCCTGCGCGCCGCTGGGGTCGACGTGGTGATGATCACCGGAGACCACCCGAGCACGGCCGATGCCATCGCCACCGAGCTCGGCATCTTGAACGGGAGCCGGGTGCTGACAGGGCCGGAGCTCGAAACCATGACCGACGCCGAGCTCGACGCCGCGCTGCCTGGAACATCGGTTTTCGCGAGGGTCACCCCCACACACAAGGTAAGGATCGTTCGTGCCTACCAACGCGTTGGGCGTGTGGTGGCGATGACCGGTGACGGTGCCAATGACGCCCCTGCCATACGACTCGCACACACCGGTATCGCCCTCGGTGGTCGGGGGTCTCCGGCCGCACGCGAGGCCGCCGATCTCATCGTCTTGGACGACCGGATCGAGACGATCCTCGACGCCATCATAGAAGGCAGGGGCACGTGGACGTCGGTGCGCGACGCATTGGCAATCTTGGTGGGCGGCAACCTCGGCGAGGTCGCCTTTACGCTGGCGGCTACCGCAATCTCAGGTGACTCTCCTCTCGGTGCCCGACAGCTCCTGCTCGTGAACCTCTTGACCGACATGCTTCCAGCCATGACCATCGCCCTGCGTCCGCCGGCAAACCGCTCACCGGATGTGTTGCTGCACGAAGGTCCCGATGAGTCGCTCGGTTCGGCACTGATAGAGCAGATCGCTCTGCGGGCAACGATGACCACCGCCGGAGCGACTGGGGCATGGCTGATGGCTCGGAGCACTGGGACGCGACGGCGGGCGAGCACTGTCGCTCTAATTGCCTTGGTCGGAAGCCAACTCGGCCAGACGGCCGTCGTGGGCGGCACCAGCCCCGTCGTGCTCGCCTCCACCATTGTGTCCGCTGGAGCGCTGTTCGGCATAGTGCAGACGCCTGGAATCAGCCAATTCTTCGGGTGCACACCGCTCGGACCGGTCGGGTGGAGCATCGCTGCCGGGTCGGCTGCCGCCGCAACCGCTGCCTCCGTGATCGTGCCATGGGGCGCCAAGCGGATGGTTGGCACATGGGTACCGGAACGAGCCGACGCCGATCTGTGCTCAGAGGGTTCCCGTTAAGCACAGTTCGTCGGTAGGGCCGCATGAATAACGTCCCACTTCACCCTGTGGGTGCTGAAAACCTCATCCGTATGCCTCATGCAGCCAGTTTGTACTCGTGAATGAGACCGCCGAGCCTGTCTGTTCTTCGTAGTTGCTTTGTATCGGGGCGCGAATTCGGCGGCGCTGCTGGTGTCATCGAAAGCGGAGGTGTCTGGTCGAGCGAACGGTGCGGCCTATGGGTGTTGTAGTGGTCGATAAACGTTGCGAGCACGACCTCAAGCTGGCGTCGGTGGAAGATCAGCATCCGGTCTAGGCACTCCCGGCGGACAGTACCCACGAAACGCTCGGCGAATGCGTTGACCCGTGGAGCTCGGACCGGCGTTCGGATGATCCGTATCCCCTCCGAATGAAAGACCTCGTCGAAGCTCGAGGTGAACTTGGTGTCGCGGTCCCGCACCAGGAATCTGACAGGTTGTACTCGCTCCGCTAGTGCCGAGTTCAGGTTGCGAGCTTGTTGGACGACCCACTTTCCTACTGGATGTGCTGTGATCCCCGTCACGTAGACCCGGCGGGTGTCGATCTCCATGAAGAACAGCACGTAGAGGCGCCGGAGCAGCACGGTGTCGACGGTGAAGAAGTCACAGGCCAGCATCGATGAAGCCTGGGCTCGAAGGAACTCGGCCCAGCCCGCCGAGGTGACGGGTCGATCCCATGGCGGCGAAGGATCCCCCAGATACTCGAAGGTGCGAGACGCATGCCCATCGTGCCCAGCTCGCCGTGGATCCTTCTATACCCCCAAGTTGGGTTCTCCCTCGCCAACCGAAGGACGATCTCGACCGTGCCCGCGGGAAGATTCGGCCGACCCTGACTGTGGGAGTAGGTCCATCGGCGCCGCACGAGGTCTCGATGCCAGCGGAGCAATGTCTCGGGCTGGACGAACAGTTGTCCGAGGTGTCGACGGTTGAGGAGCTGGCTGAGCCCGGCGAGCAGTGCCCGGTCAGAAGGACGCAGCGCAGGGCGCGCCACCTGACGACGGAGCACTGCTACCTCATGGCGAAGCATGACGACCTCGACGGCGAGTTCACTGTTTTCATAGCGAAAGAGTCGGAGTAACTGGAGGACTCGGACGAACGCTAGGTAGAGGAAGGAGAGCGCCATGGCCCAGCTTCTCCGACGGCGTCACCTTCGCAAATCTCCAGGTGGGGGGCTTGGATGAGTTTCTCGGCACCCACAGGTCTCAACTTGGCCGCGATGAGCTTCCCTAGAGAGCGTCGCCAAGCCGCCGTCGTGCCGATTCCGCCCCGGATCCTCGCGACAACGCCCGCACTCCCTGATCGGGAAGACGGGCGCTGTTCCTTGGCTGTTCGCGCCTCAGAACGTGTGGACCGGAACCCTCGGTACGGCTCAAAATGCCGTGATTTTTACGACTGGACCCAGCAAGATCCTGCCAGGTCAATTATCGTCAGTTTGCTTCGAGGTTCAGCCCCGCTCGGGCAACGTAAGGTCACCCAATGATCCAGCATCGGGGAGGCGCTCTGCACAGATCCAACCGACCAGGTGCCTCACCTCCTTCGGTACAACAACCTTCTTCTACAACTATGGACCCTTTGTGTCCGCAGCGATAGGTCTAAAATGAAAGTAACGAAAGTAACGGCGCCTTTTCTGGGCGTCCAGAGGTCAACCATAAGGTTTCGGACGGTGTTTCTTAGCGAGAGAGACTGAAGGGCACCAAAATGTCGGTCGACTCCGCTTGAGGGCGAGTTCCGTGTCGAGCCAGTTGACCGTTGCTCGAGGGAACGACCGGGGCCGCACTCTGGAGGGCGGCAAAGCAGTCCTGTCTGGTCGTCGTTCGCGCCAAGCCCATGCCGCATGACCGGTCATGGCGATGCTCAAGTTGGATGCCAAGAGCCGAGTGGATTACGCAGCCGCTTGGTAATACTCGTGGATCAGGCCCCCAAGGATGTCTCGGCGTTCCACGTGGGCGGGGAGAGCAGAGACGCCCGAGGAGTGCGTGGCGACGGGCACTGCAAGATCGATGCCTCGGTGCGGGCGCTACTCGTTGTAGTGGCACACGTACTCGAGAAGGACACGCTCCGCGTCCCGGCGGCTGACGAGCAAGAGCCGATCAAGACACTCGCCCCGCACCGTTCTCACCCAGCGCTCGGCGTACGCGTTTGTTCGAGGCGCACGCACCGGGGTGCGGATGATCTCGATGCCTACGGAGGCGAAGACCTCGTCAAAAGTTGGTGATGAATTTCGTGTCTCGATCACGGATCAGGAACTTGAGCCCGCGTCCTGTTCTGCGAGGTCGCCAACCAGGTTCCGAGCGACCTGGGTGATGAAGGCACCGTTCGGATGCGCGGTTACGCCGAGGAGATGGACTCTCCGGCTCCCCAGCTCGATCACGAAGAGCACATCGAGCCGCTTGAGAAAGACGGTATCGATGGTGAGAAAGTCGGTGGCCAGGATGCCAGCCGCCTGGGCTCGGAAGAACTGGGACCACGAGGGGCCTCCTCTCGGTGGCGGCCCCAAGCGATGACGACGCAGCACACGTCGGATGGAGGTGGCCGAGAGCCGAATCCCCAGCTTCTTCAGCTCACCCTGGATGCGCACCCAGCCCCAGCTTCTGTTCTCCTTGCCGAGGCGGACGATCAGCTTGACCAGCTCAGGGTGCAACACCAGACGCCCAGGCCGTCGTTGCCCTCTCCAGCGGCGCCACTTGCGTCTCGCAGCTTCGCGGTGTCAGCGCAGCAGGGTTTCGGGGGTGACCAGGAAGGACCGCCAACGCGTTCGGGGGAGCAAACGGCTCAACGCAGCAAGGATCGCCCGGTCTGCTGGTCGGTACCTCACACGTGTGTGGAGCTGAGGTTCGAGGATGCGCACTTGGTGCCGGAGCACCATGATCTCGATGCCCTTGTCCCACTCGGACCGACGGGCAGATCGGACAAGGGCAAGGATCCGGCACAGCCCGACGTAGAGGAGAGAGAAGAGCACGGCGAATGATGGCCGACGTCGATGTGCAGTGCCAGTTCAGCGGCCTGATCGGGATTTTGGTGCCCTACAGCCGGAGCACCGCCACCTCATGACGGAGCATGACCGCCTCGATAGCGAGTTCTTCGTTGTCATGCCGGAGCAGCCGGAACAACTGGAGGATTCGGAGGAATGTCAGCTAGAGGAAGAACAGCGACATAGTCCAGTTTCGTCACGAGTCTCATGACGACGAAAGTCCAGATGAGCGGGCTCGGATGAAGCAATCGGCACTCACACGATGGCGACGGCTGGGCCAAGGTCAAGAATCTCGGTGCAACCTAACATAGAGTCGTGACCCTGTAGATCGTTCAACACGTGTCTCGGATGTGGGGGTCGCGGAGTGAGTCCAGTCACAGTAGGAGCCGCATGAGTTTCAACCTCGCGACCATGCTGCGTGAGTCCCGAAAGTCGCAGCCGGACAAGCCGCTGTGCCACTTCGGTGACCTCACTTTCACGTACGCCCAGGTGGACGAGATCTCGGGTCGTATCGCGACGAGCCTGCTGGATCTCGGGCTCAAGCGTGGTGAGGTGGTCGCGGTTCAGCTGCCCAACCTCCCTCAGTTCCTCTTCACGTACTTCGGCATCCTCAAAACAGGCCTGGTCATGTGCCCGCTCAACCCGCTCCTGCGGGCTCCCGAGGTCGCCTTCTACCTCGAAGACGCCGACGCGAAGATGCTTGTCACCTTCGCGTTGTTCGCCGAGGAAGCGGTTAAGGGCGCATCGCGGGTCGGAGGCGTGACGACGTACGTCGTCGATATGCCGGGAGCCGGCGAGCGTCCCGAGGGCACGCATCACTTCGACGAGCTGTACGGCGCCGAGGACACCGGCGAGATCGAGCCGACCAACGCCGACGACACTGCAGTCCTTCTCTACACGAGCGGCACGACCGGCAGACCGAAGGGCGCCGAGCTCACCCACTCCCAGCTGTACATGAACTGCACGGTGGCCGGCGGGCTGTTCGGGTTCCGCGACGACATCAGCCTCGCTGTCTTGCCGCTGTTTCACGTGTTCGGGCTGTCGAGTGTGCTCAACGTCTGCGTTCGTTACCACGGCACGCTTGTACTCGTGCCGCGGTTCGAGTCGGAGGCGGTGCTCGACGCGATCGAGCGGCACCGGTGCACGGTCTTCACTGGCGTCCCCACGATGTACTTTGAGCTGCTGCGAGCCGACCTGGCGAAGCGCGACCTGTCATCGCTACGGTGGGGTGTGTCGGGTGGTGATGCCATCCCCGGCGAGGTCATCAAGGCGTTCGAGGAGAAGTTCCCCGGCGTAGTGATCCTCGAGGGCTATGGCCTGTCGGAAACGGCGAGCTCAGCGACATTTAATATCAGCGCCGAGCAGCGCAAGGTGCGTTCCATCGGTAAGCCGATCTGGGGTGTCGAGATCCGGATCGTCGATGTGGACGACCAGCCGCTCCCGCCGGGGGCGGAGAACGTCGGCGAGATCGTCATCCGCGGACACAATGTGATGAAGGGGTACTACAAGAATCCAGAGGTAACGGCCGAGGCGTTCCGCGGCGGCTGGTTCCATACGGGCGACCTCGCTTACGCCGATGAGGACGGTTATCTGTTCATCGTCGACCGGAAGAAGGACCTCATCATCCGCGGCGGTTTCAACGTGTATCCGCTCGAGGTCGAAGACGTCCTCTACACCCACCCGGCGATTACCGAGGCCGCGGTCATCGGCCGGCCCGACGAGAGGCTGGGTCAGGAGATCGTCGCGGTCGTAGTCGTCAAGCCGGGCGCGGACGTCACACGCGATGACCTCGTCGCCTACTGCAAGGAGCGGCTCGCGGCCTACAAGTACCCGCGTGAGGTGCGCTTCGTCGATGAGCTCCCCAAGGGTCCGACAGGGAAGATCCTGAAGAAGGAGCTGCGCGCAGAATGAGCCAGGTACCGACTGTCTGAGGTCCCCTCGACGGCACCGAGCTAGGTGAAGGGCGCCAATATGTTGATTGCGCCTGTGGGTGCCGAATACCTGTCGGGTGCCAAAACCCATTCCGTCATGCAGCACGGCTGTACTCGTGTAGCAAGCCTGTGGGTGCCGAAAACCTCATCCGCAGGCCTCACGCAGCAAGTTCGTACTCGTGGATGAGGCCACCGAGCCTGTCCGATCTTCGCAGTTGCCTCGCATCGGGATGCGGGGTCGCCGCCGCCGCGGGTGTCATCGAAAGCGGAGGTGTCTGACCGAGCGAACGGTGGGGGCGATGTGCGTTGTAGTGGTCGATGAACTCACTGAGCACGCGTCCGGTACAAATACTCGATGTCGCCTTGATCACGCGGCCTGCCTGGCGACTCTAGTGCGAAGTCAGCACTCCGTGACAGAATTCGCCTGTGTTCCGCTCCCTCCTCTATCTGCTGTTCCTTCGGTTGCTTGGCATCCTCACTCCTAGGGATCGCCTGATCGAACAGCTGCAGGCAGAGCTCCTGGTGGCGCGCCAGGAAAAGGCGATCCTGTACCGCCATGTGAAGCGCCCTATATATAAAGAGCGCGACCGGGTTCTGCTGGCGGCGCTTTCGAGGATCCTCTCCCGTGAGCACTGGGGGGCCTTCATGGTCACCCCGGCCACCCTGCTCTCCTGGCACCGCAGGTTCGTCTCGCGAAAGTGGACGAGGCCTCACCGTCCGCCCGGTCGTCCGAGCCTCGCTCCGGACGTGCAGGTCCTGATCTTGAAGATGGCAAGGGAGAACCCTCGCTGGGGATATCAGCGGATCAAGGGCGAGATGGGAAAGCTCGGGGTCCACGTGTCTGCCACCGCGATCGCGATGCTCCTTCGCAAAAAGAGCATCGGTGCGTGGCCCCGCCGCGGCCCGACCTGGCGCCAGTTCTTAAAGGCTTAGGCCGCAGGCATCATCGCTTGCGACTTTTTCACCGTGGAATCAGCGTTCTTTCGAAGCTTCTACGTGCTCTTCTTCATCGAGCCTTCCAGCAGGCGGGTCCACGTCACTACATCGACGAGGCACCCTGACAGCACCTGGGTCACCCAGCAGGCCCGCAACCTCGCGATGACCTTCCACGATGAAGGCATCCAGATGCGCTTTCTCATTCGTGATCGAGACTCCAAGTTCTCTGCCTCCTTCGATGAGGTCATTGAAACCGAAGGCATCCGCATCATAAGAACGCCCATCAGAGCCCCGAACTCGAATGCCTACGCGGAGCGATGGGTGAAGACCCTTCGAGCAGAGTGCCTGGACTTCTCACTGATCGTTTCTGAAGCCCACCTGGACAGGGTGCTTCGAACCTACGTCCGTCACTACAACCGCGCTCGACCTCATCGCGGGCTAGGACTTCTATCACCCGAGAGCACCGGTCCGGCTACCCCTGTGAAGAACGTCCCGGAGATCCGCCGCCGCGACATGCTTGGCGAGCTGATCCACGAATACTCGAGGGCGGCGTGAGAGACATGGCTCTGTTAAGGCGCCGACCACGCCTTGCGTTTCAAGCCGATCGGCGACTCTACAGGGCCGTGGCGAAGAACAAGGGGAGCCCTGCTGAAGCTGCGGCGGATGCCGCAGCGCTGCTAGACGGCTGGGAAGCTGATCTTGAAGGACTCGTCGAGCGGGGTGCGATACGCGGCTTGCTGTCCGGCTGGGCGAACGTGGGTCATAGCCGGATCCTCGTGCGCTACTGGCTGGCGCGGGAAGCGGGCCAGGATGACGAGCATGCAAAAGCTACCAGCGGGTATTCGCAGAGCATCTCCCTCTTTGACGAGTACACCGAGGCGTTGGCGCAGGGGGACGAGCGGCGCACCCGCGCCGGGGAGAAGCTCTCGCGTCTTTGGAACCTTCCCATTCCCGAGCAGATCAAGACGTCAACCGAACATCGCTAGTGACACGGGGATTTTTTGTGAACCATGCCGATGACCAACGAGGCCGGAATCGAGTATTTGCACCCAACGCCCCTGAAACAAGGCAGGTGGACCGATGAACGGGGTCCCGTCAGTTCTCTGACGCGGGATGGTCGACCAGACAGACGTCGCCGAAGGCAAACTAGCCGATCAGCAGGCCACGAGCGCCGGTATCCGACGACGGGTGCCGCAG